>CAJDVT010000143.1_pt1 | contig 14977 bp, 13 predicted proteins | sample 7391411 | NCBI WGS metagenome assembly CAJDVT01 (sample SAMEA7055698, study PRJEB34461) | soil metagenome | biome: terrestrial ecosystem; feature: Peninsula; material: soil | place: Antarctica | collected 2016 | reverse complement strand
GTCAACGGGTATGCCCTGTCCGCGGGCATACATCACGCCGAGATTGTACTCAGCCGGCTTGTACGCCCACGATGCGGCAACCTGGTACATGTTGATCGCATACGAGTACTCGCGACGAGTGAACGCCTGCGCACCTATGCCAAAGTAGTACTGGCCGGGCCGTCCCTCGGCCTCTGGCGTGCCCGGATGGTAGGCCGGCAATGGCTCGGTGAAAGCTGGGGCGGCCTCGGCGGAAGGCGGGTTGCCGGGCTGCGCAGCCGCCGGCATCACCAAACCTGACGAGAGGCAGAACACACACAGGGCCCAGCCCAAGCCATTCTCTGGTTCATCACAGCCATCCTGGAAGTGGTAACCCAACGCTACACCCGTAGGAACCCATGCCGCCAGCGGGCACACCGGCCTGCGTTCGGTGTGCCGCGACTCACATGCGGAATACGCCGAAGAACTGCGGCTCGATCGGTGCGTTCATTGCCGCGGAGATCGCCAGCCCCAGTATCCGGCGGGTGTCGGCAGGTTCGATGCTGACGTCGTCCGACAACCGCACTGGCGTCATACCGGCCGGGGCGACCCTTGCTCTCAGGCATCCCGGAAACGTAACGTGGAAGGCTGCCTTGCCTGACTGCGGAATCGCAAACGGGTGTCTGGTTGGCGGTTGGGGCCGCGATTGCCGCCATGCCTGTCGTCATCAGGCAGAGCGCGCACACGAGATGCGTACTGGCTGTCCATGTCGATTCGTCGTTGCGTGGATGCGGCACCAACCTTGCGCCCGGGCAATTCGCGCAAACAAGCACGGCAGGGGAACGGTGTCTGACATGCGCGGCCGACAGCCCTGCGAAATGCTCCATGGCGCTGCCGTGCGCGACGCCGCAGATGCCTTTTGAACTGGCTGTCAGAAGCGGCGGAGCTTGCGAATGGTAACGATAATGATTATCATGCACCGTCTTTTCAGGGGGTATTTGCATGCGACGGGTTCTGATAATTGCCGCTCTGGCGTTGGCGACGTTCGCGGTGCAGGCGGCTGACGTGCCGGAATACCAACTGGTAATCAGCAACCACCGCTACGAGCCAGTAGAGCTGAAAGTGCCAGCCGGCGTGAAGTTCAAGTTGCTGGTGGAGAATCGCGACTCCACCCCCGAAGAATTCGAGAGCAACGAGTTCAATCGCGAGAAAATCATTCTGCCGCACAGCACCGCACAGATTTACGTCGGTCCGTTGGCGCCGGGGCGCTACAAGTTCTTCGGCGATTTCAATCAGGACACCGCGCAAGGCGTGCTGGTGGTGGAGTAGGTCCATGCCCGGAATTGCCTTGCTGGTTTTTCGGGAGGTGCTGGAAGCTGCGCTGATCGTCACCATCGTTTGCGCCGCAACTCGCGGCGTGGCTCGCCGCGGCCTGTTCGTCAGTGGCGGACTGGCGCTCGGCGTGCTGGGCGCCTTGCTGGTGGCTGGGTTCGCTGGCGCGGTGGCGGGTGCATTCAGTGGCGTGGGGCAGGAGGTGTTCAACGCCTGTGTGCTGTTTGCCGCGGTGCTGATGATCGGGTGGCATGTGTTGTGGATGTCCAGCCATGGACGCGCCCTGGCCACGCAGATGAAGGCTCTGGGCGGCGCGGTTCACAGTGGCTCCAGTTCCCTGATGATGCTGTTGCTGGTGGTGGCACTGGCAGTGCTGCGCGAAGGTTCGGAGGTCGTGCTGTTCCTGTATGGCATGGTCGCCGGCGGCGCCAGCGGCGCATTCGAGGGCCTGGCGTTGGGCGTGGTGGCCGGCGTGGCAACGGGTTTCGCGCTTTACTTCGGCCTGTTGCGGATTCCTCTGCGGCATTTTTTCACGGCAACCAACGGCTTGCTGGTATTGCTGGCCGCAGGCTTGGCGTCCTCGGCCGCGCGCTATCTGGTACAGGCCGATCTGTTGCCGGCTCTGGTTGACCCGTTGTGGGACAGCTCGTGGCTGCTGACAAACGGCTCCATTGCGGGTGAGGCCTTGCACATCCTGATTGGCTACGACGCGCGGCCGTCGGGGATCATGCTGGTGTTCTACCTGGGGGTGGTGACGTTGTTGCTGGGTGGCATGCGGCTGCTGAACGCGCCGGCAGCAAACCGGCGCACCATCCAGGCTCCGGCTGCGGACCCGAGCTACTGATCGAACAATCTTCATGCCGTTGCCCGGGCTCTCGGTGCAACATTTTCCAAGGAACGCACCCATGTTGAACAAACTACCCCGCCGGGGACTGGTCCTGGCCGCCGGGCTGTTATCTGCCGTTTCCATGTCGGCCGCATTTGCCGGTCCCGCCCGCACCGTCTACACCCCGATCGTCAGCTTCCACGAGTGGGAGTTCGAATTGCGCGGCGGCATGCAGGATTGGGCCCAGCGCGACGACGGCGAGCAGGCAATGGTGGTTTCGGTCGGCTACGGCATCGCGCCGCGCTGGTTCACCGAAGTAGCCGCCGAATATGCCCGCGTGCCGGGTGAGTCGGCACGGGTCGAGGAACTGGAATGGGAGAACGTCATCCAGCTGACCGAGCACGGTCGTCACTGGATGGATGTGGGCTTGTTTGCCGAGTACGCCTACAACCGGCTCGAGCGCACCAACAGCGTCGAAATCGGTCCGATGCTGCAGAAGGAAATCGGCCGCTCGCAGTTCAACCTCAATGTGCTGCTGGGCCGCCGCCTGGACACGCGCCTGCCGGGGGAAGATCCAATCCGCACCGAGCTGTCCTACGCCATGCAGTGGCGCTGGCATGGCTCCAATGACCTGTTCCAGCCCGGCGTGCAGGGCTTCGGCAGCCTCGGCGACACACAGCATGTGCACTCTGAAAAATTGAATTTCGGACCGGCGTTGTTTGGCCAGGCCTCGCTGGGTGGAGGACGCAAGTTCGTTTACAACGCGGCCGTGCTGGCTGGCTTGACCCAGGCAACGCCCGGCCTCACCGTGCGCTTCCAGCTCGAATACGAATTCTTCTGAGCAGGGGCCCAGGCGCTACATGCGGAACACGCCGTAGCGCTGTGGCTCGATGGGTGCATTCATCGAGGCCGAGATGGCCAGACCCAGTACCCGGCGGGTGTCGGCGGGGTCGATGATGCCGTCGTCCCACAGCCGTGCACTGGCGTAATACGGATGACCTTGACGTTCGTACTGCTCACGCAGCGGGGCCTTGAAGGCTTCTTCCTCGGCCGCAGACCATTGACCACCCCGTGCCTCGATCCCGTCGCGCTTGACGGTAGCCAGCACGGAGGCGGCCTGCTCGCCGCCCATCACGGAAATGCGCGCGTTTGGCCACATCCACAGAAAGCGGGCGCCATACGCGCGGCCGCACATTGCGTAGTTGCCAGCGCCGAAGCTGCCGCCGATTACCACGGTGAATTTCGGTACATGCGAACACGCCACGGCGGTCACCATCTTGGCACCGTCTTTGGCAATCCCGGCCTGCTCGTATTTTTTGCCGACCATGAACCCGGTGATGTTCTGCAAAAACACCAGCGGTATGTTGCGCTGGTTGCACAACTCGATGAAGTGCGTGCCCTTGAGCGCACTTTCGGCAAACAGGATGCCGTTGTTGGCAATGATGCCCACCGGGTAGCCATGAATGTGCGCGAAGCCGGTGACCAGGGTCTTCCCGTAGCGCGCCTTGAATTCGTGCAATTCCGAGCCGTCGACGATACGCGCAATGACTTCGCGAATATCAAACGGGCGGCGCGTATCCTGCGGAATCACGCCGTACAGTTCATGCGCCGGATATTTCGGTTCGACCGGTTCGCGCAGCGCCAGCGGCATCGCCTTGCGTCGGTTGAGGCTGCCAACGATGTCGCGGGCGATGGACAGTGCATGGGCATCGTTTTCGGCGTAATGGTCCGCCACCCCGGACATCGCAGTGTGTACCTCGGCGCCGCCGAGGGTTTGCGCGTCGACGACTTCTCCGGTGGCGGCCTTGACCAGCGGCGGTCCGCCCAGAAAGATCGTGCCGTTGCCACGCACGATGATGGTTTCGTCGCTCATCGCCGGCACGTAGGCACCGCCAGCGGTGCACGACCCCATGACCACGGCAATCTGCGGAATGTTCAGCGCCGACATGCGCGCCTGGTTGTAGAAAATCCGCCCGAAGTGTTCCTTGTCCGGAAACACCTCGTCCTGCAGCGGCAGGAACGCGCCACCGGAGTCCACCAGGTAGATGCACGGCAAGTGATTTTCCAACGCCACTTCCTGTGCGCGCAGATGCTTCTTCACGGTCATCGGGAAGTAGGTGCCGCCCTTGACCGTGGCGTCATTGGCTACCACCAGTACTTCGCTGCCGTTGACCCGGCCGATACCGGTGATCAATCCGGCACCCGGCGCCATGTCGTCGTACATGCCGTGGGCGGCCAGCGCAGACAATTCCAGAAATGGAGAGCCCGGATCGAGCAATGCGCGGACCCGCTCGCGCGGCAGCAGTTTGTCGCGGGCAATGTGTTTCTCGCGCGCCTTGGTGCCACCGCCCGCGGCACTGTGCAGCAACTCACACTGCAGGTCTTCCACCAAAGCGCGCAGATGTGTGCTGGCTGCCTGGAACTCGGGTGAACGCGGGTCGATCTGCGTGACAATCATGCTCATTGGTACGGGCTCATTGATGCTGGCGATGGGGTATGGGGCAGGCTTGATGGTCGCATGCGTAAAGTCACGATCGCGACCAAGACCAAGGATGATAGCCGGCTGTCCCGATCAACCGAAATGACGCGAATCGCAGACAAAAAAACGGCCGCACGAGGCGGCCATTTTTTTTTGGAACGTGCAAGAGCGATCAATGGCCCTTGTTGGCATCCTTTGCAGCATCTTTCGCGTTGGACGCGGCGTCTTTCGCAGCGTCGGCAGCGTTGCTGGCGGCATCGGCTGCGTTGGAAGCAGCGTCGGTCGCAGACTCAACCGCCGCGTCAGTAGGAGCAGCCGCCGTGGATGCAGCGCCGGCAGCCTGCTGAGCCTGATCGGCAGCCTGGCCGGCTGCATCTGCAGCGGTCTTGGCCTGATCAGCAGCCTGGGTTGCCTCTGTGGTCGGAGCCGTGGCCGCAGCTTGCTGCGCGGTGTCAGCAGCCTGCTGAGAGTAGGGTACGCGTAAACTTCATGGTGAATCTCCTTTGCCGTGGATTGCCGTATGGCCGTGCATTATTAGCGCTTTCCTTGTGGAGGTGCCACATTTTTCGCCATCGTCTTCAGTGTGCGTTATGAAGCTGTTTAGCGCATTGTCAGCAAGGTAGGAGAACCTGCAGTCCGCGCGCACGCTTTCAACCCGCGTGCTCCGCAGCTTTCCATGGGACCTGGCGCTGACGCACGCGGCGCGATCTGGCCGCGATCGGGGTATTTCCTGGCAGGGTGAAGTGCGCTTGGCCGCGTTGCGCGGAGAGCGCACAAGTTCCCGGTCGGCATTGTTGTCGAACAGTCGACAAGTTGCGCCTGCCACGGCGCTCACCGCGCAGTTCGTGACGTCCTGAAGACCCGTTGTCGAACGCCGAAGTCCAGCGTCAGCCGCGATGGCTTCAAAGATGTTCGCGCGAGTTGCGAGTGGCCATTGGCCCGTCCTGGCGGTTGCCGCGACGTTGTGGAGACGTGGTGCGATCCCTCATGCAAACACGGCGTGGATCGATTGGATCGATCCACGCCGTGCGCCGGATAACCGGTTTCTCAAATTATCCAGAGCGTTGCAACAATCAGTGCAGCGGAGCGAGCTTGACGTCCTTCATGCCCAACGCCTGTGCCACGTCAAACATGGCCTGGTTGAGGATCTTGTGGGTGCTCTCGTCAGCGGCATGACCGACAGCCTGGTCGATATCCACCATCACTGCCACGTGGATCTTGTTCGACAAAGCCTGGTCGAACATGTAGCCAGCCCAGAACGTACCGTCCGGCGCAGTGCCAGCCTTGACCAGAGCCTTGGCAAGGTCAGCGCCCTTCAAGTCGGCCGGTGCTTCGGGCAGAGTGATACCCGCATCGGTCACTTGCTTGATCGCGGATTTGACCGCGAAGGTCATGCCATCCACAAAGCCTTTCACTTCCTCAGCGCCGTACTGCTTGGTCAATTTGGCCACTTCGGCGTTGACTGTCTCTTCGCCCAACATCGACACCAGCGCGGTCTGGAAGCTGAAGTTGTCAGCACCACCACCGGCCTTGATCAACGCGGCGGTTGCCGCCAATGCTGGCTCACCGGTGTAGATCGGACCACCGAACCAGTTCATGCCTTCTGGAGCTGCAGCAACTGTTGACGCGGCAGCGCAGTTGCAGCTTCGGCTGGCTGTGCAGCAGTGTCAGCGGCTGGCTGAGCGTCCTGCGCGCCATTGCTGCAAGCAGCCAGCAGTGCAACGAGCGCCGAGGCGAGTAGGGTACGCGTAAACTTCATGGTGAATCTCCTTTGCCGTGGAATGCCGGTTTGGCTGTTTATTTGGAATGAAACGTTTGCGGAGCATTTAGTACTTTCGTGAAACGATGCCTCTGCAACTATGACGTCTGCTGTGTGCAGGTTTGGCCGGCTGTCGGAAAAGTGCCGCCCGCAATGTTCAATTCGGCCCCCGGCTCAAGCCCCACATTCTAGCGCAATCGCTGTAGCTTCGCCGCCACCGATGCAAAGTGTGGCTATCCCGCGCTTCTTGCCGCGGGTGCGCAGGGCGTTGATCAGAGTGACCACCAGGCGCGCGCCGCTGGCACCGATCGGATGACCCAACGCGCAGGCACCACCGTTGACGTTGAGCTTGTCGTGCGGAATACCGAGTTCGCGCATCGGCGCCATCGCCACCACCGCGAAAGCCTCGTTGATTTCGAACAGGTCAACGTCGGCGACCTTCCAGCCGGCCTTTTCCAGCACTTTCTGGATCGCGCCTACTGGAGCAGTAGTGAACCATTCCGGGGTTTGCGAGTGGGTGGCGTGCGCGACGATGCGAGCCAGTGGTTCGATGCCACGTGCCTTTGCATCCTCGGCGCTCATCAGCACGACCGCAGCGGCGCCATCGGAGATGCTCGACGAACTGGCTGCGGTGATCGTGCCGTTTTCCTTGCGGAACGCCGGTTTCAAACTTGGGACTTTCTCGATATTGGAACGACCGGGCTGTTCATCGGTATCCACCTGCACGTCGCCCTTGCGGCCGTGAACGGTCACCGGGACGATTTCGTCAGCGAACGCGCCGCTCTGCTGCGCGGCCTTGGCGCGGGTCACCGATTCAATTGAAAACGCGTCCTGCTCTTCGCGTGTGAAGTGGTACTTGTCGGCACACAACTCGCCAAATACACCCATGGCCTTGCCGTCGTACGGATTGGTCAGGCCGTCCCACGCCATGTGATCAACCAGCTTGCCATCACCGTAGCGGATGCCGCTGCGCGCGTTGACCATGTGCGGCGCGTTGGTCATCGACTCCATGCCGCCTGCCAGCACGACCGTGGCCGAGCCGGCCTTGATCAAGTCATGGCCGAGCATGATCGCCTTCATGCCCGAGCCGCATACCTTGTTGATGGTGGTGGCGCCTACACCGGCTGGCAGGCCGGCGGCAAACGATGCCTGGCGCGCAGGGGCCTGACCGAGGTTGGCGGACAACACGCAGCCCATGATGACCTCGGTGACCTCAGCGGCAGGTACACCGGACTGCTCCAGCGCTGCACGCAGCGCGGTGGCACCCAACTCTGGCGATGGCACGCCGGTGAATTGGCCGAGGAACGAACCGATGGCCGTGCGCTTGGCTCCGGCAATGACAATGCTGACATCCGACATGATGGCTCCGCGTAAACGCCACAGGGCGAGTCGCCCCGCAAGCAATCCATGGATTATCGCTGGACAGCTCAATCACGGCAAATCGCTGGGGCCGGCGTCACAGTGCCGACAGAAAGGCGTTTCATTGCATTTTTGTTGTGCGAAGATGAATCCGGCGACGACGAATTATCGCTGTCGCAGATCGCCGAAGTGGACACGCCCGGGGCATCACATAATGTTGAAGATCTTGCATTCGCAACTCCTGCTCCGTCAGGTGACGTTGTGCGTCGCGATAGCGTTGGGCGTGGCTGCCTGTGGCGGGGGTGGCGGAAATGTCAGGCCGGCACCGTCCGCACCGATCCCGCCGCCAGCTCCACCGCCGCCGCCACCGCCACCAGCGCCTCAGCCGCCGTTTGATGCGCAGTTGTCCATCACCAATACCTACGCCGCGCACGACCAGGGTTTCACTGGCAAGGGGATGGTCATTGGCGTGGTGGACAGCGGAATCATGCGCAATCACCCGGCATTGGCCGGACGGGTTGTAAAGGAACTGATCTACATCGATCGGGCGACGAACAACCTCAATGTTGATGACGTGGTGGGGCATGGGACGTGGGTATCGGAAATTGCTGCCGGCGTCCCGGTGCAGAGATTCGCTGGTGGCATCGCCCCGGGCGCGACCCTGGTTTCCGCACGCATCATCAGTGATGTGGAACCCAAAGACGATGGTTCGGGTCAAGGCAACCGGGTCAACAGTGCGGATCCGCTGGGGGCGATCAACAATGACTTGATCGCCAATGGCGTCAAGATCATGAACAACTCGTGGGGTGGCTTGTATTGGGACGCCAGTTCCACTGCCACCACACGGAGCTTTCACGACGCCTACAGCCCGTTCATCAACAACTGGGGCGGGATCGTGGTGTTTGCCGCGGGCAACAGTAGCGAGGCCAACCCAAGTGACGTCGCCGCGTTGCCTGCGCGCGCGCCCGATCTGGAAAAAGGCTGGCTCACCGTCGTGGCCGTTGACAGCAATAACCCCACCGTTCTGGCCAGCTACTCCAATGCCTGCGGGATTGCCGCAAATTACTGCCTGGCCGCACCCGGCGACGTCATCGTCAGCGGCAAGGACGATACCGTGTCGAGCATGTCGTACTTCATTGTCAGGGGTACGTCGCTGGCCACGCCGCAAGTATCCGGCGCAGCCGCGCTGGTCTGGGAGGCGTACCCGTACTTCAACAATGACCTGGTGCGGCAGACGCTGCTGGGCACGGCCGATGACCTGGGCGCGCCCGGTGTGGATCCGGTGTTCGGTTACGGCGAGCTCGACGTGGGCAGAGCCGTCAATGGACCGATGCAGTTCAACTGGGGCGATGTCACGGTCAATTTCACCGGCAGCTCAAGCTGGAACAATCCGATCTCTGGTGCCGGCGGGCTGATCAAGCAGGGCACGGGCACATTGATCTTGAGCCAGCCGTCGACGTTTACCGGCCTGACCCAGGTGCAGGCTGGCACGCTGGTTGCGTCGTCGCTGGCTGGCGGCGCCAGCATTGCCAGTGCCGGGACGTTGAATGGCGCGTCGAGCGTGACGGGTAATGTGACCAATGTCGGCGTGCTCGGCGTCGGCAGCTCCGACACCACCATCAGCGGCAATTACACGCAGTCGGGCAATGGCCGGTTGGCCCTGTCCCTGGGCTCGGAGTTGCGCGTCACCGGCACGGCCACGCTGACTGGCGGTGACCTGTACGTCACCGGTATCAACAACGGTTACGTGGCCAACACGCACACCGAAGTCCTCAATGCGGCGCAGGGCCTGACCGGCACGTTCAGTGGTTTGAACAAGGCCGACAATGTAACGCTGCTGACGGCAACGCTGAACTACGACCCGAACAGCGCCTGGCTGAACGTGTCCCAGGTCCAGGCTACGGCAGTGCAAGGCATGGTCTACACGCCGGCATCGTGGGGTGCGGCACAGCGCGTTGATGGTGCGTTTGCGCTGATCAATACGCAACTTGGCGCACCCGGTGCCTCGGCGGGCGCACCGGTTGGAGCTGGTTTCATCCAGGGGGCGGCGAACCTGCAGCACTCGACCAGCGTCGGCACCGTACAGCAATCGCTGGACAGCTTGTCTGGGCAACTGCACGCGGCCAGCGCGGCAATGACGTCGGCATTGCCGGTTATGCATTGAGCCGCAGCGAGGGCCTGGGTCGCCTGGCCGAGAGTGCGGATCAAGGCCGCAGTCATGCTTCCGAGGGCATGCTTTACGGCGGCGTGGTGCGCGGTCAGTGGTACACCATGGGTCGCTTCGGCGTGGGTGATTACCGCGAAACCATGCGGCGCCAAATTCAGCTCGGCAACCAGTATTCCGGGGTCGCCAGCAACAGCACCGGGCGTTATGGGGTGGCCTATGGCGAAAGTGGTTACCGGCTGGCGCTCGGGCACACCCGCATTACCCCATACCTGAGCTTGCAGTACGCGCAGATCAATCGCAGCGGCTTTGACGAGTCCGGCGGCAATGGCTTCGGCCTGAAGGCCGGGGCCCAGACCACCGCACGCTGGCAGGCCGGTGTCGGCGTGCGCGCCGCACATGACTGGACGCTGCCCAATGGCGGCACGCTGAGCCTGCAGGGACGCATGGCCTGGCAGCAATCGTTCGGTTTGCGCGGCGAAGTGTTTGACGCCAGCTTCAGTGGCATCAACCAGTTTGCGCCGATCGGCGGCATTGGCCTGTCACGGTACGGTGGCGTCGTGGGCACCGCGCTGGACTGGAAGTTCACTCCACGCGCCAGCCTGCAGGTGGGCTACGACCAATATGTCAGCCAGCGTCAGCACGCCCGGATGGCCACCGCAAACTTCCGTTGGGCGTTCTGATCCACTTTGCTCTGGACGACGCGCATACGGGGGCAGTACCCGCCGTGCGGTGGTGGCTTGAGACGTGAACGGGGAGGCCAGTGCCGGCGCGGACTGGCTGGCCCGCGTCACTCGTCAGGCCGTGTTTACACCTTGCCGTGAAACAACTCGCGGCCGATCAGCATGCGGCGGATCTCGTTGGTGCCGGCACCGATCTCGTACAGCTTGGCGTCGCGCAGCAGGCGCCCGGTGGGGAAGTCGTTGATGTAGCCGTTGCCGCCGAGCGACTGGATGGCTTCCAGCGTCACCTTCACCGCGTTGGTCGAGGCGTTGAGCAGGCACGCCGCTGGATCGACGCGTGATTTCACGCCTTGGTCGAACTGCTGCGCCACCATGTAGGCAAACCCGCGCGAGGACTGCAGCGCGGTGTACATGTCGGCGATTTTGCCCTGCATGATTTCAAACGTACCGATCGGGGCGTTGAACTGCTTGCGCTCGCGCACATACGGCAAGGTGATGTCCAGCGCCGCCTGCATCAGTCCGATCGGCCCGCCGGACAGCACCAGGCGCTCGGTATCCAGCCCGTTCATCAATACGCGCACGCCTTCATTGACCTCGCCGACGATGTTCTCGGCGGGGATTTCGCAGTCCTCGAACACCAGCTCGCAGGTGTTCGACCCACGCATGCCGAGCTTGTCGAGCTTTTGCGCGGTGTGGAAACCGGGCATGCCCTTTTCAATGATGAAAGCCGTCATGCAGCGGCTGCCGGCAGTGCGCGGCGCGGTGCGCATGTAAACCAGCAGCACGTTCGCATCCGGGCCGTTGGTGATCCACATCTTGGTGCCGTTGGCGACCCACACGTCGCCCTTCAGCACCGCCTTGCAGGTCATGGAGCCGACCACGTCGGAGCCGGCGCCCGGCTCACTCATGGCCAGCGCGCCAACGTGTTCGCCGCTGCACAATTTGGGCAGGTACTTGCGTTGCTGCTCCGGGCTGCCGTTGTGATAGATGTTGTTGACGCACAGATTGGAGTGCGCGCCGTAGGAGAGACCCACGGAACCCGAGGCGCGCGAGATTTCCTCCATCGCCACCATGTGCGCGAGAAAGCCCATGCCGCTGCCACCCAGTTCCGTCGGCACGGTGACGCCAAGCAGACCCATGTCGCCAAACTTGCGCCACAGATCCGCAGGGAAGGTATTGTCGCGGTCGATGCGGTCGGCGCGCGGGGCGATTTCCTTGTCGGCAAATGCGCGCACCGTGTCGCGCAGCAAGTCGATGTCTTCGCCCAGTGGAAACGGATACATGAATGACTCCTTGGCGTATCAGGTGATGATGGTAGCGCTTTCGCGGGCCGCTGCCGGTGGCGACTCGCGCGCCTGATACGGGCCGTGGCCAGTTGCGCAGCCGGCTCCAGGAGCCTTCAGCTTGCAAAAAAGCCGCCATGCAACTGGCGGCTTTTTTCTGCTTGCAATGCGGCGCAGCTTACTGACCGCGCATGCGGCCCTGGAAACGCGTGCCGTTGTTGCCCATGTGCGGCAGTTTGATCTTGCCGATCGCGCTGATGCGCTCTTCGGCCAGACGGTCGGCCGCCAGATAGGTCGGGATGTTCTGCGTCCTGGCAATCTCGTAGATGCGGCCCAGGTTGTAATAGATCGTGCGCATCATGCGCATTGCGCGCTCGCGGTTGTAGCCGTCGATCTCCAGCGACACGTTCATTACGCCGCCGGCATTCACTGCGTAATCAGGCGCATACAGCACGCCGCGTTTCATCAACTCATCGCCAACCTCGTCGGTGGACAACTGGTTGTTCGCCGGTCCGCAGATGATCTTGGACTTGATCCGGTCAATGGTCTGTTCGTTGATGGTGCCGCCCAGCGCGCACGGCGAAAACACATCGGCGTCGACGTCGTAGATGGCTTCGGGGTCTACTGCTTCGCAACCGAGCTCGTCCACGCAGCGTTGCACGGCAGCCTTGTTGATGTCGGTGACGAACACCTTGGCACCCTGTTCGCGCAGCAGCTTGATGAACTCGCTGCCGACGTGGCCGGCGCCCTGCACGGCGTAGCTGTACTTGCCCACGTCCTCGTTGCCGTATTTTTCGTGGAGCGTGGCCATGACGCCCTGCAACGCGCCAAACGCGGTGAACGGTGACGGGTTGCCCGAGCCGCCATGCACCTGGTGCACACCGGTGACGTATTGGGTTTCGCGGAACACATATTCCATGTCGTTGACGTCGATACCGACGTCTTCGGCGGTGATGTAGCGGCCGTTCAACGAGTTGACGAAACGCCCGAATGCGCGAAACAGCGCCTCGGACTTGTCCGTGGCCGGATCGCCGATGATTACCGCCTTGCCGCCACCCAGGTTCAGCCCGGCGACCGCGTTCTTGAACGTCATGCCGCGCGACAGGCGCAGTGCGTCGTTCACTGCTTCCTGCTCGGTCTTGTACGGCCACATGCGCAGACCGCCCAGCGCCGGGCCAAGCACGGTGTTGTGGATCGCGATGATGGCCTTCAGGCCGGCGTCCTTGTTTTGACAAAAGACGACTTCTTCGTGATCGGTCTTTTCGATGATTTCAAAGATCATTGCGACGGTGACTCCATGAAATTTGCCGGGTTCGAGGTCCCGACGGCGAGTGCAGCAGGGGAGCAACCCGCCTGCTTGCAGTAAACGAGCGCGAAATGCGCGGCCATGACGACGCACCGACGTGCGCCAGACAAAACGGGCAGTTTAATACCTTCGCCCGCACGCCGCTGCGGCAGCGCAGCACCGGGCTGATCACCGCGCTGCACGGGCGCACGGCATGCGGGAGCATCCAGGCGCCGGCCAGTCGCGGGTCAGCGCGCCGCTCCATTACATTCGACACGTCGGTGAGCGACCACTGGCGCGCGCTTGCTGGTACATCGGCAGCAACTGTTGTGCCTGCTGCGTCAGCGTCTGCACACGACTTCCCGAGGAAGGATGCGTGGACAGGAACGGCGGTGGCTTGCCGCCTCCTTGTTGATCCATTTTCTGCCACAGCGTCGCCGCCGCGCGTGGATCAAAACCGGCTTGGGCCATGTAGCGTTGTCCCAGCGTATCGGCCTCGCTTTCCTGCATGCGCGAAAACGGCAGCAGCACGGCGAGCTGGGTGCCGGTGCCCATCAAGGCGGACACCTGGTTCGGGTCCATGCCGCGGCTGCCGGCATAAGCCGACGCGCCAGCGGTCACCGCCTGTGCGGCCAGGTTGTCCGAGACGCGCTCGGCCCCGTGTCGCGCCACCACGTGTGCCAGTTCATGCCCAAGGACCACGGCCAGTTGATCCTGATTGGTGGCGACCTTGAACATGCCCTTGTTCACGCCGATGCGGCCGCCGGGCAGGGCAAACGCGTTGGCGCTGTCATCGCCGACAATTTGCACCTCCCATTGCTGCCCGTTCCACGGCGGCGGCAACGCGGCAATCAGCGCTTGGGCGACGCAGGTGGCGTAGGCGCGCTCGCGCGGTGCGTCCACAAACTTGCCCTGCTTGCGCATGTCGTTGAACGCGGTCAGCCCCATCTGGCTCATCTGGCTGTCCGACACCACCATCAGTTGTGATCGCCCCGTAGGAGACGTCACGCAGGCGCTCAGGCCGACGGCAAGCAGGAACGGTATCGCGGAATAAAGGCGCATCGGTATCTCCATAAGCGGGGTCCGCCGGGGAGGATAGCTGCGTATATGACAGCATGCCGTGTAGAAGCCGATTCCGTGGCTGGCATGCGCCGGCACAGTGATGCCACTAGAATCGACCAGTCAGGTACGTTCGCTTCTGGAGTCGCTCATGAGTTCCCCCGCCAGCCATATCCCTGCCGCGCTTGCGCCGGGTGAGACACCACCGCTGCGCTTCGTCACCGCCGCCAGCCTGTTCGATGGTCACGACGCGGCAATCAACATCATGCGCCGCATTATCCAGAGCCTGGGCGCGGAAGTGATCCATCTGGGCCACAACCGCTCGGTGGAAGACGTGGTGCGCGCAGCCTTGCAGGAAGACGCCGACGCGATCGCGCTATCCAGCTACCAGGGCGGTCACATCGAGTACTTCAAGTACATGGTGGACATGCTGAAGGAGCGCGGTGCCAGTCATATTCGCGTCTTTGGCGGCGGCGGCGGGACCATCACGCCGGATGAAATTGCCGAGCTGGAAGCGTACGGCGTCGAGCGCATCTACCACCCCAACGACGGCATGAAGCTGGGTCTGGTGCACATGCTCGAGGACGTCACGACGCGCGCGGCCGCCGGTGCGGCGGAGCGGCGCAAGACGGAAACTGGCGGCGTGCCGAAGGTGGATGTCGACGATGAAATCTCCATCGGCCACATGCTTTCGGCGCTGGAACAGCAGCACCTGACCGATGCCGAGCTGGGACGCTTGCGCAAGGAGTGGGCGCTGGCCGGCAGGCACACGCCAGTCATCGGTTTCACC
>CAJDVT010000053.1_pt1 | contig 15796 bp, 10 predicted proteins | sample 7391411 | NCBI WGS metagenome assembly CAJDVT01 (sample SAMEA7055698, study PRJEB34461) | soil metagenome | biome: terrestrial ecosystem; feature: Peninsula; material: soil | place: Antarctica | collected 2016 | reverse complement strand
GAGTTCGTCCAGGCCTTCCACCACGAGCAACTCGGTGTCGATGCCGGCGGCTTGGAGACACAGTTCGGCGGTGCGTCGATGGCGCCGGCGCGGGCCGATAGCAACCAGGTCGGGCGGCGCATTGGCGGCCGCCAACCAGGCACCGAGCACGCGCGACTGGGCTTCGCCGATGGGCGAAAGCTTGTCGTAGTCGTCGGCGCCGAAGCTGGCCTGGCCGTGGCGGATCAGCAGCAGACGGCGTCCACTCACAGCGTCGAGCCGGCCACGATGCGGCGGCAGCGTGCGCCCATGTAGCGGGCTGCCTCGCCGAAACCCGCGAACTGGGGGTTGCTGGTTTGCCCCAAGACGTAGCGACGATAAATCTGCTGGATGATCACCATCAGGCGGAACAATCCGAATACTTCGTAGAAATCGAAATTGCCGACCTCAAGACCGCTGCGCTGCGCATAGCACGCGACTACCTCGCGCCGCGTCAGCATTCCCGGCACGTGGGTTGGCTGACGGCGGAAAGATTGGAACACGGCGTCATCATCGGCCTGTACCCAGTACGCCAGCGAGCCGCCCAAATCCATCAGCGGATCACCGATCGTGGCCATCTCCCAGTCGAGCACGCCGATGATCCGGAGCGGGTCGTCGGGGTCGAGCACCACGTTGTCGAAACGGTAGTCGTTGTGGATCACGCAACTCGCGTTGTCGTGCGCTGGCTGCCTGGCCGCCAGCCAGGCAAGCACGTCGGCGCACGGATCGGTGCCTTCAGTGAGCGCGTTCCTCCAGCGCTCGCTCCAGCCGCTGACCTGGCGCGCGATGTAGCCATCGCCCTTGCCGATGGATGCCAGTTCAGGCCGCGTCGCATCGATCTGGTGCAACGCGACCAGACGGTCGATGAAGCTCAGGCACAACATGCGCACGCCGCTGGCATCGAGACCGAGTTCGGGCAGCAACTCGCGGCGCAGGATGATGCCGCGCAGGCGTTCCATTACATAGAACTCGTGACCGATCAGCGCGCTGTCGGTGCAGGTGGCCAGGATCGCCGGGACCCAGGGATAATGCGGCTTCAGCGCCGCCATCACCCGTGCCTCGCGCAGCATGTCGTGTGCGGAACCGGACTTCGCGCCGGGTGGCGGGCGGCGCAGCACCAGTTCACGCTCGTCGTAGGTGATGAGATAGGTAAGATTGGATGCGCCGCCGGGAAATTGCGCCACCACCGGTGTGCCGGTGAGCCCGGCGATGTGTTCGCGCAGGAACGCATCAATGCGCGGCAGGTTGAGTGCGTCCTCGTTGCGCACGGTGCGGGGCTGATCCAGCGGCGCGGTCATCGGGTGCCCTCGGCCGCTCGCTGCGCCTTCATCTCCAGGCGCGCAACCACGCCGCGATGGACTTCGTCCGGCCCGTCAGCCATGCGCAGCACCCGGGCGTAGGCGTACAACCGGGTGAGCGGAAAATCGTCGGACAGGCCGGCGCCGCCGTGGATCTGGATTGCCGCGTCCGCCGCTTGTTGCGCGACTGCCGGCACCACGACCTTGATCTGCGAGATCAGGCTGAGCGCAGCCTTGGTGCCATGGGTATCAAGGGTCCACGCGGTTTTCAGCGTGAGCAGCCGCGCCTGCTCGATCGCCATGCGCAGGTTGGCGATGATGTCCGGGTTGCCGCCCAAGGCATTTAGCGGCTGGCCGAACGCGACGCGCGACCGTGCCCGCGCGCAGAGCAGGGTGAGTGCGCGTTCCGCCGCGCCAATCGCACGCATGCAGTGATGCACGCGGCCGGGACCGAGCCGCCCCTGCGCGATTTCGAAGCCGCGACCAGCGCCGAGAATCACGTTTGCCAACGGCAAGCGCACGTCGCTGAAGCGCAGCTCGCCGTGCCCGCCCGGTTCGTGGAGGTCGTGGAACACCGGCAACATGCGCTCGATTGTCACGCCCGCGCTGTCGAGTGGACAGATCACCATGCTGTGGCGCTGGTGTGGCTCCGCCCGTGCGTCGCTGAGTCCCATGAAGATCACGAAGCGGCAATGCGGATGGCCGGCGCCGCTGGTCCACCACTTGCGCCCGTTGAGTACCACCTGATCGCCTTCGATGCGCGCGGTGGCTTGCATGTTGGTGGCGTCAGAGGAGGCCACGTCCGGCTCGGTCATGCCGAATGCCGAACGAATCTCTCCGGCCAGCAGGGGGCGCAGCCAGCGCTCGCGTTGCGCTGGCGAGCCATAGCGCTGCAGTACTTCCATGTTGCCGCTGTCCGGTGCACTGCAGTTGAACACTTCCGGGGCGATGAAGGAGTGGCCCATGATCTCGGCCAGCGGCGCATATTCCAGATGGCTCAACCCGGCGCCGTGTTCGCCGTCGGGCAGGAACAGGTTCCACAAACCGGCAGTGCGTGCCTTGGCTTTGAGCGTTTCCATGACCGCCGGCTGGCACCACTGGCGAAAGTCGGCGCTGCCGCTGAGCTGCGCGGCGTAGATCGCTTCCGCGGGAAGAACTTCGTCGCGCATGAACGCGCGCAGGCGGCGGACGATGGTCTGGGTGCGTTGCGAAAGTGCGAAGTCCACGGGCTTTCTCCTGGCCAATACGCAGCGTACGCCACGCTTCCATCATCAGGGGAACGAGTATGCCGTGGGAGTATCCATCGTGGTCGCCGCTGAGCAAGCCCGGTGCGCCTGGCGGCTGGCAAGAAAGTGATTGATCACGGAAACTTTTGCCGTCGTCCGGACCGATTCGCCGGGTCGATTCTCCGGGTCAGGCCGTCAGCACGCGCGATATCGGGTTTCTCCGCTCGGCAGGGCCGGAAGATCGGTGGGCGGACACATCGCGACGTTTCCTGCAGCGGACTGCGGCGGGGGAAAAGCGCTCAGAGCAAACCCCGGATTCAGGGTTCAGATGGTTCCTGCCATCCTCCGCCCGATGGCGTTGACGTGGGCTGCATCCGCTGGCGCCCGGAACATGTATGCAGCGATGCGCACGCCATGCTGTCGCCTTGACGTAGCCGGCAACCCGGTGTGGTCGAGCAGTGCTCCCTGCTTGCAAAAGTAGCTTGCTGTGGGAGCGTGGCAGAATGGTCTGGATGGCCATATCCATCCGGAGCCATCGATGCAACCAGTCACGCGTCAGTCCGGCGCGGTGGTGGGGCGAGGTCTTGGCGGGACACCAGGATGGTTCACGGGAACGCCCGCGTGATCAGCGTGTCCATGGCCGTATGTGCCGGCAGGGTGCCAAACGTCTGGCCATGTACCCGTTCGATGCGCGTCTCGCAGAACGCGTCCGCCACCGCATGATTTCCGGCGCGCACCAGCAGGCTGGCTTGAAGCGCGAGCGCCAGCCGCTCCGTCACCAGGCGCGAACGGACTTCCAGATCCTCGGCATTGGTCAGATCGTGCGTCAGGCGTGCCACTTCAGCGTCCAGCGCGGCGTTGCCGCCCTTGGCCGCGGCAAGCTCCGCGAACAGCGCGTCACGACTGGCCGGTTCGCGCGCCAGCGCACGCAGCACGTCCAGGCACTGGACGTTGCCGCTACCTTCCCAGATCGAGTTCAGCGGCGCCTGCCGATACAACCGCGCGAGGTTGCTTTCCTCGATATAGCCGTTGCCACCCAGACATTCCTGGGCTTCGTTGACGAACGCGGCGGTGCGCTTGCATACCCAGTATTTGCCGATCGCCGTAATGATGCGGGCCAGTGCTGCTTCCTGCGGATCGCGCTGGCTGGCATCAACCGCGCGGGCGACACGTGCGGTCAGCGCAGTGTGCGCTTCGCTCTCCAGTGCCAGATCGGCGAGCACGTTCTTCATCAACGGCTGTTCGCTCAAATACTTGCCAAACGCCTTGCGATAGCGCGCGTGGTGGATTGCCTGTACCAGCGCCTGACGCATGATCGATGCGCTGCCGATCATGCAGTCCTGGCGTGTAAGTGCCACCATTTCCAGGATGGTGGCCACTCCGCGACCCTCTTCCCCCACCGGCCACGCCAAAGCATTCTGAAACTCGACTTCGGCGCTGGCGTTGGACCAGTCGCCCAACTTGTCCTTGAGCCGTTGCACGTGGACCGCGTTGCGAGTGCGGTCCGGAAGCCAGCGCGGCAGCAGGAAACACGATAATCCCGCGCTGGTATTCGCCAGCACCAGATGCGCATCACACAGCGGCGCCGAGTAGAACCATTTGTGGCCGACGATACGATAGTTCGGTGCGGCGCCTGCTGCGCCGATCTGGGTGGCGTGCGTAGTGTTTGCGCGCACGTCCGAGCCGCCTTGTTTCTCGGTCATCCCCATGCCGATGGTGTTGCCGGGTTTGTCTGACGCCGGGAGCGGGCGGGGGTCGTATTCGTTGCTGACGATGCGTGGCAGCCACTGTGTTGCCAGCTCCGGCTGGTGACGCAATGCCGGCACGCAAGCGTAGGTCATCGTCAGCGGACAACTGGTGCCCTGATCGGCCTGATTGTGCAGATAGCTGAGGGCCATGCGCGCGACGTGCGCGCCGGGTGTGTCGGCGTTGCGCCAGGCGAAGCCAGTGACGCCGTGTGCGACGCCAAGCGCCATCAGGCGGTGGTAAGCGGGGTGAAATTCGACGTCGTCGATACGATGACCAAAGCGGTCGAACGGTTTGAACTTTGGCTTGTTCTCGTTGGCGAGCCGGCCCAGTTCCATCATCTCGCCGCCTACCAGGGGCCCGTAGCGCGCGATGTCGGCGGCTGCCCAGTCACCACCTTCGCGGGTAATCGCCTCGCGCAGGGGCAGGTCGGTGGTCCAGGCGTCGTAAGGCGACAATTCCGGCGGCTGGTTTTCCACGGTGTGGGTGGAAAAATCTGGTCGTGCGGGCTGATCGATCGTGTCGTCGCGCATGACTGCAAACTCCCTCACATGAGCTCTCTCAAAGCATACGCCAGCGGGCCAGCGCGCGAGATTGCGGTTGCCCGACGTGTGCTTCGCCGGCCTGGATCGAGGAGGAAAATAGTCTGCAATCGACCGGCGGACGCACCATCAGGTTTGGTCCGCGCGGTGCAGGCGCGGTACGCACCGCGTTCCGTCAAATGCAGACGGGCCCGGTCGAATTGACCGGGCCCGTCGTCTCACTGGTGGTGCCGTTTGAACCACGCGCCGGAGCGCCCCTGGTCCGGCCGATGGCTTACCAGGTAACTTTCAGCGTTACCCCCGAATACGCGCGGTAAGCGTTGAGCATGATGTGGTACGTGCCTGACAAGTTGGTGCCCGAGCAACTCTCGTTGTTGCCGGACTTGTACGGCCTGCAGTCATAGCTGGTGGTCGTCGGCTTCACATCTTTCTTCACGTACATGTCCACATCGCCGGTACCGCCGGATATGGCGAAGGTGACGTTGCTACCTGCAGGCAGCGTGACCTGAAAGTAGGTCTTGGAGTTTGTTGCCCCGGAGATGCCGGTCACCGGCACGCCGTTCTGCAGACCACCCGAGCTGCCGCCCGTACTGTACGAGGCCTTGACAGTCACCCCGGAGTAGGCCGAGAAGCCGTGCACCTTGATGAAGTACTTGCCAGCTACCGGTGAGGCCACGGTGCAGCTTTCCGTATTGCCCGCCTTGTAGGGCCTGCAGTCGTAGGTGCTGGTGGTCGGCGCGGTGCCAAACCTGGTGTACAAGTCGGCATCGCCGGTGCCGCCGGACATCGACAGCACCAGATTGCTGGCGCCGGTCGGTACCGTGATGAAGTAATCGTTGTCGCCGCCGGTTGCACCCGATACACCGGTGACTCCAACATTATTTTGCAACTCGATGGTACTGGTGCCGCCACCACCGGAGCCCGGGCAGGTCACGCCGACGCCATTGAAGGCGGCAGTTACGGCAGCCTTGTCATAACCCAGGTCGGTCGCTGCCGATTCCACGCCGCAGGCGCCGGAGTTGAACGTTGCGGTAGGGGTCCAGTACACCTTGTTCGCCAGCGCGTAGACCTGGAACGCCTTCTTGACGTTCCAGCCAGTGGTCTTGGCCAGCAGGCAGAACGACTTGTTGTAGACGCCACTGGAAAAATGCACGTCGAGCCCGGACCGGTAGTTTCCGGCGTTGTCGATCGAGCCGCCATCCTGTGGCGGGTTGCACATGTAGCGCAGCGCTCCGCTGCTCTTCATGATGTCGGCGCCAACCAGAAAATCAACCGTGCCACGGTCAAAATACTCGGCTGCCTCCCCAGCGATGTCCGAATAGGCTTCGTTCATGCCGCCGGACTGGGCGGTGTACTCCAGGGCGGAGTGCTGTTCGGTGTAACCGTGGCTGATTTCATGGCTGGTCACGTCCAGCGATACCAGCGGGTAGAACGTGTTGGCGCCGTCGCCGAAGTACATCGCCGAACCGTCCCAGAATGCATTCTCGTAATTGGACTGGTAGTGAACGCGCATCAGCAGCTGGATACTCAGCGGCGGTGCACCGGTGTACGACTGGTACATGTCGTGCACTACACCACCAAAATGATGGGCGTCATTGACTGGCGAGAAAGCGCCGTTGATTGCGTCCGTATTGCTGGTTGGACAGGTGAAGCTGACCACCGAGCCACCGCTGCTGGCGTGATTCAGGTTGAAGGTTTTGACGTTCGCGTTCTGCAGCGTGCACGTACTTCCGGATTGGGTGACGTCAAGCGCGGCGAAATCCGTGCCATAGGTGTATTGGCCGGTTTTCTGGTTGCCGCCCGGGCCGTTGGCCGAGGCGTCGGTCAGGCCGTTCCAGCTTCGAAGCACCGCGCCGGTGTTCGCGTCGATGATCGCGGTCGGACGACTCGGATTGTCGCCAGCGATGAAGTAGGAGACGCGATAGACGAGTTGCGGCGCGGCGTTTTCCAGCGGATACACGAACAGGTCGGCTCGCTCGTTTTCGATCTTCGCGCCGCCGATCAGCATGGTGTGCGCGTGCGCGCGGAGCGCAGCGAGCGCCCGGCTCCGGGTCAGCCCGGGTTGCACCGAGATCAAATGCTGCGATTCCTGCATAAGCTCGCCGCTGGCGCGCAACGCGATGCCTTGCGCATCCTCCACCACGGCAATGCTGCGGCCGTACACCGGCACCCCGCGATACATTTGCTGCTGGCGTACCACGTGATGACCATTGACCAGGGTCACCGCACCTCGTGGGACAAGGGACATATCCTGGCCGAGACTGAGTTGGGCCGCGAGCGCACTGCTGGGAACGGCGCCCAGATTCTGCGCATGCAGGGTTCGGGTATTGGCGGCCGTGGCAATCGTGGCGGCTCCCATACCGATGGCAGCCACCAGCAGGCTCAGACGCAAATGAGTGGACATTTATGGAACTCCTGGACAAAACCGGGGGTGAGCGCGTCCGATGCGGCCGCAACGACCCCATGCAAGAATTTCCGTGCAAGGCACGGTCCGATATTCGTGAGCTGTCCGACGGTCCCCAATGACATCCGCCAGCGGTTGCCCCACTACTTTCCCTGCGAAGGCAGCACGCGAATGTCTGATTGAACAACGGCGATCACGCCGCCAGAGGATCATTCGCCAACCTTCCTGGTGGCGGACTCGGCGACGTTATTCCTTGCGAATCCCCCTGACAATCAGACTTTTTCCTATGCCGGGTGACCGTGGTCACAGTCACAACGTCTGCTATTCCTCGAAACGGCTTCAAAGCGCCAAACCCGCTCCGGGCCTCGCGTCCACGCGTCAATACCAATCACCGCATGGGGTGGAGGACCCTGCGTTTCGCTGCGGCGTCTCGTCAATTTTCAAGTACCAGAGGCGCAATAAATTACGTTAGAACCTGCAAGCACCTTTGCGCATTCAGGGCGCAACCGCTGCCGGCGCGGCCTCGACGGAAGGGTGCCTGGACGCAGGGCCCAAGGGGCTCTCGGTGGCCGGCCCGCAAGTCGGCGCGAGTGCCTGGATCTTCATGCGCCAGTGTTGCGGCCGTCGTGGCGATTGCGCCGCGCACGCTGCCTGAGCGGTCCTCGAGACCCGACCTCGCTGCCGGCGTATCGTGCCGTCGCTGGGTACCTGCTGGCTCACGATGGGCACCGTCGCTGACAGGAGCGGAATGGTGATCGAGGACATCGTCGGCCATGGCGTGAGCGGTGACAGCCATGCCAGCTTGCAGTTTCACGAAAATGGACGGGTATCTGGCAGCGGCAGATTCCATCGGCTGATTGGCAGCTCTGGCGCCAGGGGCGGCGCACTGTTGATCGAGCCGACGGGTACCACGATGATGCCCTGTCTGCCGGTGTCGATGGATCAGGAGCGCAAGCGGCTCGATCTGTTGTCACACATCTGCGGCTGGCAGATGCGCGCCGATTTTGGAAACCACAGAGAATGCATCAGGGCCCGGCGGTAGCCCGCGCGGGGTCGTTTCTTGATTGAGTGCCAGCGGGCGCACGCATGGGAGTCACTATTTTCCATGGAAGCAGTGAAGTGATGGTCCTTCGCACCAGACGTGGCCCCCGTATTTCGAGTGTGCTCGCAGGTTTGCTGCTGGCATTGGTCGCAGGTGCGCTGCTCCTGGTCGGGCACCCCTCGCTGCCATCACTCGAAGGCCGCACGGTGACTTCGGCACTGAGCGCGGAGCAGGCACACGCCACGGCACTCGGGCAGGCCGTTGAGCCGCTCGTAGCTGCGCACCCGGACGTGAGCGGCCTGCACCCGCTGGGCGATTCGCTGGCAGCATTCGCGGCGCGCATGGTGTTGGCGCGGCACGCTGAACGCGGCATCGACGCCCAGTACTACATCTGGCAGAACGACAACACTGGCACTCTGCTGCTGGGCGAACTGGAGCGCGCCGCCCGCCGCGGGGTGCGCGTTCGCCTGCTGGTCGACGACAACGGTATCCGTGGACTGGACGACACGCTGGCGGCGCTCGCCGGGGAACCCAATTTCGAAGTACGCCTGTTCAATCCGTTCACCTGGCGCCACCCCAAATGGGCCAACTACCTCACGGCATTCTCGCGGCTCAATCACCGTATGCACAACAAGTCGTTCACGGTGGACAACCAGGCCACTATCGTCGGCGGGCGCAACATCGGCGACAACTATTTTGCTGCGACCGACGGCGTGGTCTTTGCCGATCTCGATGTGCTGGCGATTGGCCCGGTGGTATCCCAGGTCGCACGGGAGTTCGACCGCTACTGGGCGAGCCCCCTGGCCTATCCAATCGAGCGGATCGTGAACACGCCACCGGCTGACACGCTGGCGCGCCTGCACGCCCGCGAGAACCAGCTCGCAGACGATCCGGCAGCCGGGGCCTATCGGCGGGCACTGGCGGCAAGTGGCGCCGTGCAGCATTTGTACGCTGGAACTGCGGCATTGACGTGGGCGCCTGCACGGATGATCAGCGATCCACCGTCAAAAGCCCTCGGCAAGTCCGCGCAAGGTGAGCGGCTGATCGACGATCTGTTGCCGATATTCGCCGCCACCACCAAGTCGGTGGAACTCGTCTCGCCTTACCTCGTGCTCGGCGCAAACGGTACGCGCGACCTGGCGGACATGGCGCAACGTGGCGTGGATGTTCGCGTCCTGACCAATTCCCTGGCTGCCACCGATGTGGCCGCCGTACATGCCGGTTATTCCAAGCGACGCAAGCAGTTGCTCGCGGCCGGCGTCAAGCTCTACGAATTGCCGCGCACCCGGGGGCAGCCAAGTGATCGCGAACTGGCAGGCGCGTTCGGCAGCTCGAGCTCCAGCCTGCATGCCAAGACGTTCGCTGTCGATGGGGAGTGTTTGTTCATCGGCTCATTCAACTTCGATCCGCGTTCGGCGAATTTGAATACGGAAATGGGATTTCTGATCCAAAGCCCGCTACTTGCACAGAGCATGCGCGCAGCGTTCGAGCACGAAATTCCCAAGCGCGCCTATGAGGTTGGTGTTGACGCTGACGGCCACCTGTACTGGCTGACCGAGCGCAACGGCAAGGTGCTTCGATACGACACCGAACCCGATACCACGTTGGGGCGCCGCATGGCCGTGAGTTTTCTCCGGCTGCTGCCGATTGACTGGCTGCTTTAGGCACGCCAGGCGGTGGCACGCTCACGGGAAAGGGGCCGCAGTGCGTGCGAACCCCCGGCCGACGTGGCGAAGTTGGTCGTCCTGTCGATCTTTCTTCACATCAAGGAGAACATCGCTGGCCGATGATGGGGGCTTGGACCTGAGGAGATGTGATGATGAACACCAAGATGACCATTCTTGCCCTTGCCTGTGGCCTGGCACTGGCCGCGTGCAGTGACAAATCGCCGCCGCCAACGGCGACGGATGTGGCTCCGTCAGCCACGGTGACCGCGCCGATGGAAGCACCGGTTCCTGCCGCTTCGTCGCCTGCTGAAATGCCGGCCGCGACCGCTACGGCATCACCCGCAGCCATGCCGGCAGCGGATGGCAAGGCGACGGCTGTGGTCACTGACTGCGCGACAGAGATCGAAGGTAGTGATGCGATGCAGTTCAACGTGTCGTCGATCGTCGTGCCAGCGTCGTGCACGGACTTCAAGATCACCCTCAAGCACACCGGCACGATGCCGGTCTCGGCGATGGGTCACGACGTGGTTATTGCCAAGGCGGCGGATGTGAAGGCGGTGGATGCCGATGGCATTGCTGCGGGTGCTGCTGCCGGTTACGTCAAGCCGAATGATTCGCGCGTGATCGCCCACACGAGCCTGATCGGTGGTGGCGAGACCACGTCGGTGAGCTTTCCGGTAAGCAAGATCAAGAGCGACGGTCCCTACGAGTTCTTCTGCAGCTTCCCGGGGCACTCGGTCATGATGCACGGGTCCATCAGCGTCCAGTAACCTCGTTCGCCCCGGTCTGACGGTGATCGATCGGCCAACTGCCGGGCTGGACCCCGGCAGTCTCGGCGGTAGCGCGCAAGGCATGTCACGCAAGCGCGTGCGTGGCGCCGTACTCTTGCGCGGCTGCCGTTCCCCACGCGCAATGATCGCGCGTGATTATCGAGTAGCTGAGGTCGTCCGGCCGACAACCGGGCAGAATTGGTGTGCGCCGTCGTTTGTGCTTGCTCGCAGGTTGCGACTACCAGATCTTCACCCGGTCTTTCGGCGGGAGGTACAACTTCTCGCCCGGTTGCACCTTGAACGCTGGATACCACTGGTCGAGATTGCGTACGGTTTCGGCACGGAAGTCGCCAGGCGCGTGGACGTCCGTGGCAAGACGCTGGCGCAGCGCGGCGTCGCGAATCTTCCCACGCCATGACTGACCGAAAGCGATGAAGAAACGCTGGTCACCGGTGAGCGCGTCGATTACCGGTGCGGGTTTGCCATCCAGTGAGGTGTGATAGGCGAGATAGGCGATGGTCAGGCCGGAGACGTCCGCGATGTTTTCGCCGAGCGTCAGCTCGCCGTTGACGTGCAGACCGGGCAACGCCTCGTACTGATCGAACTGCTCCGCCAGTTGCTGGCCGGCGGCCTTGAAATGAGCCAGGTCTTCCGGCGTCCACCAGTTTTCCAGCTTGCCTTGCGCATCGAATTGGGCGCCGAGGTTGTCGAAGCTGTGGCTGATCTCGTGGCCGATGATCGCGCCGATGGATCCGTAGTTCGCTGCAGCGTCGGCCTTGGGGTCGAAGAACGGCGGTTGCAGGATCGCCGCCGGGAAGTTCAGCGCATTCTGCAGCGGCAGGTTCACCGCGTTGACAGTCTGCGGGGTCATCCACCACTCGCCTTTGTCCACTGGTTGACCCAGTTTGGCGCGCTGGTGTTCGTATTCGAACTTCTCCGCACGCCGGGTGTTGCCGAGCGCGTCGTCGGCGCGAATCTCCAGCGCGGCATAATCCCGCCATGTTTGCGGATAGCCCACGCCAACGCGCAGCGTAGCAAGCTTGGCCTTGGCCTTGGCACGGGTGGCCGGCGTCATCCAGGCCAACGTGTCGATGCGGTCATGGAATGCTGCCACCAGGTTCTTCACCAGTTGCTCGATTTCCGCCTTGGACGAGGCCGGGAAGTAGTGCTTGACGTAGATCTGGCCCACCGCGTCGCCAAGCTCGCTGCTGGTGGCAGCGACAGCGCGCTTCCAGCGCGGCCGTTGCACTGGCGTGCCTTGAAGGGTGCGCGTGTACAAATTGAAACTGAGGTCGGCAAAGGCCTTGGGCAGCAGGCTCGCCGCGCCGTTGATGGTATGGAACGTCAGCAGCTCCTGCCAGGCCTGCAGTGACTCGCTGGCGGTGAGCGCGGACAAGCCCGTGATCGCACCAGGTTGCCATGCGTCGATCTGCGTTTGATCCTGCAGTCCGGCAGCCTTGAAGTAGACCGGCCAGTCGAGCCCCGGCGCCTTCTTGCTGAAGTCGGCCGTGCGCCACAGATTGTTCGCCTTGTGCACATCCTCGCTGTCGAGCAGGCTGGCCTGCGCCTTGGCGATCTTCGTTTCGAGGGCGAGGATGGTCTTCGCCTTGGCTTGCGCGCCGGCGATGCCGGCTTGCTGCAGCAGCGCGCCGACGTAGGTCAGATACTTGTCACGCGCCGCCACCATGTGTGGATCGGTGGACAGGTAATAATCGCGGCTGGGCAGGCCAAGGCCGCCTTGCAGCAGGTAGGCGATGTGCCGCGATGGATCGTCCAGTCCCTGCGTGACGAACAGCCCGAACAGGTGCTGCGTGTGGAAGTTGGTGGCGTTGATCGGATCGACGTCGGCGCGCAGTCGGTTGCCGAGTACGCGGGCCAGGTCTGCACGCGAGGCGATCGCAGCGATCTGCGCCAGTTCCGGCTTGATCGGGGCCAGGCCGCGTTGCTCGATGGTGGCCGTATCCATCCACGCCGCGTAATAGTCGGCAATCTTGCGGGCGTTGCTGCCGGCTGCGGGATGGTCGGCGCCGGCGTTTTGGATCAGCTTGGCCGTATCCTTCTCGGACTGTTCGAACACCTTGAGGAACGTGCCGGTGCTGGAGCGGTCGGCCGGGATCTGCGCAGTCTTCAACCACTCGCCGTTGGCGTAGCGGAAGAAGTCGTCACCCGGCTGCACGCTGTGGTCGATTCCGGACAAGTCGATGCCAATCGGCCGGCTGGTTGGGGGTGCCGCCCATCCCGCCGGGCTGCACAGGATTGCTGCCGTCAGTACCCATTGCATGCGTCGCATCGTTGCGCCTCGCTCATCGGTCACCGGGAAGCGTCCACGATAGCGCTGTCAGCGGGCCGCGGTGTGCATGACCTCTGGACTAGTCGGACGTGCCGACGGAGCACTACATTGCCGTCAGTGCGCGGTGATCGCGTCAATGCAACCATGCATCAGCATCGGGTTTGGTGACGACAGCGGCATGATGGCAACGCACTCTGGCGCAGCAGTGGTCACCCGGCGGCGCCGAATAGCCGCGAGGTCAATGGAGGGTTTGGCAGACATTTTTCGCCGCGAGCGGCACTGGCGTGGTTGTCCGGGCAAGCTTCAAGGGGCGATCACCACGCTGTTGTGGCAGGCTCGCACACACGCGTTCAATCATGGCCGACACTGCCATGGCCGATACTGCACGCACGCGTGCGCTGTGCGTGATCGTCATCAACCATTGCCCGCAACAGTTTCTGGACAGCCCATGGCGGTTTCCTCCTACCCGTTTGCTACCTACTTCCTGCGTGTGTTGCTGGTGGCTGCTGCAGCGTCGCTCGCGGCCTGCCACCCGCTGCGTACGACTGCGCGCTCCGCTGACGGTGACTGGCAATCGTCGCACCAGTTGGTGTTGGTCACCATCGACAACTGGAATGCTGATCACGGGGTGCTGCGCGCTTACGCACGGGTTGGCGATGCCGGCTGGCATGCAGTCGGGCCAGCGCAGCCGGTGACCATCGGCAAGGCTGGCGCAGCGTGGGGACTGGGATTGCATACGCTGCAGACGGAAGGGCCGCACAAGCGCGAAGGTGACAATCGCAGTCCGGCCGGGGCGTTTCGTATCGGCGCGGCGTTTGGCTATGCGGCGCGTGCGGACACTGCGTTGCCGTATCGCGCAATGACTGCAGCGGATTATTGCGTCGATGTCAGCGGCTCGCCGCAATACAACCGCATCGTCGATGCGAACGTGGTGGGCGCGGCTGCGGTGCAAGGCTCCACCGAGCCCATGCGCCGTGATTTGCATGTCGACGGTGATCAGCGCTATCGGCTCGGCTTCGTGATTGAGCACAACGTGCAAGCAGTACCGCACGGTGGCAGTTGCATCTTTGCGCACCTGTGGAAATCATCGACCGATCCCACCGCCGGTTGCACCGCGATGCCGCCGGCGGCGATGCGAACCTTGCTGGCATGGCTGCGACCGGAACAGAAACCCGTGTTCGTGCTGTTGCCGCAAGCGGAATACCAGCGCTTGCGTACGGCGTGGCATTTGCCAGCGCTGCACGACGCGGAAATCGCCCGATGAGCGCAACCGCACGCGTGCTGCTGGGCCTGGCCAGCGGCGCGCTGATCGGGTTGTTCCTTGCGGCATGGGACCCGGAGCACGCGGGCCAAGTGGCGTACGCGGTGCAACCAATCGGCACGTTGTGGTTGAACGGATTGCAGATGACGGTGGTGCCGCTGGTGCTGGCGCTGGTCGTCGTCGGCGTGAATACCGCAACAGATGCGGCGGCGTCTGGACGCGTTGCGCGGCGCGCGATTGTCGTGTTCATCGTGCTGTTGACCGGTGGCGCGTTGTTTACGGCGTTGGCGGCACCGGCAGCATTCAGCTTGTTCCCGCACAACCCGATGCTGCGCGCGACGCTCGACACCGCGGCGATTCCTGCCGCCGCACAAGCGGCGCCACTGAGTTGGGTGGGTGCACTGACCGGGATCATCCCCAGCAATGCGATCATGGCTGCAGCGCAGAGTGCGATGCTGCCGCTGGTGGTGTTTGCCTTGTTTCTCGGCTTTGCCTTGACCCGAATTGCCGACGCGCGCCGTGCGCTGCTGCTGGAATTTTTCCAGGCGCTTGCGGATGCGATGATCGTGGTGGTGCGCTGGGTGTTGTGGGCGGCGCCAGTGGGCGTGTTCGCGTTGATCCTGGCGGTGAGCGCACGCTCGGGACTGGGCATGCTGAGTGCGCTGGGCGTGTACGTGCTGGTGGAGTGCCTGCTGTATCTGGCAGTCACTCTCATGTTGTTGCCGGTTGCGTTCCTCTGGGGCGGTGAAAAGCTGCGGCGTTTTGCTGCCGCGCTGGTGCCGGCGCAAGTGGTGGCGGTCAGCACGCAATCGTCGCTCGCCTCGCTGCCGGCGATGCTGGAGAGTGCCGACCGGCGACTCAACTATCCGCAGCAAGTCACTGCGCTGGTATTGCCGATGGCGGTCACGCTGTTTCGCCTGACCAGCCCGGTGCAGTACGTCACCTCGGCCGCCTTCATCGCCTGGGCCTATGGCATCGACTTGACCAGCGCGCAATTGCTTGGCGGTGCGTTGCTGGCCGTCGTCATCAGCCTCGGCTCGGTGGGTCTGCCCGGCCAGGTCACGTTTATCGCCACGAACTTGCCGGTGGCGCAAGCCATGGGGTTGCCGCTGAGTCCGCTGGGCTTGATGCTGGCGGTTGACACCATTCCTGACGCACTCGCCACGCTCGGCAACGTCAGCGCCGACATGACCGCGACCAGCGTGGTCGTGCGCCAGTCACGACGTGATACGGCGTGACCGGGTAGATGCCATCGGGGACAATGCGGCGTCTTCTGCGCTCGGGTGCGGACGGTGTAGCTTAGCCGGCTTCAATCGCCTCGCCGCTGCGCGGGGCATCGCAGATCGACGGCTATAATGCGTCGTTCCCGGCGTACGCTGCGCCGTCACTGCAGGGCGTGCCATGCTGCTGATGATCGACAACTACGACAGCTTCACGTTCAACCTCGTGCAGTACCTCGGGGTGCTTGGGCAGCAGGTGAAGGTGATCCGCAATGATGCATTGGATGTCGCCGGCATTCGGGCACTGCATCC
>CAJDVT010000085.1_pt1 | contig 16060 bp, 16 predicted proteins | sample 7391411 | NCBI WGS metagenome assembly CAJDVT01 (sample SAMEA7055698, study PRJEB34461) | soil metagenome | biome: terrestrial ecosystem; feature: Peninsula; material: soil | place: Antarctica | collected 2016 | reverse complement strand
TATGACATCCTGCTTACGCCGATGTTGGCGCACACCGCGCCGGCCGCTGAGGAGTGGCATCGTCGCTCATGGCTGCGCAACATCTGGTCGAACCTGCGCTATGCGCCGTATGCGGCGCTATGGAACGTTCTGGGTTGGCCCGCCGCCAGCATCCCGGCGGGTCTGGATCCGGCAACCGGCATGCCCACCGCAGTGCAGATAGTGGCTCCGCCCGGCGCAGAGGGCACGCTGCTTGGACTGGCCGCGCAACTGGAGCGTCTGCGCCCCTGGCGACGCACCGCGCAAGGCTCGCCATAGTTCGTGGAGCATGTGCTGGCCGAATGCCGGCTCAGGCTGAATATGCAGCAGCAACCGTCCGCTGCGAGATCCACCACAGGTTGCCGTGAGGATCTTTGACACCGCCTTGCCGATCACCGTAAGGCATGTCCGCCACATCCATCTCCAGCGTGGCGCCTGCGCCCAGAGCACGCTGCATGGCGGTGTCAGCGTGCTCGACGTAGAGGTAGCAGGCACAGGGCATCGGTGGCCACGCCGCGCTGGCCTCGCTGGCCATGACTGTGGCTGTGCCAATCCGGACCTGCACGTTGGCAATACCACCGTCGGGCCGCAGACTGCGCAGCAGTTCGACGCCGCCCAGGCCATCGATCAGGAACGCGACGAAGCGCTCGGCATCGTCGACAAGAAAGTACGGGGTGACGGTACTGAAGCCGTGCGGAATGTACATGAGCACCTCGGCGCTGGTGGTGGAGCAAGGCTGCCTGCTTCATGCACCGTCGACTCTGCTTGCGACGGTGCATGTGGACACTGCTGCACGGGCCCCGGCAAATACTGTTCGGGTGTGTGTCGGGGCAAACGAAGAAGCGCACCTGTGGCCGATATGCCGCCCCGTCAGGGAGATGTGTTGTGCGTGCTGGTCGCTGCAGCCGGAGTGCCATCGGGACACGTAACGGAAGTGCGTGGAGTCGTTGTGTCTGGAAGGGTGGAGGGTTGATTGATCGCGCCCATGCGGACGGCCAGCGGCACCACGCTGGTGTTGAGACGCCAGTCGTAGATCACGCTGAAAGCCATGACGCGCGCCACGTATTCGCGGGTTTCCTTGAAGGGTATGGTCGCGACAAACAGGTCCGGGGCAAGCGTGCCGCGTGCAGCGAGCCACTGATCGACCCGGTTCGGACCCGCGTTGTAGGCCGCGCTGGCCAACCAGGGTGAGCCGTTGAAGCGCGCGGCCATTTGCGCGAGATAGCGAGTGCCCAATGCGATATTGATGACCGGGTCGTACAGCGTTTCCGCGCCGCCCCAGTTCAGGCCGTTGCGTTTGGCCACCAGTTCGGCGGTGGTTGGCAATAGCTGCATCAGACCGCGGGCATTGGCGCCGGAGCGCGCGTCATTCATCCATGCGCTCTCCGCGCGCAGGATGCCGTAGGCCCAGGCGGGATAAATGCCCGCTTGCCGTGCTTCGGGCACCAGCCCGTCCTGACTGGCGAGCGGAAAGCGCAGCGCGTACATGCGCAATGCGTCGCCGCTGTTCAAGGTGAATACGGCGCGGTCGTACCAGCCGCGGCGGTTGGCCAGGTCAGCGGCCAGTTGTGCCGTAGCTTGATCGGCACCTTGCAGTGCGCGGTTCCATTCCCGCCGGGCATAGCCAGGCAGGTTGACCGCGTACAGCTCGAACGCGCGCTGCAGGGCGGGGTTGTCCAGCAACGCCCTTTCACTCAGCGGATCGGCAGCCAGTGTGATGGGGCAGATGGCATACGGCTGGTTGAGTTTGTCTGCCGCGAGAAAGCCGAAGAAAGTCGCCTGCCTGGCGAGCGCGGCATAGCCTTGTTGCGCCTGGTCGCTGCGATTTGTGGCGGCCAGTGCACGGGCGCGGAAGTACTGCCATTCGCCGTCCTGCTGCTGCTCGGACGGCATGGCGTCGATGGCGGCGAGCACGGCCGGCCATTGCTGGCGGGCCAGGGCAACGCGTGCGCGCCATTCGCGGCTGGCATCAGTTTGTGCCGTAGCGGGCAGCGCGATGAGCCGGGCCAGTGCGTTGTCATCAAAGTCGGTGGCGTGGAACAGTGCCAGATTGTAAAGAATCTGCTCGCGCTGCACGGCGCTGAAACTGAAGCGCGTTTGCAGGCTTTGCCAGGCGCTGTCGGCACTCGTTGACTGACGTCGCGCCAACCGGGTCAGGGCCAGCGTAACCGCCTGCGTGTTGCGCAAGGTGTTGGGCCAGTTGACCGCGCTCGTCAGCGCGGCAGCGGGATCACGCAACGCCAGCGCCAGTTGTCGTGCGGCCAGGGCATCGTCGGTCGGCAGCCAGCTCGCCAGCGCTTCAATCGTACCGGGCTGATTCGCTGTGGCAGCGCGGTCGATGCGCGTCCACAGCCGCTGGCCGGTCAGCAAGCCCTGGTCGTGCGCCGCATTGAGCACCGGATCGCAAGCGCTGGGCAAGTTCGGTTTGGTCCATAGCGCAGCCAGGTCAGCGTCGAAATCCAGCGTCTCACTGTGACTCAGGCGTGCCTGCAGTGCGTAACAGGTGAGGGTGTCACCCAGCCCGGCCTGGTACAGCGCAGTGAATGCACCCCAGTCCTGCCGGCGCGCCAGCTCCAGGAGAAAGTCGCGGCGCAGGTCTGCAGCGGGAATCCAGTCCGGATAGCGACGCAGATAGTCCTCCACGGTCTTGCGGTCGAGCACGCGGATGTCGTGTTGCAACGCGGCGGCTGGGAGATACGGATACAAAGAATAGTCAGCCAGACCGCTGGCCAGCGCTCGCCACTGTTCGTCGCCAGTTTGTGCCGCTGCGTACGCTTGCACGAACGCTGCACGCTGAGCTGCATCGGGCTCGGCCGCGTACACGCTGGTCGTGGGCAGCAGCCAGCCGATGGTGGACAACAGACAGACCAGCGCCGCGCACCGGAACGGGGACAAGGACATGGAAGCTCCTGCGAGCAATCAATGCGACAGTGTAGTGCAGGCCTGTGCGTGACCCGACATTGCTCCGCTGCGCAGTTTGCAGGCTCGGTCCGGCTGTTAAGCTGACGACCGGTTTTGGGTTTGCACTGGATCGGCATGTCATCGCTAGCGTGGGTTCGTCGTGAGCATGGATGGGCGTGGTTGGTCGTGCTGGGGTTGGCGCTGATCAGTGCGTGGGGCTGGTGGTCGCTGGGGCGACCGGTGGCCTTGCCCGATGCGCCAACCGGACGTATCGCCTGCGTCTCCTACGCGCCGTTCCGCTTGCCCGGCGAAACGCCGCTGGACATCCACGCGTTCATCAGCCCGCAGCGCATTGATGATGATCTGCGCGCGCTGTCGCAGCGTTTCGATTGCGTCCGCACATACTCGCAAGGGCAGGGTTTGAGCGCGGTCCCGGAAATCGCGCAACGCTACGGCATGCAAGTGTTGCTGGGTATCTGGCTGGGACGCGATCGCAAGGCGAACGCCGAACAGATCCGCCTTGGCATCGCTACCGCACGCAAGTATCCACACGTGCTGCGCGGAGTGATTGTCGGCAACGAGGTGCTGCTGCGCGGGGAGTTGTCAGCACAAGCCTTGGGCCGCTACGTACGCCAGGTGCGGGACGCAGTTGACACGCCAGTGTCCTACGCCGACGTGTGGGAATTCTGGCTGCGCCATCCGCAGCTTGCGAGCTCGGTGGACTATCTGACGATTCACATCCTGCCGTACTGGGAGGATCACCCGGTCGCGCCGGAGCATGCGTTGCAGCACGTCGCCAACGTGTATGCGCGCGTGCAAGCGGCCTTTCCCGGACGCGAGGTGATGATCGGTGAGACTGGCTGGCCGAGTGCGGGGCGATCGCGTCAGGCAGCGGTTGCCAGCGTGGTCAACGAGGCGCGTTACCTGCGCGGGTTTCTCGATTACGCCGCGAAGGTGCATCTGCCGTACAACGTGATCGAGGCATTTGATCAGCCATGGAAGCGTGCGCAGGAAGGCACGGTCGGCGGTTACTGGGGTATTTTCGATGGGCAGTCTCGGCCGAAGTTTGCGCTGAGCGGACCAGTTGTCGAGTACCCGCAGTGGTGGCTGGGATGGCTGGCCGGTTTGCTGGGTGCGGCAGTGTTCGCACTGGTTGGCGCACGCGCCCGGGCGTGGCACGGCCATCGCCGCTGGGCAGCCCTGGGCTTGATCGGGTTTGCGAGCGGTGCGGCGCTGGCCTGGCAAGGTCGGCAAATGGCGTTTGCGGCGCGCGATGGATGGGAATGGACGGTGTCACTGGCCGCGTGTGCTGCAGCGCTGGCCACGGCGTTGCTGCTGGGGCGCGCTATCGCCGCGCGCCTGGCACCCGCTTCCGGGCAAGATGTACCAGGCAGTGCGGCATCGGTAACACCGGTCGCGTGGCTGCGCCTGGGCTGGCTGTTTGCCATGGCCTTCTACGGCCTGCTGCTGGTGTTTGATGGCCGCTATCGGGACTTTCCCGTGGGCCTGTTTGCGTTGCCGTGCGTGGGCTATGCGCTCCTTGATGGCTTGACCGCGCGCGACGTGGCGCTGCCGCTACCGCTGTTGGAAGAGCGCTTTCTTGCGGTCTGGCTACCCGTCCTCGGCGCCGTAGTAGTAGTCCAGGAAGCCGGCGTGACCGCGGCGGCGTGGTTATGGCTGGCGCTGAATATCACGCTCGCGTGGCCGGTCCTGCATCGTTGGTGGCGCAGTTGCCGGCACCTGCGTGCGGAGCAGGCGTAACGCACCGACCAGCAGCGCGATGGCACCGCTCTGGAAGCAGTACAGCACCAGCGCGAACAGGCCCAATGCACTGGCCAGCCACGCTACGGCGGGGCGAGGCGAAAGCAGTGCGATGAGCGCCGCAAGCAGCGCTGCAATGCCATAAACGTTGTACAGAAAGCCCAATACCAGCCACTGCCGCCATGTACACCACCAGGGACTGGCAGCGTCACCGCACAACTGCGCCAGAGTGCTCGACTCAATCAGGCCGTAGCGCAACCAGGCCGCCACGCCGCCGATCGCCGCCAGAGCCAGCCACGGCAGCATCGTACGCAAGCTGTGCACGGTCATCGGTGAGGGCGCTTGCGGGAGCGGGATTTGCCACCCACGTTGGCGGGCAGGCGAATTTCCGCTGCAAGCGGCAGATGGTCGGAAAACGCTTGTGGCAGCGCCCACACCTTTTCCAGTTGGATGGCAGGTGAAGTCAGGATGTGATCGAGCGCACGGCGGGGTTTCCAGCTCGGAAACGTCGGTGTCGGTTGCGCCGGCGGTTGCAACGTGGATTTGGCAAACAATTCACGCATTTCCTTGCTGCCTGGCTCGCTGTTCAAGTCGCCCATCAATACGGCGTGCGGGAAGTCCTGCAGCAGCTCGGCAATGAACGAAAGCTGTCGCCCACGAGTCGAGGCGCTCAGCGACAAGTGCGCAATCATCACCGCCAGGGCGTCCTCACCCTCACCAAATTGCGCCAGCAACGCGCCGCGTCCGGGAATGCGGCTGGGCAGCGGGTAATCGAGCACCGCCTGGGGTTTCAGGCGACTGATCAGACCGTTGGCGGTGTGCGCAACGCGAGCCATCGCCCGGTTGGGCTGGTAGCTCCAGAACGGCATGCCGGAGGTTTCGGCGAGATACCGGGTCTGGTTGAGAAACCCGGAGCGCAGGCTGCCGGCATCTGCTTCCTGCAGCCCGATGACGTCAAATCGTGGCAGCACCTCGGCAAGGCGGTCGAGGTTGTCCAGCTTGGAACGGCCGGGCAATACCGCGCTGATCGAGCGCGTGACGTACTCACTGTAGCGATGCACGCTGGCACCAGCCAGGATGTTGCAGCTCAGCAGCCGCAGGCGGCGCTCGGCAGGCACATCGTCGGCAGGGACATCGTCAGCGGGTTCATCAGCACGGGTCATCATGCGCCACGGTGGTCAGGAGGCAGGTGCTGCGCCACGGGTGAAGCTTGCGCAGAACCACAGCATGATCCATCGGTCGTGAACAAGATGCCAGTCGGCCCGGATGCATCGCGGCAGGCTCATACTCGCCGCGACAGGCCGCGTATCGGCGACTGCAGGTTACTTTCCGCCGGCCAACTCGCGCTTGGCGAGCCACGACGCCACGTCCGCCAATTCCTGGAGAGTGTGCACGCCGGTGACACGATATTTGCCGTTGATTACCACGCTGGGTGTCGCATCCACGCCCCAGTGCTGGATCAACGTGAGGTCGCTCTTCAGCTTGGCGGTGGCTGCCGGGGACGTTGCCGCCGCCAGGAACGCGGTGCGGTCGACGCCTTCGCGGGCGTAGAAATCCGCCAGCTCATCCATGGAGCCGATCGGGTAGTGCTCGCCAAATTTTGCGTTGAACAGTGCCAGGTGCGTGCGCTCGACGACACCTAGCTTGTTCGCTGCGTAATACGCTCGCGCATACGGCAGCCATTCCGGGCTGAACGACGCCGGAACCAGCTTGAATACGACACCTTTGGGCAGCGACTCGCGCAGCTTTTCCGCCAACGGCGCGAACTGCGCACAGTGGATGCAGCCATAGGAAAAGACTTCAGCGATTTCGACTTTGCCAGCGTCGCTGTACCGCTGATGTGGTGCGGGCAACGTGACGTATTCGCTGCCTTCGGTGTAGGGCGCCGGAGCTGCCGATTGTGCAGTGCAAGCGCTGGTCAGCAGCAATCCGCTGAACAACACGAAAACCCGCAAGCTGGTCAACCGTTTGAGCATCACGCGCATCTCCGTCATAGCGCGACGACGCCGCGACGTAGCGTCGCGTGTCGTCACAACAAGGTTTCTGCAGATTACTTGCCGGCGGCTTCCTTGGCCACCAACCACTGCGTCAGTTCCAGCGTCTGCTCGTAGCCACCCGCCGTGGACGGTCCGTAGCGGTACTTGCCGTTGACGATCATCGTCGGCGTGCCATCCACGCCGTACGCCTTGATCAAGTCATCCGCCCGTTTCATCTGCGTGTTGACCGTGAATGAATTGGCCACCGCAATGAACTCTTTCGGGTCAACGCCAAACTTCGCGTAGAACTTCGCTGCATCCTCGATGGTCGGCCAAGCAGCCTTTGGCTTCAGTTTGCCCTCGCCCAGCGCGTAAGTCGCCATCTCTCCAGACTTCCAGGTGGCATCAAACATTGCGTCATGGCTTTTCTCCAGGACGCCCAACGCCTTGGCAGCGTAGAAGGCACGCTGGTACATCGGCCAATTTTCGTCCGGCCGGAACGAGGCAGCCACATAGTTCATCACGGCGTCGGCAGGCAGGCTGCGCGCAATGCGATCCACCGTGGCATGGAACTGGTTGCACGCCGGACACACGTAGGAAAACACCTCGGTCACTTCGATCTTGCCTGGGTGGCTCGTCGGTTGCGCGGGGTCGATCAGGAAGTATTGCTTGCCCTCGACCCACTTGCCGGTGTCGACGAACGGCGCTGCTGGCGGTGCCGGCGCTGGCTCAGCGGTGGCGGTGCTGTCGTTCGCCGCCGGTGCGGCGCTGCTCGCGACCGTCGGCGCACTGCTGGCAGCACTCGCCGGCGTAGTGGCTGCAGTCGCTGGCGCCGCCGGTGCAATCGAGGTTGCTGCCGCAGTCGGGGTCACGGCGTCGGGCGCGCCGGTGTTGTCTGGGCTGCAGGCTGCGAGCGCGAGCACGGCGACGCACAGGATGGGCAAATGCTTGAACATGGAGAACACCTCTGGGGAGCGCATGAAACCGAAAGCGCCGGCGGAGTGGCCGGCGCTGGTTGGGTCATGGGGTCGTGCTTGGGGCTTGGGCATCCGTGCTGTGCAGGCCCTCAATGTAGCTGGCCACGGCGGCAATGTCGTTGCTGTCAAGTTGCTTGGCGATGGCCGGCATGATTTGCGCGTGCGCATCGGTGCCCCACACGACGCCGTCATGCCAGGCCTTCAATGTCGCCTCGACGTACTGTGCATGTTGACCGGCCAACTGCGGGTACATGGCGCCCGGGTTGCCGCGGCCGTCAATGCTGTGACAGGCCATGCACGCTGGAATATCGCGCTTGGCGTCGCCTTGGCGAAACAGCGTCTGGCCGTGCTCCACCAACGCCTGATCAGCCACACCCGGCAGTGAAGTCTTGGTGGCGAAATAGGCGCCCAGATCGTGCATGTCCTGCGTCGACAGCGGCGCGGCCATGCCCATCATGATCCCGTTTTGGCGGGTGCCCGCCTTGAAGTCAGTCAGCTGGCGCACGATGTATTGCTCGCTCTGGCCGGCCAGTTTGGGAAACTGCGGATCGCTGGAGTTGCCGTCCACGCCATGGCAGGCGCCGCAGACAGCGCCCTTGGTCTGGCCTGCCTTGGCGTCACCAGGCTTCACTTGGACGGTAGCGGCGGCCGCCGCCACTGGTGCAGCAACCGCGGTGGCTGCCGTGCTCGCAGCCCCTGCTGCAGCGGCTGGGGCCGTGCTCGCCGCCGCTGGTGTAGCGGCCGTGGTGGTGCTCGCCGCCGCGCTCGTGCTGGCCGCAGGCGCCGGGCTGGGGGCGTCTTGTGCCAGCGCAATCCCCGCCACCAGGGCAATCACCAGTGCCAATGCAGACCCGAGCAGCGTGGGCCGTAAACCAGCAGACTGAAAACTCATACACTTGACTCCCGAGACGCGCGCAAAAACAGCCGTTGTTTGCAGGCTCAAGGCGTGCAGCAGCGGAAACTGCAGAATTATCCCTGCGCCACCCCAGCCTGGTCAAACACTCCCCATGTCCAATCCACTGCAAGGTGCGGAGTTTGTACTCGCCGCACATCGTGTCAGCCAGTTGCCCGCCGATCAAGGCGCAGAGGTGGCATTCGCTGGCCGTTCCAACGCTGGCAAGTCCAGCGCGCTCAATGCCCTGACCAATCACAAGGGACTCGCGCGCACCTCCAAGACCCCGGGACGCACGCAGCAGATGGTGGCATTCAGCCTGCCGCCACCGGTGCAGATCGATGGGCAACCGCCATCAAACATACGGCTGATCGACCTCCCCGGCTACGGCTACGCCAAAGTGCCGCTGGAAATGCGCGAGCACTGGAAGCTGGAAATCGATGCCTATCTGCACCAGCGCCGCAGCCTGCGCGGACTGGTGTTGATCGTGGACATTCGTCACCCGCTCAAGGAATTTGACCGCACCATGCTGGAGTTCTGCTTCGCTACCCAGTTGCCTTGCCACTTGTTGCTGACCAAGGCCGACAAACTCTCTCGCGGACAGGCGACGCAAGCGCTGGCGGCGTTGCGCAAACAGTTCGTCAGCGATGGCTTGCACGCCACGGCGCAGATATTTTCTGCGTCAGCCGGCACTGGCGTGGAAGAAGCACGACAGGCGGTGATGGGGTTGATGCGCCAGCCTCGCGATGGTGAGCATCAGGGACACTGAACCGACCGCCTGGACTTCTGAAGTCACTCCGACCGCCTCGCGCAGCGAGGGTCAAAAGCGTTCGCCCTCCTGCGGCGGGCGAGTAACTTTTCTCTGTGTGGCTAGACAAAAGGCACTACTGCGCCGCAGGAGCGGCGCGAACGGCGAAGCCGTTCCGAAGGGCACAGGGCAACCGGCCCGGAGTAAAAGAGAGGCCACCCCACTTGGCGCTTGCCGGGTTGCGCCCAGCAAGTTTGTGAGCCGCGGCCAGGCTTTTCGACCATACGTCGGGCTGCTGCACCTGCGTTGCCTCCACTCGGGCATCGGGCAACTCCGGCGTTGCCTCCACTCGGGCATCGGGTAACCGCACCTGCGTTGCCTCCACTCGGGCATCGGGCAACCGCTCCTGCGTTGCCTCCACTCGGGCATCCATGCCCTCGCCATGCCCTCGCCATGTGGACTCTTCTGCGGAGTTTTCGTCCACGACCTACCGCCGCACAGGGGAGGAAAGATCAAGAGCTAAAGCCACAGTGCAACGAGACGCGCGTTCAAGCGATCTCAGTCAACCCGCGGATACGGCCAACGTCGAGAGGCCGCTACCGGCGCAAGGAGCTGCCGTTCAAAAGTGCACTCGGCGCACTCTGACTCGGATTTTGGTGTTTTGAAAGCCATTCACCTGCACGCCAGCATGTTCAGGCACCACTGCCCAAATGGGCATACAATGTGTCCATCTGGAAACGCGGAGGTGCGTCATGGGTGATCCGAACAAACGCACCGGTCCGCTAGCCGGCAATCTACCCGTGGAGCACGACGGCCCCAAGTCCAAGCGCGCGGCCTCGTCCACTTTGGAGCAAAGCAGGCGCGGCAGGAATCCGTTGCATGCACGCGAGTTGCAGGAGGTGCGCTTGCAGGCTCGGAAAATGAAGGGTGGTGCGAAGGTCAAGAATTCAGGCGCGAAAAAGGTGCGGGTGAAGACGGCAACCAGACGCATCCTCAAGCCGATGCGTCACATCGAGGCTCTTGAAGCGGTGCGCTCCGGCCTCCTCCCCCAGGGACTCAATGTCCTGATTGAACGAGGCTATGCCCGTGGGGCGATCGTGAGACTCATCGGCCCGCGCAGCACTATCGAGCGCAAGCTCAGCGGCAGCATCCGCCTGGACCTACAGGAGAGTGATCGTCTGGCCCGTTTGAGCAGGATCATCACCAAGGCCGAGGCGGTGTTCGGTAATGCAGAGAAGGCACGGCACTGGATGGAACGGCCGTCGTCCCGGCTACCACGCGGTGAATCGCCGTTGTCACTGCTGGACACGGATAGCGGTACCCAGGTGGTGTCCGAGCGCTTGCTGCAGATCGAACATGGAATCTTCGCTTGAGGCTCTGGCGACTAGCCTGCCATGTTAGTTTGGACGGTGGCGGTGGCCTGATTGCGGCCGCTCGATGGCACAACCAGGGGAGGCCCATCCTGTACACCACCACCTCGCCGTCGGGCGCGCTCGTCGAGGTACTCGTCCACCTGGACGTCGAGCTAGAGGAGATCCCGGATGGTTACCGCCTGCTGGGCATCGACGTGCCTGATGGCGCGATAAAAGATGCCCGCGGCGAGTCCGTTGTTGACGGGTCATCTGGCTTGGACAGGTCGCGCGCTTTGGGTGATGCGTGGCTGCGCAGCTGCGATAGCCTTCTCTGCCGTGTGCCGAGCGCGATCATTTCTCACACGGAGAACGTCCTCATCAATCCCGCGCACCCTGACATGGCGAAAGTGGTCCTGGGCATTGACGAGCCATTTACCTTCGACGGGCGGCTGCTCGGAGCTGTTGAGTAATCGCGCGCATATGCGAGCATCACCGTGTGGATTGTCGCCAATCGCGCAAATATTCAGTGCAGGAGGCAACGACTGCTACGGGTCGACAACAGCCATCTGTGGGTCAACGTCGCTGACCGGCCAACTGCAGTCGTTGGGTTGGCCGGATAGCCTGATCGAGAGCTGTCATCAGAGCAGGATGGCTGCGTTTTCACACAGCCTAGAACGTTCGTGGACGTGTCCTGCTGATGATCTCGTTTATTTCACACGTAATCTTATTGCATGTATCTTGCGTAAGAAATTCAACAGTATTACCATGAGTCGTGAGCAAAGGAGGCATAAGATGCGCCCAACCAACGCCAGAATCGCGCCGGACCGTGCAGCTGTTCTTACCAAAGCGGTAGTGCACGCGGCAGAGTTGCTTGGCCTCAAAGATGCGGAACTGGCGCAGGTCATCGGCGTGAGCGCCCCCACCGTCTCACGCTGCAGGCATGGCGAGGCGGAAATTGACCCGGAGCGCAAGACCGGGGAGCTGGCGCTGCTCTTGGTGCGACTGTTCCGTTCGCTCGACCCCCTGGTAGGCTCCGATACCGAGAAGCGCAAGGCTTGGATGCATACGAAGAACCACGCGCTGGGCGCGGTGCCGGCAACGCTCATTCGGAACCCGGAAGGGCTGGTGGGAACGCTGGCCTACTTGGACGGCATCCGGGCGCCCGCGTGACGGCGATTGCATGGAAGCAGGAGTGGTTGCGTGGCAGCAGCCGGCACATGGACGAACCGCGCGTCTGGCGCGGCGTTGAAACGCAACACATGAGCGCGACGATGCTCCTCGTTGATACCGGCGACGAACACGACTTGCTGGAAAACATGCTGGAGGCGAGCAAGCCACCGCTGCCGTCCACGCGGCAGGCGCAGAAGCACTATCTGCTGGTGACCCCATTCCGCTATACCCCACGACACCCCAGCAGGTTCCGGCCGGCCGGGCATCGAGGTCTCTGGTACGGTGCGCTCCAATTGCGGGCCGCGTGCGCCGAGGTAGCGTACTGGCGCATGGTGTTCATCCTCGATAGCGTCGGCTTGAGAGGCAAGAAGATTGTCAACCAGTACACGTTTTTCATGGCACGCGTATCCGGGCTCAGCATCAACTTGACTGCGCCGCCCTGGCTTGCTGCGCGCGCAGTCTGGACCAGCAGGGACTACGCAGGAACCCACGAGTTCGGCCGTGCCGCGCGGACAGCCGGCGTCGAGATCATCCAATACGAATCTGTGCGGTCCCCTGGCGACACGAATTTAGCCGTGTTCACCCCCGATGTTTTGGACGAGCCACGCGGTGGCCTCAACGCAAGCCAGCAAGGCTGGACATGCTCCGCAACGGCGGATCGCGTGCTGATGCAAAGTAACCGCAATTCCTCGGAGAAGTTCGAGTGGACACGTTGAGCCGGATATAGACCGACAGGTGGGGGGCGAGCGCCCATTCCGGGTGGGTCCGTCGCCATGGCGCGGTATGATCGCTGTGCGGCGAAAGGTGGAAGCCCGCATGTCTTGTTGGGTATCCGATAGCGGCTATTGTGCTGTTGCCACCCCGGATCGTCCGTTACAACTCGTAGCGCGTCCAATGAGTCTCTTGGTAGCAAGTTCGAAGTGCGCAGTTGATTGGCTCTCCCGAAAGCGGACGGCCGCCACTGGCTCCTTTGGGTCGTCTGCTGACGGCCAACTGCAGTCGTTCGCAACCTCAGTCAGGTCGCCAAATAGCGGACGCAAAAGGCTGTCACAATTCAATTACACGCTGCGCGTCGCTACCACCGGTGCCACAGCGGCCGCACGCAGCGCTGGTCCGAGCACCGCAAGTTGCCCCAGCACCCATAAGGCAATTGCGCCAATCGGCAGATAACGCAGCGGCAATCTCGGCACTTCGTAGTGCTGCATCAGCAACAGACTGAGACCATAGGCCAGCAGCATGCCCAGCGCGATGCCGAAGGTGACGATCAGAAAATTCTCGGCCTGGAAGTAGCGCAGAATGTTGCCACGCGTCGCACCCAGTGCACGGCGGATGCCAATTTGCTTGCGTCTTTGACCCACCCAGAAGCTGGCAAGGCCGCCGATGCCAAGCGCTGTTACGACTAGCAGCGCCAGACATACGCCAACCAATACCCCTGCCATCGCACGGTCGCCCTGGAAGTACTCCGCGCGCACCTGGTCGTAGGTGCGGTGCTGCAACAGCACGCGATGCGGGTCGACCGTCTTCAGCTTGGCGACCGCTTCCCGCAACACTCGCGTGCGATCCTGAGGCGCGCTCCGGATTACATAGCTGCCGCCGCCGTCACTCAAATTCTCGCTGATGGGCACGACAAAGCTGAAGGCTGGCCCGTTCCGAAAACTGTTGGGCCGCGTCAAGCGCTCGAGGACACCAATCACCCGCAGCGGGATGTCCTTGCCGATGTAAAACGTCTGGCCCAGCGCGGTCAGTCCCGGCCACAGCCGCTGCGCCATCGCCTGCGTGATGATTGCGACATGCGGCATATCCCTCGGGTTTTCCTCATTGACCGCGTTCAAGGCTCGCTCGAGAGTCACGAATTCCTCGGGCTGGAAGCCTCGGCCGGCAATCAGCTTCACGCCAAAAGTTTGCAACAGGTTCTTGCCGAAGTACAACCCGGCGTTCAACGATGGCTGCGGCTGCCCAGGCCGGAGCTTGATGTCGCTGTTGTTGCCACCCCCGAACGGCACCTTGTCCACCAGCGCCACCTGTGTCACACCGGGAATCTGCCGCAACGCGGCCAAGTCTGTTTGCGTGCGCGCCGCGGCATCCGGGGGATCGCCAATGTAGGCCATCTGGATCTGCACGAGCTGATGTTCGGCGATGCCAGTCGGCATGTTCATCCGCTGCAGGTGCTGCGAGATCAGAAACACCGCGTTGCACACGATCGCGCTGGTCAGCGCAATTTCCAGTATCAGCAGCCACATCACCAGCTTGTGACGACACAGCGCGGCAAGGATCGGTTGGATTTCCATGTCACTGGCTCTTCAATACGGATGCGGGGGCGATGTAACAGGCGCGCCACGCAGGCAGCAGGCCGGCCAGCAGGCTGGCGCAGACCGCCAGCAGGATGGTGGCCAGCAGCATGCTCGCGTCCAGATGCGCCAGCGAGGCGTACTCGGTAGGTCGATGACGCACGATCCACAGGCCGAGCATGGCAAGCAACAGTCCGCCGATGCCACCGGCCAAGCCGACCACACCGGACTCCACCAGCAATTGCGCGAACAACGCACGGCGCGAGGCGCCCATCGAGCGACGCACTCCCAACTCGCCTTGCCGGCGCATGAATTTGGCCAGCATCAACCCGACCGTATTGACGAGACACACCAGCAAAAAACCGAACGCCAACCATGTCTGCAATCGAACGTTGGCGGGCACCACCTGGTTGTAATCCAGCCACTGCATGACATCGCGCAGGCGCACGTTCGGCGGTCGCTGAAAGCGGCCCAACGCTTTCTGTTCTTCGGAATAATGGATCAGGAATTGCTTGTACGCCGCGGCCTTGGCCGGCGTATCCAGTTGCACCCAGTACTGCAGCCATACGCAGTGGCTATTGTGGGTCATGTCCTTGCCACCGGCGCCGTTGCCCCAGCAATCGATGCCACCGTCGTGCTCGAATCCTGCGTTCTGCGAGGTGGACAGCGGCATGTAAACGCCTTCGTTTTCGTTGTAACTCTTGACGTTCAGATCGTAGAAATGCGGATTGGGGCGCCAGTCACCGAGCACGCCGACGATCTGGAACACATGATCGCCAAGCTGCAATGTTTGACCCACGCTGTCCTTGCCCCCAAAAAGTTTGGTGTTGAGCGCGTGGCTGATCACCACCACGCGTGCACCCCTTTTATCGTCCTCCGCGCCCCACGGGCGCCCGTACTGGAACGGCACATCGAACATCGGGAAAAACCCGGCGCTGGTGTAACGAGCGGGCTCGAAGAATGGGTCAAGCGTGGATTGTGCAGGCTGAATCGCCACGCGGCCGCCGGTCATCAACACCTGCCGGTCCGCGCGCTTCGCGCGCAGTAGATTCATGCCATCGATCCAGGTCACCTGGTCCATCGGCTTCATGCCGGGCCGGTAACCAAACATATCGCGTGGATCAATCTGCACGTGATAGAGCTGCGGACTCTTTCCGGGAATCGGATCGCCCGACAACACGTGCAGCACCGTCAAGGTGGTCATCGACGCGCCGATGCCGAGCGCGATCGCCAGCACCATCAGCACGGTGAGAATTGGATTGCGCTTGAGGCTGCGAAATGCAAGATCGAGGTAATAGCCGAACATGTAAACGTTCCTTCGGATGGTGCGGTGCGTTGACGGCAGCCCCTCTCTTGTGTAGAGCGAATATCATGCCAATGACGTGTCTGTTGTTTTAGGCTGTATTCCAATGTCTTACCAACTACCGCTGCACGCAAATACTGTCCGCGGACAGTGTGCGGACACTTCGCCGATCATTACGAGGCGTGCTTGTGCCAATGCTCCAGCGCCATCGTCCTGCACACGAACTTTTAGTGAGCACTTCGCCCACGGCTTCTCTTCGCGATCCGAACGTCGCGTTCGACAGGGCGATGACGGATAACGATGTTTCTCTGTGTCATCAGCCTTCCCGAGAGCCGCCGTTCGCCACTGTCGGGAACGGGTCGTCTGCTGACGGCCACAACGCGACAATCGCCACCTCGGCTGGCCTGCGCCAAAGCTGCCGCGCAACTAACGGCAACGCCGCCGAATCCACTAGCCAGTTCTCGTGCGCGGGGGAGCGTCTGACAACGCTGACAACGCCGCGACTGCGCGGCGTCTCCCTGACTTCGGAAGCGGCGGCGGAGCGCGTCCGCCTTACCGCGTCGCGGCAGACGCCCTGCCCGCCGCAGCAGGCAACGCCTCACCCGGCAGCGGCAAGCCGGCCTGCTTGCACAACGCGGCAAAGCGCGGGTCGTCCTGGTAGGCCAGTACCAACG
>CAJDVT010000077.1_pt2 | contig 16081 bp, 9 predicted proteins | sample 7391411 | NCBI WGS metagenome assembly CAJDVT01 (sample SAMEA7055698, study PRJEB34461) | soil metagenome | biome: terrestrial ecosystem; feature: Peninsula; material: soil | place: Antarctica | collected 2016 | reverse complement strand
CGCGAATCATGCTGACGGTCACGCGGATGCTTTCCCCTTGCTGGAATATCGAGCCCTGGATCAGGTGCGCTACGCCCAACGCTGCGCCAATCTGCGCCGGGCTGTCCTTGGAATCGCGGAACTTGAAGCTGGAGTACTTGCCGATCACCTTCAGCCCATTGATCTGGGCCAGATCAGTGATCAGCTCCTCCGACATGCCATCGACAAAGTATTGCTGCCTGGCATCGCCGCTTTCGTTGGCCAGCGGTAGCACCGCCACAGACTTATTTGGCGCCTTGGCCAGCTCGGCGGCAACGGTTTCGGCATCGGCCGCCGTGGCTGTGCTCGTGGCGTCCCGATGCAGCACGCCCGATGCGATCTCGCTCTCGCGCTCCAAGCCAGTCGGCGTGATCTCGTAGAACCAGGCGAACGCCAGCCAGAGCGGAAAGCCGATGATGGCGGCACCTAGAAACCACCGCGTGCTCCAGTCGGGCAGCGCTACCGATGGGGCCAGTTGCGAAATACCCTGGGCCAACGCCCACACGCCTGCGGCATACAACGCGGCCGCGCGCAACACGTTGCGGCGCTTAAGTTCGCCAAAGAACGCCCCTGCCTTCAAGTGACCGTCCTGGTTGGAGTCCGCAGTCGCGACGAGTGTACTGCCGTAAGCGTCTGCCTATCCCGGCATCAGCCGAATACGCTCCCTGAAGGCGCTTTGACGCCATCCGGCGGAGGCTGCGTGGTGGGTGTCGAGACTCGTCCTTGACCAGTCTTCCCGAAAGCCGCCTTTCGTCACCGTCTGCAACGGAGTCGGAAACGGGCGTTACGGAGCGTTTTCATCTAGACAACGCGCCGGTACCCAGGCGCGCAAATTGGAGTGGCCGCACCGTACTGCATTACCGCGTCCTCGACTCGGGGTCCGCGGCTCTTGCCGTTGCTGGTGGACTTCCCTCCGCTGTGCGCCGGTGCGTCGGAGACGACAGGCCCGCAGGCGGTCGACAGGGCGAGGGCATGGCGAGGGCATGGCAAGGGCATGGCAAGGGCATGGCAAGGGCATGGATGCCCGAGTGGAGGCAACGCAGGAGCGGTTGCCCGATGCCCGAGTGGGGCAACGCAGGCGCAGTTGCCCGATGCCCGAGTGGGGCAACGCAGGCGCAGTTGCCCGATGTGTTGTCGAAAAGCCCGGCCTCGGCTCACTGACTTGGTGGGCGCAGCCCGGCAAGCGCCAAGTGGGGTGGCCTCTCTCTCACTCCGGGGCTCCTGCCCTGTGCCCTTCGGGCCGGCTTCACCGTTCGCGCCCCTCTCGCGCCGCAGTGGTGGCTTTTCTCTGGCCATACAGAGAAAAATTCCTCACCCTCGGCAGGAGGACGAAACGCTTCCGGTCGTCGCCACGCGATCGACGTACGAACCCGCAGATGTCACCGAAGTCGGGGTGATCAGGCCGTCAGCGATGCCATGAATGTGGCGCACAGCGCTTCCATGCCGGCGCGGTCCTCCGCGTCGAAACGGCCAATATGCGAGCTGTCGACATCCCATACGCCAAGCAGCGTGCCATCGGGCTTGATCAGCGGCACGACGATTTCTGATTGGGAGATGGCGTCGCAGGCGATGTGGCCGTCGAACGCGTTGACGTCATGCACGACCTGGGTTTGTCGCGTGGACGCAGCCGTGCCGCATACGCCGCGACCGAGCGCGATGCGAATGCACGCCGGCTTGCCCTGGAACGGGCCAACCACCAGCTCGGTACCGTCGTACAGGTAAAAGCCGGCCCAGTTCAGTCCGGACAGACTGTGATAGATCAGCGCACCGAAATTGGCGGCGTTGGCGATCAGGTCGTGTTCGCCGTCGAGCAGACCGTGTGCCTGCGACAGCAGGTCAGCGTAGTGCTCGCGCTTGCTCGCATACGTCTGTGGCTTGAGTTCAAACATGCGCCGTCGCCGTCCGCCAAAAACCGTATTATGCCTCGCGCCAGCAAGCCGCCGCCGCTTGCGTGGGTGAGATGGCCTTGCCGGCTCCGGTGACCATGGGTCGACCTTCACGTCGCGCGTGTTGCAATGACGCCGTTGCGCATCTTGCGACGAATCTTTTCCCGGAGGCAACATGGCACGCAACCGCTACTACCTTTCCATCGCCGACCTGGCGCATGCGCGCGGCGCCGATCCACGATTTGCCTACGATGGTGCAGGACCGAATGATTTTGCCACGGCGCTGCAGTCGGCTCTGCGCACGAATGAGCTGTTTCTACGGTGGCGTGCGGTACAGCCCGATCCCGATGCGGTTGATGACAGCCTGGCCGTGGTCGATCCGTCTGCCAGCGTGGTTGCCGAGGTTGCCGATCTGCACACGGATGTGGAACTGGTCACGGATTTGCCGATGAGTGTCGTGCGTCACAGGTTGTATCTACTTATCGGTGCGGCGTGGACGTTGCGCGACGTGCACGCAGCGTAGACTGCGGCGACTGGGCCGTGATGCCACCGCCGACGATGCTTGCGTTTGAAAATATGCCAAGCATGTCGCTACAGTCCGCGACCTGCATAACGATCATATCCATCGATTCGCCACTGAAGGAAAGCTGATGTCCCGTCTGCGCATCATTGCGGTAGCTACTGCACTTGTCTTGCTTCCCTGCGCGCAAGCTGCGCTGAGTGCTCCACCCCCTGCCGCCACTACCGCCGCCGCGGACACTAAGGCCGACATGAACCAAAACCCGTTTTCCAGCGCCAGCACCTTGCCGTTCCAGGCCCCGCCATTCGACAAGATCAAGGACGCCGATTATCAGCCCGCGATCGAGGAAGGCATGCGCGAGCACCTTGCGCAGATCGAGAAAATCGCCAACGACCCTGCACCGGCAACCTTTGCCAACACCTTTGTCGCGATGGAAAAATCCGGCGCGATGTTGACTCGCACCATGCACACCTTTGACGCCGTCACGGCCGCCAATACCAACCCCACGTTACAGAAGGTGCAGGAGGTTGAAGCGCCGCTGCTGGCGGCGCACCGGGACGCGATTTTCCTCAACAGCAAGCTGTTTGCGCGCGTGCAGAAAGTGTATGACGAGCGCGCCTCGCTCAAGCTCGATCCCGAATCGCTGCGGCTGGTGGAGGTGACCTATCGGAATTTCGTGCATGACGGCGCCAAGCTTTCAGCGGCGGACAAGACGCGCCTGAAGACGCTGAACAAGGAAGAGTCCACGCTCAGCACGCAATTCACCAACAAGTTGCTCGCCGCCACGAAGGCTGGCGCGCTGGTGGTGGATGACAAGGCAAAACTCACCGGCTTGTCCGCCAGCGAAATCGCTTCCGCCGCGCAGGCAGCGCAGGGTCGCGAGTTGACCGGCAAGTGGTTGCTGCCGCTGCAAAACACCACGCAGCAGCCGGAACTGCAATCGCTCAGCGATCGCCCGACGCGTCAGGCGTTGTTCGAGGCGTCATGGAATCGTGCCGAACGCAACGACGCCAACGACACACGCAAGACCATCGAGCGGATTGCCCAGATTCGCGCCGAGCAGGCGAAGCTGCTGGGCTTCCCGAATTACGCAGCGTGGAAGCTCGAAGACCAGATGGCGAAGACGCCGGTCACGGCGCTGAACTTCATGCAGAAGCTGGTCACGCCCGCCACTGATCGTGCACGCGCCGAAGCGGGCGATATCCAGGCTGTGATCGATCAGCAACACGGTGATTTCAAGCTGCAACCGTGGGACTGGGACTTCTACGCCGAGCAGGTGCGCAAGGCCCGATATGACCTCGATGGAAGTCAGATCAAGCCGTATTTCGAGCTGAACAATGTGCTGCAGAACGGCGTGTTCTATGCCGCCAACCAACTGTACGGGTTGACCTTCAAGGAGCGCCACGATATTCCGGTGTACCAGCCCGATGTGCGCGTGTTCGAAGTGTTCGACAAGGATGGCAGCTCGCTGGCGCTGTTTTACGCCGACTACTTCAAGCGCGACAACAAGGGTGGCGGCGCGTGGATGAGCAACTTTGTCGACCAGTCCAAATTGCTCGGCACCAAACCGGTCATCTACAACGTGGCGAACTTCACCAAGCCGATCGCCGGCCAGCCGGCTCTGCTGTCGTTTGACGATGTGATCACCATGTTTCACGAGTTTGGCCATGCGTTGCATGGCATGTTTGCCGACACGCAGTATCCGTCGCTGTCCGGCGCCAACACCGCGCGTGATTTCGTCGAGTTTCCGTCGCAGTTCAACGAACACTGGGCGAGCAACCCGAAGGTGTTCGCGCACTACGCGAAGCACTACAAGACTGGCGCGCCGATGCCGCAGGCGCTGGTCGACAAGATGCGCAAGTCGCGCATGTTCAACAAGGGCTACGACATGACCGAGCTGCTGTCCGCGGCCATGCTGGACATGAACTGGCACATGCTTGGAGCCGACGCTCCGTTGCAGGATGCAGACGCGTTTGAGGCTGCCGCGCTCAAAAAAGATGGTGTGGATTTGACCTACGTTCCACCGCGCTATCGCTCCAGCTATTTCCAGCACATCTGGGGCAACGGTTACGCCGCCGGTTACTACGCCTATTTGTGGACACAAATGCTGGCCGACGACGGCTTCGAGTGGTTCAAGGAACACGGTGGCCTGACCCGGGCGAACGGCGACCGCTTCCGTGCCATGGTGCTCTCGCGGGGCAACACGGAAGATCTGGCGGCGATGTACAAAGCCTGGCGCGGGCATGCGCCCGACATCAAGCCGATGCTGGAAGATCGCGGTTTGCAACCGAAGGCAAAATAGCAGGCAATCCAGCGCGGGCCCTGCGAGGCGCGCTGAATCCGTCGGTCAATCCGTGAGTGGGACCCGCCTCGATGGGGCGGGTCTCGGCCACGCGCCGCATCTGATGTGGGTCGATGCCAGTGCGGCGCATCTGCTGTCGCTCGCCCGTGCATCGCGCGTGGAATAATCGTCGAGTCCCGTTCCGGAGTCGCGCACACGTGGAAGGCCATCAGTTTCTGCAGACTGCGGTGGTGTTCCTGTTGGCCACGGTGATTGTGATCATCGGGCCGCCCTTGCTTGGGTTGATCGACGACACTGCGGGCGTGGCGGCGATTTCCGAGTTCGGCATCGTATTGATGCTGTTCGTGATCGGACTGGAGCTGTCACCACAGCGTTTGTGGGTCATGCGCCGCTCGGTGTTCGGCACCGGTATCTTGCAAGTGCTCAGCACCAGCCTGGCGATCGGACTGATCGGCTATATGTTGTTTGGCTTGTCGCGCAGTGCCGCGCTGATCGTGGGCTGCAGTCTGGCGCTGTCCTCGACCGCGTTTGGCCTGCAGGTACTGGCGGAGCGCAGGGAAGCGGGTTCGGCCTATGGTCGCGAAGTATTCTCGGTGTTGCTGTTTCAGGATCTGGCGGCGATTCCGCTGATCGCCGCCGTGCCGCTGCTGGCGCCGTCATCGACGGTGCACGGGATTGACCCACTGGCAGTGCTGCGCACGGTGGGGATGATCGTTGCCGTGGTCGTGGGCGGACGCTATCTGTTGCGCCCGGTGTTTCGTTTTGTCGCCCGCGCCGATTCGGTGGAGGTGTCCACGGCCACGGCGCTGCTGGTGGTGATGGGCACCGCGTGGCTGATGGAACTGGCCGGCATATCGGCGTCCCTGGGGGCGTTTCTGGCAGGCGTGCTGCTGGCCGACTCCGAGTACCGCCATGAGATGGAATCGCACATTGAGCCGTTCAAGGGTTTGCTCCTGGGGCTGTTCTTCATCAGCGTTGGCATGTCCATGGATCTCGCGCTGCTGTGGCAACGCCCGCTGCTGATTGGCGCCCTGGTGCTGGGCTTGTTGCTGCTCAAAAGCACGCTTTTATGGCCGCTTGGGCGGCTGCTCGCCGGCCTCACGCGATCTGACACCCTGCGGCTGATGGTGCTGCTGGCATGCGGTGGTGAGTTTGCCTTCGTCGTGCTGCGCCAGGCCGCTGAACATCATCTGATCAGCGCCGCCCAGCGTGACGCACTGGTATTGGCGATCATCCTGACCATGGCGCTGACGCCGTTGCTGGTGGTGTTGGTGGCACGCCTGTTGAAAGTGCAGGCGAAAAAGCCCGGGCGCGAATTTGACGCAATCAGCACCGGACCACCGCGCGTGATCATTGCCGGGTTCGGTCGCGTCGGGCAAATTGTGGGACGCGTGCTGCATGCGCAGGGGATAGCGTTCGTTGCACTGGAGCATTCGGCCGAACAGGTCGATGTGTCGCGGGCGCTGGGTACGGTAGACCTGTTTTTCGGCGATCCGGCACGTCCGGAATTGCTGCGTGCCGCGCAGGCGGCTACGGCCGAGGTATTCGTGCTTGCCACCGACGATCCGGAAACCAACCTGCGCATTGCGCGGCTGGTGCGACGTCAGTATCCGCACCTGCTGATCATCGCGCGTGCACGCAATCGCCAGCACGTGTATCGGTTGAAGGATCTGGGTGTCGACGAGCCGGTGCGCGAGACCTACCACTCCAGCTTGAAGATGACGCGCATGACGCTGCAGGCACTCGGCCTGTCTGCAGAATTTGCTGCTGACCGCGTGGAGCGCTTTCGCCGCTACGACGAGGATCTGTTGAACAAACAGGCGCTGTTGTATGACGACACGGCTCGGCTGGCGCAGAGCACGCGTGACGCACTGACTGATTTGCAGGCCCTGTTTGAGGCCGATGCGGCGCCGCGCGCCGAGCGTGCGCGCGAACACGGGGAAGTGCATCCCGACGAGCTGTGAGGCCTGCGGGGCAATAAGCTCCCGCCGGCCGGCTCCGACTTGCCGCTAGTCGCCCGGTGGCGCCGGGTGGCGCAAGGTCTGGCGCACGCTGGGGATGACGTTGCTGCGGACGGCCAGTTCATGCGCCACGTCGATGTAGCCGAGTTGGCGCGCGACGTCGGCCGCGCTGCGGCCAAAGGCATCTGGCGCGTCACGCTCGGCGCCGCGGGCCAGCAGGATGCGTGCCGGCGCCAGCAGCGCGTGCATGGCGCACGCGTGCAGCGCGGTCACGCCGCGCAGGTCCGCGTGGCGTACCTGCGCGCCGGCGTCGAGCAGCACCGGCACCAGCGCGCCAATGTGCGTGACGTCGCAGGTGCTGCCCGGATGCATGTGCGCGCCGAGCAGCAGCAACAGCGGGGTCGTACCTTCGCGGTCGGCGCGGTTGATGTCCGCAGCGTGTTTGAGCAGCACGTCAAACAGGCGCCGCGCGCGCAGGCTGTCGTTGTGTTCAAAGCCGAATTGTGCCGCCGCATGCAGGGCGCTGCGACCGGCGTCGTCCACGGCGTTGACGTCGGCGCCGGCGTCGAGGAGCGCCTCGACTATCTCCGGGTATCCAAGTGCCGCTGCGACCATCAGCACAGTGGCCGCATTGGGGAGGCGCTGATCCGTGGCAACGTCGTGTGCCAGCAGCAAGGTGACCAGTGGCACCTGGCGCGCAGTGATCGCCGCCGCCAGCGCGGTGACCCCGCTGTGGGCGGCAAGCGTGGGATCGGCACCGGCATCGAGCAAGCATGCGGCAATCTCGGCGTGGCCGCTGCCGCAGGCACGCACCAATCCGGAGGCGCCCTGCGCATCGCGCGTGTCGACCGCAAAACCGAGCTCCAGCAGGCGTTGCACGCTGGCCAGTGCGCCAGCTCCGGCTGCGGCTGGCAAGTCATCTGCCCGCAGCGCGCGCTTGGGTCGCGACCAGTCGCGCCAATCAAGCCAGCGTTCCAGTGACGGATGTTCCAAAGCGCGGCCCAGCGGCGTCTCGCCATTGCTGTCGGCCGCTTCGGGGTTGGCGCCGTGCGCGATCAGGGCACGCACCATCGGCAATGCCTCCGCCCCGTGTTCGAGCGCGGCGAACAGCGGTGTGCGGCCCTCGCGGTCCTGTGTGTTCGGGTTGCAGCCCAGCGCCAGCAATGCCTGCAACAGAGCGGCCTGCGCGTTGACTGCGGCCAGGTGCAACGGTGTGCGCCCGCGGGCATCTGGCCCGAATGGATCGCCGCCGCGATGCAGGAGGTGCAATGGCAACGCGGCCGTAGCAGCCGTGTTGTCGGTGTGCGACAACGCCAGCGCGAGCAGCCCTGCGCCAGCCGGACTGGCGCCAGCTTGCAGCAAGTCGTCCACGGCTTCGGCGGATGCCGGCAGTTGCTGCAGCAAGGCGTCAAACAAGCGCGGGCCAAGTGTGAGTGCAGGGGGCACGTTGTCGACGGGATCAGCCACGGCGGCGGGGGTGGTTGCCGCGCCGATTGCCGGCGCGGGCGACAGGCGCGCTTCGGCATCCAGGCCATGTTCCAGCAACCAGTGTCGTGCCGCCGCCAAACCGGGCGTGGCCAGGTCAATGTACAAGGCAGCGAGTTGCGCCTGGGGCCACTCGCGCACGCGTTCGGCAAACGTGGACACGATCGCCCAGTGGCTGAAGCGCAAGGCATCCAGCAAGTGGCCGGGGGTATCGCTACCGGGGGTCAACAATTCGGTACTCAGGCTGGCCGGCAGCGGCGTTTGTGGATCGAGCAAGGCAACCAGATCCCAGCGTCCCGTGGTGGTGGCATGCTCGAGGGCGCTACGCCCATCCGGACCCAGCGCCTTCGGCTCGGCACCCAGCGCCAGCAGCGCGCGCACGGTTTCCACGTTCGCACGCGGTGACTGGCATGCCAGGATCAGGGCGTCGCGCCCGTGTTGGTCACGCAGGCAGGCGTCGGCTTCCGCCGCGGCCAGCAGTTGCACAATCCCGCCCGCTCCCGCACGAGCTGCTTCCATCAATGCCGTGCTGCCGTGATCGTCCGCCAGATTGACGTCGGCATTCGCGGCGCACAACGCCTGTGCGATTTGCTCGTGTCCCTCAGCCGCCGCCACCAGCAGAGCGCTGCGGTGTTGTGCATCCGTGGTGTTCACGGCCGCCGCCCGCTGCTTGAGCAGCAGTTTGACCCCGGTGGGATCGTCATCGGCAATGCCCGCAGCAGCGACCAGTGCGGGCGTGCCGTCGACCGGCGCGGGCTTGGCGCCATGTTCAAGCAGGAAAGTTGCAAGCGCCCAGTTGGCGGCGCGACAGGCAACCACGAGCGGGCTGTCGCCACTTGCGTTCAGCGCGTTGATCGGCGCCGCCGCATCCAGCAGCATGGCCGCGACGCCCGGTTCGGCGCTGAGTACCGCTCCGTGCAGCGCAGTGTTGCCGGCGCCGTCAGTTAGCAGCGGATCAGCGCCGTTGGCGAGCAGGGTGAGTACTGCTTCGGCGCGTCCGTGCCAGCTATCGCGCGTGGCCGCGAGCAGCGCGGTGGTGCCGCCACTGGCACGATTGACATCGGCACCGCTGGCGATCAGCGCGCGCAGCAAGCGGGTGTCCGGCAGCAATGCGGCGAGCGTCAGTACCGGCCGCTGATCGCGGTCATCGGCTGGCGGCGCTGCGTTTGGATCGGCACCGGCTGCTACCAACGTCAGTGCACGTTCGATGTCGCCATCCCGGGTGGCAGTCAGCAATGCCTGCCCCTGGTCCGGTCCATCGGGTAGGGGTTCGTCGGCTGTGGGCGTATGCGTGACGGCGACGGCGGGTGCCGCGATGACCTCAGGTAGTTCAATGTCGTTGCCCTGCGCAAGTTGACGTGCGCGAGCACCACGTTCGCCAAGCAGTGCGTGCACTGTGCGGTTCACGATCAGCAGGCAGCCCAGCGGCAGCAGTACTGCCCCATACAACGCGAGGGCTGCGACGCGTGGTTCGGGCGGCAGTACACCGTACAACCCGGCCAGTGCGATGGCTCCGAAGGCCAGCACCAGCAACGCCAGCGCCGCGGGCAGGAAGTGAGTAAAGAAGCGCTCCTCTCGCGCCAGGTGGCGCGCAAATGCCATGCTGCGCGCGGCTGCGGTGAAAATCCACGAGCCGTCGGCTTGCGCCGGATACGCGTCATCCCATACGAACACCAGAGCAAATGCCGGCCACAACCGCCACAGCAGTGCCAGCGCCAATACCAATGTAGCGGCGAGCGCCATGGCGGCACTCAGGCTCGGCGCCTGACTGAGTTGCAACATGGGCCACGCCACCAGCGCAAACACCACCGCGGTGTAGGCGGTAAACATCACTACGTGGGTGGCACCACGGCGCAGCACCGTGCGGCCAAAGCGTGGCTCCAGTGCAAAGCCCAGCGTGTGGCAGCTTGCCGCCATGGCCAGCGCATTGGCCAGCAGCAGCGGAATGAGCGTCAGCGGGTGCGTCACCATGCCGGCGATGGCAACGGCGATCAGGCTTGGCGCAAACCACGCCAGAGCTTGCAGTGGAGAGCGGTAGTAACGCTGTTTGGGTTGGGTCATCGGCACAGTATAGAAATCGTTTCCCACATAGACGGTAACCAAGTGTTAAGCGAGTTTGCCGACCTGTCCAGGACGGCCATCCGTCGTACCCGTGCCGTCGGTTGCGGACTGCTGGCGCGGCGCAGGCAGACGGTTTGTCCAGAGCTGTCGCGCAGCGGGCAAATGACGTGGCTCGCGGCGACGCCGATTCACGGCGCGCACCCGGCTGGCGGTTGTTGGCTGGCTGCGGCCAGCGTTTCCGCCGGCGGTAGCTGCAGATGCCAGCGCTGGTCGTGCAGATGCTGCAGCACCACCAGGTTGTCCTCCAGTGGCAGCCGGCGCTGAGCGTCAAGCTGCACCTCCAGCACGAAACGCAGTTCACCAAGCAGCAATGCCAGCGATTCGGGGACGACGTCGAATTCGTCGCGTGCCGCGAGCCATAAATAGTTTCCCGGTTTTTGTGTGCTGGCGTAGACGAAACATTGCATGGACTGGTGGTGCGTCCCGGGCGGATGATGAACTCGCGGCGGGGACGAGGTTAACAGGTGGCTGTTGGCAACGTGCACGCGTGCTGCGCGACCGCGGCGATGGCGCCTTGTGCGGCCATCCGCGTTGGGCGATGCGCGCTCGCGGCGCGGTGCACACACGGTTCCGGGCGGCCAGCGTGCTGCGTAAACACTTGCAACGTCATGAGCGAGCAGGCAAAGTGCAGCAAACCGGCTTCAAACGGCCGTATGAATCTTTCATCCACGTGCTCGACTACGCCGAGCGTGACCTCATCCGGGGAGTCAATACATGCGCAAGTCCTTTCGTTCCGTCGCCGGCAACGCCCGTCCGCTTGTTCTGGCTGTTTTGAGTGCAGCCATTGCCGGCGTGCTGGTACTGCCGGGCCTTGCCAATGCCAGTGCGTTTCAGCTCAAGGAAAGCAGCGCCAAGAGCATGGGTCGTGCGCACGCGGGTTCCACTACGGCCGGCGGCGATATTTCGGTCGTGGCCAGCAACCCGGCAGCGATGAGTGAGCTGGACGGCACGTATTTCCAGACCGATATCACGGCGATCAATTTCAGCGCGAAATTCAAGGGCTCGGCACACGATGCCCTGGGCCGCCCGATCAATGGTGGTGACGGCGGTGATGCTGGCACCACGCTGCCGGTGCCGGCGATGTTTTTTGCCACCAAGGTTTCAGATCGCGTCAATGTCGGGTTGGGTTTCAACGTACCCTTCGGCTTCCAGACGGAATACGACCACGGCTGGGTAGGCCGTTACCACGCGATCAAGTCCCGCTTCCAGTCGCTGGATGCGACGTTCTCCGCTTCATTCAAGATAAACGACCAGTTCAGCGTTGGCGGCAGCGCCATCGTGGAAAAGACCATCGCCGAGTTGACCAACGCGATCAACTTCAACGCCGTGGGTCTCGGGTTGGTGCAGCAGGGTGTCGCCGCCGGTGCGATTCCCGTGCAGCAGGCACCGGCCCTGATCAATGCGGTCAGCACGTTGCTGCCGCCAGGCTCGGATGGCAATGCGCGAATTTACGGCGACAGCACGGATTGGGGTTGGCAGCTCGGTGCGATGTGGAAGGTGACGCCAAATGACAAGGTCGCGCTGGATTATCGCAGTCAGATCGTCCATCACCTGGAAGGCACAGCCAACTTCACCGATATTCCGGCAGGGGTCGGTTTTCTTCTATCCAATCCGGCGGTCGCACCGCTGTTGGCCGGTGGCACGCCATTCCAGCACACCGTTGGCACGGCGAAATTCGTCACGCCGGCAACGGCAAGCTTGAGCTATTGGCATCAGGACGAGAAATTCGGCGTAGGTGCCGACGTGGCCTGGACCGAGTGGAGCGTAATGAAGCGCCTGACGGTGAACTTCGCCAACCCGGGCCAGCCGCCCAGCGCCCTGGACTTCAACTGGCGCAACACGTGGTACATGGCTCTTGGGGCAGATTACTACCTGAATGACAAGGTGACCCTGCGCAGTGGTGTCGCGCTCGACGTGACGCCGACCTATGTCGCCACGCGTGACGTGCGCGTTCCTGACTCAACCCGCAAGCTGGTCTCGTTCGGCGTGACCTACAAGGCCAGCGACCATTTGGAACTCAATGCGTCCTATGCCCATGTGTTCGTGAATGCCGCGCATATCAGCAACTCGCAAAGCTCGACCAAGGATGCAATCACCGGTGAATTCGACGATTACGGCAACCTGTTGAGCTTCTCCGCGCAATACAAGTTCTGATTTCCGGCGCAACTGCTGGTGCTGAAAAACCCCTGGCGTCAGCCGGGGGTTTTTTTTCGGTCGTTCCCGCTGCGCCGTGCGCGTCGCGCGATCCGCTTCACCCGCGCCGCAGCAGCCACTTCAGCACGTAGCGAAAGCGTGCACCGTAAGGCGGGTTGAGCAGGCCGGCGGTATTGAAGCGCGCCTGGCGAAATACCGGTTTGAGGTGCGAAAACGTGCGGAACCCGGCTTCCCCGTGGTAGCCGCCCATGCCTGATGCGCCAACGCCACCAAATGGAAGGCGATGCTGGGCAATGTGATACACCGTATCGTTGACGCTGACGCCGCCCGCGTGAGTGCGTGCGAGCACATCGTCAATCAGCTTGCGATCGCTGTCGAACATGTACAACGAGAGCGGATGAGCGCGCGCGCCGACGTAGGCAATCGCTTCGTCCAGCGTGTCATACGGCACCAGCGGCAGCAGCGGACCGAAGATCTCCTCGCGCATCACCTTCATGTTGTCGTCCACGGCCGTCATCAGTTGCGGCACCAGTAGCCGCTGTGCGGGGTCATCGACAGCGTTGGCCAGCGCATGCAATTGCGCGCCGGCCGCGCGCGCATCGTCGCGCAGTGCCACCAGTCGCTGATATTGCTGCGCAGAGATGATGCTGGCGTACTGTCCGCCTTGCGCAAGTTGTGGATACATGCCGCTTGCGACGCGCTGTGCGGCCGCAATGAAATCGGCGACGCGGGCGCGTGGCAACAAAACGTAGTCTGGTGCGATGCAGGTCTGTCCGGCGTTGATCAACTTGCCGAACATGATCCGTTCCACTGCGTTGTCAAAGCGCGCACCAGGACCAATGATCGCCGGTGACTTGCCACCCAGCTCCAGCGTTACCGGAGTGAGATTGTCCGCAGCAGCCCGCATTACGTGGCGGCCGACTGCAGTGGAACCGGTGAACAGCAGATGGTCAAACGCCAGCGCGGAGAACGCCTGGGCGACGTCGACGCCGCCATTGACCACCACGACTTCATCTGCCGCGAAGCAATGCGCAATCTGCTCGGCAAACAAGGCGGAAAAGTGCGGGGTGAATTCGCTCATCTTGAGCATCACGCGGTTACCCGCTGCGAGCGCGTCCACCAGCGGGCCGACGGCCAGGTACAACGGATAATTCCACGGCACGATGATGCCGACGACGCCGCGTGGCTGGGGTCGCAATTCAACGTGTGCGGGCAGGAACACGAAGTCCGCGGCGCGCCGGCGCGGGCGCATCCAGCGTCGGCCATGGCGCAGTGCATGGCGGATCGACGACAGGCTGGGGAAAATTTCCAGCAGCTCGGTTTCTTCGCGCGGGCGGCAAGTGAAGTCCGCATTGATCGCGGTAACGAACGCGCTGCGCTGGTCCTGCAACATTGCTGCCAGATCGCGCAGGCGCCGCGCGCGGGTGTCCCACGTGGGCATGGGCTCGCGTGCCTGGGCACCGCGCAGGCGCTGCAGTATTTGCTGCAGATCGTTGGCGGTGGGCTCAATGTTTGCTGCGCTCATTGCAGACTCCTGTCGATTATCGTCAAGAATACTTGGCGCGGCCGGGTCACCGCATCTTCTGCGCTTTGGCGCGCGGCGCGAGCCCGCCTGACAAGGCGTCGCCCGTCCGCGTTCGCGCAACAGGTCTGCCTGCGCCGGCGCGCCCGGGTGCACGCCCACGATTATGGGCGAACGCGGGCGGCGAGAATGCGCGCAGCGATCCGGGGCGCACTTGTGGACCGACTAGTCGTCGAGCGTCAGCAGCGACGCATTGCCACCAGCCGCAGTGGTGTTGATGGTTACTGTGCGCTCGCTGGCAAAGCGCAACAGGTAATGCGGACCACCGGCCTTGGGTCCGGTGCCGGACAGGCCTTCACCGCCGAACGGCTGCACGCCGACGACCGCCCCAATCTGGTTGCGGTTGACGTAGCAATTGCCGACTCGGGCATGACTGACAATGTATTCCACGGTGTCATTGATGCGGCTGTGGACCCCCAGCGTAAGACCGTAGCCGGTGCCATTGATCTGGTCGATTACCTTGTCCAGTTCCTTGGCCTTGTAGCGGATCAGGTGCAGCACCGGTCCGAACACTTCGCGCTGCAGGACGCTCAGTGACGGAATCTCGTAGGCGCGCGGCGCGAAGTAGGTTCCGTGCCCGGTTTCAGCCGGGTCCAGCGGCGCCTCGGCAATTTTCTTCGCCTCGCGATCCATGCGCTCGGCATGAGCCATGAGGATTGCTTTCGCATCTTCATCGATCACCGGGCCGACATCGGTCGACAACTGTCCCGGATCGCCCACTTTCAGTTCGGCCATTGCACCGGCGAGCATCTCGGTCACCTTGTCGGCGATGTCTTCCTGGACATACAACACGCGCGCAGCCGAGCAGCGCTGGCCGGCGGATTGGAATGCCGAGGCGATGACGTCCTTGACGATCTGTTCGGGCAACGCGGAAGAATCGGCGATCATCGCGTTCTGGCCGCCGGTTTCTGCGATCAACACGGCAATCTGCGCGTCACGTGCGGCCAGATTGCGATTGATCGCCCACGCGGTTTCGGTTGATCCGGTAAACACCACACCGGCAACGCGCGGGTCCTTGGTGAGGGCGGCACCAACAGTCGGGCCATCGCCAGGCAGGAACTGCAGCACGTCCGCAGGTATTCCGGCCTCGTGCAGCAGTTGGGTAGCCAGAAAACCAATCAGGCTGGTCTGTTCGGCCGGCTTGGCGATCACCGAGTTGCCGGACGCCAGCGCAGCACTGACCTGACCGACGAAAATGGCCAGAGGAAAGTTCCACGGGCTGATGCCGACAAACACCCCGCGCCCGCCCAATACCAGTTTGTTGGTTTCCCCGGTCGGTCCGGGCAACTCCTCCGGAGCGCTGAACGCGCGCCGCGCCATGGTCGCGTAGTAGCGCAGAAAATCGGCCGCCTCGCGCACCTCGGCGATCGCATCAGGAAGGCTCTTGCCGGCCTCGCGCACGCACAGCGCGATGAACTCGGCACGCCGCGCCTCGAGTTGATCGGCGGCATGCTCGAGCATGGAGCTGCGATTGGAAACCGGTAGCCGGTCCCAGTCCGGTTGGGCCGCGGCAGCGTTGGCCAACGCCTTGTCCACGGTGGCGGGGTCGGCGGTGACATAGCTGCCGACGTTGCGCCGGCGGTCGGCAGGATCGGTCACCTGCACGGTGGCGCCCGTGCTCGTCGCGCCCGGCACCAGGGGTTTGGCCGCCCACGGACCCGGGAAGGCATTTACTGCCGCGGCCAGCGCCTGCAATTCATTGTCATTGGAAAAGTTGATACCCATGGAATTCTTCCGAAGTTCTCCGTAGAGGTTTGCCGGCAACGGGATCCGCGGATGCGGGATGCTGTCGAAACCCCGCACGGTCTCGCACGGATCAGCCACGAGCTCGCGTGCCGGTGTGCTCTCGTCCACCACGCGGTTGACGAAGCTCGTGTTTGCCCCGTTCTCGAGCAGACGCCGCACGAGGTACGGCAACAGATCCTGATGGCTGCCGACCGGAGCGTAGACCCGACAGGGCACGTTGAGCTTGTCGGTGCCGATCACTTCGGCGTACAGATCCGTACCCATGCCGTGCAGCCGCTGAAACTCGAACGAACGGCCCTGCGCAAG
>CAJDVT010000058.1_pt1 | contig 16347 bp, 7 predicted proteins | sample 7391411 | NCBI WGS metagenome assembly CAJDVT01 (sample SAMEA7055698, study PRJEB34461) | soil metagenome | biome: terrestrial ecosystem; feature: Peninsula; material: soil | place: Antarctica | collected 2016 | reverse complement strand
TTGCTCGAGCGTCCCGTCCGCCCACGGGCAGTGCGCGAGCACGGCCACCAGTGTGTCGCCGAACCGCTGGTCCAGGGCAAAGCGTGTCTGCCCCGTAACCATTTCGCGCGCATCGACATCGCCAGCGCTCTGTCCGATGAGGCGGTAGCGATTGGCGACCTTCAAGGCTGGTGCAGTAGCGGGCAGTGGGATCCTGCTGGCCGCGTCGGCCAGGCTGCCATAGGTAAAGCGACGACCGTCCGGCGCAATGACGGTTCCCGAATCGCAGCGCAAGCGTGCGGCTGGCATGCCCAGAAGCTTGGCCGCCGCTTGCAGCAACAGCCAGCGCGTCAGCGCGCCTACTGGCCGCAGATCGGCCCAGGCGGCGGGGATGGAGGTGCCGGTGCCGCCGACCTGACGGCCGTAAGTCCAGCGTGGCTGGCCATTGTCGTCGGTGACGTCCAGGCCGAGAGGTACCACGCTGACGCGGTTCCAGTCCGCGTCGAGCTCGTCGGCGATGATGCGTGGCAACGAGGTTGCCACGCCAGTGCCGGTGTCCGGATCACGTGCGCCGATCAGGACGTTGCCTTCGGCATCGATACGCACATAAGCGCCCAGCGCATGGAACGTATTGCCGAGCAGACTCGGTGGCAGCGGCGGAGGCGCCGCACGGGTCGTGCTGATGCCCACCATCAGCACGCCAGCGCCGCTGCTCAGCACCTGCAGAAACCGCCGGCGGGAAAGCTGGATATACGTCCGATTCTGGCGGGTAGTTTTCATGCCTGGCCCGCCTGTCAGCAGATCGACGCTGGAGATCAGCCAGCCGGGCGTACAGTAGCCGCAGCCGATTGCGTCCTCGTCGATGAACGCCTGTTGCAGTGGGTGAAGCGTGCCGTCGTTTGCTGCGAGGCCTTCGACCGTAGTCACCTGGCGGCCGGCCAGTTGCGTGATGGAAACGCTGCCGGCCGGTACGGCTTTGCCGTTGAGCAACACCATGTCCGCCCCGGTGCCATTGTGTTCGCCGGCCACCTTCGTGCCGGTCAGACGCAACACGTCGCGCAGATACCACAGCAGCGGCATGTCCGGATCACCGGTGTGGCGGTAGCCCTCGCCGTTGATCCGCACCTCAATGCCGTCACGGATCTTGTCTGCAACGATCACGCTATCCGTGCTGGTCGGCAGGACCTGGGCTTGCGCGGGCACCATCTATGTCTCCTTCGAATCTGGTCGCACATTGTCGCATCGCAACCAGCGTGCCGGGTATGCACTTGGCTGAACGGGTACGGGTGTGGTGGCGGTTGCCGGTGAGCGCGCGGCGGCTGCGGCGCAAGCGGCAAACAGCGGCGTTCCGCCGCACACAAGGGTGGGTCGGGCTTGGCAGAGTGCGCCTGTGGATCAGCAACCGTCAGGCAGGCGCAACTCTCCGCTCACTCCGATGCAGCACGCACCGCCGATGGTGATCGCTCCGGTGCTGGCGTTGACGTTCACGTCGACGTAGCCATCACGACCTACCTCGCGCCCCTGGCTGACGCGGTAGTGCTGGCCGTACGCGGGCAGGGCGCCGGTGGTCTGCAGACAGGCGGCAATGGCGGCGTTGGCGCTGCCGGTCACCGGATCCTCGGGGATGCCGTCGGCCGGACAGAACGCGCGAACGGCCATCGCTGCCGTGCCATCATGCTCGTGGCCGAAGACGCAGGCGCCGATCACACCGTGTTCTGTGCACAACGCGGCCAGCGCCGACATGTCCGGCCGCAGCGCGCGCGCGGCAGGCGCTTGCACATGGATGCGGCGCGAGGGTCCGTGGCCGTCAACGCGCACCGGTAGCAGGCCCGCCGCACACTCCTGAATCAGTTCGGTCTTTTCGGCGCCCACCACGCCGGCTTCCAGCGCAGCGTACGCGCTGCCGACGCTGGGGTGCCCGGCAAACGGCAACTCCTGGCGCGGCGTGAAAATACGCACGCGGTAATCGGCCGAGACCTGAGTCGCGGGTAGAAGGAACGCGGTTTCGGAAAGATTGGTCCAGCGGGCAATGCGCTGCATCTGCGTGGCGTCCAGGGCCCCGGCGTCAACCACCACGGCCAGCGGGTTGCCGGCAAACAGGTGTTCGGAGAAAACGTCCAGTTGCAGCCAGCGACATTGCAGCGCCATGGATCGTGCCCGGACCGAGGAGATCCCTCACCGTGGCACTATTGCGCGCCCCCGTGCAAGCCATCCGTCATCCCGAGCACGTCGGGATGACGGATGCGACGCCACTACTCAGGGCTTAAAACCCGCTACGCAGAAACACGTCGAAGTTGGCAACGTTGAGTACGCCCAACCCAGCGCCCGGCTCATAACCGGGTTTGCCGTTGTAGAACCAGTTGTCGCCGTTGCGAATGTCGGTGAAGGGCGACCACTTGCTGTGACCAAAGATGATCTGCAGCAGGTACATCTGCGGATTCCAGAAGCCGACACGGTGGCCAGCGCTTTGGGTCAGCAGCGCGCTGATGCCGTTGAGCTGCGGCGCGACAAAGCTGGTGCCGCCGGTGCCGCCGCTCACACTGCCGTCGAAAACTACAATGTAGCCCGTCTCTGGATCGGCATTCAGCGAAATGTCCGGCACGTTGCGACCGGCGAAGCGCGCTGGCAGCTGCAGCAAAGTGACCATACCGGCAGTGGGGTCGTTGTAGCCCAGCGTCTGCTTGCCTTCGGTGCGCTTGATACCGCTGGTAAACCATTGGTACACCGGCTTGCGCCAGTACGAGCTCACGCCGCCGCCGCCGCCGACCGAAAATACCGACGCTTTGCTGGGTACGAAGGGCAGCAGATAGTCCCAGCCCCAGACGCTTTCCTGCTTGATCGACAGCACGACTTCACCAGCTCGATTGGTGAACGTGACAGGTACGGTCGTACCGCCGGCGGCGGTCATGTACGGGTCGGATGCCGGCGAGTCGACGGTCAGGGGTGCGTTGAAGTCGAACGGGCCCGTGCCGGTGCCAAGCGCACGTACGGTGTCGAACGCGCCGGAGTCACCACTGGCTGCGAACACCGATTGACCCTGCGCTGCGGCTTCCATCAATACTTGATGAAACGCCTGCAGGTCGCCGACGTCGCTGGTATCGGTGATTGCCGCGCCGTCGACGTTGAGCGCCGCGAAATTGAACGCTTCCGGTGAGCCCCAACTGGTGGAAATGCTGTCTGCCGTGTTGTCGGCGACCGCTTGCAGGAACGCGTCGATGAATCCGTTGCCGGAGTTTGGTGCGTGATACACCACCACGTTGGCATCCGGGGCGAGACCGCCGGATTGCTCGACGTCAAGTGCGGTTTCGCCGCTGCCGTCATCCATCGGTGCGCCGCCATCCACCGGCACTTTGGTGATGCGGTCTGGTTTGGTCGTCAGGCCAATGATGCTCCAGTACGTTTGGGCGTCGGCCGCATCAAAGTCCGAGAGCGTAACAATGCCTACCGTGGAACCCTTGCCTGTCACGCCGCGCGCGTACAGCGGATTGATGTTGTAGAAGTTGGCGACGTCGCCCACGGTGTAGGAACCTGGCTGGCCCGTTGCGGTCGGGTTGCCGCTGGCGGCGGCACTGCGGGTGAGCGTCGTCGCCATATGCTCCAGTTGCAGCCCTGGAATGGTCGGGGCCTTGATGAGGTGCGAGCGGTAATGAACGCTGTTGTCCAGACCGCTGGTGCTCAACACGATGTTGTCCAGCGCAGCCGGCAGCACAATTGGTGTGACGGGGCGGATGAACGCGTGTCCATTGGTCGGTCCGGTGTACGTGTGGATCGAGGTATGAAAAGCGTTGGCGAACTGCGCCAGGGTGCCGGTGGTCTGCACGGCCATGTGGTTTGCCAGTACGTGTCCACGCAGCCCTTGCTGGGTGAGGAACGCCTGCACCTTGGCAATGTCGGCATCAGTCGCCCCGTACTGCTGGGCAAACTGCGCAGTATTGATGAAGCGGTGGTACTGACCGCTGGTCGGGGTCACGGTGTTCTGGATGTATTGCTCCAGGGCTGCCTGGTTGTGCAGCCTGAGCATCAGGGTGACATGGGCTGTCTGGGTGTTCATCGCCGGACCGAGGTCCGTGTCGGGTTGCGTACCACCGGCCAGAGCCAGACCGGAAATGCCGCCGAGAATCAGCGTCAGCGATGCTGCGAGTAGCTTGCGATGGAAATGCGCGTGCATGGGTTTCTCCATTGAGAAGTACGCTGGTGTGGAACCACGACCGCCATGGCGCTGTGGGCGCATGAACCGTCGTTTTCCCGCACCAGGCCATAAAGCAACTGTCCGAAGTTGCAACTCGGGCCCCGCGTCACACTTCCCCCTGCAGTAGTGTGACGCTGCGCACAAAATTACCCCATCGGCTGGTCGTGTGGAACAGTTCTCCTTGCGAAAGTTCTTGCGAATGAAGGAGTTGTTGCGCTGCGGTGCTGTTTTCCGATGGCGTTGACGCGTTCCGGATGCAAGCGCGGGCGCGGGCCCAAAACGGGGCATCCGACCGCGCCCCGAATCACCCGGCGGAAGCGTGTCGCGGTGTAAGCGTGCGGGGCAGTCGGAATATTGGCGCAAGCCGTGGTCCGCCGGCCGGCGGCAAAGTCGTCGGCGTATTCCACAACGTGCGTCGCCACGACGTTTGGACGTCCAAATAGTTGACAGCTTTTCGTTGCAATCGGCCGGCGTGAGCACGACACTATGCGTTCAGGCGCCGTGGACAGCGTCTCCATTCGACATCGCTACCGGGTTCCCGTGACCGCAATCGCTTCCGCATCGCTGGCTGTCGATGCCCCATGGATCGTGATGAAGTTTGGCGGCAGCAGTGTCGCCAACGTGCCGTGCTGGCAGAATATCTGCGGCTTGCTGGCCAGTCGTCGGGCCGAGGGTGCGCGAGTGCTGGTGGTGGTGTCGGCATTGTCCGGGGTGACCGATGCGCTGCGCCAGTTGAGCAAGTGTGATGATCGCGACGAGCGCACCAGTGCCGCAGCCGCCATCACGCAGCGTCATCACGAACTTTTGGCAGAGATGCAGTTGCCAGTGCCGGCAACCCTGGCGGCGCGACTCGCCGATCTCGCGGCGTTGGCCGATGCGGGAGCGATAGCCGGCGATGCCCGTGGTTACCAGGCACAGGTGCAGGCCCATGGCGAGCTGCTGTCCAGCGCGCTGGGTGCGGCATTTCTGTGCCACGCGGGTGTGCCGACGCAGTGGCTGGATGCACGCGAGTATCTCGACGCGATTGCGCCGCCCAATCAGAATGAGCGCACGCGGATGCTCTCGGCCACGGTCGAAGCCAAGCCGAACCCGGTGCTCGCCGCGCGCCTTGCCGCTCAAGGCGAGGTATTCATCACCCAGGGCTTCATTGCGCGCAACGCGTCGGGGCAGACGGTGCTGCTGGGTCGCGGCGGTTCGGATACTTCGGCGGCGTGCTTTGGCGCCTTGCTGAAGGCGCAGCGCGTGGAAATCTGGACTGACGTGGCCGGCATGTTCAGCGCGAACCCGCGCCAGGTGCCCGGCGCGCGGTTGCTGCAACGGCTGGATTATGAAGAGGCGCAGGAAATCGCCTCCACTGGCGCCAAAGTGTTGCATCCGCATTGTCTGCAGCCATTGCGCGAACCGCGCGTGCCGCTGTTGATCAAGGACACCAACCGGCCCGAGCTCGAGGGCACGGTGATCGGCCCGGAGGTGCGTGCGCATGCGCCGAGCGTGAAGGCGATCAGCGCGCGCAAGGGCATCACCCTGGTGTCGATGGAATCGGTGGGCATGTGGCAGCAGGTCGGGTTTCTGGCCGACGTGTTTGCGTACTTCAAGACCCACGGGTTGTCGGTGGACTTGATTGGTTCGGCGGAAACCAACGTCACGGTGTCGCTGGATCCGACCGAGAACCTGCTGGATTCGGACGCGATCGCTGCGCTGGCCACTGATCTGGCCAAGGTGTGTCGGGTCAAGGTGATTGCGCCGTGTGCCGCGATCACCTTGGTCGGACGCGGCATGCGCTCGCTGCTGCACACCCTCTCCGAAGTGCTGGCCGAGTTTGGCCATTTGCGCGTGCACATGATTTCGCAGTCGTCGAACAACCTCAACCTGACGTTTGTGGTGGATGAGGAAGTGGTGGACACGCTGCTGCCGCATCTGCATGATTTACTGGTCAGCGCCGGCGCGCTGCGCACCGACGACAGCGCACTGTTTGGCCCCAGTTGGCAGACGTTGTACGGCGCTGGCGATGGCGCCGCGGCGGCGCCAGCATGGTGGCGTGGGGAATCCCGTCGGGACTTGCTGGCATTGGCGGGCGCCACCACACCACGCTACGTCTACCACTTGCCGACCGTGCTGGAGCGCGCCGCCGAGTTGCAATCACTGCAGGCGGTGGACCGCTGGCACTATGCGATGAAAGCCAACCCGCATCCGGCGATTCTGCGTGCCCTCGCAGGTGCCGGCTTCGCGTTCGAGTGCGTGTCCCCTGGCGAATTAAAGGCCGTCGCCGCTGCCGTGCCCACGACCGTGCCGCTGTTGTTTACAGCGAATTTTGCCGCACGCGCGGATTACGCCCATGCGCTCGGTACGCGCGCCACCATCACCCTGGACGCGCTGCACCCGCTGGAGCATTGGGGCGAGCTGTTCCGTGACCGCGAAATCATCCTGCGCGTGGATCTGGGCCGCGGCCTTGGCCATCACGAAAAGGTCCGTACCGGCGGCGACGGCAGCAAATTCGGGCTGCCGCTGGATCAACTGCAGACGTTTCTGCAGTTGGCGCAAACCCATGGCGTCACGGTGCGCGGCCTGCATGCGCACCTGGGGTCCGGTGTGCAGGATGCCGGCCACTGGGGCGATGTGTACGCGCAACTGGCGAGCCTGGCCGAACGCATCGGCAGCGTCAGCGTGCTCAATATCGGTGGTGGCCTTGGGGTGCCGGCGCATCCGGGCGAGGCGGCGCTGGATATCGCTGAACTCAACCGCGTGTTGAACGAGGTCAAGGCCGCCTATCCGCACTATCAGGTATGGATGGAGCCGGGGCGTTATCTGGTAGCCGACGCCGGCGTGCTGCTGGCGCGCGTTACCCAGCTCAAGACGAAGGGTGGCTTCCACTACCTCGGACTGGATACGGGCATGAACAGCCTGATACGGCCGGCGTTGTATGACGCCTGGCACAAGATCGTCAACCTGACCCGGCTCGGGGAAGCGGCTACCGCGTTGTATCAAGTGGTCGGCCCGATCTGCGAAAGCGGTGACATTCTCGGCACCGACCGACGTCTGCCCGAGGCACAGGAAGGTGATGTCATCCTGATCGCCCAGGCGGGAGCGTATGGCAAGGTCATGTCCTCGCATTACAACCTGCGCGACGAAGCCGACGAGATCGTGCTGCAATAGCCGTGGACGTGCTGGAGAAAGTAGTCGTGAATACCGTGCCCCAACCGCGCCTGACCAAAGTGTTCCGCTTCGTGCGCTGCAGCTATGCCGACGGCCAGGCCGAGTTGGTATATGCATTTGACGACGGCGCAGAACTCATCGAGCGCATCCATTTTCCACAGGCACCAGCGCTTGCACCCGAACGTGCTATCGCGTTCAACGCGGCGCTGAAGTTGCTGCACCTGATCGCCGGCGTCAGCTATTACAAAGCCGGCGTGCCGCCGACGATCGAAATTACCAGTGGCCTGCTGGACGACGCCACCGCCGACTTGCTCGATGCGCTGTATTTGCACGGTCTGGCCGAATTTGCCTATCGCAATGGCCTGGATTTGCGTGAGCGGATTGCCTTTCCGCGCCTCGCCACGCGTTCACGCGCTGGCGTGGAAAGCGCAGACACGCCAGCGCTGGCTGCTCCGGCGCTCGGGCTCCCCAAGCGTACGCTGGTACCCATTGGCGGCGGCAAGGACTCGCTGGTGGCAATCGAGGCGATCAAATCGATTGGTGGGGTGGCGACGGCCGTGTGGGTTGGCAACTCGCCACTGATCGCGGCGTGTGCCGAACGCACCGGCTTGCCCACGCTGAACATCGGCCGCGAACTGGCGCCGGCGCTGTTCGAGCTCAACCGCCTGGGCGCGTGGAACGGGCATATCCCGGTCACCGCAGTGAACTCGGCGATTCTCGTCGTCGCCGCGGTGCTCTATGGCTTTGACTCCATCGCGTTTGCGAATGAGCGCTCCGCGTCTGCAGCCACTCTGGAGTACGCGGGCCAGCAAGTGAACCACCAGTGGAGCAAGGGCTACACGTTTGAGCAGTTGCTGGGTGACTGGTTGCACACCCATGTAGCGGCCGATCTGGATTACTGCTCGCTGCTGCGACCGTATTCCGAGCTGGCCATCACCCGTGCCTTTGCGCGGCTGACGCCGTACTTCGACGTCTTTTCCAGTTGCAATCGCAATTTCAAGTTGCGCGGACCGAAGCCGGCGGACCGCTGGTGCGGACAGTGTCCGAAATGCCACTTCGTGTTTCTGGCGCTGGCGCCGTTCGTGCCCAAGCCGCGCTTGCTGCAAATCTTTGGCCGCAACCTGCTCGACGACGAGCAGCAGGCAGCGGGCTTCGATGCGCTGCTGGAATACCACGAGCACAAGCCGTTCGAGTGCGTCGGCGAAGCCGCCGAGGCGCGGGCCGCGATGTTCGCGCTGAGCCAGCGCCCGGAGTGGCAGGAGGACGCGTTGATTGCCCGCTTCCGGCAGACGATTCTGCCGCAGCTCGACATTGCCACGCTGGCGCTGGAGCCATGGTTGCAGCCGTCCGGTGAGCATCGCGTGCCGCTGCGCTTGCAGCCGGCGCTGGCGGCGATCGCTGATGAGTGATGCTGCTCGCAAGCGCTGTCGCAGGAACCCGCTTGCGCCCGATGCCCTTGCTCTGCTGGCACCTGTGCAAAGCATCGCCTGCGCGTTGGCTGCTGCAGCAAAGGCGCAATCTGGCTTGGATGGAGTGCTTTGTGCGCATCTCTGACCTGGCCGAGCGCCGCGTCGCGATCTGGGGCTTTGGCCGCGAAGGGCATGCGGTCATCAGCGCGTTGCGCACGCGCTCGCCGCGGCAACCGCTGACGCTGCTCTGCAGTGCAGCCGAAGCGGAATCCGCTCACGCCGCCGATCACGCACTTGAGATCGTCGTCGGCGAACCGGATGCCGAGCTGCTGGGGCGCTTCGATATCGTGATCAAGTCGCCGGGCATCTCTGCCTACAAGCCGGCTTTGCTCGCCGCTCAAGCGCAAGGCATGCGCTGCACGTCCGGCACCGCGCTGTGGTTTGGCGAGAACCCGCAGGCGCGCGTCATTGGTGTCACCGGCACCAAGGGCAAAAGCACGACCAGTGCGCTGATCGCCCATCTCGCCCGGGCGCTCGGCGTGCGCACGGCACTGGCTGGCAATATTGGTTTGCCGTTGTTGAGCCTGCTCGACCAGCGCGCGGAGTTGTGGGTGATCGAGTTGTCGAGCTTCCAGACCGGTGAAGCCGGTCCGCTGGAATTGGGTATTGTCACCAGCCTGTACGAAGAACATCTGGATTGGCACGGCTCACGCGAACGCTATGTGGCGGACAAGCTGAAGCTGGCCGATGTGTCACGCCAATTATTGGTCAATGGCGGACAGCCCAACCTGCTGGAAAAAACCGCCGGCCATCCGCGACGGAGCACGTTTGGCGAGGGTTCCGCGTGGCACCTGGCGGACGGCCATATTTGCCATCAGCAGCAACCGGTTTTCGACGTGGCGCGGTTGCGTGCACCAGGGGTGCACAATGCATTGAACGCGTGCGCCGCACTGGCTGCGCTGGATCTCGTCGGCCTGGATGCGCTGGCGTCCGCGCCTGCGCTGGCGCGCTTCAAGCCACTGCCGCATCGCCTGCAGGCGCTTGGCGAGCGCGACGGCTGGCGCTGGGTCAATGATTCGATCAGCACCACGCCGCTGGCAACGCTGGCGGCGCTGGAAAGCCTGCACGGCTACGCGGTGACTGTGCTGGTCGGCGGGCATGATCGCGGTCTGGACTGGACGCCGTTTGTCACCGCGATGTGCGCCGTACCGGCCAATGCCATCGTCTGCATGGGCGCTAATGGTGGTCGCATTGCAATGGCGTTGCGTGAGGCCGGAGTGCAGTGTGCGATGGAGTGTGTTGACGATCTCGCGCTTGCGGTCGCCGTAGCGAAGACTTGCACTCCACGCGGTGGGGTGATCCTGCTGTCGCCCGGCGCGCCGAGCTTTGACCAGTTTCGAAACTACACCGAGCGCGGGCGTTGCTTTGCCGAGCTCGGTGGCTTCGACGGGCACGCGATTACCGGCATCCAGGGCCTGGGTATCGCGTGAGACTGCCAGCATCGGTTGCAAGCCAAGGCCGCTACCGCGCGCGGACCTGGTGGCAGCCGACATGGCATGTTTGCGGTGGCGGGCAGAGCCAGCGTTCAAGCGTGTGGCAGGCCGCCGCTCAGCGCAACGTCTAGCCAGCGAGCAGCCCGGCATTGTCGGAGTCCAGGTGGTGACCCGGGCAACCCCGGGGGCTATTTCTCTATGCGGTAATTCAAGCTCGCACGGCTGAATTCGGTGGATTGCTGCGCTTCGAGGTTCCAGCGCTTGCTGAAGCGATAGCGCAGGGTGATCACCTCACCGGGCTCGAACAAGCCCACGCCGTAGCTCAGATACAGCCGTGGCGACAGGTACTTGCCCACGGTGAAGGCGGAATTCCCGCCCAGTGCTTCGTTGCTGGAAACACCAATGTCGTCGAGGCCGATCTTGGAGCCGATGCGCTTGGCCAGCAGGTCGCCAGCCGCCGAGCCCAACGCCTGGGCGGCGGCGCTGACCATGCTGCCTTCACCGCCGCGCACTTCGGAGAGTGGTTTGCCGGTAATCAGATAAGAGAGCGCGTCGGACTGTTCCATCACCGGATTGGAAAACACCGTGAGGATCGGGCGCTGCGCCGTGCCCGATACAAACAAGCCCACTTCCTGGCCTTCGTCGATGGTGGCGTTGGGGTTGAGCTGGCGCACGGCACGGATGTTCAGGCCGGGGTTGTCGATTGGCGTGCTGGCGAACAACAGTTGGCCACGCTGGATCCTGAGGTTCTGGCCGTAGGCACGATAGGTGCCGTCTACCGCAATCTGGCCCTGTCCGGTGGTGGCCCGCCCCGGCCTCTCGATGACCGTCAGCACGCCGCTCACCCGACCATCCAGGCCCATTCCGGTGACATGGGTGCGCTGGCCCAGGTTGACCTTTATCAGCGCGCTCAACGGCAGCTTGCGCGCCGCTTCCTGCTGCTTTTCATCCAACACCACCACATCCGGGGAAGCATTGGTGGCGCCCGCCCCGGGCAAGTTGTCAACGTCGACGCTGGCACGGTCGATAACCACAGCACCGCCAATGTCGATGCCCTTGGCATTCTGCTGCACGGTCAGGTCGGGGGAGATCACCACGCTGGCTGCGGGAATGTCTGCGGCGGTGAACTGGCTGCCCTTGATGGTCAGCTCTGTCCGCGCGCCGGTGCCAACGCCGGCTTCTCCGTTCACGGCCACGCTACCCGCGCCCGAATGCACGTTGCCGCGGATGTGGAACTGACGGGCATCGGTGGTGGTGACGGTGAGCTGACCTTGCGTGAGCTTGAGCCCGGCCGAGGGAATTTCCGCAGCAAAGCCGTGCACCTCGGCCTGGCCGGTGACGGCCGGCTGCTTCAGCGTGCCCGCAAACTGGAAGCTGCCGTCGATGCCGCCCTTGACGTTGGCGAGCTCGTAGCTGAGCAACTCGATGAAAGCGAGGCTCTTCACGTGCAACTCGAGCTGGCCACTCAGCGCCTGCTGCGCACCGGTGACGGTGGCGCGCCCATCAATGCGGCCACCGTTGTCCAGTCCCGCCTGCAAGGTGATCGTCTGCCCGCCGGGCGTGAGTTCGGCGCTCAATTGCAACTGGTCATAGGTCAGGAGCGGCGCTTGCGCGTGGTCGGTATAGGTGATTGTGCCCTGCGCGGAGTGGACTGATGCATTGCCACTCAGCACCCCGGCCGCGCTGCGGCGAATCTTGCCCTCGCCCTGGATATTGCCGTCGGCACGCAGTGGCAGGTCCGCATCACCGGCCGCGTTGAGCAGCAACGCCAGCGGCAGCGCCTGCAGTTGATAGCTGGCGTCGAGGTTGCCGCGCTTGTCCTGCTCTGCGCTTACGCAAAATCGCGGATCACCGGCGGTGAGGCACAATTGGCCCAAACTCATCGCGCCGGCTTGGTAACCGAGCCGCGTCGGCTGCTCCAGGCGCCAGCCTGGCATCCCCTGCGGTTCGAGATTGAGCGTGGAAAGCGTGCCGTTCCAGACTGCCCCCTTCGAGGCGCCATGCAGCTCCAGCTTTCCGGAAAGCTGGGTACCCTGCGCATCGACGCTGAGGCGATGATCACCCTGGCTGCCCTCGGCGAGCAGGTTGATCTTCTGGAACAACAAACCTTGCAGGTAGACGTTGCTGGTCTGCAAGTCCAGCTTGCCCGCCGGATGGCTGATGTCGGGGACACCGACGATCAAGCGCAAGGTGTCCGCTTTTTGCTGGTGCCAGCTCAGATTGTTGCCGTGCAGTTGTCCGTTGATGCCGAGTTTCGGCGCCAGACCACGGATGCGGAAATGGCCGTCCAGACGGCCGCCGGAATTGGGGAGCCAGTCACCCAGCGAGGCAATCGCCAGTTGCAGCTCCGCGTCATTGGAGGCCCCGGGCCGGGCGACAAGTCTTACCGTGCTGCTGCCGGAGGCAAGGTCAAGCCGGCCGTCGACTACCTTGTTTGGCGAAAGGTGCAATTTGCCACTGCCGCTGACCGCACGGTCACGCAGCTTGCCGCCGAGCTTGCGGATCTCCAGGCTGGCATCGGGGCCGTTTTTGGGCACGCTGCCCTGACTGGCGATATCGAAATCCAGCGCGCCGTTCCAGCCGGCAAACAGTTGGCCTGGATCGAACTTTTCCGCGCTGGCTTCAGCCTGCCATGCCAGCGCAGGTTGCAGGGTCACGGTGCCATGAGCCTGCAGCTTGCCCTTGGCCTGCTTCAGCGCCAGCGTGTGCAGGGTGAGCTGCTGCGGCGTGCCGTCAAGGTCCAATGCCAGGTGCGCCAGCTTGCCGGGCGGGCCGATTTCAAGCTTGCCCTCGGCGTGGTACTTGTCCACGTTGCCGCTGGCCTTGAGATCACCGTTACTGGCCAGCACCTGGCCGGCCAGGTCGGCCGGTAGCTCAAGGCCGCTCCAGTGGATGTCCAGTGCGGCGTTGATCGGAGTGGCGGCAAGCTGCACGGTGCCGCTGGCCTCAAGCTTGCCCTTGATCTGCGGCGAACCAAGCTTGAGCTGCTGCAGAGTCAGCGTGTGATAGTCACGATCGAACTGGGCGCGCAGCGGTTGCAGCAGCAGCTGGTAATCGTTGAGATCGAGCCGACCTTCGAGCGTGCCGCCGTAGCGGTCGCCATGACCTTGCACGGCGATTGCCAGTGCCTGCAACGAGCTGAGTCCGAGCAGGGGCTCGGGATCGAAGCGTGGCGCATCGAGCTTGCCGGTCCACGCGAAGTCGCTGCCTTGGGTCAGGTCCAGTTGCAGTTGCAGCACGGCCGGCGCAGTGAGCTTGAGGTCAAGATGCGCCCGCGTCCCGTCGCTGTGCGTTGCAAGAGTGCCGGCATAGCGGGTATCGCCGACCTTCCAGGCGAACGCTGCCGCGCCTTGTCCCTGATAGTTCTTGCCGATGGCCAGCTTGCCGGTCAGGTCAGCGTGACCGTCCGGTCCCTGCACGATGAGTTTGCGCAGCTCGATCCCGCTGGCGGTCCAACTACCAGCCAGATCAAGCTGATCGGACGCAAACAGTGGCTGCCCCGCTTGCGTGATTTTCAGTGTGCCCACGTGCGCGCGATCGAAGATCAGCGCAATGGGCGGTTGCAACGAGAAGCTGCGGTCCGCCGTGTCATCTGGAGCTGGCGCGGGCAACGCGATCTCCACACCATCAGCTTGCAGCGCCCGTACATGGACGCGTTCGGCCAGCAGCGGCCCGAGCCGCAAATTCAGCTTCAGCGTAGCCACGTTGACGACCAGACCATTGCCGTCGTCGTACCGCACCCCGGCAAGATCCAGCGTGCCGGTGAGGTGGCCTTGCGCCTGCTGCACGTGCAGCGCACCGTTGGTCGCCGCTTGCGCCCGGGCCAGCGCAAAGCGCATGCCGGCCTGGGTGCCAAGCAGCCACCAGCCTGCCGCCACCACGATCAGCAGCAGCGCGGCAAATGCGATGGCAGTGCGCTTGACCCACTTCATGCTGCCAGGTGCCTCCTCGTCAATATGCGAATCATCTTCACGCTGCTCTTCGCGTCACTAGAAGTCTGGCCCGATCACCACATGCAACTCGAGACCGTGGTTTTGCGAGTCGTGGATCGGTATGCCCAGGTCGACCCGGATCAGGCCTACCGGCGAACGCCAGCGCACGCCCAGACCGGTGCCGATCTTCGGGTGATAGTCCGTGCCGGTGAACGCATTGCCGGTGTCCACGAACGCCGCCATGCCCCACTTGCGCGTGAAGTAGTGTTCCACCTCGGTGCTGAAGACCAGCAGATTCTGCCCGCCGATCACCCGGCCGAAGCTGTTGCGCGGTCCAATCGCTTGATAACCGTAGCCACGCACGGAGCGGTCGCCGCCAGCGAAAAAGCGCAACTGTGGCGGGAGTGCGGAAAAGTCGTCGGTCCAGAGCGCACCAAAGCTGCCGCGCAGGATCAGCCGATCGCGTTGCTTCGCGCCAAACGCCCGGATCCATTTCGCGTCGGCAATGATCTCGCTGAAGCTGGCGTCCGACAGCAGAGGGCCGGCGGTGCTGCGTGCGGCCAGAGTGAGCGACCAGCCGCGACGAACGAAGTTGAGGTCGTCGGCCTGCTTGCGAGTCAATGACGCCTCAGCGAAAACTTCGGTACTGCGCCCGTGCTCGATTCCCGGCGTGTCATTCGGCTCATCGCGCCGTTTGCCTACGGTGAAGGTCCCGGACAGCGCATGTACTCCGAGCGTACGGGTCCAGCCACGCCACTGGCGCGTTTCGTTGCCGACCAGTTCCAGCGTGCGCGATTGCGAGGTGACGGTATCAGCGTCGCGGAAATTGGCGCCGAAGTTGTAGCTGCGCTGATTGGGCCCGGGCAGGGGAATCACGTACAACGTCGCCAGGGTCTTCAGCCGCTGCGCCACGATCAGTTCGTTCTTCCATTTGTGTCCGCGCCGGTTCATCCAGCGTCGCTCGACGCCACCGCGCACGCCGAAGCCGGTGTCGGTGCCGATGAACGGCCCGCCGGTATAGATCGTGCGCTTGGCCGGCGCCAGCTGCACAGTGACGTCGACCACGCCGTTCTTCGCCTCGTCGACGTCCGGCAGCACGTTGACCACCGCGAAGTAGTCCGCTCCGCTCAGCGCCTGCTGCAAGGCCAGTAACTGGTTTTGCGAGAAATAGTCGCCGGATTTGAACGGTACATAGCGGTCGAGGAACCCGGGATTGAACTGCGAGCCCTCGAAATCCACCTTGCCATAGCGATAGCGCGGGCCCGCCTCCCACGCCAGCTTGATCACCGCGCTGTGCGTGCCGCGGTTCACCTCGACGCGATGGGTGACGAGTCGAGCGTCGAGAAAGCCGTTGGCGGTGAGCTCGGCACTCACGGCGTCGCGGCCATTTTCGTAGGTCGCATCGTTGAGCGTGTTGCCCTTGAGCCGCTCGATCGTGCGCCGCGCGTGGTTGATTGGCGCGATTGCAGTGGCGGTCTCGTCCAGCTTCAACTCAACCTCGGTGATCTTCACCGGTTCGCCTGGTATCACCTGCAAAGTCACGTGCCAGTCCGTGCCGACCTGCTTGAGGTCGCCGCTCACGCTGGCGTCGTAGTAGCCGTAGGGGCGCAGCGCCAACTTGGCCTGATCTGATGCACGTTCGTACAGGCGCGTGGCCTGCGCTGCGGTGACGCTGCGCGCGGCGTACTGCGACAGTTCCACACGCTCGATCACGGCGGATTTGAGCGGGTCGGCGATACCGTCGACCTGAAGCGTCATGCCTGCGTGCGCCGACCATGCCAGCGTCAGTAATGGCAACAGCAGGCTCAGGCATCGAAGAGGGCGGCACATGCGCAGGTGGGTCGTCCTCTGGCGGCGTTGAGAGATGCGCCAAGCCTACAAAGTCGATAGTTGACGGCGCATGAAGTCTCGCCGCAACCCCACGGCGCCGGAGTCAGCGCGTACTTGGTCTGTGGCGGACATGCAGGCTGCAGCCACAGACTGGCTCAACCTGCCTTGTCCCCGGCCTTGTGCGCAATCCACGCAGCAGCCACCGCGGAGAAGTACGGCACTGATTGCGCGCTCAGGATGAACATCCACAACGTGCCTTCGATGTAGCGCGTGCCGTAGCTCATGGCCATGCCGATCACGCACAGGGTCAGCGCCAGTGCCATCAGCAACTCTTCACGCGCCGGGGCAAACGCGGCAAAGCC
>CAJDVT010000051.1_pt1 | contig 16492 bp, 15 predicted proteins | sample 7391411 | NCBI WGS metagenome assembly CAJDVT01 (sample SAMEA7055698, study PRJEB34461) | soil metagenome | biome: terrestrial ecosystem; feature: Peninsula; material: soil | place: Antarctica | collected 2016 | reverse complement strand
CAGCCATCCCTATCCATCCACCAAAGCAGGAGTCATCGCATGAGCAAGACCGACACTCTGGGCAAAGCCCGCATCGCCGTTCTCGGTTACGGCAGCCAGGGCCGAGCCCACGCCCTCAATCTGCGCGACTCCGGCCTCGACGTCGTGGTTGGCCTGCGCAAGGACGGCCCCTCCTGGCTGCGTGCCAAGGCCGAGGGCTTCGCCGTGGCTGAACCGGCCGACGCGGTGCGCGACGCCGATCTGGTCGCCGTGCTCACGCCGGACATGGTGCAACCCGCGCTGTATCGGGAGGCGATTGAACCGCACATCAAGCCCGGCGCCGCGTTGCTGTTTGCGCACGGCTTCAATATCCATTTTGGCCAGATCGAGCCGCGCGCGGATATCGATGTCGTGATGGTGGCGCCGAAGGGTCCCGGCGCCCTGGTGCGTACCGAGTACGAGCGCGGCCGCGGCGTGCCGTGCCTGTACGCCGTTCAGCAGGATGCCAGTGGTCATGCCCGCGCGACCGCCACCGGATATGCCGATGGCATCGGCGGCAGCCGCGCGCTGCTGATCGAGACTGATTTCAAGGAAGAGACCGAGACCGACTTGTTCGGCGAGCAGGCCGTCCTCTGCGGCGGCGTCAGCCAGTTGGTGATGAAGGGCTTCGAGACTCTGGTGGAAGCCGGCTACCAGTCGGAAGTGGCGTATTACGAAGTCTTCCACGAGCTGAAGCTGATCGTCGACCTGTTCTACGAAGGCGGCCTCGAGCGCATGCTGCATTTCGTCTCCGAGACCGCGCAGTACGGCGACTACGTCAGTGGCCCGCGGATCATCACGGACGACACCAAGGCGCGCATGAAGACGGTCTTGACGGAAATTCAGGACGGCACCTTTGCGCGCCACTGGACGGCCGAATACGCCGCCGGTCTGCCGAACTACCAGCGCCTCAAGCACGCGCACCTGACCCATCCCATCGAGATCGCCGGCAAAAAGATGCGCGCGCGGATGCCGTGGCTGGACAGCAACCAGCCCAAACCTGCGGAGCCGGTGCAACTGCGCCTGAAAACCGGTTGAGCAGGCGCATACGCGTCGGCAGTTTCCTCGGCACAACGTCCGGCTCGTCCAGGCAACGGCACAAAAGCCGTTGTCGACACAGCACTTCCATTCAGCGCGGGCGCCTGCCGCGCGCAGCCGACTGACGTCGGCGCTGCCACGGAGTCACACGATCGTGAACGCACAATTGATGCAAGCCCATGCGCGGCAGGACCAGGCCGGCGCATGCCATCCACTGGCAGGACGCGACATGAGTGGCGCCGAAATCATCACGCAAATTTTGGCCGATGAGGGGGTCCAGGTTTTGTTCGGTTATTCCGGCGGCGCCATCTTGCCGGTTTACGACGCAATATTCCGCTACAACGCCACCCACGCTAACCCCGATGCGAGCGAGCCGATGCCGCTGATCGTGCCGGCCAACGAACAGGGTGCCGGCTTCATGGCAGCCGGCTATGCGCGTGCGTCCGGCCAGGTTGGCGTGGCGGTGGTCACCTCCGGACCGGGTGCGACCAATATCGTCACGCCAGTGCGCGACTCGATGGCCGACTCCATCCCGCTGGTGGTGATCTGCGGCCAGGTCCCCGCTTCGGCGATCGGCAGCGATGCATTTCAGGAGGCGCCGGTCAGCACCATCATGGGCGCTGTGGCCAAGCACGTGTTTCTGGTGACCGACCCGGAACGCCTGGAAAGCACGCTGCGCTGCGCATTCGAGATTGCGCGCAGCGGTCGGCCCGGCCCGGTGGTGGTGGACGTGCCGAAGAATGTGCAGAACACATCTATCGTGTTCATGGGCCACGGCCAGCTGCCGATCCCGGGCTACCGCGCGCGGCTGCTGGCCGTGCAGTCAGCCTGGCTCGACGACGCTGCCTGCGCAACATTCTTCGCCGCACTGGAACGTGCCAGGCGACCATTGATCTACGCCGGCGGCGGGGTGATTGCCTCCGGTGCCAGCGCGGACTTGCGCGCATTTGTCGACGAATTCCAACTGCCGGTAGCTACTACCTTGATGGGCATTGGCGGGTTCGACACGACGGATCCGCTGGCACTGCATTTTCTCGGGATGCACGGTACCGCCTACGCGAACTACGCGGTGGATGACTGCGACTTCATGCTGACCCTGGGCGCACGCTTTGACGATCGCGTGGCGGGGGTGCCGACCAAGTTCGCGCCGGCAGCAAAGTTCATTGCGCAGATCGACATCGACCCGGCCGAGATCGGCAAGGTCAAGCCCGTGCAGTGGCACCACATTGGCGATCTCGGCAGCACGTTGCAGCGTCTGCGCGGCTATGCTCTCGCCCACCACATCCACCCGCGCACGGAGCAGCGTTACGCTACCTGGCACACGCACATTGCCGAGCTCAAGCGTGTGCACGCGATGAACTATGACCGCGCCAGCGCATTGCTCCAGCCGCAGGCGGTGCTGGACGCGATCAATCGCATCACTGCCGGCCGCGCGATCATCAGCACGGGTGTCGGCCAGCATCAGATGTGGGCCGCGCAATATCTTGACTTCCGCGAGCCCCGACATTGGCTTACCTCAGGCTCGATGGGCACGATGGGCTTCGGTCTGCCGGCCGCGATCGGCGCACAGTTCGCGCAACCCGATGCGCTGGTCATCGACATTGACGGCGACGGCAGTATTCGCATGAACCTGGGCGAGCTGGAAACTGTCACCACCTACAACCTGCCAATCAAGATCGTGCTGCTCAACAACCAGGGCGACGGCATGGTGCGGCAATGGCAGAAGCTGTTTTTCAACGGCCGCCTGGCGTCGACCGACAAGAGTTTGCACACCAAGGATTTCATCAAGGCCGTGCAGGCCGACGGCTTTCAGTGGGCGCAACGGCTGGAGCGCAAGGAAGACATCGAAACCGTCGTCGCCGACTTCCTTGAGTTTCCCGGGCCGGCATTTCTGGAGGTGCTGATCGACCCGGATGCGGGGGTCTACCCGATGGTCGGCCCCGGCGCCGCCTATGCCCAGATGATTACCGGCGATTTCATTGCGTCACGGCGCAACGACGTGCACGCCATTGACGCCGTGCTTCACGATGACATGTTCTGAATCACTTCCGGTGAGCATCGACATGCAACACACCCTGACCATCCTGTTGCAGAACGAAACCGGCGCGCTGGCGCGCGTCGCCGGTTTGTTTGCCTCGCGCAGTTACAACATCGACTCGCTCAACGTCGCCGCCACCGCCGACCCGACGATCTCGCGCCTGGTGCTCAGCATCCGCGGCGACGACAACGCCGTGGTGCAAATCGTGCGCCAGACACGCAAGCTGATTGACGTGCTGGAGGTGCGCCACCTCGCCGAGGATGCACGCCCATGAAGGTGGGCTCCAGCCAGCAGTCATGTACGGACGAAGGCGAACCCGCCGTGGCTGGACCGGACCTGCTGCAGCGCATGTACGCCGCGCGCGTCTACGACGTGGCCAGCAAGTCCGCTTTGCAGCCAGCGCCACTCCTGTCCATGCGGCTGGCGCGGCCGGTGCTGCTCAAGCGCGAAGACCAGCATCCGGTGTTTTCGTTCAAGCTGCGTGGCGCGTACAACCGCATGTGTCGTCTCGACCCCGTCCAACGTCTCCGTGGGGTGATTGCTGCCTCGGCCGGCAACCACGCCCAAGGGGTCGCACTGGCAGCGGCGAAGCTTGGCATCAAAGCCGTTATCGTCATGCCGGTGACCGTGCCACGAGTGAAGCTTGACGCAGTGCGCCGCATCGGTGGCACAGCGATCAGAGTCGTGTTGTGTGGCAATTCGTACAGTGATGCCCAGGCCGAAGCACTGCGTCTGCGCCACATGCACCAATACACCCCGGTGCATCCATTCGACGATCCCGACGTAATCGCCGGTCAGGCCACTGTTGGCCTGGAAATCGTGCATCAGCACGCGGGTCCGTTGCACGCCGTGTTTGTGCCGGTCGGCGGCGGCGGCCTGCTGGCAGGCGTGGCCACGTGCATCAAGTCGCTGCACCCGGAAATCAAGGTGATCGGCGTGCAGGCGGCAGACTCTGATGCGATGGCCCGCTCATTGGAACGCGGCGCACGTGTCAGCCTGGAACGAGTGGGATTGTTCACCGACGGTACCGCGGTGAAGCAAGTCGGCGTGCACACGTTCGCGCTGTGCCGGCAATACGTCGACGCCATGTTGCGCGTGGATACCGACGCCATCTGCGCGGCTATCCGTGACGTCTTCGAGGAAACCCGCAGCGTGCCCGAACCCGCTGGGGCGCTGGCGCTGGCCGGCCTCAAACAGTACGCCGCAGCGCAGCGGGGGAGCCACAAGCGCAGCCCTGGCGCGCTGGTGGCAATCGTCTCCGGCGCCAACATGAATTTCGACATGCTGCGCTTCGTGGCCGAGCGCGCGGCGGTCGGCGAGCAGCACGAGGCAGTGTTTGCGGTCACCGTGCCCGAGCAGCGCGGAAGCTTCCGGCGCTTCTGCGCCACGTTGGGCCAGCGCCACCTCACCGAGTTCAACTACCGCATCGGCGACGCGCGCCGGGCGCACATCTTCGTGGGTGTACAAACCGCCGACGCTGCCGAACGCAGGGTACTGGCTGCGGCGTTTCGTGCCGAGGACTTCGGTGTGCTCGACCTGACCGACGACGAACTGGCCAAGCTGCATCTGCGCCACATGGTCGGCGGCCGCTCGGCACTGGCGCAAGACGAGCAACTGTACCGCTTCGAGTTTCCCGAACACCCCGGTGCGCTGACCCATTTTCTGGGCCGTATGCACCCGGACTGGAACATCAGTCTGTTCCACTACCGCAACCAGGGCGCCGACTACGGCCGTGTCCTGGTGGGGATTCAGGTGCCGCCGGGTGCGCGCGTGCTGTTCCAGAAGTTTCTCGATACGCTCGGCTACCCGTACCGCAACGAGAGTGACCACCCCGCCTACCGACTGTTGCTGCAGGGCGGCGCAGGCGCGCCGCGATGACGCTGTGCGGAGTCGTCCCTGGGTCGCGCTCCTTCGCACTGCCATTTTTGCCGCCATGCTGCACGGCTGTAACACCCGAGCAATGGTGCGGCACGCCGCCCCCAGGTGAAGCGGTCGCGTTTGCGTTGCCTTGCCCCCAGTCTGATCACCATGCCCGCGGGAACCAATGATTCTGGTGCAGCACACGGGCGGGTGCTGGATCTCTCCCACGAGCAATTTCCGAGCCGCGAGGGCGTGCCGTCACCTCCAACGCCGAAGACAGGTCATCCGCTGTCCACAGGCTGTGATCCAGCGCGCAGGCGGCGCTGGTGCACGCGGTAAACTCTCACTCATGGCTCCCCGTCCCCGCAAACGCCAGCAGCGCAAGCGCGTGCCCGCCACTCGTCCGCGTCCCGACACGCCCAAAGCCAAGCTCGCCAGCAAGCGCGCGGCGGCGCGGCCCGCCGACAGCTCCACTCGCGCCACGCGCGTATTGACCTGGCTGCTGCAGAAGTTTCCCGCGGATCGGCGCGAAAAGGCGCTGGATTATCTGGTGCTGACGCGCATGGACCGCCCGATCGGTGCACTGCTGCTGTTGTGGCCTACGTGGTGGGCGCTGTGGTTGGCCGCTGGCGACTTTCCTCCATGGAAACCGCTGCTCATTTTCACCCTCGGCGTGTTCTCGATGCGTGCCGCCGGCTGCGCGATCAACGATTACGCCGATCGCAAACTTGATCCGCAAGTGCAACGAACTGCGGGCCGGCCACTTGCCAGCGGACGGGTGACCCCACGCGAAGCATTACTGGTGTTTGCTGCACTGTTGGCTTTTTCGTTTGTGCTGGTGCTGTTCACCAACGCCCTGACGATCAAGCTGGCGTTCGTCGGTGCCGCACTGGCGGCGTGTTATCCGTTCAGCAAACGCTACACCAACATGCCGCAAGTGGTGCTCGGTGCAGCGTTTGGCTGGTCCATCCCGATGGCGTTCGCGGCAGTATCGGGCGGCGTGCCGGCAATCGGCTGGCTATTGTTCATTGGCAACATTCTGTGGTCGGTGATTTACGACACCGAGTACGCGATGGTCGACCGCGAAGATGATCGCAAGGCCGGCGCAAAATCCACCGCGCTGCTGTTTGGGGATGCCGACATACCCATCATCGGCGTGCTGATGGCCACGTTCCTGCTGACCATGTTGTTCGTGGGCCAGCGCTCCGGGCTGGGCTGGCCATACTGGGCTGCTCTGCTCGTCGTCATCGGCCTGTTTGGCTACCAGTTGTGGTTGATCCGCGAGCGCGCGCGCGACGCCTGCCTGGCCGCGTTCCGCCACAACAACTGGCTTGGATTGACCCTGTGGATAGGGATCGCGCTCGCGTTGGCAATGCGCTGAACCTCGAGCAGACCCCTCGTTGCTTTGGTGCGCGCGCACAGGGTGCGCTTTTGCCATCTGCCGTCACCCGCCGGGTGCCGGCGCTCGTGCCAGCGCCCAGACATCCACCGTCTGGACACCCGCACGCTTGAGCACGCGCGTACATTCGGCGAGCGTGGCGCCGGTGGTCATCACATCGTCGAGGACGGCCACGTGCACCGGCAAGGAGGCATCGGCAGCCAGTGCAAATGCGCCGCGCACATTGCGGCGTCGCGCACGCGCGTCCAGTTCGGTCTGGGCATGCGTAACACGCACCCGCCGCAGCACGTCAGTACGCAGCGGCACGCCCACGGCCCGCGCCACTGGTCTGGCCAGCTCCAGCGCCTGGTTGTATCCACGCTGGCGCAAGCGCCCGCGATGCAATGGCACCACCAGAACGGCTTGCGGCAACGTCAACGGTCGCGGCTCGCGCTGCCACAGCGTGGCCAGGGTGCGACCGGCTGCCAGATCACCGCCGAACTTGTAGCGTGCTTCCAGTCGATCCAGTGGCCAGCCATAGCGAAACGGCGCCCATGCGGCATCCCACGGCGGTGCGCGCCGCTGGCATTGCCCGCACAACGCCGCTGGCACCGCCAACGGCAGCGCACAACGCGCGCAGCAGCGGGCGTTGCGTGGCAACTCCGCCGCGCAGTCAGCGCACAGATCCATGTCTGCAGCGCCGGCCGCGCCACACAACAGGCAACGCCACGGCAACATGAACTGCCGCAGATGGTGCCAGGTGTTGCGCCAGACGTGCATGCGGCAACCGGTTCAGCGCACTGGCTTGTACAAGGCAGCGTCAAGAATCGACCACAGGTGCACCAGCCAGCCCATCAGGATCAACCACAGCGCGGCAGCGAGTACAAACATGATGATCGCCTTGAGCAGACGGCCTTGCACGAGCTGGCCCAGCCCGGGAATGAAAAAACTGCAGATCGCCGCCAGTACGTTGCCGGTACTGCCTTGTCCGTCACTCATGTCGGTCTCGCTCGCTGCGCATGCGCACACGATGGTAGCGGCTGGTCTGTCCCGCCGTCATGTCGGCGCACGCCGCCTTGGCTGCCTGCGTCCACCCGTATCGCCTGCCACGGCCTCGCCACTGCAGAGCCCATGCGCCTGTCCAGTGTGCCTGGCTGCCCCTGACGTTCGACAGGATCGCCCAGGTCGCGCCTCGTATAATGACCCGTTTACTCCGGTTCATCTGCGCATGTCGATTGTCAACATTGCCGCCTACAAATTTGTCAGCCTGGGTGACCCGCCCGTGCTGCGCGAGCGGTTGCTTGCAACCTGTGCCGCACTGGCGTTGCAAGGCACGATCCTGTTGGCGGCCGAGGGGATCAACCTGTTCCTGGCCGGCACCCGGGTCGCGATTGATACGTTCTTGCTGCGGTTACGCAGTGACGCGCGGTTTGCCGATATCCAGGTGACAGAATCGCTCTCGACCACGGTGCCATTCGGCCACCTGCGCGTACATCTGAAGCGGGAGATCATCACCATGCGTCAGGCCGCGATCAGGCCGACGCAAGGCCGGGCGCCCACGGTCTCGGCTACGGTATTGCAGCGCTGGATCCGTCGCGGACGCGACGACGAGGGCCGCGAAGTAGTGCTGCTGGATACCCGCAACATGTACGAAACCGCGTTGGGCAGCTTCACCGGCGCCGTTACTTATCCGCTGGCGCGGTTCGGGGATTTTCCCGCTGCCATTGCCGCCGATCGCGGGCGCTACGCGGACAAGACCGTGGTGCCGTTTTGCACCGGTGGCATCCGCTGCGAGAAAGCCGCACTGCACATGTGCGAACTCGGGCTGACCCACGTCTATCAACTTGACGGGGGGATCCTCGGCTACCTCGCACATACCGATGGCAGCGGGTGGCACGGCGATTGTTTCGTGTTCGATCAGCGTGGAGCGGTCAACGCCGTGCTGGCGCCGACGGCAGACAACGCAGAGGTGGCGTCCTCCGCTGTGAACCCCGGAACGCAAACGGCGCTTGCGGCGTGCAACGCGCCATGACGTTGCATGTCGACACACTCGGCCACGGCCCGGTGCCGATGGTGCTGCTGCACGGCTGGGCCATGCACGGCGGGGTCATGCGTCCGCTGGCCGACGCACTCGCCGGGCAATGCACGCTGTATGTCGTCGACCTCCCTGGCCACGGCTTGTCGCGCAACAGTACGGTTTCGCTGGAACCACGCGCATGCGCCGCGGCGATCGCGGCGGTGACGCCACCGGCGATCTGGTGCGGGTGGTCGCTGGGTGGCTTGATTGCGCTGACCGCGGCAATCGATTTGCCGCAGCAGGTGCGTGCGCTGGGCATGGTCTGCGCGACGCCGAAGTTCGTGCGCGACGCAAGCTGGCCATCTGCGAGCGACGCCCATCTGGTGCGCCAACTGGCCACCGACCTGGAAACCGATTACCACGCCACGCTGGAGCGCTTCCTCGCGCTCGAGGTGATGGGCAGCGCTGATCCGCGCGCCGAATTGCGGGTGCTGCGCAAGCTGGTGTTTTCCCGCGGCGAGCCGGACTTGCGCGTGTTGCAGGAAGGCATCGCGATCCTCGAGCATACCGACCGCCGTGCAGCCTTGCCCGACCTCGCCGTATCCAGCGTGTGGGTCGCCGGTCGGCGTGACCGACTCGTGCCGCCGCAGGCCATGCAATGGTCAGCCGCACGCTGTGGCGGGCGCTACGTGGAAATCAATCAAGCCAGTCACGCACCGTTCTTCGAGCATGCCGATGCTGTCGCGCAAGCGCTGCAACCTTTGCTGGACACTACCCTCGCCGAGCTACCCCCATGAGTGAATTCCTGCTCGATAGCGCCCATGTGCAGCACAACTTTGCACGCGCCGCCGCCAGCTACGAGCAGCACGACGCGCTGCAACGCGAAGTGCAGCAACTTCTGCTGGAGCGCCTGGCGTTCTATCTGCGAACTCCGGAGCGCATCGTCGACATCGGAGCCGGTACCGGCCGTGGTGCCGCCCTCCTCAAGGCGCGCTATCCCAAGGCCGAAGTCATTGCCATCGACCCGGCATTACCGATGCTGCACGCCGCCCGTCGACACAGCACCTGGCGCAAACCGTTCCTGCGCGTGGCCGCCGAAGCCAGCACGCTGCCGCTGGCCGATCACAGTGTCGACATCCTGCACTCCAACTTGTGTTTCCCCTGGGTCAACGACCAGGCGGCGCTGTTTGCCGAATGCGTACGCGTGCTGAAGCCCGACGGCATCCTCGTATTTTCCAGCCTCGGGCCGGACACCTTGCGCGAACTGCGTGCGGCTTGGGCCCAAGTGGACGAGCTGGCGCACGTTGGCCGCTTCCTCGACATGCACGACGTTGGCGATGCCGTGCTCGCTGCCGGGCTGCGTGATCCGGTACTGGATGTGCAGCGCTACTCGCTGACCTACAGCGCGCCGCGCAAGTTGCTGGAAGAACTCAAAGGCCTCGGAGCCACGAACGCTGACCACGCGCGTCGACGCAGCCTCACCGGCAAGCGACGCTACCAAGGCATGCTTGCAGCCTACGAAAGCATGCGCGTCGACGGGCGCATACCGGCGCTGTGCGAAGTAATCACTGCCCACGCCTGGGGCGCCCCTCCAGGCCAGGCTCGGCGTGCCGGCGGCGTGGAGATCGCCAGCTTCGCGGTGGACAGCTTGCGCGGATCACGCCGGCAGCGGTAAACCGGCGGCATACTCACGGTTGCGCCAGCGCACGACCCCAAACGCAGCGGCGCGCGCCAGGTGGTGCCGTGACATTCCCGTTCCCTCTCCAGTAGCCCATGTCCAGTCCTCCCACCACGTTGGCCCAGACGACAAATCCCATACCGCACGCGTTCACGGCGAACGGCGAGCTGCTGCGCGCACGCGATCTGAGCTTCCACATCGAAGCTCGCACCCTGTGGCGCGGGTTCGACCTGACCCTGCACGACGGCGAGCGTCTCGGTATTACCGGGCCATCGGGCAGCGGCAAGACGCTGCTGCTGCGAACATTGGCGGCGCTGGAATCGCTGCAGTCCGGCAACCTGGTGTGCGGCGGCCTGGAGCTGGCCCAGTGGTCGATACCGGCGTATCGCGCACGGGTGGTGTACGTGCCGCAGCGACCGGCGCTGCGTGAGGGCACCGTGGAAGCAGCGCTGCGCGCGCCGTTCGGGTTTCGACTGCGGCGCGCGCAGGCCTTTCCGGACGCCCAGGTAAGTACGTTGCTGCAAGCTGTGGGACGGGACGCAAGCTTCGTGCGCCAGCGCGCGGAACGTCTGTCCGGCGGTGAGGCGCAAATCGTCGCCATGTTGCGCGCGTTGCTGGTTGCGCCCGAGGTGTTGCTGCTGGATGAACCGACCGCGTCGCTCGACGCGGCAACCGTCCGCGCGATCGAGCAACTGCTCATGAACTGGATCAGTGCGCAACCGGGCCGCGCCTACGTGTGGACCAGTCACGACGGGGCGCAACTGGCGCGGGTCACGGATCGCCTGCTCACGCTGCAGTCCGCGGCATGAACACCGATTACATCAACCTGAGCAACTGGCAGCTCGTGTTTGCGGCGGTGTTGATCCTGGTCAACGTGGCCATTTCCGTGTGGCTGCGGCTGGGCCTGGGCAAAACGCTGCTGGTGGCCAGCACGCGCATGGTCGTGCAGCTGCTGCTGGTCGGCTTCATCTTGCAATCGGTGTTCGAACTGAAGACCCCACTGCCGGTGCTCGGTATTGGTCTGGTGATGTCGGCGCTCGCCGGCATCGCTGCCGTGCATCGCACCAAGCGGCGCTTTGCCGGCGTGTACTGGGACAGCGTGATCACCGTGCTGGGCGCCGCATTTGTGGTCACCGGCGCTGCCGTGCTGGGTATCCTCGACGTGTCGCCGTGGTACGCGCCGCAATACACCATTCCACTGCTCGGCATGGTGCTGGGAAACATCCTGAGCGGCGTGTCGTTGGCGCTGGACCGGTTCATGGAAGGCGTCGCGCACGACGCCAGCATCATCGAGAGCGATCTGGCACTTGGCGCTACGCGTTGGGAAGCCGCGCATCCGCTGATCAATGACAGCCTGCGCACCGGCATGATCCCGACCATCAACTCGATGATGGTGATGGGCGTGGTCAGCCTGCCCGGCATGATGACCGGCCAACTGCTGGCCGGCGCCGCGCCTACCGACGCGGTGCGCTACCAGATCATGATCATGTTCATGATTGCCGCCGCCACGGCGCTGGGCACGTTGGGCGTGATCCTGCTGGCGTTTCGCCGGTTGTTCAATGCCCGACACCAGTTGTGCGCAGAGCGCTTGCAGCTTGCCCGGCGGGCAGATTGACCGCGCGTGAGGGCAGCGGGCATGAATGCGACCGCGTGATTGCGCGCACGACGCGCCGCTCGGCTGGCGCTCGAGCAGCCGGCCGAACGCATTACGGCAGCCTTTGCGGCGGTCACCTCGCGGCAGCCATCGCCGTGAGGCCCGCGCCAATGACCGTCACGGCTTCACTGGCGCCGCAGCAGCGCCGCGCGCCCGCTCCGCCTTTACCTCGCTGGACGTGATCGGCTTGCCTTTGTTGTCCCAGGACGTGCGCTCGTGGTTGACGATGTCGGCAACCTGCGCATCATTCAACAACGTCCCGAACGGCGGCATCACCGTGGCATATACGGTACCGCCAACGTCCTGGCCGTGCAGCCCGTTCAGCACGACATCAATGTGCTTGGCCGGATTGGGATCCAGCACGGCGATATTGCCTTTGAGCGATGGGAACGCGCCCGGTACGCCTTGTCCCGTGGCCTGATGGCAAGCCGCACAGTTGGCGGTATACAGCGCCGCACCCTTGGCCGCGTCGAACTGGTAGGGACCAAGTGCAGCAGACGCGGCCACCATATCGACGGCGGGCGCAGTCGGGGTTGCGTCAGAAATATCAGGCTTGACCGGCGCGCCGGCGTCACCAGGCACTTGCAGCACCCCGATGGCGCCGACCATCGCGTGCGACATGTCGTGATCCACGAACGGATAGTCACCCGGTTCGGCAAGCACCACGTCGAACACCGTGCCGGCACCTGGCCCGATGGAATAAGTGGAGACGCCGCTCAACGCCTGCGTGGCGTCACCGCTTGGATAAACCTTGTCGAAAATGCCGCCAATGACGTGGAATGAGCTGGTGACGTTGGGCCCTGCATTGATGACGTAGAGCCGAACACGCTCGTTGGCCGTAGCCGTCAGCGGATGGTCGCGGTACTGGAACGCCGCGCCGTTGAAAACAACTTCATCCGGGCGCCCGTGCAACATCTCTTCATAATTGCCTCCCATCAAGCGGTCCGCCACCTGCTGCGTGTACCACTCGCTTTGGACAATCACGTAGCTCTGGGCGGCTGGCGGCAATGGCGTCGCCGGGTCCACGATCAACGCACCGTACATACCATTGGCGATGTGCAGCAGCACTGGCGGCGTGCCGCAGTGATACAGGAATGCGCCAGGTACCCGCGCCACGAAGGAAAATTTGATCGTCTGGCCGGGCTGGATTTCCACGTAGTGCAGGCTGGGCGGCGTCATCGCCGCGTGGAAATCGATGGAATGCTGCATCGTGCCGTGGTTGGTGTACGTCACGTTGACGGTCTGTCCCTGACGCACGTGAATGATCGGACCAGGCACGGTACCGCCAAACGTCCACGCCTGATAATCGACGCCACTGGCGATCGCCACCTTTTCGTCCGAAGACACCAGATGGACATCGACGCTGTCGCCAGTGCCGATGAGAGGCGGCAAGCGGGCGTCGCGCGGTGCGGCAATCGGTGTCCCGGAGGCCAACATGAGCGGTGAAACCGCGGCAGCAGCAGCCGCTGGCGATGCCGACTTGACGTTCAGCGAGCTGTGCAGCCCTCCAATGAGCAGCACGACCAACACCACGACGCCGAGCATGGCCGGAATCTGTACGCTCCACGGCAACCTTTGCGGCTCCGGCGCAAGCGTTTCCCTGCTGCCGAATTCAGCAACATGGCGCCACCATGGCCAGCGCTTTTCAATGAAGAAATCCAGACTGTACGGACTGCGACCGCGGCTGTTGATCGCGATCAGCGCCACGAAGATCAGCACGTAACTGATCGCCGTACCCATGTTGTTCGCACCGACGGTGTAGGGGCCACCAAAGCCCTCGGCCGTACTCCACACCAACAGGCTGAACAGCGCACCGGCGATGTACAAGGTCTTGCGCGCGAATCCGGTGAGCAGCGCCAGCGCGATCGTGGTTTCAATGATTCGGGTAAGCCAGGTAAACAGAACGGCGTGCGGTGTCACCAGGCCGATCCACATGGCGAACCAGCCGGCCAACCACTCCGGTTGACCCTGCGCTGCATTGTGCAGGTAACCGACGTAGTGCACGGCAAAATCCGGCGCCCACGTCAATGCGGCGCCGACAGCCCAAACCACGCCAAACGCCACGCGCAGTGCAGCGCCGGCTACCGCCGGCCAGGTCCTGGCGGTGCTGCGATGAAGTCGGGATTGCGGCATGCGATGCTCACTTCCATTGGGCGCGGCCCGGACGAGTCGCATTCGCCAGTTTACATCCGCACCGGACGAAGCAGGCCGGGCGACGCGCAACGACCTCTCCCACCCGTCACGCGATGGCCCTGGTTTGGCGATATGCCATAAACCAGTGACACAGCGCAGAGCGCTTCACTGGCATCCACGTTGCCAAAAAGCCACGGACAGTCGATCACCAGTTGGCGGCAGGTGTTTCCTGCACACATTCCGCATGCCGAAAACAGCCGAGCAGATGATCGTTGACCATTCCGGTGGCCTGCATCAACGCGTAGCAGATGGTAGTGCCGACAAACCGGAAGCCGCGTCTCTTCAAGGCCTTGCTCATGGCGTCGGACAAGTCCGTACTGGCGGGTACTTCGCTGGCGTTGCGCCAATGGTTGACCAGCGGCCGGCCGGAAACGAATGACCATAGATAGCCGTCCAGACTGCCGAACTCCGCGATGACATCCAGTGCCGCCAGCGCATTGCCACGTGCCGCGGTGACTTTCAATCGATTACGGATAATTCCCGGATCAAGCAGCAGTTGTTCCATCGCCTGATCAGTCATTGCCGCCACGTGGGCAATGTCAAACTGATGAAACACCTGACGGTAACGCTCGCGCTTCGCCAGCACGGTGCGCCAGGACAGGCCCGCCTGCGCGCCCTCCAGCACGATGAATTCAAACAAGCGTTGATCATCGTGAAGGGGTGCACCCCATTCCTGGTCGTGGTAGGCCTGCAACAGGGGATCTGTACGGGCCCAGTCACAGCGGGATTGCTCAACGGTTGCGGGCATGGGTCTGCACAAGTGGGGGATGACCAGTGATGGTACCCACGCACGGCCACACACGCAGCTAGACTGGACCCCTTTCGTGCCGTTGGTCCCCATGCCAGCTCCCCTCTCACCCCAACGCGGCTCGCTGCTGGCGCTCGGCGTCACTATTCTCATCTGGGCGTATAGCTGGGTGGTGATGAAGCAGGCGATGGCCTACGCCGGGCCACTGGACTTTGCGGCGTTGCGTTTCGGGCTCGGCGCGGGGGTCTTGTTTGCGGCATTGCTGCTCAGCGGGAAGTCACTGCGGCCGCCGCCATTGCTGCCTACAGTGTTCATCGGGTTATGCCAAACCACGGCGTTCCAGGCTCTGGAACAGTGGGCGTTGATCAGCGGTGGCGCTGGTCGCGTGGCGCTGCTGGCCTACACCATGCCATTCTGGGCAGTGCTGCTGGCGTGGCTGCTGCTCGGGGACAAACCTACACCACGCCATTGGCTGGGATTGGCACTGGCGGCGGCCGGGCTGCTGTGCATCATCGAGCCGTGGCACACGATGGGCAGTGTACTGAGCACCTCGCTGGCGATTGCCGGCGGCGCCGCGTGGGCCGGCGGCACGGTGCTGACCAAGCGCATGTTTCAGCGCCACACACCTGACGTGCTGAATCTCACGGCATGGCAGATGCTGATCGGTGCGGCCGTGCTGGGCGTGGTGGCACTGGCAGTACCGCAGCGCACGATGGTGTGGAACTGGCAACTCATTGCCGCGCTGGCGTACACCGCAGTACTGGCATCGAGCCTGGCCTGGTGGCTATGGTCGATCGTGCTGCAACGTCTCTCGACCACGGTAGCCAGCGTGTCCAGTCTCGGCGTGCCGGTCACCAGCGTGTTGCTGGCGTGGTGGCTGCTGAGCGAGCAACCCTCGGCGATGGAATTGTTCGGTATCGTGCTGGTGCTGCTGGGCTTGATCGCGATCAGCGGCGTCGGTGCGCGACGCCGGAGTTGAGCGCGCAGCCCCGCGTCACCACGGTAGCGTATCAAGATCGACATTGCCGCCGGTGAGTACCACGCCAATGTGTTTGCCGGCAAACCGGTGCGGGTATTTCAGTATCGCCGCCAGCACTGTCGCGCTGGACAGCTCCACGATTTGCTTCAACTCCGCCCACACCAAGCGCATCGCGGCGATGGTTTCCACATCACTGACCGTGATCACCGCAACATCGTGAGCACGCAATGCCACGAGATTGGGTTCGCCCACCAAGGCACGCAAACCATCGCACAAAGTGTCGGGAACGACCGTGGTAACGCGTACGCCGTGCACCAATGATTGCGCGGCGTCGTCCGCACCTTGCGGCTCGGCCGCGAACAACACCAGCTCCGGCTGCAGCGCATGCGCGGCAATCGCCACACCGCTGGCCAGGCCACCGCCGCCAACCGGCGTGATCAACGTATCCAGCCCCGGCATCTGACGTAACAACTCCAACGCAAGCGTGCCCTGTCCGGCCATCACCTGCATGTCGGCGTACGGATGCACCAATACGGCACCGGTATCACGCTGTACCTGCGCGCACATGGCTTCGCGCGCGGCCTGCGTCGGTGCGCAGCGGTGCAACACTGCGCCAGCGCGCTCGATGGCCGCGACCTTGGTCTGGACCGCTCCTTCGGGCACCACGACGTGTGCAGTCACTCCACGCGTAGCGGCAGCCAGCGCCAGCGCGTTGCCGTGGTTGCCGGAGGAATGCGTGACTACGCCGCGCGCGGCCTGCTCGTCACTCAGCGCCCATACCGCATTGCATGCGCCGCGAAACTTGAAGGCGCCCCCGCGCTGCAGGTTCTCGCATTTGAAATACAAGTGCGCGCCACTCAATGCATCGAGCATGTCATTGCGCAACACCGG
>CAJDVT010000118.1_pt1 | contig 16856 bp, 13 predicted proteins | sample 7391411 | NCBI WGS metagenome assembly CAJDVT01 (sample SAMEA7055698, study PRJEB34461) | soil metagenome | biome: terrestrial ecosystem; feature: Peninsula; material: soil | place: Antarctica | collected 2016 | reverse complement strand
GGCAGGAAGAACCCATGCCCTTCATGCTCCTTGACCAGTGATTCATAGGCGATGTGGTCGGCGTCCAGCGCCTTGGTAAATGCGCGGAAATTCATGAACGGCACGCGCTGGTCTTCCCTGCCGTGCGCCAACAGCAAGCTCGCCTTGATCCTCGCCACACCGGCAAGTGGGGAACGCCGCAACAGGTCGGCCTGATCCGTTCCGAGCGCGCGATGCAGATAATCGACGCCAGCGTTGCTGCGCTGGGTGTCGCTGCGGCCCAGTTGTACGCGCAGGTCATACACGCCGGCGTAGCCGATCGCGCACTTGTAAAGATCCGGCTCGCGCACAACGCCTTCGATCGCGGCATAGCCGCCGTAGCTGCCACCGTACAGACACATCCGCTTCGGGTCGGCATAGCCTTGCTTGACCGCCCAGTGTGTGGCGTCGGTGATGTCATCCTGCATGCTCAGGCCCCATTGCCGGTAGCCGCGCTCAATGAATTTTTCCCCGTAACCGCCGGAGCCGCGGTAGTTCACCTGCAACACCGCATAGCCACGGGTGGCGAGCAGCTGCACTTCGGCGCGGTAACCCCACTGATCGGCGATGCCATGGGGACCGCCGTGGATCACCACGACCAGGGGGAACGGTGCGGTTCCTGTGGGCAGCGTGAGAAAACCGTGCAGTGGCAGACCGTCACGAGCAACAAGCTGGATCGGCTGCATCGGTCGGGTGACATGCGGGTCCAGCCACGGCTGCGCGCTCATCAGGAATCGCGCGTCGTGGGTCGCCAGGTCGAACAGGTAATAGTCGGTGCCGGTGCGGTCACTGATGACACTCACCACGGCGTGCTTGCCGTCGCGCGTAAAGCTGGAAAAAACCGCCAGATTGCCCGGGAAGTTCGCGCTCAATGCCTTGCTGAGCTGGGCTTCGTTGCTGTTTTCGTCGATGTAGTGCAGCGCCGGCTTGCCGTCCGCCGTGATGATGGCGTAGTAGTCCAGGCCATCGGCGGTGGGCAACAGTTGCAAGGGATCGGCGAACTGGCCCTGGTACACCATGGTGAGGGTGCCGTCTGCGGGGTTCATCAACTCGATCGCATCGGGTTTGTCGCCATGCGAAACGCGTACATACAGCCGGCTGTTGTCGCGATTGAAGCCGATCGGAGCGATCGTGGTACCCGACTTGGCCGAGTCGTTGCGCAACGTCCATGTGCCATCGTTGTCGCGCCGCGTCCATATCCTGACCTCGGTGAAACCGTCAAACACAGACGCGACCCGGACCTGACCGGCGTGGTCCGCGATCAGGCTGGCGTTGCGCGCGGGTGCCACACCAATGTGCGCACTCTGCCCGTTGCGTACGTTCAGCTTTTCAATGTTGGTTGAACTGCCGTTGCGGTCGTCGGTAAAGCTGTTGGTGGCGATCAGGATGCGGTTGTCAACGGCCAGCGAGTTGCCGATCACCGTGGCGCCTGCATAGCGCTGGCTGTTGCGCCTGATGCGGGAGGCCAACGTCTGGTCCTTGGCGCGGTAGCCAAACAGTTGGACCTGCCCGCTACCGTCAGCGTTGATGCCAAACAGTTCGCCGGTGGGCTGGGGCGTGTCCAGGCCGTTCTGGCGGAACGCACCGGCCGCGACCAGGCGATCATCACTGACCCATGAATAGTCGGCGATCAGGGCGTTCGCGCCGGACGGAATCACGTGCAGCACCTTGGCAGTTTGTCCGTCGAGTATCGCCAGGACGTTTTCGTGCGGATTTTGCGGCTTGGGCACGATCGCCGACAAATACTTGCCATCAGGCGAAATTCGCACTTGCGAAAAATTGGGTGGGCGGATGAAGTCGCTGACGGGAATTGTCGGCACCGCGGTCGACGCGGACCTCACGGTGGGCGTCACTGCGGCCGCCTGCGCCACCGCGAGTGCGCCGTTCAAGCCCCATACCAGCGCCACAATACAAAGTCGCAATCCGGATTTGTCGTGCATCCCTCGTCGTTCCCTGAGAGTGGGTAGACGCAGCATGGCCCGTCACGGCGAGCCATTGCAAGTGCAGCAAGTGGCGCTGCAGTGATCGGGTTCGAGCGGTTCTGCTAGGCTCGAAAGATGATGACACCAACGTTTCGTCGCACCAAGATCGTCGCTACCCTGGGGCCGTCGACAGACTTGCCCGGCATGTTGGAAAAAGTTCTTGTCGAAGGCGTGGATGTCGTCCGCCTGAATCTTTCGCACGGCACAGCGGACGAGCATCGTGCACGCGTCGTGGCGGTTCGCAGGATCAGCGCGGCGCTCGGTCGCGAGATCGGCGTCATGGCCGACCTGCAGGGGCCGAAGATACGCATCGAGACATTTGCCGATGGTGCGGTGGACCTGGTCGAGGGTGAGCCGTTCGTACTTGATTGCCGCGATGGGGTGCCGCCCGGCGATGTGCATCGCGTGGGTGTCAGCTATTACGGATTGCCGCAGGATGTGCATCCCGGTGACGTGCTGATGCTCGACGATGGGTTGCTGGCGTTGACCGTGCTTGAGGTCGTGGGCAGTGAGGTGCGCTGCCAGGTATTGATTGGCGGGCGCCTGTCCGACCGCAAGGGGCTGAACCGGCAAGGTGGTGGCTTGTCGGCGGCAGCGTTGTCGGACAAGGATCGTGAGGATATCCGCCTGGCTGCCGACATCGGCGCTGACTTCATCGCCGTGTCGTTCGTGCGCACGGCCGATGACATCCATCAAGCGCGCCGACTTTTGCGCGAAGCGGGCGGCAGCGCCGCGCTGGTGGCGAAGATCGAGCGTGCCGACGCCATTGCGGTGCTGGGTGAAATCATCGACGCCTCCGACGCGGTGATGGTCGCGCGCGGCGATCTCGGGGTGGAGACGGGCTATCCGGAACTGCCGGGTCTGCAGAAAAAGATCATTCGCGAGGCAGTACAGCGCAATCGTGCGGTGATTACCGCCACGCAAATGTTGCAGTCGATGGTGCATTCGCCGATCCCCACCCGCGCCGAAGTGCTGGATGTCGCCAATGCGGTGATCGATGGCACGGATGCAGTAATGCTTTCGGAAGAATCCGCAGCCGGGGCGCATCCGGACAAGGCGGTGGCGGCGCTGCGCAACATTTGCCTGGGTGCGGAACGCCAGTTCGAGGCCAAGGAAGATCTGACCGCAGCCGGACACCGGCTCGATCGCACCGACCAGGCGATTGCGTTGGCGGCAATGGTGCTGGCGGCGGAGCTGAACGTGCGCGCGATCGTGGCGTTGACCGAGTCCGGCGCCACCGCGCAGTGGCTGTCGCGTTATCGCACCGCCATTCCAATCTACGCGCTGTCGCCGTTCGGCGAGGCGCGGCGGCGCATGCTGTTGCTGCGTGACGTGCAGCCGGTGGCGTTCGTGCACGAGGGACAGAATTCTGCAGCCACTGCACGTGCCGCCGTGCAGCAGTTGTTTGGGCAAGGTCGCCTGGCCGAGGGCGATCGAGTCATTCTGACGCACGGTGACCGCATGGGCCTGGGCGGGAGCACCAACACCCTGAAGCTGCTCGCAGTCGGTGCCGGCGGCATGGTCGAGAGTCTGCGCGACCTCTGAGGCGATGCGCGCGCACCGGGCTTCACAACAAGACCATTCGTCGCACCCTACACTTGAACCAGACTGCCACCCGTCCCGGAGGTTCTCATGAAATCCATGTTGCGTCCCCTGCGTCAGGCGTTGGTGCTGGCCGCTGCACTCGGCTGCGTGGCCCCGGCGCTGGCCCAACCGCGCAAGGTTGATCAGGAAAATCTGTATCACTACTGGATACTGCTCAATACCTCGGTGACGATGACTGCACCCAACAGCGGGCTCAATCTGGAAACGCCCGGCTGTGCCGCAGTGACCTACACCATTGGCTCGGACGGCGTGCCGCGCGACGTCACCGTGGCGAAGCTGGTGCCCAAAAGCGATCTGGCCATGGTCGCGCGCAGCGCGGTAAGCCAGTTCCGCTATGGTCCGTCGCTGAGCAACCGTCTCGGCCACCCAATTTCCACCTATTACGTCGTGCCATTCAATGCACCCGCCGACGCCGCGCAACGCAAGCAGTTGCTGCAGTCTTGTGAACTTCCCGGCTATGGCACCTGAGCGCCAGGCGGTCCGCTCATGGCTGGGCAAAGTCTCGTATAATTAGCCGTTTAAGCGCGCGGCCGTCACGGTTGCGCCAGCATCGAGCCGGTTTGAACAGCGGCCAACGGAGTTGTCATGAGTATTGAAGATCTCGAAAGCATCGCCCTGGCCATGGTCGCGCCAGGCAAGGGCATCATCGCCGTCGACGAGTCCACCAACACCATCACCAAGCGCCTGGTCGCCGTGGGCCTGGAAAGCACCGAGGAAGTCCGCCGCGCCTATCGCGAAATGCTGCTCACTGCGCCGGGTTTGAGCGAACATATTTCCGGCGCAATCCTGTTTGATGAGACGATACGTCAGTCCACCAAGGACGGCGTGCCGTTCACCACGGTCATGAAAAAGGCCGGCATCATTCCCGGCATCAAGGTTGACAAGGGTCCGCAGCCGCTGGCTGGGTTCCCGGGTGACGTGGTTACCGAAGGGCTGGATGGCCTGCGCCCACGCCTGCAGGAATACGCGAAACTGGGCGCACAGTTTGCCAAGTGGCGTGCGGTCCTCAACATCAGCGAGGACAATCCCAGTTCCACCGCGATCGAGGCCAATTGCCACGTGCTGGCGCGCTACGCGGCGTTGTGTCAGGAATCCGGCCTGGTGCCGATGGTCGAGCCCGAGGTGATCATGGATGGTGATCACAGCATCGAAGTCAGTTACGAAGTACACGAAGCGGTGCTGCGCAGCCTGTTCAACGCGTTGTACGAGCAGAACGTGATGCTCGAGGGCGTGATCCTGAAGGTCAGCATGGTGGTGCCGGGCAAGCAATGCGACACCCAGGCAAGTATCGAGGAGGTGGCCGAGGCCACGGTGCGCGTCCTCAGGACTACGGTACCAGCCGCGCTGCCGGGCATCGTGTTTCTATCCGGCGGGCAAAGCGACGAGAACGCGACCGCACATTTGAACGCCATGAATCAGCTTGGTCCACATCCGTGGCCGCTGAGTTTTTCCTATGGTCGGGCGATGGTCAGCGCGGCGCTGCAAGTGTGGGCCAAAGATACCCAGGCGAACCGTGCCGAAGCGCAGAAAGTCGTGTGTGCACGCGCCCGCGAGAATGGCCTGGCTGCATTGGGCCAGTGGAACGGTTGAGGTGGCAGACGCGAGGGCGCTTGATGCGTCGCGGGGGTAACGAAGAAGGGCACCGCAAGGTGCCCTTCTTCGTATCTCGCCACGATCACCCCGAAGAACGTTGCAGGGCATCGCTGCCTTGGCGCCTAGAAGCGGTATTCAGCGCTCACGGAGAAAATCCGCGTGCCGACGTCGTAAGCGTTTTCGTTGATCTTGTAATAGTCGAAGTTGGCGCCCACGCTCCAGTGGCGGTCGATGTCGTAACCGGTGCCCACGCCTGCATACCAGCCCAGTGACTGCTTGTTGGCTCGGAACGTCTCGGAGGTGCCGTCGTCATAGACGACGTGGGCTTTGGCATGCAGCTTCCACAGAAAGCCGCCCGCTCGCGAGGAGATGTACCAATGCCTTGTCGGGTTGAAGTGGCCGTTCAGGCCGAACGTCCAGCCGTCGCCAGATAGTTTTGCGCGATTGCCGAACTCGTCGCTGGCGCGGACCCTGCCAAGGTTGGTATAGCCCACCTCGAAGCCAAGGATGCGCTGGTCGCGGTAACCTGCGTTGACCATGAAGGCGGCGTCGCTTTCGGTGCCCGAGCCGATCCCGTCGACGTCCGCGGTGTAGTGGGCGCTCCCCGCGTTGCCGTTGACGAACCAGCCATTGGGTTGCTCAGCATGGGCGGCAGTGACGGCCAGGAAGACACCGGCGAGGGTGAAAAAGAGTTGATTCTTGCGCATGGATGGCCCCTCCTTGATGGGCCGATCATTCCTATGAGCCGCACCTGCGGCGGATCTATTGTAATAACGCTTGTCCGCTCCGCAAAAACCACACAACAACAAAGGGCGCCGTACGGCGCCCTTTGGTTGACAACAGATTATGGGAGGCTTTAGAAGCGGTACTCGGCGCTGACCGAGATCATGTCGGTGCTCAGATTCACGTTTTGCTTCTTGGCATCGTAATAATCGTAGTTGACGCCCAGGCTGACGTTGTTGCTGAAGTCATAACCGACGCCGGCCCCAGCATACCAACTGGTGTTGTCCAGACCCTTGCGGATCGGATTGACCTCGTTGCTCAAGCCATGACCCTTCCAGCCATAGATCCCGGTGCGTGCGCTGACGTACCAGTTCGGGCTGAGATTGAAGTGCCCGTTCACGCCCGTGGTCCAGCCGTGCAATTGGCTTTTGCCGTCAGCCACGACCGGCTGGCTGTTGAACACGTTCTTGGGATGAATGTTGCCCAGATCGTTGTAGCCCAGTTCCACGCCCACGGCGGCCGAGGGGCTCAGTGCCCAGCGATAGCCACCATTGATCGCATAGCCCGTCGCGCTATCGTCGTAAGGCCCATGATTGACGGAAGCCTGCCCCACGTTGCCGCCAATGAACCAGCCGCCATTCTGCCCGGGACCTGACTGTGCCGATGCTGCAGATGCTCCAAACAGGCCCGCAGCGGAAAGGGCGAGGGCGAGCAAAGTCTTGTTTTTCACGAGGAGATTCTCCTGTTGTTATAGGCGGCCGGTTGGTGAAACGCGTAGATCACGGCTGCCGGGTAATGCGCCGCCCAAGGTGGGCAACGACATCTCGACCACTTAGATGGCGCACCCGCCAGATAATTCAATACTTATAAGTACAGTATTAAGAATCAGTTAAGGAACGTGACCGGCCGCTGCACGGCCGTGCTGTCCGGTGCCGTGCACAGCACCGGCTGTGAGGTCCCCGCGGCCAAAATGTCGGTGGGCACGCGCGACAGCGGCGTGAGCATCGGCGACAATGCCCGCTTTGCCATGACCGGAGACGATTCGATGACTACTCGCCGTGACCTCGCCAATGCCGTGCGCGCACTCGCCATGGACGCTGTCGAAGCGGCCAAGTCCGGTCATCCGGGCATGCCGATGGGGATGGCAGATATTGCCGAGGTGTTGTGGAACGATTTCCTGCAGCACAATCCGGCCAATCCGCAGTGGCCCAATCGCGATCGCTTCGTGCTGTCCAATGGCCATGGCTCGATGCTGCAATATGCGTTGCTGCATCTGGCGGGCTACGACTTGCCGATGGCCGAGTTGCAGCACTTCCGCCAACTGCATTCAAAGACCGCAGGTCATCCGGAATTCGGTCATACGCCAGGCGTCGAGACCACCACCGGCCCGCTTGGTCAGGGGCTTGCCAACGCCGTGGGCTTTGCCTTGGCCGAGAAGGTCCTGGCCGCGCATTTCAACCGCCCCGAGCATGCGCTGGTCGACCACCATACGTACGTGATGCTCGGCGACGGCTGCTTGATGGAAGGCATATCGCATGAGGTCGCCTCACTCGCAGGCACCTGGCAACTCGGCAAGCTGGTGGCGATCTACGACGATAACGGCATATCGATTGACGGCGAAGTCAAAGGCTGGTTTACCGATGACACGCCAGCGCGCTTCGAAGCGTACGGCTGGAACGTGATTCGTGATGTGGATGGACACGATGCAGACGCGGTGCAGCGCGCACTGACGCAAGCCACTGCACCAGGCGACAAACCGACGCTGATTTGTGCCCGCACCATCATCGGCTTCGGCGCGCCGAACAAGCAGGGTACTGAAAGCTCACACGGCGCCGCGCTGGGCAAGGACGAGGTCGCTGCCGCGCGCGAACAATTGGGTTGGCAGCATGCGCCGTTTGAAATTCCGGCGGAGATCTACGCGGGCTGGGATGCGAAACTCGCTGGTGCCGAGCGCGAGCAGGCTTGGCGCGCAGCGTTCGCTGCGTATGCCGCTGCGTATCCGCAACTGGCCAGCGAATTCAAGCGTCGCGTTGCCGGCGAGCTGCCACCAGACTGGGCGGAAAAATCCACGGCGTACATTGCCAAATTGCAGCAAGAAGGCCCGGAGGTGGCTTCGCGCAAGGCTTCGCAGATGACTCTGGACGCGTTTGGCCCGTTGCTGCCGGAACTCATCGGTGGTTCCGCTGATCTGGCCGGCTCCAATCTCACCAAATGGAAAGGCAGCCTGGATGCCGCGGTCGGCGACAGCTCCGGCGGTCGAGGCAATTACATTTACTACGGCGTACGCGAGTTCGGCATGACCGCGATCAGCAACGGTCTGGCGCTGCATGGCGGCCTTATTCCGTACGATGCAACGTTCATGGTGTTCTCCGATTACGCGCGCAACGCGGTGCGCATGAGCGCGCTGATTCCAGCGCATGCGATTCACGTTTACACGCACGACTCGATCGGCCTGGGCGAAGATGGTCCAACTCATCAGCCAGTCGAGCATCTGGCGAGTTTGCGCTACATCCCGGGCAACCAGGTGTGGCGTCCGTGCGACGCAGTGGAGTCGGCAGCGGCATGGAAGGCGGCCATCGAGCGCAAGGGCGCGCCAGCCTGTCTGGTGTTCTCGCGGCAGAACCTGAAGCACCAGCACCGAGATGCGCGGCAAGTGGCCGACATCAGCCGCGGTGGCTACGTGTTGGCCGATCCGTCAAGTACAAAATTCCAGGTGATCCTGATCGCCACTGGCTCTGAGGTGGAACTGGCAATGGAAGCCGCACGGGCGCTGGCGCAGCGCAATATCGCTGCACGTGTCGTGTCCATGCCCTGCACCGAAGTATTTGACGCGCAGGCGCTGGAATATCGCGAGGGCGTGCTGCCAGGGTGGTGCCGCGCGCGCGTGGCGGTCGAGGCCGCCAGCGTCGACTTCTGGCGCAAGTATGTGGGGCTGGATGGGGAAGTGGTCGGCATGTCGACGTTCGGTGCGTCGGCACCGGCCGCAGAACTATTCGACCACTTCGGCATCACCGTTACGGCCGTGCTGGATGCCGCGAAGCGCGTGGTCGGCTGAGCGTCATTGCCTCAGCGACTTCGCACTGAAGTGCCGGCCGGAGGTCGGCGCGACCACGTAGCGCGCAGCGTGGGCAACGCCCGCCGGTCTTTTGCCGGTGCAGGCCGAGATCGCATACGGCGAAGGGCGCGCAGTGTCCGCCCTATGCGGTGCTGCTGAGGGTCTGGGTGGTGAGCAACGCGGCGAGCTCGTCGGGTGTCGTCGCGATGGCACTGGCGCCGGCCTCTTGCAGTTCGCTGCGCTCGCCAAATCCCCACAACACGCCGATACCGCGCACGCCGTTGGCAACGGCGCCTTCAATGTCGAAACTGCGGTCGCCGATCATGACCGCAGCGGCGGCACTGGCGCCGAAGTCGGTCAATGCGGCGGCGATCATCGTTGCCTTCTCGCTGTGTTTGCGACCCGGCTCGGGACCGTAGAGTCGACTGAAGGCCGCGGCAAACGGCAGGCTGGCAACGATCGGCGCGGCATGGGCCCGTGGCTTGCTGGTGACGACCGCCAACTGATGACCGGCGCGGTGCAAGCGGGCGATGACCGTACCCACATCCGGATAGACATTGAACTCGTGCCAACCAGTGGACTGGAAGCGCTCGTGGTAGTGCGCGATCGCGGCGTTGATACGCGATTCGTCAAAATCAAGCAGTGGGGCAAAGCTGCCATGCAGCGGTGGTCCGATCCATTGACGCAGGGCGGCGGGCTCTGGCAACGGGACATGCATCTGCGTGAGCGCGTGGCGGACGCAGGCCAGAATGCCACGCTCAGAGTCGATCAGCGTGCCGTCAAGGTCGAACAGGCACAGCATCAGCCGGCTGCGCGCGCTTTCAGCGCGGCCACGGCCGGCAGTTCCTTGCCCTCCAGGAACTCCAAAAATGCACCTCCGCCCGTGGAGATGTACGAAACGCCGGCAGCGACGCCGTATTTGTCCACCGCTGCCAGCGTGTCGCCGCCGCCAGCGATCGAGAACGCGCTGGATGCCGCGATCGCCCGGGCCAGCGTTTCCGTGCCTTTGCCGAACGCGTCAAATTCGAAGACGCCGACCGGGCCATTCCACACCACGGTGCCGGCCTCGGCAATCAACCCGGCGTAATGACGCGCGGTGTCCGGGCCGATGTCGAGAATCATCTCGTCTTCGCGCACCTGGTCGACGGGCTTTACCGTTGCCGTGGCATTGGCGGAGAACGATGTCGCCACGACGACATCGGTGGGCAACGGGATGGCTGCACCACGGCGCCTGGCGTCCGCCATGACTTTCTTTGCAGCATCGATCAAGTCGGGCTCCAGCAGCGAGGTGCCAATTGCGTAACCGGCCGCGGCGAGGAACGTGTTGGCAATTCCTCCACCGACGATGAGCTGGTCGATCTTGCCGATCAGGTTGTCGAGCAGGTTCAGTTTGGTTGATACCTTCGAGCCGGCGACGATGGCCAACAGCGGATGCGCGGGGTGCTCCAGCGCCTGCCCCAGGGCGTCCAGTTCGGCACACAACAGTGGTCCGGCAGCCGCGATTGGGGCAAAGCGGATGACGCCATGGGTGGAGGCCTGCGCACGGTGCGCCGTGCCGAACGCGTCCATCACGAAGATATCGCACAACGCTGCATAACGCTTCGCCAACGTCTCGTCGTCCTTGCTCTCGCCAACGTTCATGCGGCAATTTTCCAGCAGCACGACCGCTCCCGGTGCCACGTTAACGCCATCAAGATAGTCCGCGATCAGCGCTACCGGCGCACCCAACTGGGTACCCAGCCAGGTCGCCACCGGGGCCAGCGACGTCGCGGCGTCGAACTGCCCCTCCTTTGGGCGACCGAGGTGTGAGAGCACCATCACCCGCGCACCCGCGTCGCGCGCAGCGCGAATCGTGGGCAGCGCGCTGGTGAGGCGCTGCGTGGAGCTGATGTGTCCCTGATCGTCCATGGGGACGTTCAGATCCTCCCGGATCAGCACGCGTTTGCCGTCCAAATCCAGGTCGCTCATGCGGATGACTGCCACAACCTAACTCCAGTAGTATGTTGAGAACGCGATCAGACGGTTGGTGAGTCGGCTATTGTCCGGGGCAGGCACGCTTGACGCAAATTGTTGTCGCGGTTGCGGGTGGCATGACTCAGTTTGCGCAGGGCGGTTTTTTCGGTGATGGGCGGAAAATCAGGATCGGGACAGGTAGTCAGATGGGCGCTTTGCACGCGAGGAGACATGCATGACCAGTGGCTTGCTGCTGTATGACTACTGGCGCTCCAGCGCCTCCTATCGCGTCCGCATCGCGCTCAACCTGAAAGGCTTGGCCTACGAGACGCGTTCAGTGCATCTGCTGCGTGATGGCGGGCAGCAACACGCGAGCAGCTATCGAACGCTCAATCCACAGCAATTGGTGCCCTGTTTGCTCGATGGCGAGAGGACCATTACCCAATCGCTGGCGATCATCGAATACCTCGATGAGGCTTATCCGGACGTACCCCTGTTGCCGGTTGATTCGCGCGGTCGCGCCCGCGTGCGGTCGCTGGCCATGGTCATGGCCTGCGATATTCATCCGCTGGGCAACCTGCGCGTGCTGCAGTATCTGCAGTCCCAATGGGGTGCCAGCGAGGAGCAGAAAGCCGAATGGTCGCGCCACTGGATCTGTGCGGGGTTTGACGCCCTGGAAGCGTTGCTCGCTGACAACGTGATGATGGGTCGCTACTGCCACGGCGACTCACCGACCCTGGCAGACGTATGTCTGGTGCCGCAGTTCTACAACGCAAAACGCTGGCAGGTGCCGCTGGCTCCGTACCCCACGCTGTGCCGCATTCATGCGGCGTGTATCGAACTGGACGCGTTTCAACGTGCGGCGCCGGAGGCACAAGCGGCCGCTTGTTGAGCATCGCAGAGAGACTTTGCGACTCAGTTGCCGGTGCCGCCGGGTAACGCAGGACGGCGCCTGTCCTGACGTCGGATATCGGGATTCGCCGCATGGACGGCGTGGTGCGGTCGCTGGCTTTGGCCCGCCGCCGCGCTGCGGGGCGGGGCGGCGCGGGGCGGGGCGGCGCAAGATAATTGCGCGATATGTCCGCGTGCGTGGTCGCGCACCCGACATGTGCGCCGGCCAGGCCGACGGACTAGAACCCCATGCCGTACGGATCGTTCCCTCCGCGAGGCGGATCTTGAGCGCCAGCCCGTCGCGTGAATCGGACTTGTTCAGCACTTCTTCCAACTCGACGCGCCCGTCCTTGTACAAGCGATACAGGGATTGATCGAAGGTCTGCATACCTTCCTGCAGACTGTGGTCCATCGCTTCCTTGATTTCGTGGATTTGTCCGCGACGGATCATGTCGCGGATCAGCGGTGTGTTCAGCAGCACTTCCGCTGCGGGCACACGGCGGCCGTCCTTGCCCATGACCAGACGCTGGCTGATCACCGCGCGCAGATTCAACGCGAGATTCATCAGCACGTTTTTGTGCGCCGATTCGGGGAAGAAATTGAGGATGCGTTCCAGCGTCTGATCGGCATTGTTGGAATGCAGCGTGGCCAGGCACAAATGTCCGGTTTCCGAGAACGAAATGGCCGCCTCCATGGTGTCGGTGTCGCGGATCTCGCCGATCATGATGACGTCCGGCGCCTCGCGCATGGCATTCTTCAGCGCTTCGGCGTAGCTGTGCGTGTCCAGCCCCACCTCCCGCTGGTTGACGATGGAGCGCTTGTGCCGGTGCAGGTATTCAATCGGGTCTTCAATGGTGAGGATATGGCCAGGCGACTGCAGGTTGCGTTGGTCAATCATCGCTGCCAGAGTAGTGGACTTGCCCGAGCCGGTGGCGCCAACCACCAGAATCAGGCCCCGCGGCTCCATGATCAGCTTGCTGAAGATACTGGGTAGCTGCAGTTGCTCGATGCTCGGGATCTCGCTCTTGATGGCGCGGATCACCATGCCCACTTCGCCGCGCTGCTTGAACACGTTGATACGAAAGCGACCAGCCTCTTTCACCGCGAGCGCCATGTTCAGCTCGAGCGCACGTTCAAATTGTGGTACCTGGCCCTCGTCCATCAGCGAGTAGGCGATTTTCTTGACCATCCCGCCGGGCAGCCCGGTGTTACCCAGCGGATACAGCTTGCCTTCCACCTTGATGTTCACTGGGGCGCCGGTGGTCAGGAACATGTCCGACGCACCCTTGTCTACCATGAGCTTGAGGAAGTAACCGATGTCCACTTTTATCCCCTGATTCGACTACGCGTTGCAATGATGGATTATGCCTGCCCACAATACGCTGCAAATCTCGATAAGGAATGTGACGGTGCACATCTTTTCCTCCCTCGCCGGGCATGAAGTGCTTTTCAGACGGATGGTTTCAGGTCTGGTCGTGGCCATGGCCCTGGGTGTTGCCGGCTGTGCGACGGTGCCCCCGCCCGACAGTGCAATGAATCTGGCCCAGAGCCAGTTGCAAGCTGCGCGTGATGCGCAAGCGGCTGATTATGCCCCGGTTGACCTCGGGTTCGCACAGGACAAATTCCAGCAGGCGCAGACGGCGATGGCGGAGCGGCATTACGCCGATGCGGCCACCTTGGCTGAGGAATCGCGCGCGGACGCCGAGTTGGCGCGCGCCAAGGCCCGGTTGGCGGCCGCACGCGAGCAAATCCAGGGCAAAATCGCGGAGAACACGCGCTTGCGCCAGCAAGGTGAGCAGGCACCATCGGCTCAGTCGTTGCCGCCAGTTCCGTCGCTACCGGCAGATGACGACCAGAGTATGCCGTCCGATCTGCCGCAGGACATGCCGGCACCCGCTACATCCCAGTTTCCCGCACCGCCTGCCGATGGTGGTTTCCAGTCGGTGCCGGCGCAGGCGCCCCCGGACGATCATGGCTTCCAGACCACGCCTGAGCAGACGCCACCCACCGATGGTGGCTTCCAGACCGTGCCCGCGCCGCCGCCCGCCGATAATGGTTACCCGAGCGCAGCTCAATCCGACGGGGGTCAGTCATGAAACGCGTTACCGCCATCCTTGCCACGCTCCTGCTGGGGCTGGCCGCAAGTGCCGGCGCGCAAGCCAGGGACGACACCATTGATGTGGCGCGGCTGAGTTCCAGTCTTGATCAACTCGCCAACGATCCGGGTATGGGCACATACGCCCAGGCCGAGCAGGCGCGCGCCCGGGATGCCATCAACCGACTGGCGCAGGCCAGCTCGCGCGAACGGCCGCATGCGTTGTATCTGGCTGAGCGGCGCGTTGATCTGGCGAAAGCCGCCGCGCAGCTTCAGGACGCGCAAGTGAAGCTGGCCCAGCTCGATCGTGAGCACGACCAGATCCTGCTCGACAACAGTCGTCGCGAAGTCGAGAACGCACGTCGCGAGCTGGAGCGGCAGCGTTTGCAGTATCAATTGTCGCAGGAGGAAACAGCGCGTTTGCAGGAGCAGGGCCAGGCCTATTCAGCGGCAGCCGAACAGGCGCGCGCGGAAGCGGATCAGGCGAAGAAACTTGCCGCGGCACAAAGCCGGGTGGCCAAATCCGCGCAGCGTGAAGCCGCACTGGCGGCGCAAGCGGCCCACGCCATGCGTTCGCAGTTGCAGGGTGACAAGGCGGAGGCTCCTGCCGCGAAGAAACCCGCTGCAAAGCATCGTGACAAGCCCGGTACGAAGCATCCTGACAAGCCTTGAGCCGACCCTGTCTCAAGCCGTGACAGGGTGTTCCGTTGACGCTCGCGGCAGCCTGGTCGAGCCCTCTATTGGGCCTTTCCGGGCGTTCGGTTAAATGTATGTAAAATTATGATTTGGCGCGCTTTTTGCCCGCTCGAGAGCAAGTGCTGGTTGACTTGCGACGGTCGAAAATGCGGTGTAGGGTCAAGTCACCTGCAAGCATTTCAGCTTGCCGGCTACTGACTCGAACTATGCGTCTTGCCCCCGTTTACATGGCTACCTGCATACCGGAAATCCGGTGCGGGCTGTGGGCGTGCGCATGGTTTCAACCGTCTGCGTACGCTGTCGCACAGGCGTCCGCGGACCCACTGGCGAGGAGGTCGGAACCATGTTTGAAAACAATCAGCGTGAGGATGTCGAAGCATTGCTGAAGGCGGATGCCGAATTCCGGCGGTTGTATCAACACCATCAAGAACTGGACAGCAAGGTCCACGACGCCGACACCGGCGTCCTGCCGATCGACAGCGTGACCCTGGCCGGCATGAAGAAGGAAAAACTCGTGGCCAAGGCGCATCTCGAACGGATGTGGGCCGATCGCTGGCATCGGGTCAACTGAAGGACCGGCCGAATCGGCCGGTGCAAAAGGGGATGTGCGGCCTGGGTCGACGCTGGGATGAGCGCGGATCGCGGCTCCTTCGTTGGGTGCAAGCCGCACACGTCGACCGCTGTGCCTGACAGACAGTCGGCAGCTTGACTTGGGCATATTCCAAAGTTGAGAAGAACTTGCCTGCGGCGAGGGTGGTTCGCTGCGGCCAGCCCAGGGTCTTGCGAACTGGCCCGGCGCCGGCTTCCGGCGGTGGCCCCACGTGGGGGTTGCCACGCTGGGCGCGTGCGCGCCCTGGCCGGCGCACATTTCGTGCTTTCCGGGGACGCAGCGGCGGGTGGCCGAGTACCCGGTTATCATGGCGGCTTCGCCAACGCGTTGCATTGCGCAATGTGATCGGCCTTGCCACGGAGCCCCCATGACGGTTCACCAGAGCGTTCTCGAACTTATCGGACACACACCCATGGTGCGCACACAGCGCCTTGATACCGGGACGTGCGAACTGTTTCTGAAGTTGGAGAGCGCGAATCCCGGCGGGTCGATCAAGGACCGCATTGGCGTGTCGATGATCGAGGGCGCAGAGCAGGCCGGCAAGATCAAACCGGGTGACACGTTGGTGGAAGGAACCGCCGGCAACACCGGAATCGGCCTGGCGTTGGTCGCGCAGCAGAAAGGCTACCGCCTGATCCTGGTGGTGCCGGACAAGATGAGCCGCGAGAAGATTTTCAACCTCAAGGCGATGGGTGCCGAAGTGGTGCTGACGCGCTCGGACGTCGCCAAAGGCCATCCCGAGTATTACCAGGACATGGCTGCACGGATTGCGCAGGAAACACCTGGTGCGTATTTCATCAACCAGTTTGGCAACCCGGACAATCCGGCTGCGCATATTGCCACCACCGGCCCGGAAATTCTCGAGCAGATGGAAGGCAAGGTTGATGCGGTCGTCGTCGGTTGTGGCTCGTCCGGCACGCTGACCGGGCTGTCGCAATTTTTTGCCGAACACTCGCCGGCAACGGAAATGATCCTGGCCGACCCGGTCGGCTCGATCCTTGCGCAGTACATCAATCAGGGCACACTGTCGGCCAAGTCCGCAAGCTGGATGGTCGAGGGTATTGGCGAGGACTTCCTGCCGCCGATCAGCGACTTTACCCGAGTGAAAAAGGCTTACGCGATATCCGACAAGGAAAGCTTTCTCACCGCGCGCGAATTGCTGGCAAAGGAGGGCGTGCTGGGTGGTTCGTCCACGGGCACCCTGGTGGCCGCCGCGCTGAAATACTGCCGTGAGCAAACCACGCCAAAACGCGTGGTGACGCTGGTGTGCGATACCGGCAACAAATACCTGTCCAAGCTGTACAACGATTACTGGATGCTGGACAACGGCTTCATCGAGCACGAGCAGCACGGCGATTTGCGTGATCTGCTGCTGCGTCCGTTTGCGCAGCGCGATACGGTGGTGGTTGGCCCCGATGAATTGCTGATCACTGCCTACACACGCATGAAACTCTACGATGTGTCGCAGTTGCCGGTGGTCGACGGCGAGGATCTGGTGGGTATCGTCGACGAGTCCGACGTGCTGATGCACGTACACGCCGACGAAGCACGTTTCAAGGACAAAGTATCGACGGCAATGATTGGTGAGTTGCACAAGCTCCAGGTGACCGAGACGATCGAGTCATTGCTGCCGGT
>CAJDVT010000048.1_pt1 | contig 17339 bp, 15 predicted proteins | sample 7391411 | NCBI WGS metagenome assembly CAJDVT01 (sample SAMEA7055698, study PRJEB34461) | soil metagenome | biome: terrestrial ecosystem; feature: Peninsula; material: soil | place: Antarctica | collected 2016 | reverse complement strand
GCACCAACTCTGATCGCTTGCCATCATGCGGCGGTGCAGCTACACACTGTGGATGAATCAGTTACTCTGCCCCGGTTGTGGCCCGTTCGGGGTCGCTGCAGCGGGCAGTGCCGACGCGCTGTCAGTCCACCGATCATGCGCAAGGGAAACCCATGGCCACGCAGCATCCAACGATCTCTCAGAGCCGCTCGTTCTTCGCCGTTTTCATGATCGAGATGTGGGAGCGTTTCGGTTACTACGGCATGCAGGCGCTCATCGTCTACTTCATGGTCCAGCGCCTGGGCTTTTCCGACGAACGTGCCAATCTGACCTGGAGCGCCGCGGCTGCACTGATCTACGTGGCGCCCGCCATCGGCGGCTGGGTCGGCGACAAGGTGCTGGGTACCCGACGCACCATGTTGCTCGGCGCGGTCATCCTGACGCTCGGCTACGCGCTGATGGCCGTACCCGGCGAAAACACCTGGTTCCTGTTCGCCGCGTTGGGCGTGATCGTGGTCGGTAACGGCCTGTTCAAGGCCAACGCCGGCAACCTGGTACGCAAGATTTACGAGGGTGACGATTCCAAGATCGACAGCGCGTTCACCATTTACTACATGGCGGTGAACATCGGCTCGACGATTTCCATGCTGTTGACGCCCTGGATCAAGGATTATTTCAACGCGCCGTACAACGGGCAATTGTCCTGGTTGTTTGGCGACTCGCTGTCGGCGTACTTCGGCAACGAACTGGGCTGGCATGTCGCGTTCGCAGTGTGCAGCGTGGGCCTGCTGGTCGGCCTGGGCAACTATGCGGTGATGCGTCACGCCCTCGGCCATATCGGCTCGCCGCCGGATGAACAACCGCTGCAGGTGGGCAAGCTTGGCGCGGTGCTGGCGCTCGGCGCGGTTGCCGTGGTGGCCTCGACCTACATCCTCAATTACGAAGATCTCGCGAGCTGGTTCGTCAAGATCGCCGCCGTGGTGGTGCTGGGCATCTTCATCTACCTGATCTCGGCATGCGAGAAATCCGAACGCGCGGGCTTGATCGCGGCTTTGGTGTTGACGGTCCAGACAGTGTTTTTCTTCATCTTCTACCAGCAGATGTCGACCTCGCTGAACCTGTTCGCCCTGCGCAACGTGGACTGGAGCTTCGACATCTTCGGGTTGCATCTGTGGACCTGGTCGCCAGCACAATTCCAGTCGTTCAACCCGATCTGGATCATGCTCCTCAGCCTGCCGTTGGCATGGCTGTATACCCGCGCCGGCAAGAGCGGCAAGGACTTTTCAATTGCGGCCAAATTCGCGCTTGGCTTCGCCGCCGTGGCGGCAGGTTTCTTCATCTACAGTGCCGCCGGGCATTTCACCACGCTGCCAGGCAAGGCCAGCTCCTGGGTGATGGTTTGGGGCTACGGCGCATCTTCGTTGGGTGAGCTGCTGGTCAGCGGTCTGGGCCTGGCGATGATCGCGCGCTACGTGCCGGCACGCATGGGCGGCTTCATGATGGGCGCGTACTTCGTCGCATCGGGTATCTCCCAGTATCTGGGCGGCATCGTGGCCAATTACGCCAGCGTGCCGCACGACATCACCGATCCGCTGCAGACCATGCCGATCTACACCAGCCTGTTTTTCAAACTGGGCGTGGCGGGCGTGGTCTGTACGCTGATTGCCCTGGCTGCGTTGCCGCTGATGAACAAGCTTTCGGCGCAGCATCACGCCAGTCACGACGACGCCGATGCACCACTGCCAACGATAGGCTCGGAGCAGTAAAGCGCGCTTTTCCGCGTGGCCCGGCTCAAGCCGGGTTGCACGATTGCGGAGACCGTCATGCCCCATCGCAGCCACACACCACCCTCGCGCAGCGGTCCGCGAGCACTCGTCCGGACGCTGGCCTGGTTGCGCTTGTGTGCCATCGCCGGCCAGAGCGCTGCCGTGGTGGTGTGCGCTTTCTGGTTGCGTTTGCCGATTCCCGTGCTCGCACTGCTGCTCGGCATCGGCTGGCTTGTCGTGTTCGCGCTATTTGCCGCATGGCGGCTGCGCCAGCCGTGGCCCGTGCATGAATGGGAAACGGTCGCGCATATCGGCATGGATATGCTGGTACTCGGTTATCTGCTGTACTTCTCCGGCGGCGCCAGCAATCCGTTCATTACCTTGTTGCTGGTGCCGATTGCACTGAGTGCTGCGGTGCTGTCGGCGCGCGCGATCCTGGCCGTATCCACTGCCGCAAGCGTCACTTACCTCGTCTTGCTGTTCTGGTATGTGCCTCTGCACATCCCGATGCACGAGGAGCTTCTGCCCGGCGGCTTCTCGGTGCACGTGACCGGCATGGCGGTGAACTTTGTCATTTGTGCCGTGCTCCTGGGCGTTTTCGTCAATCGTCTCGCACACGCCTTGCGCGAACAGCAACTGGAGATGCAGCGAGTGCGCGAACGCGCGTTGCGGGACGAAGGCATTCTGGCCATTGCGACCCAGGCGGCAGGCGCCGCGCACGAACTGAACACGCCGCTGTCGACCATGCGTACGCTGCTTCCGGAACTGCGCCGTGAGCGCAAGGACGATACGGCACTGACTGCGGACCTCGCACTGCTGGAGGGCCAGGTTGACCGCTGTCGCACGATCCTGCGCGAGATGGTGGCGTTCGGCAAGGCGCAGCTTTCACAGGAAGGCACAAGCGTCGAGCTGGGACGTTTTGTCCATGGTTGTGTGGAGCGCTTTCAGCTCCTGCGACCGGAAGCCGAACTGACGCTTGAACTGGATCCACAGCTTGCCACCATCGCGTTGCACACGCCCGCGGGCTTGCGCCACGCACTGCTCAACTTGCTCAACAACGCGATCGACGCGTCAGCGTCCCGCGGCTCGCACGCTGTGGTCTTGAACATCAGCGTGACGGCTGGGTGGCTGCAATTGAGCGTGCGCGATTTCGGCCCCGGCTTTGCCAGCGACAAGCAAGCGCGCGCATGGGGTCAGTCCGGGAAACAGACCGGGCTGGGTATCGGCCTGGCCCTCGCCGACGCCACTGCCGAACGTTTGAATGGCGAACTGATCGCGCGCAACACGGCGCACGGCGCCCATGTGTGCTTGCGTCTGCCACTGGCGATGATTACCCAGACATGAGCATCACTTGACGCACCCAGCCCACACAACACACCGCTTCGCGCCAGAATGCATGCTCCAGATACAGGACACACCGCAATGACCGAACTGCCCGAGGACGACAACACCCGCCCGTTGCTGCTGGTGGATGACGACGCGACCTTCGTGCAGGTATTGGCGCGTGCGCTGACTTCACGCGGGTTTCGTGTCATTACCGCAAACACGTTGGCTGAGGCGCTGGTGCTGGCGCGTCAGCACCACCCCCGCTACTGCGTGCTGGACTTGAAGCTGGGGGATGAAAACGGTTTGCGCCTCATCCCGGAACTGCACACGCTGCTACCCGACATACGCATTTTGTTGCTGACCGGGTACGCCTCCATCGCCACGGCCGTGGAAGCGATCAAGCGCGGCGCGCATGATTACCTGGCCAAGCCGGTGGATGCCGACGCTGTTGTGCGCGCGCTGCTGGATGGCGACGCCGACAACGAGGATGAGGAGCCACCCGAAGCGCCTGAGCAACCATTGGCCTTGCGCCGGCTGGAGTGGGAGCACATCCAGCGCGTGCTGACCGATTGCGACGGCAACATTTCCGAAACCGCGCGGCGCCTGGGCATGCACCGGCGCACCTTGCAACGCAAGTTGAACAAGCACCCGGTTCGCGAACGGCCCGATCCGGAGCCATAAGCAACTGGCATCCGGTCGCCGCCCGGGACGGGCCACCCCACCACTTGCGCCGGGGACCTGCGCACTGGCCGCAACTGACGCGGTGCGCTAGGCTCAATGAACTGGTGACCATGCCGGGGACGACGCGCATGGAGGGGACCAGGTTTCATCCGGGGAAACAGCGTGCGCCATTTCTTCACCCTCTGCCTGTGTCTGTTTGCGAGCGGCTTGCTGGCACAAGACGGCATGCCGATGCACCTGAGCAAGGCACCGGGACTCGGCGCCAGCGCAACGTTTGACAGCCACGGCACGCTGTGGGTGGCAGATGCGCTGGACGGACATGTCCGCGTGCGCCAGTCCCACGATGACGGCGCCACGCTGAGTGCACCGAGCATCGTCAATGCGCAAGCCGAGCCGATCTACGCCAGCGGCGAGAACCGGCCGAAGATCGCGTTTGGTCCACACGACGAAATCTACGTGAGCTGGTCGCAACCGCGCGCCAAACCCTGGACCGGATTCGTACGCTTCGCCCGCTCGCTCGATCACGGCGCCCACTTCAGCGCACCGCTCACCGTGCACCAGGATCGCGCCGAAATTACCCACGATTTCGACGCACTGGCCGTGGATGGCAGCGGTCGCATCTTGCTCGCCTGGATCGACCGGCGCGACGAGGCAGCCGCGGTCGCGCAGGGCAAGCCGTATCTCGGTGCGGCTGTGTACTACAACTGGTCCGCCGACGGCGGCGCAACTTTTGGACCCGAGCGCAAACTGGTCGACCAGAGCTGTGAATGTTGCCGCATTGCGCTGGCGCGGACAGCGGACGGCCACGTTGCAGCGTTCTTCCGCGCAATCCATGGCGACAATTTCCGCGACCACGCCTATGCGGTGCTGTCCACGGACGGCCAGACCGGCGCCGTGGAACGGGCCACCTTCAACCAATGGCAGATCGCGGCCTGCCCGCGACACGGACCCGGCCTGGCCATCGGCGAAGACGGCACACGGCACGCGGTGTGGTTTGAGGCGAGCGGTGAACCCACGATCTGGTATGGCCAGATCGATCCGGGGCATCCGCCACAGCACGCGGTGGCCATGGCCACCGCTGGCGCGAGCCACGCCGATGTCGCGGTGCATGGAGGCACCGTGTGGGTAGCGTGGAACCAGGTGAGCGCCGACGGCTATCGCTTGATGCTGCGGCGTTCCAGCGACAGCGGGCGGCATTTCGCCGAACCGGCGGAAATCGCGCGTAGCGACCAGCCGGCGGGCTCACCACAATTGCTGATCAAGGGTGGCCACGCGTTTGTGGCCTGGAATACTGCAGGCGGTTTTCGCCTGGTGCACACGGTGAGTAAATCATGAAGTACGCATTGCTCCTCAGCGCCGGCTTGCTGGTGCCCAGTCTGGCAAGCGCCGGCTCGGCACGACCGGACCTGAACCCATCGGCTGTCGCCACGCAGGCCGTCTCGCCGCACGCCGCATCAGCATCGTCTGCATCGGTGTCGGTGTTGCGCGCGCAGGACATCCCGACGCTGGTGCACGCCCCGGCGCACGGCGCTCGGCTGATCGCATTCTGGTCTCTGGATTGCACCTACTGCGAACCGAACCTGCAAGCGCTGGCCGCGCTGCAGCGTGCCCATCCGGACGATTTTGAACTGGTCTTCGTGGCTACCGACAGCATGGAGCATCGCGCGGCAATCGCGGCGCGCCTGCATCAGGCCGACGTCGCCATGTATCCGGCGCGAGCCTACGCCGAGGCGACGCCGGACCGGCTCAACTTTTTGCTCGATCCCACTTGGGGCGGTGAAACCCCACGTGTGCTGATGATCCGCGCGGACGGCACGCGCGTTGGCGTCAGCGGTGAACTCACGCCGGCGCAGCTCAACAAGCTGCGGTAGCACCATGCCTGACGGCGAACCCGCAACGGCGGTCAGGGTTCTGCGGAGCCGTCCGCTGGCGCGGGCTCCGGCAATTCCAGGGTGCCGTCGTCTTCGTCGCCATAAATCGCCACATGGGCGATCCCGTCGGCGCCCATCCAGCCGCGAAACATGCCATCGGTGTTGAACGGCATCGCGATGTGGCCTTCGGCGTCCAGCGCAATGGCGCCGCCGTTGCCACCCAGAGCGGGAATCTCCTGATTGATCACGACCGCTGCGGCGCGCTTCAACGGCACCCGCATCTGCGTCACGCGCATGCAGATCGAGTGCGCTGCCACGGTGCGAATGTAGTACTCGCCCCAGCCAGTACCGGAGACGGCGCAACCATCATTGGCGTACGTGCCGGCACCGATGATCGGACTGTCGCCGATCCGGTCCCAGCGCTTGTCCGTCATGCCACCGGTGGATGTGCCTGCAGCAAGGTGGCCGTTGACGTCCAGTGCCACCGCACCCACCGTGCCGAAGTGTTTGGCGGTCTCGACGTCCGCGTGCGGTTGTTGCAATGCGTCTTCCTGCAACGCTTTCTGCAGTTGTTGCCAGCGCTCGTCGGTGCGGAAATACGACGCATCGACCAGCGGCATGCCGATACTTTGTGCGAACGCCTCGGCTCCGGCACCAGCCAGCATCACGTGCTGCGACTTGTCCATCACCGCACGGGCAAGCAGGATCGGATTCTTGATGTGCTGTACGCCCGCGACCGCGCCAGCGCGCAAGGTGGCGCCGTCCATGATCGCTGCATCCAGTTCATTCCTGCCGTCATGGGTGAATACCGCGCCCTTGCCCGCATTGAAATTGGGATCATCTTCCAGCACGACAAGCGCCGCGGCGACTGCGTCCAGCGACGACCTGCCAGCCCGGAGTTGCGCGTAACCGTCTTGCAACGCCCGCGCCAATGCCGCACGCACGGCCCGCTCCTTCATCGGCGTCATGTTGTGCCTGACCACGCCGGCGCCGGCGTGGATTACCAGCACGGGCGCGACAGCAGCTTGACTCATCGTGGCTATTCCCAGGGAAAGAACAGAAGCGGCCAGCAGGCAACAAAATGACTTCACGACAACGCTCTCCGTGGCTACGGCGCGAGTATAGCGAGGCCTCCCGTACCCGGGCATGTCACCAATCGTCCCGAGATCGCTTCTACAGCAGTAGCCTCCACAACGGCCGCACCGAGTGCGCTCGCGCGGTGTCCGGAGCGGGAGCACGGTAGCGTTGCGCGGCGTGGGACCTTGGTACAAGGCCAGCCATGGTCAATCCGTCGTATCCTTGGAAGCTGATCTCTCGTGAACAAGGCATGGCAATGGACAAGGTTTATCTGAACTCGACGAAAGCCCTCGATGGCGTGTTGTTTGACGGCATGACGATTGCGGCCGGTGGTTTTGGTCTGTGCGGCATTCCGGAGAACCTGATCGGCGCACTGCTGGAGGCGGGGACGAAAAACCTGACGATTGTCGGCAACAACGCGGGCGTCGACGATTTCGGCATGGGGCCGCTGCTCAAGACCCATCAGGTCAAGCGCGTGTATGCATCCTATGTGGGCGAGAACAAGGAATTCGAGCGACAGACGCTGGCCGGTGAACTCGAATTGCACCTGACCCCGCAGGGCACACTGGCGGAAAAGCTGCGTGCCGGTGGCGCCGGCATCCCGGGCTTCTACACGCGTACGGGGTTCGGCACCAAGCTCGCGGAAGGCAAGGAAACCAAGGTCTTTGATGGCAAGGAATACGTGCTGGAAGAGGCGATCCATTCCGATCTTTCCATCGTCAAGGCCTGGAAAGGGGACGCGCACGGCAACCTGGTGTTCCGTGAGACTGCGCGCAACTTCAACCCGATGATCGCCACCTGCGGCAAGGTGTGCGTCGCCGAGGTGGAGCATCTGGTACCGGTCGGCGAACTGGACCCGAACAATATCCACGTCCCGGGCATCTATGTCGACCGCATCGTGCAGGGTGCGCACTACGAAAAGCGCATCGAGTTTCGGACCATTGCCGGCGTGGTTGCCGGCAAGGAAAACCCGACCCGTGTCGGGATGGCCAAACGCGCGGCGAAGGAACTTCAGGACGGCTTCTATGTGAACCTGGGAATCGGCATTCCGACCATGGTGGCGAACTACATTCCCGCTGGCGTCAACGTCACGCTGCAGTCGGAAAACGGCCTGCTTGGCATCGGTCCGTTCCCGACCGAAGAGCAGCTTGATCCGGACTTGATCAACGCCGGCAAACAGACCATCACCACCCTGCCTGGTTCGGCGTTTTTCTCCAGCGCCGACTCGTTCGCGATGATTCGCGGCGGCCATATCGACCTGTCGATTCTTGGCGGACTGGAAGTTTCTGCCACCGGTGATCTGGCGAACTGGATGGTGCCGGGCAAGATGGTGAAGGGCCCCGGCGGCGCGATGGATCTGGTCAGCGGCGTCAAGCGCGTCGTCGTGTTGATGGAGCATTGCGCAAAAGACGGCAGCCCGAAAATCAAGACCACCTGCGACTTGCCGCTCACCGGCAAACAGGTGGTGGACTTGATCATCACGGATCTGTGCGTGTTCAAGGTCCACAAGGGCCACGGCCTGACCTTGATCGAACTCAATGACGGGGTGAGCGTGGCCGATGTGAAAGCCAAAACCGGCTGCCCGTTTGCCCTGGATCCGGCTTTGGCTGACTGAAGCCGTGCGTTGCGGTCACCGACACCCTTGCGGATAGTTGCGCGCAAGGGTGATCGATGCTGGCACGGCGGCCTGGATAGCAGCAAGCTCCAAGGGTTTCCGAGCCACCGTGAGCCCCGCGATCGCGGCGATCGTTACACGTGGGTTCGGGGCGTTGTCGCCGCTTCTGGCGGCAACGGATTACTGAAATGAATATTGGCCACGTTGGTGCCGTCGTTCCGCACCTGCAATTCGAGTGGCCACGCGAAGCGATCGCTGATGCGCTTGGCGATCGCCAGTTCAAACCCGTGTCTGTCGACCTCGTTTGCCGGATGTGCCGCGGTTGCGTCGCCCGGGGCTGTGTCCGCCACACCCGTGACACTGATCATTCCCGGCGTCACCCGGACGACCACGCGCCCCGCATCGGTCTGCTGACAAGCATTGCGGATCAACTGCCAGCACAGCACGGAAAAACCCCGGGCGGAACCGGTCAGGGCAAACCGTGCTGATTCCTCAATACGCAGCTCGATCGGACAACCAGAGACCAGTTCACGTGCCGATTCCAGTTCCCGGCGCACCACGTCATTGACGAGGAAGCACTCGTTCGCGCCAAGCGGCTCCGGTTCGCGCGCGAGAACCAGCAGAGCCTCAACCAACGCCTCCATCTCCAGCGCCGCACGCCGGACGCGGCGGACGGAGCGCTCGCCAAAATCGCTCAGGCCCTGCTCGTCACCCAGCATATCCACGGACATCTTGATCACCGTCAGCGGACTGCGCAGTTCGTGGCTGGCGTCCCGGGTAAAATTACGCTCCCGCTGGGTGTAATCGGCAATGCGCCTGGCAAAACCATGCAGCCCATGCGCCAGCGCGGCAACGTCCGCGTCGCGCAGCATCGTCAGCCGATCCAGGCGCAAGGACGTCAGGTACGGTGGGTCACCATCCCAGCGCGCAATCACCCGCGCCAGTCGGCGCACCGCACGCCATTCACGCCTTACCACCAGCCAGGCCAGCAACGCCGAGATGACCACCACGGCCATCACCATGGGCGCCGACACCAACTCATAGATACCCAACAGGCTGATCGCCGCCGCGATCACGATATGCACGGCAAACACCCACCGGATACGAGGGCGGAGACGTGCGCGCGCAAACAGCGGCGTCCTCACAAACCTGCTATCCATTAAACCTGCTCGTCGGAAGTCAGACGGTCTCGGCAGCGCTTGCCACCTCGACGTCAAGATCGGCGAGTCGATAACCCGCCGAATGGATGGTGTGTAACAGAGGTCGCGGATAGGGTTTGTCAATGACCCGACGCAAGTTGTACAGATGTGAGCGCAAGGTATCGGAATCGGGCAGCATGTCGCCCCAGATTTCCCGCTCTATATCCCGGCGACTGACCACGCGCGGCGACTCCCGCATGAGAATAGCGAGCAACTTCAAGCCAATGGGTGAAACGGTCAGCTCCTGACCGGCGCGGGTCAACCGCAGCGTCGCTGTGTCCAGCGTCATGTCACCAACGGTCAGCACTTCCGTGGAGACCTGGCGACGATCGCGACGGATCAGCGCCCGCAAGCGTGCTTCAAGCTCGCGGACTTCAAACGGCTTCACCAGATAGTCGTCGGCACCCGCCTCGAGACCGACGAGCTTGTCCTCCAGCGTGTCGCGGGCGGTCAACATCAGCACCGGCGTGGCGCTCTTCGCCTCGCGGCGCAGCTTGCGGCACACTTCCAGCCCGTCCAGTCCCGGCAGCATCAGGTCAAGCACAATGACGTCATAACTGTTGGAAACGGCCAGATGCAGCCCGCTGACGCCATCGGCGGCATAGTCCACCGAGTAACCCAGCCGCTCCAGGAATTCACCGACCATTTCTGCAATCTGGCGGTTGTCCTCAACCAGCAAAATCAATCCGGCTTGCTCTTCATGTACAGTCATGGCGCCCTCCAGCAGTAGTCTTCACATTTGTGAAAAGCTACGGGCGACTCCGTGAAACCAGCGTGAAGTGCACTTTTTTCAATTCAGCAACGATTGCAAGTGTGTCCACACTGTCTGCAACACCCGTGGCTGCGCCTGCGCACGCGGATGCAGGCCGTCACCCTGCATCAACGCCGGGTCCAAGGCAACTCCCGCGAGCAGGAACGGCACCAGTTCGACGTCGTGGGTACGCGCCAGATCCGCATACACCGCACGCAAGCCGTCGCGATAGGCAGGACCGTAATTGACGGGCAACTCAATGCCCACCAGCAACACGCGCACATGCGCCTGGTGCGCCGCGTCGAGCATCGCCGCCAGGTTGGCGCGCAGGCCGCTCAGCGGCAACCCGCGCAAACCGTCGTTGGCGCCAAGCTCGAGGATCAACACCCGCGGCTGATACTTCTGCAACAACGCCGGCAAGCGATTGCGTCCACTCAGCGAAGTCTCACCGCTGATGCTGGCATTGATCACGCTCCACTTCGGCACCATCGTATCCAGTCGCACACCAAGCAAATGCACCCAGCCCGATTCCACCGGGATGTTGTGCGCCGCAGCCAGCGAATCACCCAGCACCAGAACGGTCCGCGGCGGCGCAGCCCGGGCGCTGGCAGCGCTGCCCAGTACTATCAACCCGATGCACAACCACCAACCAAGGGCTCGACACATGTGTGATCCTTCCCAACCGCTGATCGTAGCCAAGGATGTTAGCAAGTCGGTCATCGGTCCCGAAGGCAAGCTGGACATTCTGTGCGACGTCAGCATGCACATTCAGCGCGGCGAAAGCTTTGCCATCGTCGGCGCCTCCGGTTCGGGCAAAACCACCCTGCTCGGCCTGCTCGCCGGGCTGGACACGCCCAGCGCCGGGAGCATCATCCTGGACGGCCACGCGCTGGAGCAGCTTGACGAAGAAGCGCGGGCCGACCTGCGCCGCCGCCTGGTCGGGTTCGTGTTTCAATCGTTTCACCTGTTGCCCGCACTCACGGCCGAGGAGAACGTGATGTTGCCGCTGGAACTGGAAGGCAGCAGCGGTGCACGGGCACGGGCGCGCGAGGCGCTGGACGCGGTGGGCCTGACGCCACGACGCCGCCACTATCCCGCGCAACTGTCCGGCGGCGAACAACAACGCGTGGCCATCGCACGCGCATTCGTGCACGAGCCCAGCGTCCTGTTTGCGGACGAACCCACCGGTAATCTCGATCAACGCACCGGCCAGCACGTCTGTGACCTGCTGTTTGCGCTCAACCGTGATCATCACACCACGCTGGTGCTGGTGACCCACGATCCCCATCTGGCCGCCCGTTGCACGCGGCAGATGGAACTGGACGCCGGGCGCACGCTGAACGTCATCGCTGCCGCACGCGCATGACGATGCTGTGGTTGGCACTGCGCATGCTGCGTCGCGAATGGCATCTGCCCGAGCTACGCACTCTGGCGGCGTCGCTGTTGTTGGCGGTGGTCGCACTCGGCGTAGTGGCCACGCTGGCCACGCGCATCGAGCGCGGCATGCTCGCCAGCACGGCAGAATTGATCGGCGGTGATATCGGCGTGTCCGCGCCGCAGGCGCTTCCCGACACGTTTGCCAACAGCGCCGCGCGCGATGGCTTGCAGATCACGCGGACCGCCAGCTTCCCCAGCGTGGCGTTTGCCCACCAGCAGACCCAACTGCTCGACGTACAGGCGACCGACGCCCACTACCCGCTGCGCGGCAAGCTGGAACTCGCCGATGCGAAAGGACGGGTGCGCGCCGGCCATGCGCCTGCGCCCGGTGAGGTCTATCTCGACCACCGCGCGCTGGTCGCGCTGGACGTGCACGTCGGGCAAGCGCTGCAAGTGGGTGGCCGCGAGTTGACCATCGCGGCCGAGCTGGTGCGCCAACCGGACGGCGGTCAGCTCTTTGCATTGGCACCGCGCGCGCTGATGAGCCTGCACGATGCCACCGAAGCGGGGCTGCTTGGCGAAGGCAGTCGCGCGCGCCATAACCTGCTGCTGGCCGGCCCGCCCGAAGCAGTCCAGCGCTGGCGCGAGTGGGCGCAATCGACGCAGTTGCCACAGGGAGCCGAGTTGATTACTCCGGAACAAACCCAGGACCGCATGCGCTCGGCATTTGCGCGCGCGGGGGCGTTTCTGCGCCTGACTGCCCTGCTCTCGGCGCTGCTCGCGGGCGTCGCCATTGCGCTGTCAGCACAACGTTACGCACGCCGCAAGACGCCGGAGATCGCGTTGCTGCGCGCCTTGGGGACATCGCGCCGACGTGTGCTTGGTTTGTTGCTGGGCACGCTCGGTGCGCTGGCTTTACCGACGGTGGCGGTGGGGATGGCGCTGGCACTGGCTACCTCGCAACTGGCGTGGCATTTCGCCAGCGCGTTGTTTGGTGCGTTACCCACGGCGTTGCCATTGCGTCCCGCGCTGGCTGCCGCGCTGCTTGGGCTGGCCGTGCTGGTCGGCTTCGCGCTGCCGCCGCTGGCGCGTTTGTCCGCGGTGCCGCCGGTGGCAATCTTTCGCCAGAGCGCCACGCCGCGCCTGCGCCGCTTTGACCTGTGGTATCTGGTTCCGATCGTGGTGGCGTTGGCGCTGATCTGGAGCCAGAGCAGTTCGTTGCAGCTCGCCGCCATCCTCGCTGGCAGCTTGGCGGCCGTGGCGCTGGCGGCCGCACTGCTGGCGCTGCTCCTGTTGTGGTTGGCGCGTCGGCTGGCTCCTGGCGTGCATCCGGCGTTGCGGCTTGGGCTGGCCGCACTGGCGCGGCGACGCACGCTGAGTGTGATCCAGGCAACGGCGCTGAGCCTTGGTTTGTGTGCGCTGTTGCTGCTGGCAGTCGTCGCCCCCGCGTTGTTGCAAGGCTGGCGCCAGGAGCTGCCAGCCGATACCCCGAACTGGTTTGCGCTGAACCTGCAGGACAACCAACGCGCCGGGTTCGCCCAGGCGCTGAGCCGCATCGGCGGCGACCAACTCAACATGTTGCCGCTGGCGGTCGGCAAGCTGAGCACGATCAACGGCCAGCCGGTCGACCGCATGCAATTCGCCGACGAGCGCGCGCACGACTGGGCGGACCGCCAACTGCGCCTGTCCTGGACCGACACGCTGCCGCCAGCGAACCAGATCATTGCCGGGCGCTGGGCCGGGGCGCAGCCAGAGCACGCTGAAGTGTCCATCGACACGATGTGGCGCGACATGTTTGCGTTGCATATCGGCGACACGCTGGGTTTTGACGTAGGCGAAGGCCGCATCGACGCGCGCGTGGGCAGCGTTCGCGAAGTGGACTGGAGTTCGTTCCGGGTGAACTTCTTCCTGCTGCTGGACCCCGCGCACGCAAGCGACTTGCCACATACGTGGCTGGCCAGTTTCCATTTGCCCTCCGGACAGGCCACTGCGCTCGCGCAACTGTCGCGTGACTACAGCAACCTCAGCCTGGTTGACGTCGACTCGCTGCTCGACCGGGTGCGCGAGATTGTCGAGCGGGTCGGCAGCGCCGTGCGCTGGATCCTCGGCTTCAGCCTGCTCGCAGGTGCGTTGGTGCTGGCCGCCGCGCTCGCTGCCAGCGCGGCCGAGCGCCAGCACGAAGCCGCGTTGCTGCGCACGCTGGGCGCCCGGCGCAACCAGCTCCGCGTGGCTGCTGCTTGTGAGTTCGCGCTGCTCGGTCTGATCGCGGGACTCACGGCCACCCTGGGTGCTGCCGGCGCAGGGCTGTGGCTGGGGCACGCCGTGTTCCATCTCGACCAGTTCATGCCACCGCTGTGGCCGCTGGCGCGCGCTGCGCTGGTGGCGGCGGGCGTGGTGATGCTGCTGGGGCTGGCCGGGACGCGCAAGGTCACCCGCACGTCGCCGATGCGGCTGCTGCGCGAGGGTTGAACTCGCAGCCGCACTATCATCTGGCGGGCGCGCTCGGGTGCGTGCTGTGCTGACGCGGTGCGCGCCAGATACTGCATCTGGCCGTCGGCTGGTTGCTCTACCCCGGCTCGGGCGGCTCGTCGGCGACGTGCACATGCACCGCGGCGCAGATGAAGGGCTTGCGGGCGATTTACACTCCGCCCGTAAGCAACTTTCCACGCCGGCCGTGGATCTGTGCACGCTGCCGGCACGAGGACGAGCCTCTGCGCGGGCAACCGCTTGGAGTACGTGGCAAGTGAATGGGATTTCCCCACTCCGTGAGAACGCGTGACGCCGTCCGCGCAAAAGCCGACAGGCGCGATACGCAGCCTGCGCAGCGAATGGTTGTTGCTCGCGTTCACGACGCTGGCCGTATTGCTGGCGGTGCTCGATCCACGCCCTGTGGACGACTACCGGCGCTGGCTGCAATGGCCCACGCTGGCCGGTTTGCTGGGTCTGCTGGTGGCGATCCAAGGCATTCGCGACAGCGGCCTGGTGCAGCACGCCGCGGCGGTTTGGGTGACGCGCGCACAGACGTTGCGCGGTCTCGGCATGTTGCTGGTGGGGGCCGCGGCAGCGCTTTCGATGGTGCTCACCAACGACGTCAGCCTGTTCCTGATTGTGCCCTTGACTGTCGCGATCGGCGCCAGCTCGAATCTGCCGGTGACCCGCACGGTGGTGCTGGAAGCTTTGGCGGTGAACGCAGGCTCGACGCTCAGCCCGATCGGCAATCCACAGAACCTGCTGTTATGGCAACACTCGCAACTGTCATTTCTGCAATTTGCGTGGAACCTGTTGCCAGCCGCCGCGATCATGCTCGCACTGGTTGTCGGGTTCACGCTGTACTGGCTACCCAAAGGCGCCGTGACCGTGGCGCCCGAACGCATGCAAGCAGTGATCATCTCGGCGCAACTGGGTGCGTGGTCATTGCTGGCGTTGCTGACGATGGTGCTGGCGATGGAATACCGCCAAGCCACGTGGGGCGCGGCGTTGTTGCTGACGGTGTTCTTGTGGCGAGCGCGCTCAAGCCTGTTGCGCGTGGACTGGGGGTTGCTGCTCACGTTTGCGGCGATTTTCCTCGGCTTGGGCCACGTTGCCGAACTCCCTGGCGTACACGCCATGCTGGCGACGCTGGATTTCCACCAGCCTCTGGTGGTGTACGCCAGCGGCATCCTGACTTCACAGCTCATCAGCAACGTCCCAGCCACGGTGTTGTTGCTCAATCACACGCCGGACGTCGTGGCGCTTGCGGTGGCGGTCAACGTGGGTGGGTTTGGCCTCGCGCTCGGCTCGCTGGCCAACCTGATCGCACTGCGTCTGCTGCGCGATCAGCACGGCTTGCGCACCTTGCATCGCGCATCCATACCGTTTTTGCTGATTTGCGCGCCACTGGTGTATCTCGTGCTGCGCTGGACTCAGGGATAGGCGATAGATCGGCACGCGTGCGCCATGACAATCCCGCTTCCCTCGCAGCAATACCGCGCACTTGGCTCGTTTCACCAGCAGCAGGTTCGCTCGCACGCGCTATCGGGGGTGAACAGGCAGCACTCAATCGTCATCGTGCGGCACGCTGACCGTGCCCTTGACGCCGGTATGCGAGACCTCACCACTGCCTTTCGCACCGAGGCTGAAGTCGCCACCGACATCATTCACGACAAGGTCGCCCGAGCCGAGGGTGTCGGCGTGCACATTGCCGCCAACCTGATGCAGGCCTACGTCACCGGAGCCGATGCTGCCCACCCGCACATCACCACGCACGCCTGTTGCATTGAAATCGCCGGAGCCAACCGAGCCAATCTCCAACGCGCCAATGTCGTGCGCATCAACATCGCCGGAACCAACGCTGGCAGTGAATCGATCGGCAATGCGGTGCACGTGCAGATCACCTGAGCCCACTTGCGCTTGCACCTGCCGCAGGCCGGAGACTTCGACATCGCCTGAGCCCACGGCCAACGTTACCGGCAAGCTGGCTGGCAACTGCACGGTGACGTCGAGCCAGGCGTAGGAACTCCCAAACAGATGGAACGCGCTGCGGCTCTTGTTGCCCAGATCAAGCAGCAACTGGTTGCCGACACGACGTTGGGTGATGGTCAAATCGGCGAGAACCGCCTGATCCGATGCACACGCCCGCCCGGCCACGGTCAGCCCGGCACCAATGCCAGCGCGCAAATGCAGATCGTGACTGTGTACTTCGATGCGTACGGACTGTACCCCGGCAAGATCGATCTGCAGGTTGCGCGGCGCCGTGTACTTGCACTCGGCGGCGGATGCCACACGTGGTGCGAGTGCGGTGGCGGCGAGCAAAGCGGCAACCATCAACAACGCAGTGATTGGCAAACGACGCATGGCAAAGCCCCGGCAGTGAATGACAGCAGCTTGGATGCAGCGCGCGCGCAAATGGTTGACTGCATGAGCGCAAGGTAAATGCCCAAGTCAACGCTTGCGCATGGTCGACGTTTCTTGACGGGTCCCTGTGGACTACCTACTTCGGAGATCGACCATGCATCGCACTACTCTGCTTGCCTCCTCTCTGGCTGTACTGCTGGCCGGCGCGACGTCCCTGGCCTTCGCCCAAAACAGCCCAGCCCCCACCGCACCAGCAACAGCGAGCACGGCAGCGACGCACAGCATGACGTCGATGCACGGCACGATGCCGATGCACAATCAAGCCAACAGCCACCACGATCGCAAGGGCTGGAGTCACGGTTCACAGCACGAGCGTGGCGGTGTGATTGGTGACCTGCGTGGCCTGGAGCGTCTGTACATGGAGTCGGGCCGCAGCAAGGAAATGATTGCGGTGTACAACGATGTACTGACGCGCTCACAGAACCCGCGCGTGCGCGACTACGTTTACAAACGACTGGCCCGCCTGCAGGCGCAACCAGCCAACGTCGACCAGGCCATTGCCACGCTGCGCAAGGGGCTGGACGAGAATCTGGCGAATGACGCGAAGATGCGTGCCGAGCGCGAGACGATGCGCAGCAAGTGGCAGCAGCGCGGCGGCAAGACGCCTGCAGCGGCGACGTCGTCCGACTGAGTAACGCAAGTACCGCGGCGCGCTGACGCTGCGTTGGCGCGCCGCTTCAAGCTTGGCGTTCGCTCGCCTTTACGCGCTGCCAGAGTTGCTCCTGTTCCGCGAGCGTTCGCTCCGGGAAGCTGCGGCCATCGGCTGTGGCGAGCTGTTCCATCTGGCGGAAGCGCCGTTCAAAC
>CAJDVT010000049.1_pt1 | contig 17456 bp, 15 predicted proteins | sample 7391411 | NCBI WGS metagenome assembly CAJDVT01 (sample SAMEA7055698, study PRJEB34461) | soil metagenome | biome: terrestrial ecosystem; feature: Peninsula; material: soil | place: Antarctica | collected 2016 | reverse complement strand
GATCATTTGCGTCCGAGACGCTTGACGTTGCCACGGACCTTGGTGCGATAGGGCGCAGCTCCCGCTCCGAGTACCTTGATCGTGGCGCGTTGCAGCTGGCTGCTGCTCGGTGCGCCGCCGCCGAGCATGGCGGTCATGGCCATCGACTGCCATGCCGCCGCCGAAGCGAAGGCAGTCCGCGTGATGGATTCAGCCGATGCGCTGGCTTTCTCCTCGACCATCCGGCGCATTTCTCGCTGGTGCGCGGCCGACGGATGAGGCCCGGCGGTTGCCATGGCGGCGGTGCGCTTGCCGATGACCAGCGCCGAGCCTTGCATCAGTTGCATGGAATTGAAGGCGAGCTTGAAGTTGAACATGCTCGCATCGTGCAGCATCACCGATGAAAAAAGCGTCAGTCGCAGCGAGCCGCGCTGCAGCGCATGCCGGACGTACGTTCAAGCACGGGAACGCGGCTTCGAGTGGACTCGCCACAAGTGGGGACGAAGTCCCCGGAGCCGCGCCCCAAGCGGATGTTTCCACAAAGTCTGGGAAAAGAATTCACTGCACCGCGCCGCAAAATTCAGTTACATGTAGCTGTTGCCCGTTGCCAGCATGAGGCGAGCTACCTGTCTTGTCGCCAAGGCGCTTAAACCGACTCATTACCGCACGGGGTTCCTCGCTGGTACGCAGGCGTCAGAGTCGACTTTCCGCTACGCGGTTTTTCGCGCTGACTCCGCTTTTCGTGGCTTTGGCCGCGCTGCACGACCGTTGTAAGGAAAGACCCGTTCTGTCCATCTGGATCGAACGGGTCGTTGTCGAGGCTGAAAACTTGCTCACCGCGAACTAGCTGTAGCAGCGGCGACGCACGACGAGCAGCATGCCCAGCAGTCCAAGGCCGAAGATCCCCAACGTGCCCGGCTCGGGCACACCGACCGAGACTTGGCCGAGATCACCGATGGTCATGTCATCGAAGCCGAAGAAATCAGCGCCAGATGCGGTATTGCCGAACTGGATGCCGGTGTAGCTCTGCATCGAATCGATGAACCCCCAGAACAACTGGTTGCGGTCGGCCGACCCGGCTGTGGGAACGGTAAACGTGACCGTGCCGCCGCCCGTCAGTAACAACGTGAGGTCACCGTTGACGTCACCGAGATCCGTAGCGTAAAAGCCGAAAGCCGAAATCGGGCTTGAGAACGACAGGACGAAAGCATCGGTAGTATCCAGATAATGCGATCCGGATGTCGCAAAGCGGCCCGAACCCCCACAACCATTGCTGGCACAGATCAACAGGGAGCCACTCAGGTTTGCGGTGATACTGCCGGTCGAGCCGGGAAAGTTGAGTGACAGCGAAGCATGGTTGCCGGGCGCGATACTCTCAAAGTCCTCCGTTCCTACGCCACTACTGAGGTTGCTGAGAAACTGCGCGCGCGCAGTGTCCGAATTGGCGGTGCTCGACCCTGGATTCTGATCCTGGCCGAAGTACGTGGTGGGGGCGGCATAACCAACGCTGGCAACTATCAGGCCGACGGCTGCGGCGGCCGATAAGACGTATTGCTTCATGATCAAGTCTCCTTGAGGGAGGCATCCCGCCGAAAGGCCTCCTGAAGGTGCTTCAGGATGGCGACACTCCAAGATTGAACTGTAGAAAAAGCACAAAATATGCCAGTACCGGCAAACGTAAATAATTACGTTTCAAGTCATATGGTTAACAACTTGGGATGAGTGGCTAACGTGTGCTTCGAGTAGATTTAATGTAAAGGATGCCGACACATTTCTGCTCATCGAGCTTCCTCCGCTAGCCGGAACTATTGGTGATAGGCAGTCCTCACGTGGGCTCAAGGCGATACGCGTCGCACACCTCCCAGGTGTCGCGCCCGACGCGGATGACCGGCGCGCGCGGAGCCGCCGAAGCGGGCCAGCTTGGGAGCGTAGCTTTGAGCTTGCGGCGTATGTTCTTGCGGTTACCAGAGGCGAGTAAGGTTCATTTCAGACTGCGCCAGGGAACCGCGGGGAAATCCGGGGCCACGCTCAGTGCCGGTGCGCGGGCAAGCGAAGTCGCCCGCGAGCGCCGTTCTCATTTGCTTCTGCGCCAGACCATGTGAAAGACTGAACCGTCATGGGCACACGCCCGCGGCTACCTTGATGTGGAGTTTTATGGCGATTGGTGTCTGGATCAGTTTGGGGCTTTATTTTGCGTTGATGCTGGGGATCGGCTTCTACGCCTATCGCAACTCGACGGCGTCTTCGGAGGAATACCTCCTCGGCGGGCGCAAGCTTTCGCCCGCAGTGGCGGCGCTCTCTGCGGGCGCCTCGGACATGAGTGGCTGGCTGCTCCTGGGTTTGCCTGGAGCGCTGTTCGTCAGTGGCCTGGTTTCGGCCTGGATTGGTATCGGCCTGACCTTCGGGGCACTGGTGAACTGGATCGTGGTCGCACCACGCTTGCGTGAGCAGACCGAGCGTTACGATAACAGTCTGACCATCCCGCAATTTCTCTCCAACCGGTTTCCCAGCAGGGCGATGGCATTGCGCGTCGTCTCGGCGGTGATCGTGGTGGTGTTCTTTTCCGTGTACACCGCGTCGGGCCTCGTGGCCGGCGGCAAGCTCGCCGAAAGCGCTTTCAGCTCGGTGCTCCAGTTCAGCCCGCTAAGCGACTATGCGACGGGTGTGTCGCTGACGCTTGCGGTGGTACTCGTGTACACCGTTATCGGCGGCTTTCTGGCGGTCAGTCTTACCGACTTCTGCCAGGGCGTGATCATGATGCTGGCATTGGTGATCATGCCGGTGGTGGTGCTTTACGGGTCCGGTGGCGGCGGCGTGGCACAGGCGTCGGAAACGCTCGCGACGGTGAGTCCGACATTTCTGTCATGGTTTTCCGGGCTGTCGCTGGTCGGCTTTTTCTCCGCCGTAGCGTGGGGCCTGGGCTACTTCGGACAGCCACATATCATCGTGCGCTTCATGGCCATACGCTCCATCAGGGAGGTACCCAAGGCCCGCAATATCGGCATGTCGTGGATGGTCATTTCGGTTGCCGGCGCGATCAGTCTGGGTATCTTCGGACGCGCCTATGCGGTGCGCAACGGACTTGCCATTGCAGACCCCGAGACGATCTTCATCGTCCTGGCCAACCTTCTGTTCCATCCGCTGGTGACCGGCTTTCTGTTCGCGGCACTGCTCGCGGCGGTGATGAGCACCATCTCCAGCCAGTTGCTGGTGGCCTCGTCTTCATTGACTGAGGATTTCTACCGGCTGTTTTTGCGCAAGGAGGCCAGCGAAAAGGAAACCGTGCTGGTCAGTCGCCTGAGCGTCTTGCTGGTCGGCATCGTCGCCGCGGTCATTGCCTGGGATCCGACGTCCAAGGTGCTGGGTCTGGTCAGCCATGCCTGGGCCGGTTTCGGTGCGGCCTTCGGTCCGCTGATCGTCCTGGCACTGACGTGGCGGCGCATGACCGGCACGGGAGCCGTCGCCGGCCTCGTGGTCGGTGCGCTGACCGTGATGGGCTGGATCGCGCTCGGCTGGGACGTGAGTTTCATGAGTGGGCCGGGCGTGTATGAAATCATCCCGGGCTTCGCTGCTGCGTGGATAGCCATCTATGTGGTCAGTCTGGCCACGGAAAGCCGGGGCGAATTTCGGACGGCACCGGCAAAACAGAAACCTTCACCTCACGAACAAAGTGGTGAGGCTCAGTTGCCACAGCCGGATTGATGAACAGACGAAGCGGGGCCAGCGTCGACTTCCCGATGCGTGATACCAAAAGTACACGTTGACCCGGTTGTCGATACCCGGATCGCCGAACACGCTCGAAGGCAGACCTCGCAGGAGCCCGGCATGACTACCGTATTTCTCACCGGTGCCAGCGGCTTCCTTGGTGGTCACCTGCTGCGCGAACTGTGCGCGACCGGCTGCACGGTCAAGGCCCTGTCGCGTCGCGCCGAGTCCGATGTCACGATCCAGGCCCAAGGGGGCCTGCCGGTGCGCGCCGAGCTTGCTGACCGGGCCAGCCTGCAGAAGGCGTTGGCCGGTTGCTCGGCGGTATTCCATGCCGCTGCGGACACCAGCATGTGGCGCCCTGGTGCTGCTGCGCAGACCGCCACCAATGTGGGCGGCACCGAAAACCTGCTGCAGGCGAGCGAGGCTGCCGGTGTGCAGGCGTTCATGCACACCTCGTCGGTTTCGGCCTGGTCCCACCAGGTGCACGGCCTGCTTGACGAGTCGATCCCGCAGCGCGGTGGCGCTAGCTGGATCAACTACGAGCGCAGCAAATTTCTCGGCGAACAGACAGTACGCCACGCCGCGTTGCCGTGGATTGTATTCAACCCCACGCATATCCTGGGTCCGGGCGATCGGCGCAACTGGGCACGGCTGATCATGCTCATCGACCGCGGCAAGCTGCCCGGTATTCCCCCCGGTATCGGTGTGTTTGCGGACGTGCGCGAAGTGGCCCGAGCGCAAGTGCGCGCGTGGCAACGCCAGCGCTTTGGACAGGCTTATCTGCTGGGCGGGGAGCACGTCAGCTTCCTGGAGTTTGTCCACCAGGTTGGCACGATGTTGGACAAGCGCACGCCGCGGCGCGCGACGCCGGCATTTGCCTTGATGGCGTTTGCGCGCCTCGCCGAGGCGTGGTCGCGAATCACTCAACGCGAGCCCCACATCACTCCGGAAACCGCCACCTTCACTTGCCACAGGCTGCAAGTGAATTCCGCCAAGGCCCGCCGCGAACTGGACTACGTCGAGACACCGCTGCACCAGTTGCTGGCCGCCACCATCGGGTGGATGCGCGAGCAGGACCTGATCGGCTCCAGCTAGGTGTCACAGCGGGAGTCAGAGCGCGCTTCTCGATCGCCGCCTACGGGGAAAGTACACTTTGACCCAAGCTTCTCACCGTTCCGATGGAGTCGGCAATGAAAGCAACGACAGCGCTGATGGTCCTCTTGCTGTTGATCGCCTCGACGGCGGCGCAGGCGGTGCAGGCTGATGCTTCGCGTGTGCATGAGATCACCAATCCAGACACCCGTGCGTGGTGGCAAGCGACCGAGGCACTGTCGAGCGATGCAATGGATGGACGCGACATCGGGTCGGCCGGCTACGACCGTGCGGCTGCTCTGGTGGCCAAGCGCTTTGCCGCGGCGGGATTGCAGCCAGCGGGTGTGGACGGGACCTGGTTTCAGCCGTTTCAGCTTGACGACAGGCGGATCACCCCTGCCGGGACGCACATCGCGGTAGGCAAACAACCGCTGCGCTTGCTGTATGACATCCTTCCACGTTTGTCGCCGGGTATGCCGACAACCCTCGACGCGCCAATGATGTTTGGTGGCTACTGCGCCCCGGGCACGTTGGGGGACGCGCGCGGCAAAGTCGTCCTTTGCTTCGGCTGGCGGCGGGCTGGCCTCACCAGTCGCGCCAGTCGCATGCAGGCGGTAGAGCAGGCCGGTGCCATGGGCATCCTGGACATTGCCGATCCGGGTTTCAGCGAAGAGCCGACGCGCTGGCCCATGGCTTACGCGCGCGAAGTGGCGCCCGTGGGGGCGGTCGCACCTGCGGGCGATCACCTCCTGGCCGCAGTGCTCAACGCCGATGCACTGGCGTCGGCGATCGCCGGCTCCGGACATGCGGCTGCACAACTGCTGGTTTTGGGCAGTGCGGGCAAGCCGTTGCCGCGCTTCGACGTACCGGGGCGCTTTCGTGCCGCTTTGCAGGTGCAGCATCACGTGATCACCTCCGCCAACGTCCTGGGGATGCTGCCGGGAACCGATCCCGACCTGCGTGACCAGACCCTGGTGATTTCGGCGCATCTGGACGGCTATGGCCATGGCGAGCCGGTACGCGGAGACGGCATCTACAACGGCACCCTCGACAACGCCGCGTACGTGGCGCTGTTGGTGCGGCTGGCCGACCGGCGTGATGGCAAGGGCTTCCGCCGCCCGGTACTGTTTGCCGCGTTCACCGGAGAGGAAAAGGGCCTGCTTGGAAGCCGCTGGTTCGTGGCCCACCCGACCGTGCCAATCGGCTCCATCGTGGCCGACATCAACCTTGATCAGATCCGGCCGATCTTTCCGCTTGACCTGCTTACGGTCCATGCACTCAACGACAGCACGCTCGGGGACGCTGTGCGCACGGTGGCGACCGAGCGGAACATTGAGGTGCAGCTCGATCCCGAGCCGCAGCGCCAGTTGCTGCGGCGCTCGGACCACTGGCCGTTCATCCAGGCGGGTATTCCCGCGACAGGTTTTGTTTTCGGTTATCGCCCGGACAGTGCATCGGAGCAGCGCTATCGCCACTGGTACCAAGTGCAATACCACCGCCCGCAGGATGATCTGAGCCAACCGATGGATTGGACTGCCGCGGGCAAGTTCAATGACTTTTTCTACGCGTTGGTGGCGAATGTGGCCAATGGCGACACCGCACCGAGATGGAAATCCGGCAGTCCGCTGGCACCGCATGCGGCGCAACCGGGCTTGGGAACAAAGGTGAGGGCGCCTGCGAATTGAGCGAGCGGAAAGCTCACTCGCACGCCGCGGAACAACACGGCCGGATGCATTTGCCGCGAACGCAGTAATGGACGTGACCGCATCTCACTTGTCCGGCGTGCGCAAGCCTGGCGCTTGACCACGGCCGCGCCAGTGGACAAACCCCGGCGCGAGCGCGAGCAGCTTTCTTCACGTCATCGCTTACGTGACTATGGCCTGATGGTGGCTGCGACATGCAACCGAGTGCCCCCGATTTCCATATTCCACCCCAGGCATCGTGGCGCGTCGCACGTGTGTTCCAGCGCGGCAAGTTCAGGGCAGCAACCAACAATGGAGGAATGACCGATGGTGATGACGCGGACCACGCGCCGCCTGATGTGGGTGGGACTCGGTGCGCTGGGAGCGCTGTTGATCGCCATCATCCTGCTCAACATGTGGCCGCACGAAAAGCAGTTGCAACATCGTCTGCAACATGTCAGCGCGGTTGACAGCGCACAGTTCCGGCGCGAAGTGGGCACCTTGCTCGGCGCCAGCGTGGTGGAGGGCAACGCGGTGACCGATTACCAGAACGGCGTGGAATTCTTTCCCGCCATGCTGGCTTCGATCCGCAGCGCGCAGCACAGCATCAACATGGAAACGTACATCTACTGGTCCGGTGACATCGCCAAGGAGTTCGCCGACGCGTTGATTGAGCGCGCCCATGCGGGGGTCAAGGTACACGTGCTGGCCGACTGGCTCGGCTCGACGCGGATGAAGCAGACATTGATCGACGATCTGCGCGCGGGCGGTGTGCGGTTCGAGTACTTCCATCCGCTGCATTGGTACTCGATGGATCGGATCAACAATCGCACCCACCGCAAACTGCTGATCGTGGACGGCAAGGTCGCCTTCAACGGCGGTGCCGGGATTGCGGACGAGTGGAACGGCAATGCCACCCGATCCGATCACTGGCGCGACATGCAGTTTCGGGTGGAAGGCCCGGCTGCGGCGCAGATGCAGGCGATCTTTGCCGACAACTGGCTGACGACGTCCGGAGAAACCTTGCTGGGCGAGGACTATTACCCGGTCACGCCGCCCAGCGGCGACGTTGCCGTGCAGGCGTTTGCCAGTTCGCCCGATGGTGGCAGCATCAATATGGAGTTGTTGTACCTGATGGCGATCAATGGCGCGCGGCGAAGCATCGACCTGGAGTCCGCGTATTTCGTGCCCGGCGATCTGGCGATGACTGCGCTGCTGGACGCGCTGCGTCGCGGTGTGAAGCTGCGCATCGTCGTGCCCGGGCCGTACGTGGACAGCCAGGTGGTGCGCAACGCTTCACAGCAAAAATGGGGTGAACTGCTGCACGCTGGCGCCCACCTGTATCAATTCCAGCCGTCACTGTTCCACAACAAGTTGATGGTGGTGGACAGTTACCTGACGATCGGCGGCTCAGCCAATTTCGACAACCGCTCGTTCCGGCTCAACGATGAAGCCAACGTCAACATCCATGACCGTGCGTTCGCCGAACACATGACCGGCGTGATCGATGGTGACATCGCTCGATCGCACAAGATGACGCTGGCGCAGTGGCGCCAGCGACCGTGGACCCAGCGCGTGTTTGAGTGGCTTTCCGCCCAGGCAGATTCGCAACTGTAGTGCCACGACGGGCTGAAGCGGAACGGTCAGCCCAAGCCACGCGCAGCTCACGCCGCCACCGCGTTGCTGCCGCCTGCAGGGCGTCCGCCGTGGCGGTTATCCTTGGGGCATGAACAGAGCATGGAATGCCACGGCCGCGCGCCGTCTGTGCATGGCGCTTGTGGCCGTTGGCTTGCTGGCGCTGGCTGGCTGCGCGACGGCTCCGCCACGCAACACTCAGAACATCTGCCAGGTCTTCGACGAATTCCCGGGCTGGTACCACGATGCCGTGGCGGCGCAGAAGCGCTGGGGAACGCCGGCCCATGTGCTGATGGCATTTGTGCAGCATGAGTCTGGATTCAAGGGCAAGGCGCGCCCGCAGCGGCCACGATTTCTGTTTATCCCGTTGCCACGTCGGTCGAGTGCATTTGGCTATGCGCAGGCCCAGGACCCGGTGTGGAAGGAATACCGCAAGGCAAACGGGCGCTGGTTCAAGAGCCGCAAGGATATGGATGATTCGCTTGACTTCCTCGGCTGGTATACCGATCGCATCCATCGCGAGTTGGGCATTTCCAAGTGGGATCCCACGCACTTGTATCTGGCCTACCACGAAGGCATTGCGGGTTATCGCACTGGCCATTGGCGGCGGGACCGCCCGTTGCTGCAGGCAGCAGCGGCAGTCGATCACCGCGCGCGCGAGTATGGCGCCCAGCTTCGGCAGTGCCGGTAGCGCGCGCGAAAAACGCGTGTTCAGCGACCCGCGAATCGCAGTAGATTGGCGTGCGCGGCTTCTGGCATTCGCTCGATCAGACGGGTGTACACGCGGCGATGGTCGCTCGGCGCCGCCTCGCATGGGGAACATCTCGATCTCTAACTGGAGTCCTCGGCATGCGCACTTTTGATGACCTGCAAGGTCGGCAGTGGCAAGCCGCCTTGATGGAAGCTTCGTTCGGGAGCGTGGTATTGGTTTTCGGTCGCCTCGGGGGCAGTGAGGTGGTGCAGAAAACCCTGGACGCGGAAGCGGCCAACATCACGGCGGCGGAGGCGCTGCTGGCAAATCTGGACGATGCCGGCTTGCGGGCGTTGCTTGCCGAGGCGGCGCCGTGGAGTCATGACGACTGAGCGCTGGGCGGCAGCGGGGATGTTCGGCATAAACAAACGCGTGGTCGACCGGATTACCGCGCGCAGGTGCGCAGATCGTGGCGGTCGCTGAGGCTCAGGCGGCGCATGCGATGAGCGTTCGTTAGCTGCGCGCTGTGCGGCGAGAATGCTAGAACGCTGCGGTGGCTCGCTTTGCCCGCTGCGATCGCCTGTTACCCGAGCGCTCAATCGGAAATTGCCAGCACGCACGCGTCCGCACCGTAGCTGCGGCAACACACCGGAAAAATCGACAGGTTGCGCGGCGCAATAATCGGACCGAGCAGACCCTCCAGGAAACCCCGGAAGAAGCTGCATCCGGAGTGGCCGTCCTCCGTGCACAAAGGACTGTTGTGGATGTGCACCTGGGCGTCTTGCTGGTCTACCTCGATCAGCGCACGCAACGCTGGCGCGCCGATGCGCGAGATTGCATCGAGCAAATCCAGGCCGCGCTCCAGCGCGTACTCCCTTGCAAACACCCACGCGCCGATGCGCTGTCCGGCCAACGCCAGTGACGCTTCACGCGCGGCCTCGGGCACCGCTGTGCTCAGCGCCAACAATTCCGGCAGCACATGCGGGTAATCATATTCAAGTGAGCGCAACGCCTTGTCGACCGCGGCGACGTCCGGCGCAAGTGGAACCATTTCGATGAATGCGGGGATCTCCACTGGTGTGGCCGGCGTGACTGCTGGCGCGCGCGCGATCGGTTGGATGAATTCGAATTCCGCTTCCACTTGTGGTTCCGGTAGCGGGGCCGGCGGTACTTGCCCCTTCCCCGGAGTAGTGGGTCGGATGGTCGGATCCGTTGGCAGCAGGCTGGACGCGGTGTCGGGTGATGTTTCAGCCACCGCAACCGTCGGCGGCGGATCGGGTGTGTAATTTACCGGCGGCAGCGATGCGGCGAAATGCGGTTTCATCGCGCCGTCGACAACCGGCGCGACGTGGTAGCTGATGAGACGCTCACAGGCTTCCAGCAAGTTCTCCAGCGCCCGCTGCTTGCGGCGCGGCCCTTGCACCACCACCGTCAGCAGGATGCCGTGCACATCGGCCACCAGACGCTGGCGCCGCAAGGTGAATCCGGTTGCGAGCACGAGCCCGCTGATCTCGATAAGCAGACCCTCACGGCTGGCTGCGAGGCCCTGGATTTCCAGTTCGATCATCAAGTCCCCTGAACTCATGGCGGTGGAATACACGCTGCGTAGCGCGCCTTCGGGCGGCGCAAGTCCCATCGAGTTGCGTCAGCGACCCGCGTCGTGGACATTATCGCCGGAGGATGCGCTGCACGCTGTGCACGCGTCACATGTCCGGATCACCCCGACGCCGTACTCGTCCCGCCTGCGTCTCTCGGTGCGTCATGCCCGCAGTGGTACAGGTGTTGCGGCCACTTGACCAGATTCTAACCAGGCATGTGGCATGCTCACCTTTGGCCTTGAGCGAGGCCCGCAGCTTGCTGATGGTTGTGCTCCTGGCCAACGCCGTTTCATGCGCGTGCATGGAACGACTCAGCCCAGCTTCCACGGACGGTGGCCGAGACCGGGCATTGCTATTTGTGGAGGAACCAACTCATGGTAAACATCGCACGCTGGAATCCCGTCAAGACGGTGAGCAGCTTCGATCCCGTCGCTACGTTCGAGGACATGTTTCGCGGTTTGCGCTCGCATCCGTTGTGGAACGAGATGGAGCCGACGCCGTTGATGCGGCTGGATGTCACCGAAGACGAAAAGTCGTTTCTGGTCAGGGCTGAAATGCCCGGGATCAGCAAGAACGACATTGAAATCTCGGTGGAGGGGAATCAGGTCGCTATCAGTGCGGAAGTGAAACGCGAGACAGGCAAGAAGGATGCTGACCGGATGCATCTGCACACCGAGCGCTATTACGGCAAGATCTACCGGGCCTTCACCCTGCCCAACGATCTGGACAGTACGCAGGCCGATGCGCGCTACGAGAATGGTGTGCTTACGCTGACCTTGCCGAAAAAGCCCAATGGCACGTCGCGGAAACTCACGGTCAATTGAGCCAGTTGAGCTTTCGGCGGGTGTCAGCTTGATGATCTGGACGCTGGCTGGCCTCCCGACCATACGGAGGCTCTGAAGAGAAGAAGGTGGGGTCCGGTTGACGCCCGATTCGGGTCCGTCGATCCGGGCCCCTTGGGTGACGGTCAGCACCACCGGACGCAGAAACCCATTGCGCAATTTCGCGCAAACATCACCGAAGTGGCCGAACGGGCTTGACTGCAGTGCCCACCGGGAGTTTGCTTGCCACCGGTTTTCAAGCGCAGGTTTCCTGCGCCAGTGGCACGTCGACAGCGGCCGCCCAATCCATCCAGGCGGTGACCCGTGTCCACACAGGTCCGCATGCCATGAGCGACACGGCGCCAACCAGCCGACCTCAACGATGACGGCGAAACGGTTGAGCAGGATGCAAGCCACATGAAGATCCGTGAAAGCGGCATGCCCGACGAAGCGCAGTGGGCCAGCTTCTTTGACTGCGAGGCAGCTACGCAGAAGCTGCTGGAAGCGGCTGGCGTGCACGGCGATGTCATTGAATTTGGCTGTGGCTACGGATCCTTCACGATACCGATGGCCCGTCGCACCAGCGGGCTGGTTACCGCGCTGGACATTGACCCCGCAATGATCGCCCGCGTGCGCGAAAAAGCCGGTGATCTCGATCTGCGCAACGTTCGTGCCGAGTTGCGGGATTTTGTGGCCGACGGCGCTGGCGTAGCCGCTGCGTCACAACAGCTCGCACTGATCTTCAACTTGCTGCACCTGGCGCAGCCAACCCATTTACTGCGCGAAGCGCACCGCACGTTGTGCACTGGCGGCGTGCTGGCAGTGATCCACTGGCGTAGTGACATCGCCACGCCACGGGGTCCACCGCTTGCGATGCGCCCGACTCCCGGGCAATGTCGGCAATGGATGACCGATGCCGGGTTTCGTGACATCGCAACGGTGGATCTGCACGCGTGTTGTCCGTTTCATTTCGCGCTGGTTGCGCGCAAGTGAGCCTGAATCGCGACGGCCAGTGGCTGCCGCGCAATTATCAGCAGCGTGCGTTCAATCACCGTTGCCTGCGCCGCTTGGGTCGAGGAATGCCAGGGCATCGCTGCTGCGCGTGTCGACTTTCAGGGTGAGCAGCGGATCGGCCCGAGTGTGACCGAGGGTAACCGCAGCGATGGGTTTGCCCGCTTGTGCAGCAGCATGCACGAAGCGGTAGCCCGAATACACCATCAGCGAGGAGCCGACCACCAGCACTGCGTTGGCGGCTTGCCACGCGCGGGTCGCCGCGTCGACGCGATCACGTGGCACGTTTTCGCCAAAAAACACCACGTCGGGTTTCATGATGCCGTCGCAGCGCGGACAAGCTGGGACATCGAAGCGGCTGAAGTCGTGGCCTTCCAGATCGGCGTCGCCGTCCGGAGCATCGGCGGCATCCAGCCAGGCCCACGCGGGATTGCGTGCAAGCAGCCGCTGCTGGAAAGCAGCGCGGGCGGAGTATTGGCCGCAGGTCATGCAGCGCACGCGGTCAAGGCGACCGTGCAGGTCGACAACGTTCTGGCTGCCGGCGCGCTGATGCAGGCGATCGACGTTTTGCGTAACCAGCAGTTCGACCTGACCGCGCCGTTCCAGTTGCGCCAGGGCGCGGTGCGTGGCGTTTGGCTGCGCGCTGCCGAACCGACGCCAGCCGATCATGCTGCGGGCCCAGTAGCGCTGGCGCGTGGCAGGTTCGTGCATGAACGCGGTGTAGGTTACCGGTGGCGCACGCTTCCACTGGCCGTCGCGATCACGGTAGTCCGGGATGCCCGACTCGGTGCTGCAGCCAGCGCCGGTCAGCACGAACAACCGTGAGTGAGCGCCGATGAATTGCTGCAACGGAGTCATCATGGGAATGTGGGTGCAAGGCCGCCAGAAGTACAGGGGCCGCCATCGTCACGCTCACGTCGTAATTGCATGCCCGCAGGGTGTCCGGCCGGAACGATCTTGCACGTGCGCCCGCCGGTGGCTGGGCGCGGCGTGACCGTTGTACGTGCCACCCTGCATGCAGGCGGCGCACTTCGCCTGCATGCGGATCACAGCAGTAACCAGCGCCGCAACGTCGGCTGATCACACGACATCGGCGGAGTTTGCCGGCGCCGGCGGGCGTCTGCTTGCAGCGTGCCGCGCAGGACGGCGTGCAAGAAACGCCTCCACTCGTTCAAACGGAATGTGATCGCCCGCGTCGCTGCCGTAATAAGCCTCGGCGACGTTGCCGTCCTCATCGATGAGGAAGTCGGCGGGCATCAGGTTCGTGGTGTTGAGGCCAGCGAGGCCGACCAGACGCAGCCCTCGGAGCAGTGTGGGCACCCGCGTGACGATGGCCTTGAGTTTGCGCCAGAGCGAACTTTCGATGCCATACACATTGTGCGCGGTGGAGGTCGGGTCGGCGACGACCGGGAACGGGCGCGGATGGCGCGAAACGAAGCGTTTTACCTCTTCCGGCGTGGAGGTGAACACGGCAACGATATTCAGCCCGAGCGCCGACAGGGCCGGATAACGCTGGGTGAGCTGATAGATCTGGAAATTGCAGAACGGGCAGGCGGCGTCGCGAAAGAAACACAGCAGAGTACGTTGCGATCCGGTACCGATGGGCACAGGCTTGCCGTAGATGTCGATCAAGTCCAGATTCGGTGCTTTGGTCGGGGCACTCAAGCGCATGGGAATTCACCTTGTATGGGATGACGTGAATTTGTGGCGTCCGTGCCGAGTCTTGCCTGTCCAGCTGATGTTGGTGGGTTGAAGCAGCAAAGTATCGACTGCGCAAAAAAATGTGTTGTGGACACGGAGGCAGTGGCCAACGATGTGGTCGCGTTCGTTACTCGCTTGCTGCAGCGTGCCAGCGGGCTTGCCTCGCATGGTTGCACCGGGTCGCGTGGGACACCCGCAAAACCCCCGTGCCGTGTCGTGGCCGACGCAGCGCAAATGCGAAATGAGGATGGCCGCAAGCGATGGTCCCGGGTCCAGCTCGAGGTTCGGGTCGTGCTCGTCGTGGGAGCTGCACAAGGCAAGCTTTTATTGGCCGGCGCGGATGGTTTGCGGGGGCAGGTACATGGTGTACAGCGAGCGCTCTTCGCGGGCGAGGCGTTCGTCCAGCGCTTCCACGATGTGATTCAGTTCATTGAGAAATTTCGCCTTGTTTTCCTCATTGATGCCGAATTCGTTGTGGTGCTTGATGAAGGCGGCAACCTTGCGTCCGATGTCGCCCATTTCCCTGCGCATGTCACGCATCAATTCCGCCCCTTCCGGATCCCCTTTCAGGCAATAGCTCAGATAGGTGTAAAGGCGCAGGTTCTCCTCCAGCAGATGCTCATTGAGCAACAGCCTGAACTTGTTGACGTACTTCCCGGTCTCCTCGAATTTTGACGCCTGCGCGGAGTTCCGGATCTTGCCGATCAAATCCACCAACGCGCGGTGGTGGTCCAGGAAGTGGGCGATGAGCTTGCCGTCATAGTGGATTTCGGTACCTGGCGCGACCTGCGGCCCCTCGAGCCTCTCCCCTTGTGCGTTGTCGCGCTTTTTCTTGCCGAAAAACAACATTGTTCAGTGTCCTTGGATGGATGAGCTGATGAGTTGTGCCGCGGCGCAGCACACGGAATCGTGCAGACGCAGGTACCTGGCACGAAAGCGGCGATGAGCGCGCGGGTTGGCTGGCCTCCCCCTGGGGCCAGCCCTGGGACAAGCATTGCCTATGCCATACGCACAAGTACGGGCACGCGCTGGCGCGTGGGTAGTCAAAATTGTGACGCGTGTACGGTTATCCACGTTGCGCATGCGCCAAGCACATCCTTCCATGGGCCGCCGCGCTTTGAGCTGATCGTTCCCCATGGTCTCCTGCGGCAGCGATCAGCTTGAAACGCATGACGTCAGGCGGTGACGTCGTCTCGCTGTGACCATTTGTGACCTTTTGCGGCAAGGCGCGCAAGCAACCCGAAGACGGACGGCCATAGGTGTGCGCGCGGTTGGCCCTCCCTTACCGGCAGCGGTCCTGGTCTGGAGAATGGCGCGGGTGAGATACCGGTTGTTTCATGCTCGGCTGGCGAGCCTGCGCCTGCTGGCTTAGGATTGGGGTGGCAGGCGATGCGACAAGCTATCGATGAACTGTCGGTTTCCTGTTGGTGTCGCACCTGCCACATCACTCAGGGGGAAATCAGCATGACCGATCGTTCATTGGCCTGGACCAAGGCCGCGCCACACTTGCTCAGTATCCTGCGTATCGTCAGCGGCTTGTTGTTCATGCAGCACGGTGCGCAGAAGTTGTTTGGACTTCTGGGCGGGACGCCGGTGGACTGGGCGTCGTTAATGGGTCTGGCCGGAGTGCTGGAATTTTTCGGTGGCTTGCTGGTGCTGGTCGGCCTCGCTACGCGACCGGTGGCGTTCATTCTTGCCGGGGAAATGGCGTTTGCCTATTTCATGGCGCATAACCCGTCGGCCTTCTGGCCTGTGCTCAACGGCGGAGGCATGGCAGTGATGTTCTGCTTCGTGTTCCTGTATCTGTCTGCCGCCGGCGCCGGACCGTGGAGTGTGGATCGTCTGCTGCGTCGTGGGTGACGGCACTCCGCTGGTTGCGTAGTTACGGGCCACGCAGCAGTGGCGAAGCGCGCCACGCCGGCATGGACTGTGCGGGCGCGCACCCAAGATTGTGGTGACGGACCCAAGCGCCCGGCGCTTCGGTCCGTCAGTCCGTCGCGCGTTGTCGTGGCATCAGCGCGCGACCGCACACGTGTTCGGCGGCGAGTCACACGCCATCGGCACCAGATCGCTTCTGTGTCTTTTGTCATGGGTGACGAGGGCACGCATCAGGTACGCTCAGGGGTCACTCGAGAGGAGACCCTGCCCGATGAAGCACCCCCTTACGCTGGCTCTGGCCATTGCCCTGTCCGGTTCCCTGGGCGCCTGCACGGATTCTGATTCCAGCAAGAGCACCTCTGCGCAGTCGCAGGCTCAGGCGCCGACCGCAGCGCCCGCGACCGCCTCTCCAGCCAATGCCGACAATCCGTTCTTTGCCGAAAGTACGCTGCCACTGCACTACCCCGCATTCGACAGGATCAAGGACGCTGATTTCGCCCCCGGCTTTGATCGCGGCATGACCGATCAGTTGCAGGAGGTTGCGGCGATCACGGCTGCAGCCGATGCAGCGACGTTTGACAACACCATCATCGCGCTCGAGAAGTCGGGGCAGATTCTGCATCGCACGTCCACCGCGTTTTTCAGCCTGGTCGGTGTGGAAAACAGTGACGCCCGCAGGGCCATCCAGGCCGAATACGCACCCAAACTGTCGGCACACCGCGACGCGATCATGCTCAATCCGGCGTTGTTCGCACGTATCCAGAAGCTGTACGACACCCGCACCAGTCTGGGCTTGGACGCCGAAGGCGTGCGCCTGATCGAGCGCTACCATACCGACTTCGTGCGCGCGGGGGCCAAGCTTTCCGATGCCGACAAGGCGCACTTGAAGGACATCAACGGTGAGCTGGCGAAGCTGGGCACCAAGTTCAGCCAGAACGTACTGGCCGAAGTGAATGATTCGGCGCTGGTGGTCGACACCAAGGCCGAGCTCGCCGGCCTCACCGACGCGCAAATCGGCGCCGCGGCGGCCGCCGCCAAGGCGAAGGACCTGGACGGCAAGTATGTCGTTGCCCTGCTCAACACCACCGGCCAGCCGCCGCTGATGCAACTGCAGAACCGCGCCTTGCGCGAGCGCTTGTTCAAGGCCTCGATCGCGCGTGGCAGCCGCGGCAACGCCTATGACAACACGGCGATCGTGGCGCAGGTGATGAAGCTGCGGGCGGAGAAGGCGACGATGCTCGGCTACCCCACCTGGGCTGCCTACGTGCTGGCCGACGAAACCGCCAAGACGCCGCAGGCGGTCAACGCCATGCTCGGCAAGCTGGCGCCACCGGCGGTGGCAAACGCGAAACGCGAAGGTGCAGCGCTGCAGGCGATGATTGACAAGGAACAGGTAGCCAAGGGTGAGCCAACCTTCAAACTGGAGCCGTGGGACTGGGCGTACTACACCGAAAAAGTGCGTGCCGACAAATACAACTTTGACGAAAGCCAGCTGAAGCCATACTTCGAGATGAAGAACGTGCTGGAGAACGGCGTGTTCTACGCTGCCGGCCAGCTCTATGGTCTCACCTTCAAGCAGCGCACCGACTTGCCGGTCTACAACCCGGACGTGCTGGTCTACGACGTGTTCGACGCTGACGGCAAGCAGTTGGCGATCTTC
>CAJDVT010000045.1_pt1 | contig 17931 bp, 16 predicted proteins | sample 7391411 | NCBI WGS metagenome assembly CAJDVT01 (sample SAMEA7055698, study PRJEB34461) | soil metagenome | biome: terrestrial ecosystem; feature: Peninsula; material: soil | place: Antarctica | collected 2016 | reverse complement strand
GCGCTGGCCCAAGTGAGCGCCGTGGACTTCACGGTCGGCCGCAGCGGGCGAATCACTCCAGTGCTGGAGTTTGCGGCGGTACAACTGGACGATCATCGCGTGCGGCGCGTCAGTGTCGGCTCACTGCGGCGCTGGCGACAGCTCGATATCCGTCCCGGAGACCAGATTGAGGTGGCGCTTGCCGGGTTGACTATTCCGCGGCTGAAGGCCGTGGTCTGGCGCACGCAGCAACGTGTCGCGTTGACCGTGCCGGACCCGGACAAACACACGCCATTGACCTGCTGGCAACCCACGGCGGGCTGCGAACAACAGTTTCTGGCGCGGCTGGTGTGGTTGGGTGGAAAGCATGGTTTGGGTCTTGCGGGCGTGGGCGCCGACACATGGCGACGCCTGATCGAGGCCGGCCTGATCCATCACCTGCTGGACTGGATCACGTTGACGCCGGAGCAATTGGCGGCGGTGCCGGGGATCGGCACGAGCCACGCGGAAACGTTGGCGCACTCATTTGTCCGTGCGCGCGAACGAACGTTCGAACGCTGGGCGGGCGCGCTCGGCGCGCCGGCCGGCGCGGAGCAAGGCGGATCGGATTGGGCTTCGATGAGCAGTCGCAGCGCGGGTGAGTGGCAGGCGCTGGACGGCATCGGTGCAGCACGCGCTGAGCAATTGATGACGTTTTTCGGTTGTCCCGACGTGCGTGCCCAAGCCGTTCGTCTGCATGCAGCGGGCGTGCCGGGTTTCTGACGTGTTGTGAAATATCGCCTCGCCGCTACGACCGAAGTCAGTGCGCGTGGTATGCGCCCCACCGAACGCCCGCGGCTGTGCTCGCGTCCGGTGCGGATCACGTGGTTCACGACACCGTTCAGGAGTACTCGCAACGCCGCAGGCCACGAACACCCGTCGATGCGCTCGCTCCGCTCGCCGTAGTGTCATGAGACGCGAGGTTCAGCCCTGCAACTCACCATCAAGGTAATACCAGCGTCCGTCCATGCGCACGAAACGGCTGATTTCGTGCTGGCGCTGCGCCCGCCCGCCACCCAGTCGGTAGGTCGCGACGAATTCCACCGTGACGTGGTCGGCATCAATCGTGCGTTGGCGACCGACATCCAGCCGCAGCCAGGTGGGTGCGGGGCGCTGCGCCGCCAGCCGCAGGCTGGCCGGGCAGGTAGCTGGGTGCCAGCTCGCCAGCAGATAGTCCTCGCGCTTGAGCACATAGGCACTGTAGCGCGAGCGCATCAGTTGCCCGGCGCTGGTGGCAGCCGCACCATTGTGCAGAGGACCGCAGCAGGCGGCGTACCCAACGGGATTGCCACACGGGCATGGGGTCAATACGTCGATCGATTTCATGCTGCCGTTGTACCGGGTTTCGCCGGTTAGTGCAGGTCCGCTTTCAGCGGGCCACGCGCCGCCACAAGCGACAACGGTTATTGGCCGGCATCGCGCGATCTTCGACCAGGGCGAAGCCCGCCGTCATGGCCAGCGCATCCACGTCCGCGGCATCGCGGATCGCCATGTGCGCTCCGCGCTCTTTCAACCACTGGTCGAACGTGGCGTTGCTTGCGCTGCTGTAGCGACCGTCGTAGTTGAACGGACCGTAGATCACCAGAAGCGCGTCATCAGGGGTGACGGTCGGGAGTTGCGCGAAAAAATGTCGCACTTCAGGCCACGCCATGATGTGCAACGTGTTGGCGCTGAAGATCGCGTCGAACTGCCCACGGGGCCAACGACCACTGACGTCGAGTTCCAACGGGTCGGGCGTGTTCGGCAGCGCCGCCTCGTCCAGCCAGTCACGAATACCAGGCAAATGGTCCGCGCGATCCGAGCTTTGCCAAGTCAGGTGTGGCAGCGCGGCGGCGAAATGTACGGCATGCTGGCCAGTACCGCTGCCGATCTCGAGCACACGCTGCCGATCAACAAAGTACTCACGCAGCACGTCAAGGATTGGTTCGCGGTTGCGTTCGCAAGCTGGCGAATGCAGCTTGTGCATGCCCAGGCTGGTTCAGCCCGGGTGCCCGCGCAAAACTCGCGACGGCAACATCAACAAAGCGCCCAGGAACGCAAACACCGCGCCCAGCGTGATGCCAATCAACCGGAATGGCAGCGCAACCAGCCACACGATCGGGTACAGCACCAGGGCGAGCAGCGCCAGCGGCCAGCAGACCACCAGCAGCAACAGCCAGAGCAGGAATGCAGCCATGAGGTGATCCTCGCCGACGATCAAGTAAACCCGAGTCTAGCGCAGTGGCGTGATCTGCCCCAGATGACTCCCGGCACCCCTGATCGGTTGAAAAAGTCGCAGCAAGCCAGCGCGGTTTCACCGCGTCTCAGCCCATCGGTCGCACCCCGATCAGCCACAAGTGCAGCCAGAACGCGAACACGATCCAGGCTGCCACGCCAATCACCAGGACCGCCCCGTCGCCGGCCAGTGTCCCGGCTGGATACACCGTGCCCGCGCGACGATCGCGCCGGCGCGACACGATGAACACCAACACCGCCCACAGCAGGAACACACCGAACACCACCACGTCACGCAGCATTCCCGTGGCCAGCAAATGGCCGAACGCCCATACCTTGACGCTCAGCAGCAGCGGATGCCCGAACTTCGCCTTGAGGTGGTTGCGCGGAATGTACGCGGCCGCCAGCAGCACAAACGCAATGAGAGTAAACAAGGCGTTGAGATGACGCAGGGCCAGCGGCGGCACGTACAACAACACCGGCTGCTGGCGCGCCAGGGCGAAGCCCCAGCAGATCAACACAAACCCGATCAGCGAAACCAGGGCGTAGATGCCCTTGAAGCGCATCTTGCCGAGCCGGGCTATCTGCAGGCTGCGCCAGTCGTCGGCGAAAACGCGTAGCGAATGCGTGCCGAGGAATATGAGCAGGCCGACAATCAACAAGGTCATCGTGCTCGCTCCGCCCAGGATAGTGGTTCGGAGTATAGGTGAGTGCCGCGGCCAATCAGCCAGTACGCGGTTCGATACGGACGGCGAGGGCGATGCCATCGTCATGCAGTGTTATCGCGTCGCTGGCGGGCAGCGCTGGTCGCCATGCATCGCCAGCGTCCAGGCGACCGTCGCCGGTATCGATCCGGCCCCGGGCACAGAACACCAGCAGCGTTGCCCGATCGATCATCCGCGTTGCCGGTCCGTACCAAACCTGCACCTCGCCACGCAAATGCGCGCGTCGCACCATCAGGTTGAAGTCACGGGTGGGGCCGCCGGCAAGTGCCACATCCACCTTCGCTTCGCCAGCAAACGCAAACGGTGTGAACGGCGCGGTCAGCGCGTGCGTGCGGCTGTCGTCAAGCGTCATCGTGAAGCCCCTGCCCTCGAGTAACACGATCTGCCGGTCGATGCCGGGAAAACGCGAGAAAGGTGCGGCACTGTCGACCTCGGCGATGCTCACCCGCCACAGGAAATGCTCGCTGCCCGCGCCGGACGGATGGACGGCTATCTCGCGGGTTCGACCCAGGCCGTTCTTCCACGGCGTCGAGCGGCACTCGGCGAGACGGATGATCATGTACTTCTCTCGATGACGCGCGCGAATGGAGGCAGCGCCCGCAGCATGCTGGCGCCATAGCGCTTGATGACCACACGACGGTCCAGCAGCACAATGCGCCCGTGATCGGTTTCATTGCGGATCAGCCGGCCGCAGTATTGGGTGAGCAAGCGTGTGGCGTCGGGCACGCTGACCTCGATGAACGGGTTGCGGCCGCGCGTTTCCAGCCATTCGGCGTAAGTGGCCCCGACCGGGTCGGTGGGCACGGCAAATGGCAGCTGCGTGATCACCACGGTCTCGCACAACTTGCCGGGCAGATCCAGACCTTCGCCGAATGAGGCCAGACCGAACAGCGTGCTGCCCTTGCCCGCCTCAATGTCCGCGCAGTGCTCGGCGACCAGTTGCGACTTGCCCAGCGAGCCTTGCGCGCGCACCTTGCGTACCTGCGCGATGGGCAGTTTTTGCAACACGCGTTCAAGCTTCGCACGCGACGTGAACAGGACCAGGTTGCCCGCGTCCCAGTCCAGATTGGCAGCCAGCCACGTGCTGATTTCGTCAGCGTGGGCTTCGCGTGCGTCCGGCAGGGTGCGCATTGCCGGGATTTCAAGCCGGGCCTGCGTCGCCAGATCAAACGGCGAGGGCAGGCTCAGCGTGAGTGCATCGTCGGGCAGCCCGACCGCATCGGCGAAACCGTGGAAGTCGCCGCCCGCGCTGAGTGTGGCCGAGGTCAGTACGACGCCGCTGGCATTGCCCCACAGCACTCTGCGCAACAGGTCGCCGGCAGATACCGCCGAGGCGTGACAGACCAGTTGCTGGTCGCCACCAAGGGTGACCCACCGCGCGAGCGGCGGTGCGTCCTCCGGATCAGCGCCTGCCCAGGCGCGCCAGCATGCTGCCTGTTTGCCGATCCGCTCCAGCGCCATGCCAAGTTCCCGCGACAGTGCTTCCTGAGGTGCACCGCCGTTGACCATTTCCACTACCGCGCGACGTACCGCCGTGAGCCAGCGCAGTACTTCGGTCGTGCCCAGATTGAGCGCGCGCGCGTGATCGATCCATTGCGTGGGAAGTTGTCCGAGCGAACCGCGGTACATGGGTTCCTTGTCGCGTGGATCAGGCAGCCAACCGAGGCGGATGGCCTTCTCCAGCTCCTCCAGTGTGTTACTCAGATCCTGCAGCTTTTCATCACCTTGATCGAGCCGCAGCTTGCCCAGCGTCTCCTTGTCGGTCAGCGCATATGCCGCGTGGATCTGACGACCGAGGCGGCTCAACTGGCGCGACGCCGTGCCGAGGTGCACATCAGCCGCACCGCGCGCGATGGCCTTGCCGGCGATGTGGTGACCTTCATCAAGGATGTACAGCGTTTCGCTCGGCTGCGGCAGGATCACGCCGCCCCAGCCTTCCTTTTCGCCCGGCATGGTGAGATCGGCCAGTACCAGGTCCTGGTTCGCCACGATGATCTCGGCCTCGTCCACAGCACGGCGCGCCGTGAAAAACGGACATTGGGCAAAATATGCGCACTTGCGCCCGGTGCAACCCCCGGCGCTGGTGGTCACCATCGGTCGCAGAAGGTCACTGACCGGCTCTGGCGTGCCATCCATGTCACCGTCCCACTCGCCGCTGGCAAATGCGCTGGAGAGTTTCGCCAGTGCGTGCTTGTCGCGAGGTTGGGGTGGTTTGGCCCACAGTGCCAGCTCCGCCTCGAAGCCGGCCAGACCCAGTTGCCCGGCGTCATCCATGCTCTGCGTGGCCATCGCCAGATTGCGTGGGCACAGGTAGCGTCCGCGGCCCTTCGCCAGAGCGACCTTGGCTTCGATCCCGTTCAGTTGCAGGTACAGCGGAATGTCGTTGCGTATCAATTGCTCCTGCAGCGCCACCGTGGCTGTGGCAATGAGCAATTTCTTCTTCTGAAAACGCGCCACCGCGACCCCGGCGATCAGGTAGGCCATGGATTTGCCGGTGCCGGTGGGCGCCTCAATGGCCGCCACGCCGCCGTGCCGGCTCAGGGCCTTGGCCACTTCGGCGATCATCCGGCCTTGGGACCCACGCGCCCGAAAGCCCGGCAGGCCGCTTTTCAGGCGGGCATATGCCGCGCGAATGGTGTCCTTGGTGATATCGGCAAGCATGGCTACCAGGTGGTGGGCCCGTGATTTTAGCCGCGCCGGGCCGGGCGCAGGTGGTCTGTGCCCAAATTTGATCGAACTTGGCCGACTTTTTGCTTGAAAATCTCCGGTAAGCCGGTGACGACGGCTTGCCGGTTCTGCTTCCGCGTCACAGAACCTTTTCGTTCACCACGGACAATCCCGCTTGCCATGAGCAACCACCATAACATCGCCGTACCGGCTCTGGTTCAGCCCGTACCGGCGACCTGGTTCGCCCATCTCGTGGAGGCCACAACGCCGCGACAAGTGGGCGCGGTGATCGTTGAGCTGGTGGAAGACTCCTGCCACGGCGTCGGGGCCACGCTGTTCTGGCCGAGCGGCCGTGCCGATACATTTGAGTCAACGGCCGACGACGCTCCTGAAGCGTGGGCGCCCCCACTGGTGCAGTCCGCCCTGCGAGCCCCGGGAGGTATGGCGCAGGCCGGTCGCATGGCGTCGGTGCGGCTGCTCGAGCACGAACGACTGGTGCTGTTGCTGAACCTGCCCGCTGGCACCGAACCACAGGCGTTGCTGGACGCGCTGGGAACGACGCTGCAGCTGGGACTCCGCCGGTTTTATCACGCGGTCAAGCTGCTGGATCTGCACGATTCGCACAAGCAACTGGAGCGTACCGAGCACCTGCAGCGCGCATTGTTCGCGATTTCCGACCTGGCCGGTTCGGCCCTGGACATGCCGCAGATGCTGAACGGCATTCATCGCGTGATCAGCACGTTGATGTATGCGCAGAATTTTTTCATCGTGCGTTGTGATGTCGCACGCGGCACGGTGCGCTTTCTGTATTACGCAGATGAGCGGGATGAGCAGGCGGCCGAAACGGCCTCCGAGGAAGTACTGGAAGATCTGGCTGGATCGGCCACATGGCATGTGCTGACCAAGGGCCGGCCGTTGATGGGGGACTACGCTCAATTGGTCACACAGACCGACGGTGAGCTGGTGACGTTCGGTCCGCCGAGTGCGGACTGGCTGGGTGTGCCGATGTTGCGCGAGGGCCAGGTTTTCGGCGCGCTGGTCGTGCAGACGTATGGCATCGGGTTGACCTATTCGCCGGAAGATCGCGCGCTCCTGGAGTTTGTCGCCAATCATGTGTTGACGGCGCTGGAGCGCAGGCAAACCAAGGATGAGCTTGAGCAGCGCGTGTTGACCCGCACCAGCGAGCTGGCTGATGCGAACCATGGCTTGCAACAGGAAGTGCTGGAGCGGCAGCGCGGCGAGAAGTTGCAGGCGGTGTTGTTCCAGTTGGCGCAACTGGCCACGGCCGATATTGACGAGAGCGAGTTCTATCAACGTGTGCATGCCGTCGTCGGCAGCCTGCTGAATGTCGACAATTTCTTCATCGCATTGCTGTCGGCGGATCGGGCGCGACTGGATTTTCCGTATTACGTCGACGCTGGCGAGCGACAGATGAAAACGCGGGTATTGGGGCGCGGCTTGAGTGAGTATGTGTTGCGCAGCGCCCAGCCGTTACTGGTCGGGCCAGCGCAGGTCGATGCGCTCGTTGCTGCCGGCGAGATTGATCTCAACATCGGTCGCCGCGCGACATCCTGGCTCGGACTGCCGTTGGGCGTCAATAATGCGGTGATCGGTCTGGTCGCTGTGCAGAGTTATGAAGTGGGCGTCACCTACGACGCGGCTGACCAGGAGCTGCTGGCCTTTGCCGCGCTGCAGATTGCCAACAGCATCTTCCGCCGGCGCGCTGCGCTGGCGCTGCATGAAGCGAATGCGCAACTGGAGCATCGTGTCGAAGCCCGTACCCGCGAATTGCGCGAGCAGATCGCCCAGCGCGAACAGGTTCAGCAGCAACTGAAGCATCAACTGCTGCATGACCAACTTACGGGGTTGCCGAATCGCGGGCGTCTGCGCCTGCGCATTGATGAACTGCTCGAGCTGATGCAGCGCGAACCAGGGCGCCGGTGCGCACTGCTGTATCTCGACGTGGATCGCTTCAAGGTAGTCAATGACAGTCTTGGCCATCTTGCCGGAGATGCGGTTTTGAAAGGGGTGGCGCAACGCTTGCTCGGCTGCGTGCAAGCGCCGGACATGGTTGCGCGGCTGGCCGGGGACGAGTTCGCGCTGTTGCTTGCCGCGACAAATTCAGCCGAGGACGCCATGCTGGTTGCGGCGCGCGTGTTGGAGGCAGTCAACACGCCGCTGCATGTTGCCGGTGAGGATTTGTTGCCGGCGGCGAGCATTGGCGTGGCGTTGGGGGACGCCAGCTATCAGACCGCGGATGAATTGCTGCGCGATGCGGACGTGGCGCTGTATCGCGCCAAGCGCGAGGGGCGCAACCGCGTTGAATTGTTCACGGCGGCGTTGTCGCGCAACGCGGTGGACGTGCTGGGCATGGAAGCGGACTTGCGCCGCGCGCTGCAGCGAGATGAGTTCGAACCATTTTTTCAGCCACTGCGGCGGCTGGCTGATGGCAAACTGGTGGGCGTCGAGGCACTGCTGCGCTGGCATCATCCGCGGCGCGGGTTGCTGTTGCCCTTTGACTTCCTGAAGGTCGCCGAAGACAGCGGACTGATCGAGGCAATTGACTGGCGCATGTTCGAGTTGAGCTTTCTCGCCATGGCTGACTATCTGGTGGGCGATACGTTTGTCACCATCAATGTGTCCGCACTGCACCTCGGGCGCCCCGGATTTTCCGCGCGCCTGCTGGACCTGCTCGCGAAGACTGGCCTGGCCAGTCGCCATTTGATCATCGAAGTGACGGAAGGTTCGTTGCTTGGTGACCCCCAGCAGGTACGCCAAGTCCTGCAGGGGTTGCGTGAGCACGGTATCGGCGCTGCCCTGGATGATTTCGGTACCGGTTACTCTTCGCTGAGTTACCTGCATACGCTACCGCTGCGCCTGATCAAGGTCGATCGCGCATTCGTGCAGGCGATTGGTGAGCGCGATCATCAAAATTCCTCGACGGTGGTGGCCACGATCATTGCCTTGGCCCGTGCGCTGAACATGCAGGTGATCGCAGAAGGCATCGAAACCCAGGAAGAAAAGGACGCACTTTGCGACATGGGTTGCGAGCTCGGCCAAGGCTACTTGCTGGGGTGCCCGTTACCCCGGCCGCAAGCGCAGGAAGCGCACAGCCGGGCGACGCAGAACCTTGTGGATTTGCCTGTGCAACTGCCAGTGGAACGGGATGTGACGCTGCTTGCGCGTGGTGTGCGTGCCGGTTGATTTGCGCGTTGTGTTGTTTGCCGCAGACGGTCGACGCAACCCTCAACGCGTGTGCGATGCGCTGGCGTCGAGCGCGCGGGCAACCGCCTCGGCGACACGAATACCATCCACCGCTGCCGATAAAATGCCTCCCGCATAGCCGGCACCTTCACCGGCCGGATACAGGCCGCGCGTGTTGCGGCTTTGCAGGCTTTCATCACGAGTAACGCGCAGGGGTGACGACGTGCGGGTTTCCACACCGCTGAGCACAGCGTCGTGCATGGCGTAACCCTTGAGTTGCCGCTCGAATGCGGGCAAGGCTTCACGGAGGGCGGCAATCGCATAGTCGGGTAACGCCGATTCAAGATCCCCCAACGTGACTCCCGGTTGGTATGACGGTCGTACTTCGCCCAGTGCGCGCGATGGCTGCCGGGCGAGAAAATCGCCAACCAATTGCGCCGGAGCGCTGTAGTTTTCGCCGCCAAGCGCAAATGCGTGACTCTCCAGCGCGCGCTGCAACGCGATGCCGCCCAAGGGGCTGGTGCTGTCGACGAATGGCGCGAAATCAGTTGGGTCGATCCCGACCACGAGCGCCGCATTCGCGTTGCGTTCGTTGCGTGAATACTGGCTCATGCCGTTGGTCACGACGTGCCCGGCTTCGCTGCTGGCGGCCACCACGGTACCGCCGGGACACATGCAGAAGCTGTACACCGTGCGTCCGCGGCCGGCGCCATGGGCTGCGCAGTGGTGCACAAGCTTGTAGTCCGCGGCACCGAGCAATGGATGACCTGCTTGCGGACCGAACAGCGCATGGTCGATGACCGCTTGCGGATGCTCGATGCGAAAGCCGATGGAGAACGGTTTTGGTTCCATGTACACGCCACGCGCGTGGAGCATGGCGAACGTGTCGCGCGCGCTGTGGCCGACCGCCAGCACCACGTGGTCGGCGCGAATCTGCTCGCCGCTGGCCAGCGTCACGCCGCGTATATGTGTCTGGCCATCGGTCGCCGGTTCCAGCAACAAGTCCTCGACACGACTGCTGAAGCGGATTTCGCCGCCAAGCGCTTGGATCGTCCCGCGCATGTTCTCGACCATCGTCACCAGGCGGAACGTGCCGATATGCGGCTTGCTGACGTACAGGATTTCCTCCGGTGCGCCAGCCTTGACGAATTCTTCCAGCACCTTGCGCCCGTGATGCAGCGGGTCGCGGATCTGACTATGCAGCTTGCCGTCGGAAAACGTGCCGGCACCGCCCTCGCCAAACTGTACGTTGGATTCAGGATGCAGCTCGCGCTTGCGCCACAGATCCCACGTATCCTTGGTGCGCTCGCGCACGGCCTTGCCACGCTCCAGGATCAGCGGGCGAAAACCCATCTGCGCCAGGATAAGCCCGGCGAACAGGCCGCACGGTCCGGTGCCGACGACGATCGGACGCATCTGGCTGGCTGAACATGCCTGCGCGACAAAGTGATAGCTGGTATCCGGCGCGGCCTTGATGTGCGGATCGTCAGCAAAGCGCTGCAGCAGCACGGCGTCTTCGCTCGTTTGCACGTCCAGCGCGTAGATCAGCGCGATCGCGCCGCGTTTGCGCGCGTCGTAGCCACGACGGGCAATGACGTAGCTGATCAACACCCGCGCATCGATACCCAGTCGCTCGAGGATGGCGGCGGTGAGTGCCGCGGTGGAGTGATCCAGCGGCAGCCTCAGGTCAGTCAGTCGCAGCATGCGTGTGCAGCCAGGCAGTGAGTGGACGTGTCGACAGCCACGCGGGTGTCAGCCCAGCGCCGCCGGGATCACGCCAGATCATCCATGGCAGCGATACCCGGAAGCGAGGGTCGGCGTCGACACCTTTGCGGCGGCCTCGGCTGTGCACAGCGCTTACGCGCCGAGGAAATCCTTTTTGCCGATGTCGGTGCCGACTTGGCGCAGGATGTCATACGCCGTGGTGCAGTGGAAAAACACATTCGGCAGCACGTATGTCAGCAAATAGGTCTGGCCGTCAAAGCGCCGTTCGGCATGCATCTTCAACACGATGGCGCGATCCTCACTGCCATCGATCTGTTCGGGTGTGAACGTGTTCAGATATCCGACCACGCGTTCGATGCGTGCGTCCAGTTGCGCCAGCGTGGTTTCGTCGTCAGCGATTTTCATCGGGTCCACACCGGCAAGGCGGGCCACGCCACCTTTGGCCATGTCGGTCGCGGTCTGGACCTGGCGCAGCAGCGAAAACATGTCCGGTGTCAGCCGGGTCTGCAACAGCACCTCGTCGCTGACGCCCCTGGTTTTGGCATGTGCAGCGCCTTGCTTCAGCACGTGCGCCAGATTGGTGAGCGCGCGAGACAAAACCGGCACGCTGGCCTGATACATCGAAAGGGTCATTGGACATACTCCGTGGGTGATGCGCGTGGCTGTTGACGAATGGCCAACGTTGTTGGCATCCAACCTGCGCGCGTGGCAATTGGACATGATACGGCGCCGCCGGCAGGTCCGCAGCCGTGCGTGTCGCGATACGATAGGAAGGTATCTCGCTTAAGGGTGTCCCATGCTGCGACGACTGCTGTGTGTATCTGTATTGATTGCGCTGACTGCTTGTTCCTCGAGCCACGATCCCGCGCCGGCCACATCACCGGCTGCGTCGGCGGAGAGCGCCTCGGCCTCGGCTGGCAGCACGCCCGTTGTTGCCAGCACGGCCGCCACGGCGGTATCCGGCGAGGATGTCGACAGCCCGGCCCGACAGCGGCTCGCGGCGTATGCGACGGTGAAACTGAGCGCCGACCTGTCCGAATTCAACGCGCGGCAGAAGAAGATGATCGCGCTGCTGGTCGAAGCCGCGGACAGCATGAACGCGATTTACTGGAAGCAGGCATGGGGCGATCAGGGAGCGTTGCTGGCCAGGATCCGCGACCCGGTCACGCTTGAGCTGGCGCAAGTGAACTATGGACCGTGGGATCGGCTGGACAATGACACGAGCTTTGTTGATGGCGTCGGCCCACGCCCACCCGGGGCACAGTTCTATCCCGCCGACATGACCAAGGCCGAGTTTGAACGCTCGCCGCTCAAGGACAAAAGCTCGCTGTACACCTTGTTGCGCCGCGACGCGCAGGGCCGATTGATCAGCGTGCCCTACCACGTTGCCTACAAGGTCGAACTGGAGACAGCGGCCGGTCTGCTGCGCGATGCCGCCAAGCTCGCGCATGACCCGGGCTTCAGGAAGTACTTGACGCTGCGCGCGGACGCGTTGCTCAGTGATGACTACCAGCCCAGTGACTTTGCCTGGATGGAGATGAAGAGCAACCCGGTTGATATCGTTATCGGCCCGATCGAAACCTACGAGGATCAGCTTTACGGTTACAAGGCGAGCTACGAGTCATACGTGCTGATCAAGGATCAGGCGTGGAGCAAGAAGCTGGCGCGCTTTGCGAAGTACTTGCCGGAGCTGCAACGCGAGTTGCCGGTGCCGGATCGCTACAAGGCGGAGAAGCCTGGTTCCGACGCGGATTTGAACGCCTACTTTGCGATCTATTACGCTGGCGACGCGAACGTTGGCGCCAAGACCATCGCCATCAATCTGCCCAACGACGAGCAGGTGCAGTTGCAAAAGGGCACGCGCCGATTGCAGCTTGAAAACGTGATGCAGGCGAAATTCGAGCAAATCATGCTGCCCATCGCGCGCGAGTTGATTGTCGACGACCAGCAACCCAACGTGACCTTCGACGCGTTCTTCCAGAACACCATGTTTCATGAAGTGGCGCACGGGTTGGGGATCAAGAATGTGCTCGGCGGCAAGGGCACGGTACGCAAGGCACTGAAGGACCAGGCCTCGAGTTTCGAAGAAGGCAAGGCCGACGTCCTCGGCCTGTACATGGTGACGAAGTTGGCTGACAAGGGCGAGCTGGACAAGTCCACGCTGATGAACAATTACGTCACGTTTCTTGCCGGCATCCTGCGCTCGGTGCGCTTTGGCGCGAGCGACGCGCATGCCCGCGCGAACATGGTGCGCTTCAACTTCTTCAAGCAGCAAGGGGCGTTCAAACGCAACGACAAGACGGGGCGCTATCGCGTCGATTTCGACAAGATGACCGCTGCAATGAACGCATTGTCAGCCAAGCTGCTTACCATACAAGGCGACGGAGACTACGCAGCGGCCTCGCAGCTCACCGATCAACTGGGTGCGGTGGATGCGGAGCTTGCGGGGGATTTGCGGCGTCTGGATCAGGCGCATATCCCGGTGGATATCCGCTTCGAGCAGGGGCTTGCGGTGCTGGGTTTGAGCAAGCCCTGACGCGCGGCGCTTGGTATCGCGGCGCCGCGGTGTACCGGCGGGAGCACTACAGGCGGTGGGATGGCGGCGCCGAGCGCCAGGCAACAGGTTGAATCGACGTCCAGCTTCTGCGGGCGGACACTGCCCGTCGAGCTTCTTCTTTGTCGCGCGTTACATACGCCGAAGAATTGACGCGGATCGCGCGCCTACCTGGCGTGTCGTTGGATTGCGGCATTGATCCACTCGGCGACGGCTTGCGAATGCTCGAGATGCAAGTGGTGGCAGCCGTCCATGTGGCTGATCTGGATAGCGCCGATGCAGTCGGCGCGTTCGCGTATCAGGGCACCTGGCAGATACGGCGTTTCCGGTTGCGCCAGCAATAGCGCGGTAGGGGCTTCAATACCGTGCAACAGCGTGCGAACTTGAGTTTCCGCCAGGCGCAGAGCCGATGACTGGGTCAAGCGTGGGTCGCTGCGCCAATGCCAGCCGCCGTCGACTTCTTGCAGGCCACGTTCGACGATCGGCCGCGCGAGCTCGGCGCGCAATCCGCTGGCGCTGGTGCGGGCTTGGATCGCCTGCTCGACACTGCGGAACAGCCGTAACGGACGGCGCGCCGTGACCGCCGGCACCAACGCGCTGCGGAAGCGTTGCAGAGTGTGCGTGCCATCGTCGCCGAGTGATCCCAGTCCCTCGATCAACAGCAACTGGTCGATGGGTTGCGGCGCCGCCGCGGCCACCAGCGACGCGACACCGGCACCGAGGGAGTGGCCGAGCAATGTGTAGCTGCCAAGGCCCATCACCTGCACGGCCTCCAGCACCGCTCGCGCGTAATCGATGAAGTGATAAGTCGCGCCTGCGGGCAGGTGATCGGAGTGGCCGTGGCCCGGCAAGTCCAGCGCGAGCACATGAAAGCGCGAGGCCAGCAGAGGGGCCAGCAGCGCGAAGCTGCCGGCGTTGTCCAGCCAACCGTGCACTGCCACCAGCGGGGGCAGCAACGGGTCGCCCCACGTTTGGGCACCTAGTGCGAGGTGCGCGAGCGCGATACGCCGTTCGGTCGGGTCGCTCACGCGGGTAGCGCGGCACAGCGCGCGTGTTCTGGCCAGCCTTGCAGGTGGCGCATGATGAGTGCGGTCAAGCTGTCGACCTGAGCGCTGCTGGCATTGAGAGCCGGGATGTAGCGCAGTGCAGTGCCGCCGGCAGCCAGGAAAAAGTCGCGGTTCTGCATGGCAATTTCTTCCAGCGTTTCCAGACAATCCACCGCAAATCCCGGACACACGACGTCGAGCCGTTTCACGCCACTGGTCGCCAGTTCGCGCACGGTCACGTCGGTATAAGGATGCAACCAGCGTTCGCGGCCCACGCGCGACTGAAAACTCAACACCAAGTTATTGTCGTCGAGTTGCAGACGTTCGCGCAGTAGCCGCGCGGTGATACGGCACTGTTCCGGATAAGGATCACCCAGTTGTGCGTAACGCTCGGGAATGCCGTGGAACGACAGCAGCAGTTTGTCGCCGCGGCCATTTGCCGACCACCACTGTTCAATACTGCTGGCAAGCGCTTCGATGTGGCCAGGATCATCATGGTAGTCGTTGATCAAGCGTAGCTCCGGCGGCCAGCGCAGCGCCTTCAGCGCGTCAGCAACAGCATCGATCACCGAGCCGGTGGAGGTGGCCGAGTACTGCGGATACAGCGGCAGCACCAGCAGCCGGCGCACGCCCGAATGCTGCAGCCGAGCGATGGTGGATTCCACCGCAGGCTCACCGTAGCGCATGGCCAACTCGACGCGCAGCGTACCGGGCGCGCGCTGGTCCAGCTCCGATTGCAGTGCGGCGGCCAGTGCCTCGCTGTAAACGCGCAACGGCGAACCTTGTTGACTCCAGATTTTTGCGTAGGCGCGAGCCGAGCGTGCTGGTCGCGTGCGCAGGATGACCCCGTGCAGAATCAACCACCATAGCCATCGGCGGTAATCGATGACGCGCGCATCACCCAGGAACTGTGCCAGATACGGGCGCACTGCAGTCGCAGTGGGCGCGGTAGGCGTGCCGAGATTGACGAGTAGCACCGCCGCCTGAACGGCAGCGGTGGGCAGCGCGTCGGAATGGGCGGCAACGCCGGTATAGTGAATATTCTCTGGCATTGTTGCGTGCGTCCGAAACAAGAGTGCCAGTCTGCCACAAGCGCTGTTCCAGCCAGAACCCTCACGTCGAACATCACCGTCATCCGTGGAGACATTCATGCTCAAGACATCGCTGCACCGCCTGCTCCTGGGTTCGCTCATTTTGCTGCTGCCCACGTTTGCCGCACACGCCGAAGACCCACCGCTGGTGCGTGCTGACAACGCCGTCCGCGTACTCAATGAGATCATGCAGGCCCCGGACAAGGCGATTCCACAGGATCTGCTGCGCGATGCGCGTGCCATTGCGGTGATTCCGGACATGGTCAAGGCCGGTTTCATCTTTGGCGGGCGCCGCGGGGAAGGGCTGATTTCGGTCAAGACCGCGGATGGCACCTGGTCCAACCCCAGTTTCATCACCATGACCGGGGGCAGCGTGGGCTTCCAGGTGGGCGTGTCATCTTCGGATGTGGTGCTGGTTTTTCGCACCCAGCGGGGCGTGGATTCCATCGTGCGTGGCAAGTTCACCTTGGGCGCGGATGCGTCAGCCGCGGCCGGTCCGGTCGGACGTACTGCCACAGCGGCTACAGATGGCAATCTGAAGGCGGAGATCTATTCCTATTCGCGCACTCGCGGCCTGTTTGCGGGCGTTGCACTGGATGGTTCGGCGCTGCGTATTGACTATGATGCAAACGTGTTAGTGTACGGTTCAGGGGTAACGCCGCGGCGGATTTTCGAGGGTGGGGTGAGCAATGTTCCTGCCGCCGTAGTGAAGTTTCGTGATCAGCTCGAAGAGTACACTTCGCGCTAATACAACAACCTGATTGCGTGCAGCGCACAAGCTGTGCGGACGCTGTCGTCCGGAGGTGAGAGATGAGCATTTGGCACTGGGTTATTGTCCTGATAGTGGTCGTTGTCCTGTTTGGCACCGGCAAGTTGGCAAAAATGGGTCCCGATCTCGGTGCCGCGATCCGCGGCTTCAAGAAGAGCATGAACGGGGATGATGCAGACCCGTCGGCGACCGATCCGGTGGCACCCGAAGTCTTGCGTGCAGACCCACCCGCTACCGACAGCACTGCCCAGCAGACGCAGCACGACCACACTCAAAACAAGTAACTCGCCGCGATGATCGAGATCAGCTTCGCGAAATTGGTGGTGCTCGCGCTGATCGCGTTGATTGTGCTGGGCCCGGAGAAACTGCCTGTCGTGGCGCGGACTGCCGGCGCGCTGATCCGGCGGGTGCGGGGTGGCTGGGACACGGTGCGCGCTGAGGTGGAGCGCGAACTGGAGGTGGAAGAAATCCGGCGCGCGGCGCGTGAGTTGGTGGAGCAGAAAGATGCCGTGCAAGCGGGGCTCAACGCGACACTGAACAAAGTAAAGGATGCCGCCGGCGCGATCGCCGCCAGCAGCCCGGTCGTGAAACCTGCAAGCGCGCCTGCGCCCGCCCTCGCGCAAGACGAGGACGTGCCGGAACCTGCGCTGGACGGGTCAGCGACTGAGGCCGCAGCAACTGATGCAGGTGTCGGTGACTTGTTTGCCAATGCCGAGCCATCACCTGGCTCGGCCGAGGCGGAAGCGAGTGCAGCAGTGGAGCCGCCACATGGCAGCAACTGAGCCAGCTCCAGATCCCGATGCCGAAGTTGAACTGGAGCAAGGCCTGTTCTCGCACCTGATGGAGCTGCGTACGCGCCTGCTCAAGGCGGCGATCACGGTTTTTGTCGTGTTGATTGCCCTGGTGCCATTTGCCAACCGGCTGTATTCGGAGCTGGCGGCCCCACTGGTCGCGCGCTTGCCGCAAGGTGCGCATCTGATTGCAACCGAGGTGGCAAGCCCGTTCATCACACCGTTGAAATTGGCCATTTATACGGCGTTGTTCATCTGCATGCCGGTCATCCTGTACCAGTTGTGGGCGTTTGTGCGGCCTGGGCTGTACAAGAAAGAAAAACGTCTGGCGCGACCGCTGCTGGTGGCCACGGTGGTGCTGTTCTACCTCGGCTGCGCGTTTGCGTATTTTCTGGTGTTGCCGGCGGCGTTCCGCTTCCTTACCGCAGTAACGCCGAGCGGTGTGGAGATGATGACGGACATCACCCACTATCTTGATTTCGTGATGTTGATGTTCTTCGCCTTCGGGCTGTGCTTCGAGGTGCCGGTGGCAGTGGTGGTGCTGGCAGCCACGGGTGTGGTGGACGTGGCTCGACTGCGCAGCAGTCGACGCTATGCCATCGTCGGTGCATTTGTCATCGCCGCGTTGATCACCCCACCGGACATCACCTCGATGATCATGTTGGCGATCCCGATGGTCCTGCTCTACGAGTTGGGCATATTTGCGGTGCGCTGGCTGGTGAAACCGGAACCGCCGGCTGCGGACGTCACCTGAGCCGAACACCCGCGGTTGCACGCCGATAGTGAGTGCCTGCCAAGGGCAATCCCGCAGGCGCTGATCGGCCCACATGAGAACTGCGAGGTCGCGCGCGGGTGGACGCCGCGCTGCGCCTGATTCATGGCTGTCGGATCAGCAGATTGCAGCTGTTCCAGATTCGCCGGGCTGCACCACGATCGGTCGTTTGGCCGTTTGGTGGATTGTGTCCGGCGCTCGGCGCGACTGCCGCACGCCTTCAATACAAATCGATGGGATCTACATCCAGCGACCAGCGGACGCGTCGCGCGGACGGCAGCGTGTACAGTGCCCGCCACCACGGACGCAACGCCGCGTGCAGCACCGATCGCCGACTCGCTTCGAGCAGCAATTG
>CAJDVT010000113.1_pt1 | contig 18152 bp, 15 predicted proteins | sample 7391411 | NCBI WGS metagenome assembly CAJDVT01 (sample SAMEA7055698, study PRJEB34461) | soil metagenome | biome: terrestrial ecosystem; feature: Peninsula; material: soil | place: Antarctica | collected 2016 | reverse complement strand
TCCCGTGCTGCCCGCGGGATTTGTAGCCACCAGCGTGACGGGTGACCTGGCGGCGCGACTGGAGCGCGACGGTCACTTGCGTGTCCAACTACGTCCGGGGCAGTGGACGCTCACGCTGGATGCGCGGGCCACCACGGCGCTGGGCAAGGTGGCTTTGCAACTACCAGCCGCACCGTGGCCACGGCAGGAAATCTGGAGTTACGCCGACGACACCGGTTTGCGCAGCACGCGGGTGGAAGGCACCGCTGTGGATCCGACGCAGGCGGGTGTGCCGAACGCATGGCGCAAGTTGCCGGCGTTTGCGCTGGACGGTCAAACCGGCCTGACCATCGCCTCGGGCAATCGTGGCGATGCGGGCGGGCAGGGCGACCGGCTGACCCTGCAACGGGACATGTGGCTGGACTTTTCCGGCCGTGGCCTCAGCGTGGCGGACCACCTCACCGGCGAGCTGCGCCACCAGCAGCGCCTTGACGTGGGCGCGCCGTGGCAATTGCAACGAGCAAGTCAGAGCGATGAGCCGTTGCTGGTCAGCACGGACGCCAAGGGCCGCAGTGGCATTGAGTTGCGCCAGCGCGAGCTGGATCTGGTGGCGGGTTTGCGCTTGCCTGCGCACGGCGGCGCCATCCCCACGGCGGGCTGGCGAGTCCCACTGGAAAGTATCCAGGCCAACCTGTATTTACCCTCTGGCTATCGCTTGCTGGGAACCGTCGGTACGGATCAGTCACCGGACTCCTGGCTGGCCCAGTGGACCTTGCTGGATCTGTTTGTGGTGGCATTGCTCGTGCTGCTGGCGGGGCGTCTGCTCGGCTGGCGCTGGGGACTCGTGGTCGCCGTGCTGCTGGCACTTGCGCAACACGAGAGTGGCGCACCGCGCTGGACGCTGGCGTTGGCATTGGCGCTGATGCTGTTGCTGCGCGCGCTGCCGGCCGGACGCCTGCGCGAGGGCGCACGGATCGGTGCGATCGCCATGCTGGCGCTGGCGGTATTGTGGACGTTGCCATTTGTCGGAACGCAGTTGCAATACGCGCTGCACCCGCAGTTGGCCAATCGTGCGTCAAGTACTGCTTTTCAGGCACCACCACCGGCGGTGGTGGAAGTGTCGGTCAAAGCGGCGCCGTCTGAATCTGACGCATTGGTTTCGCGGTCTGCCGGTCCGACCATGCGCCAAATGCCGCCGCCGCCAGCGCCACCAGCGCCACCAGTCGGGCAAGCATTGTCGCAGGCGGTGGATGTGACCGGGACGCGGGTGCCAGCCACCGCGCTGGTGCCGATAGCTGGGCAGCAAGGCCCCCTTCAGGCCGGTGTTGGCGTGCCCGAGTGGGACGTCGGCAATAATTACCAACTGGGTTGGTCCGGGCCGGTTGCCAGTGGTCAGAGCATGCGTCTGGTCATTGTGCCGGCGTGGTTGGTGCGGTTGTTGCGTGTGATGCTGGTCGGTTTGCTGATCGGGCTGCTGGCCCGGCTCGCGCAGCATCTCTTGTCGCCACTGCCGCTGGCTTGGCCCGGTGGGCGCAGTAGTGCGGCCGCCGCAGCACTGCTTCTGGTCTGCATACTTCTGCCAGGCACCGGACGCGCACAAGACCTGCCGAGCCAGCCATTGCTTGAGCAGTTGCAGAGTCGGTTGACGGAAGCGCCCAAGTGCACGCCGCATTGTGCGGAGTTGGCGCAAGCGTCGCTGCAAGTGAGCGCTGAGGTCCTGGAGATGCAGTTGCAGGCGCACGTCCAGTCGCCCACCGCGCTCCAGTTGCCACAAACCGAAAGCGTGCTGCAACTGCTGGGCGTCAGCGTTGATGGTCGCAGCGAGGTGGCGCTGGCGCGTCGCGACGGACAACTGCTGCTGCGTCTGGAACGGGGCGTCCATCAGGTGGTTTTGCGTTACCGCATGGGCACTATCGACAGCACCACGATCCAGTTTGCGTTGCGTCCGCACCTGGTGCAGTTCAGTGGTCAAGGTTGGTCGCTGGACGGTGTGGAAGATGGTCGCCCGCTAGGCCAAAGCATCACCCTCAATCGCACCCGGCAGCTTGTCGGTGGCGACCAGGCCGCATCCGTGCAGAGCTTTCCGGCTTATGTGCGGCTGACCCGGCACCTGATTTTCGGGATTGAATGGACCGTGCAAAACGAGGTGCAACGCATGGCGCCGCTCACCGGTGGCTTCAGCATCTCGTTGCCGTTGTTGCCTGGTGAGCACCCGCTCGATGCTGATACACCGGTCCGCGATGGCCATATCCGCGTCACTTTCAACGCCAACAGTGACAGCGCAAGCTGGACCAGTCGGCTTGACCAGTCGGCGCAGTTGGCGTTGCAGGCGCCTGCGCTTGGCGAGCGCGCCGAGGTGTGGCGCATCGACAGCGCACCGATGTGGCATGTCGAGGCACACGGCGTGCCAACCAGTGCCAGTGCCAGTGGCCTGCGCTATCAGCCCCTGCCTGGTGAAACGTTGCACCTGGCACTCACCAAGCCGACTGCTGCGCCTGGGACCACACTCGCGTTTGACCACGTGCGCGTCAGCAGCGAGGTGGGTGCGCGGGTCACCGCAACGACGCTCGACCTGCGTGCGCGCAGCACGCGGGGCGGTGAACACGCGCTCGCCCTGCCGCCGGATGCTGAATTGCTGGGTGCCAGCCGGGATGGTGACGAGCTGAATCTGACGGTACGCGACGGCAAGATCAGCCTGCCGTTACTGCCAGGTGAGCACCGTTACGCGCTGCGCTGGCGCGAACCGCACGGGGTTGCCTCGCTTACCCGCACATCAACCGTAGCGCTGGGTGCACCGGTGGCGAATATCGACACGACCGTCCAGTTGCCGCACGACCGTTGGGTGCTGTGGACCTGGGGTCCGATGGTTGGGCCCGCTGTGCTGTATTGGTCGCAACTGCTCGTCTTGCTGCTGGCTGCGTGGGTGCTGGCGCGATTGGCACCGACACCGCTGCGCTTTCGCCATTGGTTGCTGCTCGGGCTGGGCTTTTCCGCGTTTGCGTGGAGCGCGTATGCTCTGGTCGTGCTGTGGTTGATCGCGCTGGGTTTGCGCCGACGTCACATACCACCGACGGCCTGGAGTGCAGAGCGTTTCAATTTGCTGCAGGCGGGATTGCTGGCGCTTAGCATATTGGCCTTGCTGACGTTGATTGGTGCGGTGCCCAGGGGCTTGTTGGGGCTGCCCGAAATGCACGTGACGGGCAATGGCTCCAGCGCATTCGATTTGCGTTGGTTCGCAGACCAGAGCACCGGCATGTTGCCACGCGTCGGGGTCCTCAGCGTCTCGCTGTGGTTCTACAAATTGGCCATGCTGGCCTGGGCACTGTGGCTGGCCAACGCGCTGATTGGCTGGCTGCGCTGGGCCTTTGACGCATGGTCGGCCGGAGGTTACTGGCGTCCCCGCGAGCTGAAAGGCGCGACGCCGCCACAGTTTCCGCCGGAAGTTCCACCGGGCGCGCGGGAGTCGCCACGCGATGCCTGAGGTTGATGTGCGTGGACTACTGGCCGACGCTGCTCGGCGTCTCGGTGATCCAGCGGAGGCCGAGGTGTTGCTGCGCCATGCGCTGGACCAACCACGTAGCTGGTTGTTTGCGCATGCCACAGACGCGGTGAATGCGGACGTGCAGGCGCGCTACCGGACACTTGTGGCGCGTCGCGCCAAAGGTGAGCCGGTGGCGTACATCACTGGTCGGCGCGGCTTCTGGTCATTGGACCTGGAGGTGACGCCGGCCACCTTGATCCCGCGCGTGGAAACCGAATTGCTGGTGGAACGGGCGCTGGCGCGTTTGCCCGAAGGGGTGGCTTGCGCAGTGGCGGACCTGGGTACCGGCAGCGGCGCCGTCGCGTTGGCGCTCGCGCACGAACGCCCGCAAGCGCGCGTGGTGGCAACCGATTGCAGCGTCGAGGGGCTACTGGTGGCCCGACGCAACGCACAGCGCCTGGCCATCGGCAATGTCAGCTTCGCGCAAGGTGACTGGTTTGCGCCTTTGCGCGATCAGCGCTTTGATCTGGTCGTGTCCAATCCACCGTATATCGAGGCCACGGATGCGCGCCGCTGGGCGCGCTCACCTGGTCGCGGGTGGTTGGTTGTTGTTCGAACACGGCTGGAAGCAGGGCGCTGCCGCGCGCGAGTTGCTGCTGGCGGCTGGTTACATCGACGTATTCACCGCCGCGGATCTGGAGCAGCGCGACCGCGTCAGCGGTGGCCGCCATGCCGGGTAATCCAGTTCACCCAAGGCAGGAACGCACTGCAAGGCGACCACTTCGCGCTCAACCGACTTTGGCCACAACACTGGTCAATTGTGGAAAGCGCGTCACGATGGCGTGGCGAATGCCGGGTAAGTCCAGGCCTGCCACGCTCAATACTTCTTCCCGCGTGCCGTGTTCCAGATAGGCGTCTGGAAGGCCAAGGTGCAGGATTGGCAATGTCACGCCGTTGGCCGACAGGCATTCGGCCACGGCGGACCCGGCCCCACCGGACACGGCATTGTCTTCCAGCGTGACAAAGGCGTCGTGGGTTTCCGCCAGCGCCAGGAGCAAGGTTTCATCCAGCGGCTTGACGAAGCGCATATTGACCAGCGTGGCGTCCAGTTCCGCCGCAATTTCCGCAGCCGGGGACAACATGGTGCCGAAACTCAGCAGCGCCAACGAGTGCCCGCGACGGCGCAATTCCGCCTTGCCGATCGGCAGGGTATCCAGCGTCGCCTGCACAGCCACACCAGTACCGGTACCGCGCGGGTAGCGTACAGCGGCGGGCCCCTGGTATTGAAACGCGGTGCTCAACAACTTGCGGCATTCGTTCTCGTCGGCCGGGGCCATGACCAGCATGTTCGGCAGGCAGCGCAAGTAGCTCAGGTCGAAACTGCCGCAGTGGGTCGGGCCGTCCGGGCCGACGACGCCAGCACGGTCGATCGCGAACGTGACATCCAGATTCTGCAACGCCACGTCGTGGATGACTTGATCGTAGGCGCGCTGCAGAAACGTCGAGTAGATCGCCACAACCGGTTTGGCGCCCTCACAAGCCATGCCGGCAGCCAGGGTCACGGCATGGGGCTCGGCAATTGCCACGTCAAAGTAGCGATCGGGATACTCGTGGGAGAAGCGCACGAGGCCCGAACCTTCGCGCATTGCTGGCGTGATGGCGAGGAGTCTGGCATCGGCGGCGGCCATGTCGCAGAGCCAGTCGCTGAAGATATCAGTGTAGGTCGGCCTGGTCGCGGCGTTTTTCTTCACTATCCCCGCGTCCGGATCAAACGGTCCCACGGCGTGGTACTTGATTTGTGCCTGTTCGGCCGGTGCGTAGCCTTTGCCCTTGGTGGTGATCACGTGCAGCAGTTGCGGGCCAGGCAGGTTTTTTACCGTGCGCAGCGCTTGCAACAGTTGTGGAATGTTGTGACCGTCGATCGGGCCGGTGTAGTGGAAGCCGAGTTCCTCGAACAACGTGCTGGGTACGAACATGCCTTTGGCGTGTTCTTCCCAGCGCTTGAACAGGCGGCCAAACACAGAGTGCTTCGGGATGGCACGCTTGGCGTGTTCGCGCAGCGCATTCAGGCGCCGACTGGCCATCGCGCGCGCCATCATCTTGGCCATGGCCCCCACGTTTTCGCTGATCGACATGCCGTTGTCGTTGAATACCACCAACATGTTCGGCTCGACATCACCACCGTGGTTCAGCGCTTCCAACGCCATACCGGCCGTCATCGCGCCATCACCAATCACCGCGACAATCTTGCGCTGGTCACCCTTGTGTTGCGCGGCAATGGCCATGCCCAACGCAGCGGAGATGGAAGTGGACGAATGACCGACGCCAAACGTGTCGTACTCGCTCTCGCGACGCCGTGGGAAGGGTGCCAGGCCCCCCTGCTTCTTGACGGTGGTGATCTGTTCACGGCGACCGGTGAGGATCTTGTGCGGATAGCTCTGGTGGCCGACATCCCACACCAGGCGATCGACCGGCGTAGCGAATACGGCGTGCAGCGCAACCGTCAGTTCCACCACGCCCAGACCGGCGCCGAAATGCCCACCGGACGTGGCGACGGACTCAATCAGGTAGTTGCGCAACTCGTCGGCCACCGCGGGCAGCTCGGCGTCGGGCAGGCGGCGCAAGTCGGACGGGTTGTCAATGTGCGCCAGATGGGGGAAACGTGCGGGGTCAGTCATGCGTGTATTGTTGGGCCAGCGGCGGGGCGGGGCAAGCATCGCATGCTGAATATGCCAGGCATGCATGTGAGTCCGTCGTCAGCCAGTCCCGCTGGTGCCCGGCAGCGAGTTGAACCGGTGTCTGCGTGAGCCGATGAAACCGTGCCGCGGCGAGCCCGGCAAGTCAGACCAGCATGTGCCGTCGATCGCGCGGAAGGTGATCGACGAGAAATTGCATCTGATCGGCGAGGATATTGCGGTTGGACAGGATCAGGTGTTCCACCCAACTTGGTCGATAGGGCACTGCCAGTAGCGGCATATGGGCTTGCTGGGGGGTGCAATTGCTCTTGCGCAGGTTGCATGCCAGACAGGCGCTGACCACGTTCTGCCATTCGTCACGCCCGCCCTTGGATACCGGCAACACGTGGTCGCGGGTGAGTTCGCCACGGGAAAACTGGGCGCCGCAGTACATGCACAGAAAGCGGTCACGCGCGAACAACGCCGTGTTGCTCAAGGTCGGTGATGGGTCCACGGCCTGATCGCGGCAGCGTCCGGTGCTGGCGATGATCGGGTGTAGCTGCAGCAGGCTTTGGGTCCCGTGCAGCCGATTGAAACCACCGTGCACAAGCAAGCATGGGTCACCGAGAGTCCACGCGATCGCGTCGCGCGCGTACAGGCACACGGCGTCCTGCCAGCTTATCCAATCCAGGATATGGCCAGCGGAATCCAGGGACAGTACTCGAGTGGCGTTCAGGTTATTGCTGGTGCGTGCGTCCATCGACATGCAGGCGGTTCCTCGACTCCCTCAGCGCAGCTCCAAGGCCGCTCCATGGGTATGACTCTGAGCATAGAACAATGCCCGCCCGGGCGCATGCCGCTGTCGCCACGAGCTTGGGCGCGCTGATATAGTCGCCAGTTCAACATAGACCCGACGCCGGGTTTGGGAGGGGACGCTGTGCTGGCGGCCCCGGCCTGGCGGGGCAGAGGAAGCAACGTGGCCGAAGTCCTTTTCTACGAGCATCCGGTGCCGCTGAACCGCACCGAACACAAGGATCTGCGCCTGAAGGGCGTGCCCAACATGAAGTTTGCGATGAAAGCGCATTCGGTGCCGTTGACCGGCATGGAATTTGCGAGCGCGGCTCGCGACTTGTTGATTGTCTTTGGCGGCAACGAACCCAAGGATGCTGGACCGATCGCGTTACTGGGATTGCGCAAGGACGAGAATCTGTTCGTTGGCACCGACGGGCGCTGGGAGTCCGGTATCTACATCCCGGCCTTTGTGCGGCGCTATCCGTTTATCCTGGCCGAAAAGCCGGCAGGCGCGGAAGGTGAGGACATGACCGTGTTCCTCGATGACAAGTACGAGGGCTTTGGCCAGACTGATGGAGAGCGACTGTTCAATGAGGATGGCACGGATACCGAACTGCTGACCAGCGCGGTCAAATTTCTCGGCGAGTTTCAGCAAAACGTCACGCGGACGCGATGGTTCATGGATCAGTTGGTCGCACATGACCTGCTGGAGTCGCGCAATGTGAGTCTGAAAAAAGAAAGCAAGGCTGGCGTCGACGGCACCTCGATCAATCTCACTGGCCTGTTCGTGGTGAATGAGGAAAAACTGCGCCAACTGGATGAAAAGACCACGCTCGAATTTGCGCGTGAAGGCGTATTCGGCTGGATTTACGCACACTTGCTGTCGTTGTCCAATATCGATCGCCTGGCTCATCGGCTCGAACTGCGCGAAGAGGCCGAAGCGGCGAACAAGACCAGGAACTGAATCAGCGCTGCTCTGGCTCCACGCTGATCCGTGGTGAAGCTCGCCGCGCTGCCGTCGTGGTGCGTGGCGCACCCTCGTCAGAGGCCCGCGGATACTGCTCGGCGTCCTCCGCGCAGTCCTGGACGAGCACTCCAGTTGCCTGCCAGTGCGGCGTTGCGCCCTGCGCTGGCCCGTGCAGATTTAATGGGGTGGGGCTGACTGGCCTGGTGGTAGGGTCGAAGCCAGTGGGTTGGCAAGATAGTTGCTTCGTTCCAGGCATGAATACTCAAGCCTATGACATCAGCCACCTGAGCGCGCAGGAATCGACCGCCAGCGTGCCGCGGAACCTGCGCGTCGTGGCGGCACGCCCTGCCGCGCCAGCGGCGGCCGCCACCACTGCACACGAGGAGCTGGCTGGGGAGCTCATGCAGAGTGCGGCAATCCACGAAGCGTTGATTCAACAGTATCTGCGCATCTCGCGCGATACGGGCGCGGATACCCCGCTGTAGCGCTGACCATTGCGCGCGATGCCGCACGTGGGCCAAAGATGCCCCAAGTCGACACGTGCCGCGACCATGCCGCGTTTGGGCCAAAAATGGCCCGACTGAATATTTGTCAGACGTCGCGGTTGCCGGGGCGCTCCAGCAACCGGGTCGACAAAGCCGCCGGGACCGGCGGGCCGCTGGCTTCAATGCACCCGTCGACGCACCGTGCGGGCGGCGCGAATGGCGGCTCAGGCGATCGCTGGCAGCGTCTCCACACCCGCCTCGATCGCCGCTTGATGCGTCAATGTGCGTGGCAGAATGCGGGCGAAATAGAACTTGGCGGTGTCACGCTTGGCTTGTTTGAAGGCCGCCGACTGCGTGCTGGTTGCCAGGACGGCAACGCTGCGTGCCCACAGGTAGGCCAGCGTGACGTAGCCTGAGAAATACAGATAATCCACGGCGGCGGCGCCGAGTTCCTCCGGGTTGGCCTGCGCGCGTGCGACGAGCTTCAAGGTCATGTCGCTCCAGCTTTTCGTCGCCCGCGCGAGGGGTTCGATCAGACCACTCAGCGCCGGGTCCGCTGCGTGTTGCTGACAAAACGTGCTGATTTCTTCCAGCAGGTGCTTGAAACCGACTCCGTGCAATTGCAGGATCTTGCGCCCGAGCAGGTCGGCCGCCTGGATGCCGGTGGTGCCCTCGTACAAGGTGATGATGCGGGCATCGCGCACGAATTGCTCCATGCCGTTTTCCGCAATGTAGCCATGGCCACCATAAATCTGCAGGGCTTCCTTGGTGCATTCCTGGGCCAGCTCGGTAGGCATTGCCTTGGCAATCGGGATCAGAAACGCGACCAGTTCGCCGGCAGCCTTGCGTGCGCCTTCATCGTTGGAGCGCTGTTCGATGTCGGTGTGCAATGCCGTATACAGCACCAGCGCGCGACAGCCTTCGACCAGCGCGCGCTGGGTCAGCAGCATGCGGCGCACGTCCGGCTGCACCAGCAGGTTGTCGGCCGGCTTGTCCGGGAACACCGGGCCCGACAGCGCGCGTGATTGCAAACGTTCGCGTGCATAGTTGAGGCTGTTCTGCAGCGCGCGCTCGGCCAGCGCCAAACCCTGCACGCCGACGGACAGGCGCGCCGCGTTCATCATGGTGAACATCGCCGCCAGACCCTTGTGCGGCTTGCCGATCAGGTAACCGTCGGCACCATCGAAGTTCATGACGCACGTCGAGCAGGCGTGAATCCCCATCTTGTGTTCGATTGCTCCGGCAGTGACGGCATTGCGTTCGCCGAGCGATCCATCCGCATTCACCTTGAACTTGGGCACGATGAACATCGAGATGCCGCGACTACCAGCGGGCGCATCGGGCAAGCGCGCCAAAACCAGGTGCACGATGTTTTCCGTCAGATCGTGTTCGCCTGCACTGATGAAGATCTTTGTCCCGCTGAGCTTGTACACCGCGTGGCCATCGGCATCGTTGCCGCCTGGTTCCGCCCGGGTCTTGAGCAAGCCGAGATCGGAGCCGGCCTGCGGTTCGGTCAGGCACATGGTGCCGGTCCACGCGCCGGCGATGATCGGTTGCATGAAGCGCTCGCGCTGCCACTCCTCACCGTGCAGCTGCAGGGCATGAGTGGAGCCTTCCGACAACAGGGGATACAGGCTCCAGGCCAGATTGCCGGACTGGAAAATCTCGGTAGTGGCGATCCCAAGCACGCCAGGCAACTCCTGCCCACCGTAGGCTGACGGGTTGGTCAGACCGGTCCAGCCGCCCTCGGTAAACTGCTTGAACGCGTCCTGAAAGCCCTTGGGAGTAGTCACCGTATGCGCGGCCTTGTCGAAGTGACAGCCTTCGGCATCGGCGCTCGAGTTGATTGGTGCCAGTACCTGCTCACTGAGCTGGGCGGCGCTCTCCAGCACCGGGTCGATGATGTCCTGCGTATGTTCGGCACCCCCGCGCAGCCCGACCAGCGTCGGTACCACATCGAGCACGTCGAACAGGACAAAACGCAGATCGTCGAGCGGGGCTTTGTAAGCAGTCATGTGGGTTCCTCAAAGGGTGATTGGTTCAACGATAGGTGTGTGCGATGCCGGGTACCGGCGACAACCAGTCGGTGCCGCTGAAAGCAAATTCGCGCAGTTTGCGTTCCTGCTCCGGCTTGGCCGTGGCACTGCCGCTGATCTGATACTTCAACGAGCCGGCACTGCCTTTGGCGTCTACTGCCTGCAGCGCCTTGGACATGGCGACCGTGGGCAGCACCTGCAGCGAGATCACGTCGCCGGACAGCGCCGGAATGTCGCGCTTGAACGTGGCGTGGAGGCGAAGCGGGATCTGCTCGGCAATCTGCAAAGTCCCGTCAAGTGACGTGAACTGCATCTCGCCGTAACTGTTGTTCTGGATGCGCAACGTGAGTTGCCACTGGCCGCTGGCCGACACGACCAGTTGCTGAATCGTCACATTGGGCGGAAATACACTCTTGCGCGGGGGCCCACACGCGATCAGCGCACTGGCCAATAGCAGCAACAGCAAACCTCGCAATAGTCGTTTCATGGCAAAACCTCAAACGATTGTTTGAATACTAACCGAGGCCGCGTGCAAAGTCAGTTGCAAGCCGGGGCGACCGTCAGGCCCGACCCGCGCGCGGTCCGAGGCTGGCCGGAGCATTTCCCATTTGCCGGAGTGGCGGGCATGATGGCGATCCTTTTCGTCAGCCTGCTGCCACATGCCCCCTATTCCGCGCCGCCCGGTCCTTGAGTACAAGGGCCGGCGGTTGACGCACGCGCAAGCCGACGACTTGTACGGCGATGGCGGTGAAGGCGGCCACACGTTCTTGTTCACGCTCAACGCGCACTACATCATCGACGCCAATCAGCAAGGCAACAGCGCGCGCTGGATCAACCACAGTTGCGCACCAAACTGTCAGGCGCTGGTGGTGGAAAGCGCCAGTGGCGACGCGCGCCGAGATCGCGTGGTGATCGAGGCGTTGCGTGACATCAAGGCCGGGGAAGAGTTGACCTACGATTACGGCATTACCCTGGATGTGCCGCACACTGTGCGCCTGAAAAAATTGTGGGCGTGCCGCTGTGGTGCACCGCAGTGCACCGGGACCTTGCTCAAGGCGCGGCGCTGAAACTCGGCAGGAGGGCTTGATGTCGACGGCTTGAGGCAGATGCACTGGTGGCGCGCCGCAGAGGTAAAGCCGCTCAGCGTGCGCTGGAATGACCCATGGTGGCTGACGGAAGTTTTACCGGGCAGGTCGTGACGCAGGTTTGGCTCCCGTTCGGGCGTGGTCCTTCCCGCGATTCTGGAGAAGCGCGCTCGGTAACTGCTGGTTGCGGCAGGGCGCGGGCTGCCCGCAGGCCGCGACGCGCACCGTCAGTTGCACAAGATTCAAGTGCGGTGGGACATGCTGGATGCTTGCTTGCCACTGAGAAGCGATCATCGCCCCGCCTTTGCCGCATGAGTCCGCTGCCGTTGCATTGCCCATCGCCGCCGGCGCTGGGCGTGCGCCGGCGCCGTGGGACGACGCGACCAGTCAGCGGCTTTGCGCGCGCCGGCGGCCAGCATCACCGTCGCTCGTCACGCGGCCACGCTGGTGGCTGCTGGCCGTGGTGGTGGCCTTGCATGTGCTGTTTTTGCTGGTGGCGCGACAGGCGTTGCAGGCCGCGGCACCTGTGCAACTTCCCGTCTCCCCTGCGTTGCAGGCGCGTTTCGTCCCGATCTTGTTGACACCACCACGGATGCCACCGCCGGTGCTGCTGCCCGAGCGCCGCCCCGTGCCACACCAGCGTGCAGTGGCGGAGCGTCCGCGTCCCGTCGAGCAGTCCGTGGCCGTTGCCACATCGCCAGCGTTGCGGCTGCGCGATCAGGACGGTCAGGTGCTGCTGCCGGCGCACTCAGCCAGCACCAGTGCGACTCCGGAATACGTGCAGCGTTTGCCGCAGGGCGACACGCGCATCATGCGTCACGCCGACCCGGTGCCGTACAGGGCGACGCGGTTCGAAAAGTATTTTCCACCACCGAAGGAAAGTGCCGGCGGCGCGTTGGTGCGCCATGTCGGCGAAGCATTGATCAAGACCAAGGACGTGGACCTGCCACGCGGCATCCATTTGAAGTGCAAGACGCTCCTTGGCATTCCCACGTTGGACTGCATGATGCCTCCTCCGCCAGCGTCGGCGAAGGACGGTGACGCGCGCCTGAGCATGGCTCCGGCCAAACCGTTGGCGCCCGATCCCCATGCACCAAAGCCGCCGAGCGTGGCCGCGTGCATTGCCATGTATCGCGCCGGCAAACCGTTGGTGTGGGGTTGTCCGGTGGACACTCCAAATCGTGCGGTGGATGAGGAGGTGCGCCAGCGCGCAGCGGGGGCACACTCGACCCAGTGAGTGCATGCAGCGGGGTGCTGGTGAACGCTACACTGCCTCGATGCCGTTACCCACCGACCGGGTCTCTCCCGAACTGCCGCTGTCTCCTCGCCGGGTGCTGATGGAGTCGCCGCTGGCTAACGCCGGGTGGATACGATCGCGTCGGCAGCAACGCGAGCACGGTGGTTCCCGGCGTGGGCAGCACTGGATCGCCTTGCTCGGCACGTTGCTGATGCACATGCTGTTTTTGGCGATCTTCGTGCTGGGGCCGCCGTATGACTGGCAGCCACCGCCCAGTGGCCCAGAGCAATATTTGCACGTGCGCCTGATCGATGCCGATGAGCTGTTGCCGCCACCGCCCCCACCACCACCTGTGCCGAGTAAGCTGCCAAGACAGGTTGGGCCACGTCATCAAGGGCGTGCGGCGACCGCTGCTGGTGTAACACGCTCGCGTGCACCGGGCGCGCAGCAGGCGGCGCAGCCCGATCGCAGCAGCGTCCCCAGCTCGCCATCACGCTCAGCAGCGCCACCACCGCCGGCCGCACCGACGCTGCAAGCCGTCGCTGTGCCACCGCCCCCGGTGAGCTTGCCCACACCTGCGCCGATGTTGCAGTTGCAACCGGTGCCGCTGGCTGGACAGCCGCCAGCGGTTGCCGTGGCCATGCCCTCACGGCAACCGCCGACGCCACCAGAATTTCAACCCGAAGCCATACGCCCGGTGCGTGAAGAGGGTCAGCAACCCATTCTGCCGCCGGCGTCACTGGCGCTGCCTGAAATACCGGCTGCAACGCTGCCGCCAGTGCTGCAGCCGACCATCGCGTTGCGCGTCGAAGCACCGCAGGTGGATGCGCCAGTCAGCACCAGCGCATTGCGTGCACAGGTACCTGCGGCCCCGCCGGTGCCGGATCTGCAGCCCGTGCCACTGCCAGCGCAGGTTGCGCCTGCGGTGAATCTGCAGGCGCAGTTGAGTGTGCCCGCGCCGCTCGCCGCCCGCGAGCTGCCGCAGGTGCAGGCGCCGATACCGAATGTGGCTGAGGCGCAATTGCAGGCGGTCCCGGTGCCGTCCGTCGATGCCGTGCGTGTCACTACCCATGCCGACGCAGTCAAGATCAGCGTGCCGGACACGACTGTGAAGCAAAGCTCGCGAGTCGTTTCGCCGATTGTCGTGGATCCGCCCGCCGCGCTGGCCGCGCCCGCGCCCTCACAAGCTAGTGCGCAGGCGCCACCCGCCACGGTAGCTGCGCCAGCGCCCGCCGCCGAGCCTGCCGCGGAGGCTGTGGTGCCTGCGGAACACACGGCAGCAACGCCCGCGGCGACCACTCCGCCGGATATCAGCACGGCGCCCGAGGCGAGCCCACAAGGACGCGACGATGCCGTGCTCGGACCGCCTGCGGCCGCGGTCACATCCCCGTCTGTGACTGCGCCAGGTGCGACTGCGGCATCTACTGTCAGCACGCAATCGGATCAGCCCGGCGTTGAGCATGGGCAAGGTTCTGGCAAGTTGGCCGGCCAAGTCGGCGCAAATCAGCCCGGTGCGGCGCAGGGTGAACGCAGCGGCAAGCCCGGCAGTTACATCCAGTTGAAACCACGCGGCGACACCGAGGTCATGAACCGCAGTGCGCCGAATATCGGTTACAAGCCCACGCGGTTCGAAGGTGACTGGACGCCGTATGGCGAGAGCTCCATTGATACGGCCCTGCGGCGTGCGGTGGAAAAGACCACCGTTGAGCACACGTTCCATCTGCCGCGAGGGATCCGCTTGAAGTGTGTCTTGATGCCGCTGATGCCAGTGTCGCTCGTTGGCTGCGGCGGTGCCGACCCGCCGCCTGCACCGGTAGACGCGAAAGTCTACGATCGCCTGCATCTGGCTCCTGCCAATCCGGCCGCCGCGCCGACGCCGGTCGACGACAGCGCACCTGCGCCTGCACCGGCGCTCAAGTTGGACAACGCCGCAGAGTGTGCCACTGCCCGTCTCAGTGGGGGTCCGCCACCACCAGATTGTGCCGACACCGTGCCGCGGCTTGCGCCAGTCCGCGCGCCGGCCCCGACGTCAAGCTCATGGGTACCTGTGAGCGATCAGTTCCATTGACTTGGAACTACTACAGTCGCTCAAGCTCGCCGTGTTCACTGAGCACGGCGCGCCGTGCCCACCGTGCCCACCGTGCCCACCGTGTCCGCCGCGGCAAGAGCAAAAGTTTGCCACCCAACGCATGGCAGTCTCACCTTGGGTAGCATGGCGCGCAGATCCGGAAGTTCGGACAGGCCGATACGCTCGCCGGGTGGCTGGGGCTTCATGGGGCCATTCCTCTTCGACAATCAATCAGGGAAAACGACATGCCGTACATAAATATCAAGATCACGAATGAGGGTGTTACCTCAGGCCAGAAGGCCGAATTGATTGCCGGCGCCACGGAACTGCTGCAGCGCGTGCTGGGCAAGAATCCGGCGACCACCTTCGTGGTCATCGACGAGGTGGAAACGGACAACTGGGGAATTGGTGGGGAGCAAGTCACGCATCGGCGCACGAAGGGGATGTGATGAGCACATCAGGTATTCACCATTTGGGCTTGTCCGTCGCAGATCTTGATGCAACGACGAATTTCTTTGTCCGGTGTCTGGGCTGGTCGGTGGTACGCGAGGTGCCGGAGTACCCGGCCAGGTTTGTTTCCAACGGATCGGCCTTTTTCACGTTGTGGCAAACCGAGCCGGGAAGCGCGCCGTTTGACCGCAGGAAGCAAGTCGGTCTTCATCACGTGGCCATCAACGTGTCCGATGAGGGCAGTCTGGCGGACCTGTACAAGCGGGTTTCCGGCTTCCCTGACGTGGTCGTGGACTTTGCGCCGCGGTTGGTTGGCGACGGACCGGCGCGACACTTCATGGTCTTTGAGCCAAGTGGCACAAGAATCGAATTGATCTGGGCGCCATGACTGGAAACCAGCCTATTCCCGACGCGTTTCAAGGAGTTTGCCGCCTACTGCTGCAAAGCTGGTCATTATCGGGGCAGTGGTGCATCCGGGCGCTCAAGCGTGCAGCGCGATGCCGTATTAACCGCCGTGCCGTAAGCCAGGTGCTGGAATGCGTCATTGACGTTGGCCATGGGAGGCGTTGCCACCGGCGAGGAGCACCCGGCGCCACCGGACTGATGCGGCCAAGCACCTCTTGGCGAGGAATGAACGCATCGTTCGCGTTGCGCCGTTCGTTGCGGATCATGGATCGATTCGAGTGACAGGATAAGCACCTCTCCACGGCGACCGCGACTTTCTCCTCGCGTGGCTTGCCGACGTCGGTGGTGGTGAACCGGATAGTTTGATTTGCGGTGGGGCCAGCCCCATCGCGCATCCTGGATGGGGGAAATTTCGTTTCCGGGGAACGAAAAGTCAGCGGTCCGCATTGACGTGGCATACGCTGTGGCGGAGCTATTGTGGTGCGTGGTGCATCAAGCGCGCATCATCGTTGCGCGCCGCGTTCTTCTCCCTGATTGTGGAGGTTTCCCATGCAATACCGTCGCGTTGGTCAGTCCGGCTTGCAGCTTTCCGCTTTGTCGTTTGGCGCCTGGGTCACGTTTGGCAAACAGGTGGACCGTTCGCTGGCACGCAAGATGTTGGCGCTGGCGCACGAGCGCGGTGTTAATTATTTCGACAACGCGGAAACGTACAACAACGGCGTAGCCGAACAGGTGATGGGCGACGTGCTGGCGGAGTTGCACTTCCCGCGTGACAGCTACTGCGTATCCAGCAAGGTGTATTTCGGCGCAGTGGAAAATCCCCTGCCGACGCAGCGTGGATTGTCGCGTAAACATGTCATGGAAGCGTGTGACCAGGCGTTGCAGCGCTTGCGCGTGGATTATCTGGATGTGTATTTCTGTCACCGGCCTGATCCGGAAACACCGATTGCGGAAACCGTGGCAGCGATGGATACACTGATTCGTCAGGGCAAGGTGTTGTACTGGGGCACCAGTGAGTGGTCGGCCGAGGCCATTCGCAAGGCGCATGATGTGGCGCGCGAACACCACTTTTACGCCCCGATCGTCGAACAGCCGCAGTACAACCTGCTGCACCGTGAGCGCGTTGAAGTCGAGTACGCACCACTGTTCCGAGAATACGGCATGGGCACCACGGTCTGGTCGCCGCTGGCGTCCGGCTTGTTGACCGGCAAATACAACGATGGCGTAGCCGCCGATTCGCGGCTGGCGCAACCGGGATATGCATGGTTGCGTGAGAGCGTGCTCGGCGTGGACGGCGCGCGGGTCGCCAAGGTGCGTGCGCTGCGTCCAATTGCCGATGAGCTGGGCGTGAGCCTGGCCCAGTTGTCGCTCGCCTGGTGTCTGCTCAACCTGAATGTGTCCACGGTCATGCTCGGTGCCAGCCGTCTTGAGCAACTGGAACACAACCTCGGCGCGCTGGACGTCGTGCCGAAGCTCAATGCGGAGGTCGCGCAGCGCATTCGGCGCATTGTCGAAAGCTGAGTTTTGTGCCTGTGTCGATCTGTTGACGGCTTCTCCAGCTCTCGGCAGCTGACCGTCGACCCACAGCCCGGCCGCTTCGGCGCCGGTCGCAGTCCCCTCGGCACAGCCGGGGGCGGTTGCGTCAGCGGACGACCGCAACGGCTGGTGACCACGCGCCAGCGTGCCCGATCCTGCGGCCATTGACGTATTGCACTGGCCGGCCGAGCGTGGTCAGACCGTATGAAAGTGACTGTCCGGCTGTCCGCTGCCACTGTCCGCGGACACTGCGGGCGTGCTGCCACGTATGGCCACGTGGCTGAAAAATATAGGGTTGTTCATTGAGTTTTGTTTGGCACGCAGGTTGCTGTCAACCCGGTGAGGCCGCGACGTCGTGCGCGGCAGGGAATGGCCTGATGATCCGCGACACCTCCGCCACTGACCGACCGGTCGAAGCCAAATCCAATCGCAAACGACGGCTGATCCTGTTGGGTATTGGCGCGCTGGTCGTGGTGCTGCTCGTGGTGTTTGCGCCCGGTATCGCACGGTTGTTCTCGGCCTCGGCTTCAGTCAGCAGCTCGCGTCTGTCGTTTGCCACGGTTGAGCGCGGACCGTTTGTGCGTGACATTGCCGCCGAAGGCAAAGTCGTGGCTGCTGTCAGTCCGACGCTGTATGCGGCGTCTGGCGGCGCGGTGGCCCTGCTCGTGCATGCTGGCGATACGGTGAAGAAAGGGCAGGTCCTCGCCAGCATCGTCAGCCCAGAGCTGACCAACAAGCTGGCGCAGGAGCAGTCCAAGGCTGATCAGATGCAGGTCGATTATCTGCAGGCCCAGGTGGACGCGCGCACCAAACGCAGCGATTTGCAGAAGGCTTACGACAACGCCCACATCGATGAAAAAAGTGCGGAAACCAATCTGGGTCGCGAACAGAAGGCATTCACCGCCGGTGCGGCTACTGGCGTCGCCGTCGACCAGGCCAAGGATGTGCTGGAGAAG
>CAJDVT010000043.1_pt1 | contig 18346 bp, 12 predicted proteins | sample 7391411 | NCBI WGS metagenome assembly CAJDVT01 (sample SAMEA7055698, study PRJEB34461) | soil metagenome | biome: terrestrial ecosystem; feature: Peninsula; material: soil | place: Antarctica | collected 2016 | reverse complement strand
GACTCGCACGTCGCAACTGCAGCTGTTGCCACTCCTCGACCCTGCTCCAGAATGCTTGTTCCCGGAAACGATCGGCTTGACCAGCAGCGTGATCCTGAGCCCCAGCGACAAGCTCGTCACCTGTGGCGGCATCAGACACCCGTCTTCCAGTGACGGGTCATGCCGGGTGGCTGGTCATGCCGGGCGGCTGCACGCCCACGCCGACGGCCGGCTGAAACGCACACCTGGCCGACATGTTCTCCGCCATGCAGGTGCATGGGGCTGAGGCTCGGGTAACCGTCAGGGAACCCGCAGACAGCCCGCCTCCAGATGGCATTTTTTCGGATGTCTAGATTTGTACGCCCAGGTATTTCGCAATGATGGCATTGTCTGCCTGCAACTGCGCAGGCGTACCTTCGAAAACAACACTCCCGTTGTTCAAAATGTAGCAGCGGTCCGCCAACGACAAGGCCGCACGTACATTCTGCTCGACAATGATGATGGTGCATCCGGCTGCGGCAAGCTTGCGGCACACTCCGATCAGGTCGCGCACGATGAGCGGCGCCAACCCCTCAAAAGGTTCGTCGAGCATGATCAAATCGGCGTTGCGCACCATCGCGCGGGCGATCGCCAGCATCTGTTGCTCGCCGCCAGACAGTTGCTTGCCGCGGTTGCGCTTGCGCTCGGCCAGGCGTGGAAACGTTTCGTAGATGGCATCCAGCGACTGCGGGTTCTTGCAGGACATCGCCGCAAGTTGCAGATTCTCGTGCACGGTGATGGAACCAAACACGCGCCGTTCTTCGGGCACGAGCTGAATACCGCGTTTCGCGAGCACATACGGCGGCAAGCGCTGCATCTCCTCGCCCTTGTAACGGATGACCCCGGTCTTCGGTTGCACTACGCCCATCAGGGATTTGAGCGTCGTGCTCTTGCCCGCTCCGTTGCGGCCCAGGAGCGCCACCACCTCGTGTTCGGCGACGCGCAGGGATACGTCGAAGAGGATGTGGGAATCCCCGTAATAGCTGTTGATGTTTTCTACCTCAAGCAGGCTCATGCTCTTCCACCCCGCCGAGATAAGCTGTCTGCACTTCCGCGCTGGCGCGGATCTCGTCCGGCGTACCCTCCGCCAGCTTGCGTCCCTCGTGCAGTACGGTGATGCGATCGGCCAGTTGGAACATCGCGTCCATGTCGTGTTCCACGACCACGATGCTGCGACGCTTGTGGACCGACTTGAGCAACTCCACGACGAGCACGCGTTCTTCCGGCCCAAGGCCTGCGAGCGGCTCATCGAACAGCAGCACATTGGCGCCGGTTGCGAGAGCCAGGCCGATCTCCAGCCTGCGCTTTTCGCCATACGCAAGTTCGGCGACCGGCGAATCGATGCAGTGCGCCAGGCCTACAAGCGCAACGGCGGCTTCGACCTGATGGTCGAGCCCTTGCATGCGATGCATACCGCGCAGCATATCGAGCTTGAACCGGCCGCGTTGACGCGCCAATACCGGGATGGCCACGTTCTGGCGTACGGTGAGGTGTTCAAACAACTGGTTGATCTGATAGCTCTTGCTCATGCCCATCTGGCACACCGCCGTCACGCCGATGCCGGTGATGTCACGGCCGCGGAAAATCACGTTGCCGCTGGTGGTTGGCAACTCACCGGTCAGCATGGCGAAGAACGTCGACTTGCCGGCGCCGTTGGGTCCGATCACGCCGCGCAGCTCCCCTTCAGCGAGCGAAAAGCTGACGTTATCCACGGCCGTGAGCCCGCCATATTGCTTAGTCACGCCGCGAGTTTCGAGGACGGGTTGGTCACTGGCTGCGGCCGGAACAATGTCCAGCTTGAGAAGCTCGCGATCGACTGCAGATCCAGGTGTTGCCACCGGGCTGGTCGCTCGAGACCGACGACGCGAGAACAAGCGGATGAGTGCCCCACCGACCCCGAAGCGGAAGACCGTGACCACGATCACGAAGATCACGCCAAGGATCAATTTCCAGTACGCACCGATGCCGGCCACTCCCTGCACCACATTGAAGACATACAGCCAGATGGTGGCACCGAGCAACGGACCCAGCAACGTTGCCACTCCGCCCATCACGGTCTGGATGATCAACTGCGCCGAGGTATCGACAGCGAACGCATCCGGCGGCATGAAACCCTGGAACACGCCCAACAATCCTCCAGCCACACCGGCGTAGATTGCCGCGATCACGAACACGGTCAGCTTGTAGTGCTGGGTTGAATGACCCAGCGCGATGGCGCGCTTGGGATTGCCGCGGATAGCGCGCAGCACCGCGCCAAACGGTGAGCGGACAATACGCCGCGCAATGAGGTAGCCGACGAAAAAGAACACCGCGACGAACCAGTACATCGACAGCCCGCTGGTGATATGGATCGTGGCAAAGCCGAACGAAAGCTCCGGCAGCGGGACGCCCGCAATGCCGTTTTCGCCGCCGGTGTAATCGTGCAGGAGAGAATTTTCCAGGAAGAAGAACATCTCCCCGAATGCGAGGGTACTCATGGCAAAATAAATGCCGCTGCGCCGCAACGTGAGATAACCGATGATGACTCCGGCTACCGCCGCTGCCGCCGCGCCTGCCAGCAATGCCACAAGGATGTTGGCGGTGCCGCTGGTGAGCAAATAGGCAGTCGTGAAGCCGCCGGTACCGTAAAAGGCAGCCTGCCCGAATGACAGTAGTCCGGTATAGCCGAACAGCAAATCGAAGCCGATGCCGAACAGACCCCAGACCAGGATCCGGGTCATGAGCCCCGGGCTGAAGCCGAGGTACGGGAGGAGAAACGGTGCGACCACCAGGCCCAGCAGCACCAGTATCTCCGGTAGCCCGCGGCGCACCGCCGAATGAGTACTTGTCGGGCTCATTCGCGGCCTTCCACACCCATGATGCCTTGCGGACGGAAGATGAGGACCAGCGCCATCGCCACGAACAGCATCACCTGGGAATACGACGGATCGATGATGGCCGTGAGGCTGAGAATTTCGCCAGCGATGATGCCGCCCACGATCGCGCCCTGAAACGACCCGATGCCACCGATCACGACGACAACGAACGACTCGATCAAAACCCGAAAACCCATGTCCGGCTGCAACGTGACGATCGGCGCATCGATGGTACCGGCATACCCGGCCACCATGGCTCCGAGACCGAACACCACAAAGAACGCGCGCCTGACATTGATGCCAAGCATGCTGACCATCAGCGAGTCTTCGATCCCGGCACGGACTATCAGACCGAGCTTCGTCCGGAACAGCAGCAGGTACAGCACCAGCAGCGTGCCCGCTGAAATGAACAGCGTCTCGAGTCGGTACCGCGGATAAATCAACGAGCCGATGTGCTCAACCCCCTGGCCCCACTCGGGCGTGGGGACTGAAAGGTTCGCGCCACCGAAGATGCCGCGAACTATTTCAACCAGGATGATGGCCACGCCGAATGTAACCAGAATCTGGTCTTCGGGTGGACGGTCGTAGAACAATCGCACCAGGCCGCGCTCGAGGATCAAACCCACCGCGAGTGCAACCAGCGCGCCGGCCGCGACCGCCAGCACAAACGACTGCGTCCCGCCGTAAACCGCGTACCCGGCGTAGGCGCCCACGACAAACAGGGCACCGTGGGCAAAGTTGACCACACCCAGCGTGCCGTAAATGATCGTCAGCCCGGCGCTGATCAATGCCAGCAGCAAGCCGGCAGTCAGGCCATTGAACAACTGCGACAAAAACAACGACAAGCTGGGCATGAAATCCTCCTGGTCAACTGGTGCGACAGGTCATCAGCGGACGCTGCATCAGACGTACTCGCCAAGCTTGCAGCCGAACAGCTCAAGCGGCGGCAACACCGAGGCGCCATCGACCACCTCGACAATGTCGAAGAAGTCGTCCTTGTTGCGCATGTCCGCTGGCTTCTTGCCACGCACGATCGGGAAGTTGACGGCCGCCTGATGATCGCCCCCACGGAACCACACCGGACCGGTCGGCCCTTCGCGCTTGATGCCCGCTTCAAGTGCCTTGATGACATCGGGCGGGTTGAACGTACCGGCGCGTTCCACTCCGTCGGCCCACAAAGCCATGCCGAGGTACGCGACGAAGGCCGAGTCCTGTGGCCGCTTGCCACCGAACTTCTTCATGTACGCATCGACGAACTCCTTCGCCCCGGGGTACTTCGGGTTTTCCGCCATGGTCCACCAGAAGTTCGTGGCCGCGTACACGCCCTGCATGATTTCCGCACCCAGCGAGTTGGCCAGGAACGACGACATGTACGGAATCACGACCTTCATCTTGTTGAGAATGCCAAACTCCTTGGCTTGCTTGATGGAGTTGACCGAATCTGCGCCGTAATCGATGACGACCAGCGTGTCGGCACCGCTGTTGGCAATGTTGATGAGGTATGAACTGAAATCGGTAGCGCCCAACGGGTGCACCTGCTCACTCACCGACGTCCAGCCGCCGTCCTTTGCGCTGAATTCCTTGAACTGCGTGGTGGTTGTGTGCCCGTAGGTATAGTCGGGGATCAGATAGGCGGCCTTGCGGTTGCGGCCGAGTTCTTTCGCCACCACTGGCGCCAGCGCCTTGCACGTCATGTACGCGTAATAGCAGGGACGGAAACCGTAGCGCTGACACTTTTCGCCAGTGGTTTCGGTCGATCCACTGATCGCCGCCATGTATATCGTGCGCTCACGATTGCAGTAGTTTTCCAATGCGATGGCAACCGAGCTGCTGGTGCTGCCCGCGATCAACATCGCCTTGTCGTTGGTAATGAAACGCGTTGCGAGCTGCACCGCCGAGTTGGGCTTGGTCTCGGCGTCGCCTGCCTGAACTTTGAGGGTTTTGCCCAAAACACCTTTCTTGGTGAGCGGCGATATCCGGCGCATTTGGGCGGCACCGGAGTTGATCTGCTCGACCGCAAGCTCATAGCCATTGCGTTGCTCTTCGCCTTGCGCCGAGTACGGCCCAGTCAAGTCCACGGTAAGGCCGCCGAACACGGTATTGCCGCTGACACCAGCCGGAAAATTGCCTATGGGCGATTTGGATTGGGATTGCGCCATTGCGCTGAACGACATGCCGGAAAACAGCGGCACCCCAAAGGCAGCCGCGCCTGCTGCACTGGCCAGTCCCTTCAGCACCAGGCGGCGCGGCGGCTGGTCAACAGTATCGTCATTGTTCTTGCGATCGTTCATTGCATCGTCTCCTGGGGTGTGTGACACGCGTTGAAATCGCGTAGGTGCGCTGCTGCGGTGTGTGGCTTGCGTCAGGTAAAAGTCGGCACCCTTGAACAACCCGCTATGGACGGCGCAAACCCACCGACCATTGGGGATGCGGGCAACTGGCAGCACATGTGTTGTTTTGTCTTCCGGCCATGACAGCCAGCCGGTAACGGCGATCAACCCCAGCATGCCACGCCTCGGGCACAACGCTATTAGACGATGGTCGATTGCCTCGGACCGCAAGCAAGGACGCGGGGGAACGCGTAGCGTCGGCTGCAGCACTCCAGTCGGGCGCGCCGGCACACGCTCGTGATCCGCGCTGGCCGCTTCGCGCTTTAAGCACACAAGGCTGCCGGGCGTACGTCCCGGACAACGACCAGCCGCGTTCGGCTTTCCGATCCAACGTGGCCTGCGCTGCACTGGCTTCGGCGTGCTGATCGATCTGGGTTACGTTCGTCACGGTCACTGTCTCGTTGGTCGCAATCGTGCCTTTTGGCGTAGACGGCACGCTCCGCGGCAAGCCGCAATCTGGCGCCTCACGTACAGGCTCCACGCCATCGAGCGCTCCCCGTGTCCTGAGGTCCCGCAATCTGCGCGGCTATGGATGGCGGTGGATCGTTGAGCTGTTCGGTGCAGGGACCCGGGGCCCATCGCCGCGCTCTAGTACAGGCGTGACGTTCCAGGCATCAACTCTGGAAGCCCTTGACCAGGCGATCGAACAACAACCCGTACGCCACTGCCAATGGAATGGAAACGATAGCTGCGGCTGCCATCAATGATTGCCAGAAATAGATGTCGCCGCGGATCAGTTCGGTGGGCACGCCGGCACTCACCGTGCGCGCTGCGGTAGAGCTGATGAAAACCGCCGCATAGATGTAGTCGCTGATCGACAGCGCGAAGGCAAACACGATGCAGGTGGCGATGCCCGGGCCGGCCAGCGGCAAGGCAATGCGCCGGAAAGATTGCCAGCGGCTGCAGCCATCGATCAACGCCGACTCCTCCAGCTCACGCGGCATCGATTTGAAAAACCCGAGGAGCAGCCACGTGCAAAACGGCACCGTGATCGTGGGGTACACCAGGATCAGCGCCCACACCGTGTTGGTGGCGTGCAGGAAGCTGACAATCTGGTACAGCGGAATGAACAGCAAGGTCGGCGGGATGAGGTAGACGAGAAATACGGCAATACCCGAACGTTCGCCCCAGCGCCCCACCAGTCGCGCCAGGCTGTATGCCGCGGGTACCGCCAGCAGCAGCGTAATGATGACCACCGCTACACCAATGAACGCCGAGTTCCACAGAAACCGCGGGAAATTGGTGTCAGTGAACAGGAAGGTGATGTGTTTGAGGGTCGGTGGCAGGTTGTAAATGAACGGGTTATTGGCAACGTCGTAGAGGTCGCCATCTTCCTTGAAGGCGGTAATCACCATCCATACCACCGGGAATACCGCGAACACGGTAAACAGCAGCAAGCCGATCCAGAACCCCAGTTTACGCAGCATTTTTTTCACGACGGGCCCATCAATTCGAGTCGGAACGGTAGGCCATGCGCAGCGCAAGGATTGCGCCGGCCAGCAACACCGGGAACATGAACAACGCCACGGCTGCGCCTTCGGCCAGAGCGCCTCCCTCGATTCCTTTCAGATAGGCCCAGTACGGCAACAGTTGGGTGGCGTAACCAGGGCCGCCGCGGGTCGTCAACGCCACCACGGCCATGTCGCCAAACACCAGCAGCGCGGTAAACATGCCGGCCACGACCAGGAGCGGCAGCAACGCGGGGATGGTGATGCGGAACAAGGTGCGGAAGAAGCCCGCCCCATCCACCTGCGCCTGCTCGAAGATTTCATGCGGAATCGCGGTACGCCCGGCCAGCACGATAATCGTGGCCAGCGGCAGCAAGCGCCACACGTTGATCACCGTGACGGCGCCCAGGCCAAGCCATTCCTTGCCGTAGTAATACAGATGGTTGGCTGGACCCCATACGGTGCCTGGCCCCAGCAGATGCATCTGCCGCAGCAACCAGTCGACCGGACTGAACTCCGAATCGAGCAACCACAGCCAATCCACGGAAGCCAGCGATACCGGCATGGCCCATGGCAGGATCAGCAGGATCTGTACCAGCCACTTGCCACGGAAGTCATGCACCAGCAGTTCCGACTCCGCCGTAGCCAGCACGAGAGTGAGGATGAGTGTCGCAAAGGTGACGATGATGCTGTTGCGCAGCGCCATCGGAAATGCCTGCTCATGCACGGCACTGACGAAATTGGACAGGCCGACAAAACCGTGAATACTCGGATCGCCGATCGTGGCGCTGCTCATGCTGAGCGCGATGGCGAGAAAGAACGGTATGCCCACCAGCGCCGCGATGTACACGAACGCTGGTGCAATCATGAGGGTGCCGAGCAGGCCTTCGCGATCTCCCAGTGTGGCGTGTGCCACTTTTTCAGCGCGCGCCATCATCGACTCGCAAGCCCGTAGCCGGGTCGAAGAAGCGCAGGTGGGCGCGCTCCACGCGGAACTCGCGCAACTCACCTTCACGCAGCGTGGCGGCAACGCGCGGCGGCACCTTGGAAAGAATCTTCTCCTCTTGAGCGCCGCCTTCCAGCACGCCGTAAATCAACCAATCCGCGCCGAGGAATTCCAAACGCTTGACGCGCACCTGCAATGCAAACGCACCAGCGTCGACAGCGTCCGGCGACGCTGGCAACAAGTGCTCGGGGCGAAAACCAACGATACGACCGCTGCGCTCCAGCAAGTTCATCGGCGGCGAACCGAGAAAGCCCGCCACGAACGTATCGGCAGGACTGTCATACAACTCCTGCGGCGTACCCAGTTGGCGCACGCGCCCACGTTGCATGATGGCAATGCGATCACCCATGCCCAGCGCTTCAATCTGGTCATGGGTCACGTAGACCGTGGTAACACCGGTTCGGTCGTGCAGCAGGCGCAATTCGCTGCGCGCCATGGTGCGCACCTGCGCATCCAGCGAGCTCAGCGGTTCGTCGAAAATGAACAGGGCCGGATCGCGCACCAAGGCGCGGGCCAGTGCCACCTTCTGCTTCTCGCCACCGGACAGGCGCGCCGGCTTGCGCTGCATCAGCGGCTCGATACCCAACATGCCGGCGGCCCACTTGATCTTGGCATCGCGGTCTGGCTTGGGCACACCGCGTGACTTGAGCGGAAACGCAATGTTTTCCGTCACGGTCATGTGCGGATACAGCGCGTAACTCTGGAACACCATTGACACGTTGCGCTCACGCGGCGGGAGATGCGTGACCGGCTTGCCCGCGATCAGCACCTCTCCGGCACTCGGGACCTCCAGGCCGGCAATCATGCGCATGGTCGTGCTTTTTCCACATCCGGACGGCCCGAGTATCGCCAGAAACTCACCTTCCTTGATGGCGATATCGATGCCGTCCACAGCGTAGATGCTGCCGTACTTCTTTTTCAGCCCGCGTAGCTCAAGCGTTGCCATGGATCATTCCCGAATCTTGCGATGTATCACTTCGCCGAACAGCCGACATAACCCTTCGTCTTCCACTTCGCGACGATGTTGCCGATCTGTCCCGCTGTTGCCTTTACCGCCTCCGCGGGCGTCTTCTGACCGCGCGCAGCCTGCGACATCATTGTGGACAGCAGATGCGTGTTGTAGACCTCGCTGACCGCTGGATTCGCGTAGCCCGGATAGCCCGGCCAGGCCGTCCACTCAACCGCATTGCGCAACACGTCAAGCTTGTTCGGCGGTGTCGAACCAAACGGGTCACGATCCAGCCAGCCACCCTTGGCCCATAGCTGCGGCACTGCCTTGCTGTAAGCGGGGAAGTCATACAACTCGCTTTCGTAGGTGCCCCAACTCGCGTTCGCGGTAAGGTCGAGCAGGAACTTCTTTGCCGCCAGCGTCTGCTGCTTGTCGGTCACGTATTTCGGCAAGGTGTAGATCAGCCACACGTGGGAAGTCTGGTGCACCTGGCCCGTCGGACCCTTGAGCCCGGGGCTGAATCCGGTATCTTCGGTCACCTTTGGATTGGTGCGCTGCGCGGTCCGGTAGAACGAGATGGAGTTCTGGATATACGACGCCTGACCGGAGATGAACGCCTGATTATTCGAAGCGGCATTCCAGGCAAAGACTTCCGGCGTCAATGCGTTCTTGAACAGTTTGGCCTGATATTGGACAGCCTGCAGCACCTGCGGCGAGTCAAGCGCCACTTCGCCGCACTTGTCGAACAGCGAGCCTCCGAACGACCAGATCAACGAACGCGCGTAGAACTCGGAGTCAAGCTCCGGGGACATCCCGACGCCTACGGGGATACCGGTCTTCTGGAATATCTTGGTGCCACCGGTGTACAGATCGTCATAACTTTTCGGGCCATTTGGATAACCGGCGTCCTTCCACAGGGATACACGATAGTCGCCCGGATCAGGCACCCAGCCGTGGCAGTAGCCGTACCACATGTTCTTGATCGGCAAGAATGCCTGGCTGGCGCAAACCGTTTCCTGCTTGCCGAACGCCTTTCCCGCGGCCTCGTTCACGTCGCTCAGATCCTGCAGGCCTTCGACAAATGACGCGGGCGTGGACACGGTTTCGAACAAGGTGGAACCCTTGCCAGCGGCGATCGACGCCGCGAGGGTGGAACCAAGGTCCGCAAGGTTGATGTGCTGCACCGTCACCTTGACGTTGTTGTGCTTGCCCCAGTCCTGCGCGTACTGATCGAACCACTTGTCATAGCGCGGAACGAAATGGCTCCACTGGGTAATGGTGAGCGTGGTGCCGGCAGGGAACGTTGCCGGGAAAGTCAGATCACCGAACTTGGCGGGAAAGGTTACCGGCGTAGGCTGAAGACCCGGCGTGGCCGCTGGTGCCTCCGCGGCCATGGCGGCCGCTGAAAAGGCCACCGCGAGCGCACTCACAATACACTTGGACAGATATTTGTTCATGCTCCAACTCCTCAACAAAATGCGTAATGACACGACATCACGGGTGAGTGCCAGCCACGTCGCTGCGACTGGCGGCCATCGAAACTGCAAGCTCCGAGGGCGTGCATCAGCTACCAAGGGTGGCGAAAACAACCAACGCGAGCGGTCGACGCGAGCAACCGTGATGGGCGGGCATGCCATGCGCCGAGAACTTCATCTCAACTACCTGACGGCGCATGACGTCCAGCTTGCTCGGCCCCGCTGAATCAAAAGTGATACAGCGCGTTCAGACTCACCTGATTGCCGCTGGTGGTCTTGCGATCCACCCCGTTGCTGGTGGAGTCGACCTTGTCGTGCATCAACTCCATGCTCAGATCGTAGGCACCTGCCGTGTACTGCAAGCTCAGCGCGGACTGGTTGTTCCGCAGCAAGCCACTTGATCCATGTCCCATCCAGTTGATGACATCCTGTTTGTTCGGCCGGGCGGCAGCGTAGAACGCGTAGGCCGTCCAATTGGGCGTGAAGGTGTAACCCACCTGTGCCCACCCGCCACTCTCACTGATGTCACCAAACTGGGCCATGGCGCCAAAGATCTCACCGAGCCCCTTGCCGGTGTAGGCCACGCCCTTGAATGTCCACGGTCCTGGTTTCCACTGACCGCCGACTTCGACGCCAATGCTGTCCACTTTGGATTTGATCGGGGTGGGCGTATTACCGTCCACGCCGCGCAAGTCGACCTCGCTGTAATGCGCGGAGACGTACGCCAACCAGGTCTTGTCCTGCACGTGCAGACGCGCCTGGAGCTGCGGACGGAAGCCGGCATTGCCCGCGGTCAGGAAGTTGACGTTGTTGCCCGGACCGCTCCAGTGGCCCTCGAAGGCTCCGAGGTCGAGCCGCCACTTCGGACCAGTAGCATTGCGGTTGAGGTCCTGCATCACCACGATCCCCGGGAAGCGCCAGCCGATCATGCCGTTGGCATAGCCCAGCGGGAACGCAATGTGCGCCAGGGACGACGAGGAGTTGTCGATCGGAAACATCAAATCCCACTGCTGACCGATGCGCACCTTGGTGCCGGTGTTGGCGTTTGTCAGGTCCATGTATGCCTGACGCAGGCGCGGTGTGGCCTGCTGCTGACTGTACGCGCCGGTCCCGTTGAACCCGCCGAAGAAGTCCATCTCGATGCGGCCACCGCCGCTCCAGTCGCCAGCAAACTTGGCGCCGCTGAAATCGAGCCAGAAGCGCGTGTTGCGCACGTCGACGCCGCTCAGTCGGCCGTTGCTTCCGGGAGCCGGCCATTCCGCATTCTGTCCATTGCCGAAGACAAACGTCTTGTCCTGGCTGAAAGCGGTGGCGCTGATGAAACCGTGCAGAGCCACCGAAACGCCTGGCGCACTGGTGAACACGGGCGCCGCCGCCGGGGTTGCGGCCACGCTTTGCGGAGTCGCAGTTGGCGCCGGCACGGCAGGCGCTCTGGCGGCCTGCTGCTGGACCATCTGCTTCAATTCATTCAACTGGTTTTCCAACTGTGCCACACGCTGCTCAAGTTGCTGCTCGCGCGTATTGCTTGTGCTTTGTGCCTGCGCTGCGAACGGCAGCGCGAGTGCGCATGCCAGACTCAACGCCAGTGCCTTGTGGCCGTGAAAAAGTTGTCTGCTCATGCACGTGTTCCCCAGAAAAGACGACGGGCTGAGCATGGCTATATTGCGGTGCAGACGGCCATTCGACATTAGTCGAAGTTCGACCAAAGTCGACAGCGTTAGCTGCCGCCGCCCACGACGATGCGGCTACACTCGAAAATATCCCCCGGGCCTGCTGTTGCGGCGCCGCACGGGAGGTTTTGCCGTCACTATTCCGTTGAGCCCGCAGGAGCCAGTCATGTCCAAGGTTTATCCAGTTGATCCCCACTTTGCCGCCAACGCACTCGTGCGCAAGGACGACTATTCGCGCCTGTACGCCGAGTCGATCAGCGACCCCGAGAAGTTCTGGGGCAAGGTGGGTCGGCGCCTGGATTGGATCAAGCAGCCGACAAAGATCAAGGATGTCTCCTTTGACCCCAAGGATCTGCACATCCGCTGGTATGAAGACGGCACGCTCAACGCGTCGGCCAACTGCCTCGATCGACACCTGGAAAAGCGCGGCGACAAGGTAGCCATCATCTTCGAGGGGGATAATCCGGCCACCTCGCGCAACATCACTTATCGCCAACTGCATACCGAAGTATGCAAGTTTGCCAACACCCTGAAGCACCTGGGCATCGACAAGGGTGATCGGGTGGTGATCTACATGCCGATGATCCCCGAAGCGGCGATTGCCATGCTGGCCTGCGCGCGACTTGGGGCAATCCACTCGGTCGTGTTCGGCGGATTCTCGCCAGACTCCGTCGCCGGACGCATCGCCGACTCGCAAGCCAAGCTGGTGATCACCGCCGACGAAGGCTTGCGTGCCGGCAAACACATTGCGCTCAAGGCCAACGTCGACGAGGCACTGCAGCGCCCCGGCACGAACAGCGTGGAGACGGTGATTGTGGTGCGTCACACCAGCGGCGCCATCAACATGCAGTCGCCACGGGATCGCTGGTACCACGTGCTGATGGAAGGCCAGTCGGCAGACTGCGCGCCCACGCCGGTCGAGGCCGAGCACCCGCTGTTCGTGTTGTACACCTCCGGCTCCACGGGCAAACCCAAGGGCGCGGTACACACCACCGGCGGCTACATGGTGTACGTAAGTTACACGCACCAGGTCGTGTTTGATCTGCACGAAGACGATATTTTCTGGTGCACCGCGGATGTGGGCTGGGTGACCGGCCACAGCTATGTGGTTTATGGGCCGCTGGCCAACGGCGCCACCACGGTCATGTTCGAAGGCGTACCGAGTTATCCGGACTATCGACGCTTCTGGCAGGTGGTGGACAAATACAAGGTCACCATTTTCTACACCGCGCCAACCGCGATCCGCGCGCTGATGCGCGAAGGTGACGGCCCGGTCAAAGCCACCTCGCGGGCGTCCCTGCGCGTGCTTGGGTCAGTCGGCGAACCGATCAATCCCGAAGCGTGGGAATGGTATTACCGCGTGGTTGGTGAAAACCGTTGCCCGATCGTGGATACCTGGTGGCAGACCGAAACCGGCGGCATCATGATCTCGGCGTTGCCTGGTGCCATTGCGACCAAGCCCGGTTCGGCAACATTGCCATTTTTCGGCGTCGCCCCGGTCATCGTGGACAACGACGGGCAAATACAAGAGGGCGTCACCGAAGGCAAGTTGCTCATTGCGGACTCCTGGCCCGGCCAAGTGCGCACGATTTACGGTGATAACCAGCGCTTCATCGACACTTATTTCACCGCCTATCCGGGTTACTACTACAGCAGTGATGGTGCGCGCCGCGACGAGGACGGGTATTACTGGATCACTGGCCGCGTCGACGACGTGATCAACGTTTCCGGCCATCGCATCGGCACCGCCGAAGTGGAAAGCGCTCTGGTGGCGCACCCGAAAGTTGCCGAGGCGGCAGTCGTTGGTTGTCCGCATGACATCAAGGGTCAAGGTATTTATGCCTACGTTGCACTGGTCGCTGGAGAAACCGGCACCGATCCCCTGCGCAAGGAATTGATCGCCTGGGTACGCAAGGAAATCGGCGCTTTCGCGGCGCCTGATTACATTCAGTGGGCAGACGATTTGCCGAAAACGCGGTCGGGCAAAATCATGCGTCGGATTCTACGCAAGATCGGCGAGAACAAGCCGGACGAACTCGGCGATATCACTACCCTGGCCGATCCCAAGGTGGTCAAGAAACTGGTGGACGAACGGCTGATCAAATGACGCTACATCCCTGCCAACGCGAGGAACCGGGTATGACGCCGCCGCGTGCGGCGCTTGCCCGGTCTTGCATTCACAGTCGCCGGTACGCCACTCCCGATCTGCGTACCCTGTATTCCAGCCATGCCTGACGTTCTTATTGCCGACGACCATCCGCTGTTCCGCGATGCGCTGGAACGCGCGGTGCTGGTCGCGCTGCCGCACGCGCAGGTACACGGGGCCGACAGCGTGCATGCGTTGCTCGCGTTGATCGCAACGCATCGCGATGCCGAGTTGTTGCTGCTGGATTTGCACATGCCCGGAGCCCGCGGCTATTCGGCGCTGGCGCACATACGTGGACAGTACCCTGAGCTGCCAACCATCGTTGTGTCCGGTCACGAGGAGGCGCTGGTGGCGCAACGCGCCATGGCTCACGGCGCGGCCGCATACATCCCCAAGTCGACACCCGTTGCCGACATCGTGGCCGCTATCCACTGCGTACTGGCTGGCGACGTGTGGCTGCCGCAGACCTTGCTGCAACACGACGTCACGCTAAAGGCTGAAGAAGCCGACGCCGCGGCCAGAATCGCCACCCTCACGCCGCAGCAGTTCCGGGTGATGACCATGCTCGCCGATGGCCATCTCAACAAGCAGATTGCGTGGGAGCTCAGCGTGTCCGAAGCCACGGTCAAGGCGCACATGACCACGATCATGCGCAAGCTTGGCGTCAACAATCGCACCCAGGTAGCGCTGGTTGCCAGCCAGCTTGCGGTCGAGCAGGAAAGCATGCCGTCCATGCCTGAGGAGAACAGCTGACGCGGCTCGCTTCTGGCTGTTGCGCCACGCGGTGCAAGCTAGTGACGCACCAGCGCGCTCAGCAGCGCACGCAACGCAGCCGGGCGCAGCGGTTTGTGCAGCAACGGATAGCCCAGCGCGCGGGCGCGTTGCTTCAGCGCGCTGCTGCCATCGGCGGTGATCACCACGACCGGTGGCGGCTTGGTCACCAGGCTGCGTAGCAAGTCTGCCACCTGAAGTCCGTCCATCGTGTCAGTCAGGTGGTAATCGGCGAGGATCACGTCGACGCCACCACGCTGCATTTCGGTCTGTGCCTGGTCGACGTCCGCGGCCACCCGGCAATCCACGCCCCAGCGCCCAAGCAATGCACGCATGCCATCCAGGATGGTTGCGTCGTTGTCCAGACACAACACCGTCAGCGGCAACTGCTCGCCGCCGCCGCTGCGCTGCACCTTGTTACGACGAACAGGAACGGCAGCGTTCCGCGGTACGCGAATGAAAAAGCAGCTGCCACCACCCACGACCGTATGCAGGTCGAGCCGGTGCCCAAGAATGTTGGCAAGGCGATCACAGATTGAAAGTCCGAGCCCGAGGCCTTTTTCGCCCCACGGGGACGGCTGAGCCAATCGCTGGAACTCGTCGAAAATGTGCGTGTGCTGATCGGCCGGCACGCCAGGGCCGGTGTCCCACACTTCAATGCGCACGTCGCTACCCTCACGCCGCGCCCCCAGCAGCACGCCACCGTGGCTGGTATAACGCAGCGCATTGGAAATAAGGTTTTGTACAATCCGGCGCAGCAACTGCGGATCGCTGCGCACGGCCAGCGTGGTGGTCGCTACCTCCAGGCGCAGCCCACGCTGCTCGGCGATGACGGCAAACTGCGCCTTCAATGACTCGAACAGGTCAGCCAGGGCGAAGCCACCTACTTCCGGATGGTAACTGCCGGCGTCCAGGCGCGACGTGTCGAGCAGCGCATCCAGCAATCCTTCCGCAGCGCGGAATGACGCGTCGATGCGCTCGGCCAGTGTGCTTGCTTCGGCATCCAGGCCGGGCTGCTGGCGCAACGCCGAGGTGAACAGGCGGGCGGCGTTCAATGGTTGCAACAAATCGTGGCTGGCCGCCGCCAGAAAGCGCGTCTTGGAAATGTTCGCCCTCTCTGCCGCCTGGCGCGCTTGCGCTGTAGCGGCGAGCGCTTCGGACAACTCCGCCGTGCGCAACTCGACCCGCTGCTCCAGGGTTTCGTTGGCATCCAGCAGCGCCTGCTCGGCGCGTTTGTATGCTGTGACGTCGGTGTAGGTCGTGACGTAACCACCGCCCGGAAGAGCGCGCCCGAGCATCTCGATCACGGTGCCATCAGGGCGCACGCGACTGAACAAGTGCGCCGATCCGGCGCGCATGTAATCAATGCGCTTGGCGACGTGCGCATCCACTTCACCCGGGCCACACTCGCCGAGTTCGGCATTCCAGCGAATCAGCTTCTCCACCGGCACGCCAACTCCGACCATGCCCGGGGGGTAATCGAACAGCTCCAGATAACGTCCGTTCCAAGCCACCAGCAACATCTGTGCGTCCACCACGCTGATACCTTGGGAGACGTTTTCCAATGTGGTGGACAGCAGCTCGCGATTGAAGCGCAACTCCTGCGAGGTCTCATCCATCAGCGCCATGGCCTCGGCGAGATCCAGACCGCTACCCGATAACGCACCCATCAGAATGCGTCGTGCATTCGCCGCCCCAACTGCCGACGCCAGCAAACGCTCGGTGTACTGAATCAACGCCCGTTCAGCCGCCTCGCCAGCCAGGAGCGGGCGACCGCGTCGCTGCCCGTATTCTTCAAGCGCGCGCGTAGCGGACCGTTCGCCGACGATACGCTCGGCAATCGTACGCAAATCGGCTACCGCCACGCGGCCCCGCCAGTCACCCGCGCCCGAACGGCTGGCCGGGTTCGGGTCAATGAACGCCGCCGCACGCAGACGCTCCGCCACGCTGGGATGAAAGCGCAACGAGATGAACACCAGACAGCCGACATTGACCAGCAACGACCAGAACGTGCCGTGTACTACCGGATCCCAACCCGTCAGGCCAAACAGACTGTGCGGCCGCAGCCAGCTCCAGCCCAGCGGGCCGTCCTGGACCCATTCCTGCGTGCGCGACAGGATCGGCAACAAGAGCGTGTAAATCCACAGCGTGAATCCACCGATCAAACCCGCGGCCACGCCGCGACGACTGGCACCGCGCCAGTACAGCGCAGCCATCAGCGCCGGCACGAATTGCGCCACTGCGACAAATGCCAGCAGCCCGGTGGCAGCGAGATACTCCTGGCGGGCGGCCACGCGATAATAGACATAGGCCATGATCGCCAAGCCGATGATCGCCACTCGCCGCACGCGCAACACCAGGCGTGACAAGTCACTGCGGTGCTCCAACTGCAGCCGCCGAATGCGCAGCAGCGCCGGCATCACCAGATCGTTGCTGATCATTGTCGACAGCGCGATCGAGCTGACGATCACCATGCCGGTCGCCGCCGCGAACCCGCCGACAAAGGCCAGCAAGGCCATGCCCCGATCACCATGCACCATGGGCAAGGTGAGTACCCAGGCGTCAGCAATGCCGTTACGCACCTGCGGCAACGCCGCGCCCGCTGCCACGATCGGCAACACCGCCACGCTGATGATGACCATGTACAGCGGCAGCATCCAGCGTGCGCGCTTGAGGTCGCCAGCGTCTTCGCACTCGACCACGCCAATCTGGAACTGGCGTGGCAGACAAAACATCGCACACATGGCGAGGATGGTCTGCACCACGAACCCGGACGGCAGTCCTCCAGCGTGCAGTTGCGCCACTGGTAATTGCACAGTCTGCAGAAGACCCGGCCCCCGCCACAGCGCGTAGACCGCCAACGCGACAAACGCCAGCAGCTTGATCAGCGACTCCAGCGCGATGGCCAGCACCATGCCGTGGTGATGTTCGGTGGCGTCGATGGTGCGGGCACCAAACAAAATCGCAAACACCGCCAGCAACACCGCACACCACAGCGCACTGTCGACCCCGCCGACCATTACCGCACCATGCTGGCCGCCACCAAGCACGCCGAAAGACATCGCCACGGCCTGGAACTGCAGCGCAATGTATGGCACCACCGCAATCACGGCGATCACTGCAACCAACGCCGCCAAGCCGTGGGATTTGCCGAAGCGCGCGCCAATGAAATCCGCAATGGAAGTGATATTGCGTTGCGCGGCAATGCGCACCATGCGGCGCATGACATCAAAGCCGAACACGAACAGCGCGATCGGCCCCAGGTAAATCGGCAGATACGCCAAGCCGCCACGCGCAGCTGTTCCAACCGCACCGTAAAACGTCCACGACGAGCAGTACACCGCCAGCGCCAGGCTGTATACCACCGGCCGCAGTTTCGGCCGCAGCGGGTACAGCGCGTGTCGATCCCCGAAGTAGGCCACGGCAAACAGCAAGCCGACGTACACGAGCGCGACCAGCAGCAGGGTCAAGCCATCAATCAAGCGTGCATCTCCCCCGTCCGCGTAGCGTGCCGCTCCCGGCTGCGCGACTGCCGATGCGGACATCCCGAGCGTAACCCATGTAGCACCCGCGGGTACCAGTCAACACCATTACTGCTGACCCGACCCTGGTCCATGC
>CAJDVT010000091.1_pt1 | contig 18495 bp, 13 predicted proteins | sample 7391411 | NCBI WGS metagenome assembly CAJDVT01 (sample SAMEA7055698, study PRJEB34461) | soil metagenome | biome: terrestrial ecosystem; feature: Peninsula; material: soil | place: Antarctica | collected 2016 | reverse complement strand
AAGCACGCGCCTTGCGCGTCGAACAGGAGCAAATTGAATGGTCGGTAGCTGGCGGCCGTGGCGAGCAAGCTCCGCGCCTGGTCGGAAGCACTCCGTGAACCGGACAGATAATTGCTGACCAGCAAACCTCGCGAGATTCCATCGACCGAAGCGTGCAGGTCGCGCACGTTGGTGACCGCGGCACAACGCCCGGCCGCCGTGGCTCCCAGCCAGGTACCGCCGGCTTGCAGATCGCGACCCGCGATGATCGGGCTGCCCGGCCAGCGCGCCAGCGTCGCGGTTGGACGGGCGTGAAATTCGTCACGATTGCCTATCAGCACGAGGCGCCAAAGCGGATGCACCTTCCAGGCAAAGGCGATCAGACACATGAGTTCACCAAGTATTGTGACGAAGAGGAGATGGTCGCACACCACTGCTGCAACATACTGCGCAGAATACGCGAGGAGCGCCGACAACCGGCAAGCGTGCGTTACCAGCCCCTTCTGACCCGGTGCCACGCAGTTCACTTTCGCGATGTCGCTACCGGTGCGCGGTATCAGGGATAATCAGCGCATGCGCCTCTTTGTCTGTCTAATCGGGTCTCCCATTCGCTACTGTCTGCTCGCCGCCGCGCTGACCTTCGGCACTGCCAGCACGTCCGCCAGCGCGCAAACACAAACGACGCAGCAGGCTGAGGCCAAGCAGAAGTTGCGCGCGTTGCACGACAAGATGGAAGCGTTGAGCAAGCAGCAGGCAGATACCGCAGCGCGGCGCGACAAGTTCAATGCCGAACTGGCGCAACAGGCCAACGCCGTGGCGCGCGCAGCACGCGCCCTGCGTGAAGCAGACGGGGCCATCCTTGTCAGTCAGCAGCAATTGCAAGCCCTGCAACAGCAACGCCGCGACGTGCAGGAGCGCCTGCATGGCCAACGCACTGCCATCGCCGAGCTGTTGCGGGCCACTTACGCTCTGGGCCGTGGTTCCGACCTGCGTCTGCTCCTGGGTGACGAGGACGTGGCGCGTATTTCCCGTGCGCTGATGTATTCCACGTATTTCCAGCGTGATCGGGTCCAGCGTGTACAACAGTTGATGGGCGATCTGACCGCGCTGCAACAACTGGAAGCTGACATCACCGTCAAGCAGCAAGCATTGCAAGCGGAGCGCCTGGAACGCGCGGAACAATCCAAGGTGCTCAGCGTTCAGCGCGCCGCGCAACAAAAGCTCGCTGCCGCAGCCGATGCCCAGTACAAAACCGAGGCCGAGCAACTGGCGGCGTTGAAGCAAAACGCGCAAGCGCTCAACACTCTCGTGGCAAATTTGCAGAAAGCCATCGATGACGCCGCCCGTGAAGAGCGCGCGCGCGCCGCGGCGGCCCGCGATGCGGCAGCTCGCGCGGCCCGACGCGGCAAACCGTCCGTGCACGAGCCACCACCGGCCGGTGCCGGTACGGTCATTGCCGACATTCGTGGCAACTTGCCGTGGCCGGCAACTGGCGCGGTGCACAGCTACGGCAACGGCGTGCTGATCAAGGCCGCCGGTGGCAGCGAAGTGCACGCCGTGGCCCGTGGCAAGGTGATCTACGCCGGCTTCCTGCGCGGCTACGGCTTGCTGCTGATTCTCAACCATGGCAACGGCTGGATGAGCATGTACGGCAACAATGAAGCACTGTTGCACGGCGTTGGCGATCAGGTTGAAGCTGGCACGGCCATTGGTACTGCCAGCGCCCCCAGCGGGGTCAACACGGGCAGCTACTTCGAGCTGCGCAAGGCCGGCCAGCCGGTCGACCCGCGCAGTTGGCTGAGCCAGCGCCGTTGACGCGGTCGGCGCACACTGGGAACCTGTCACCGTCCGAGCGTTCCCATGGTCGGGGGCGTTACTGAAAAATAACCCTGCACTTTCCCATCCACGCCGCGCATTGCGCGTCATCTGCTTGTTGCACGGAGCGATCTGCATGCGTTTTTCCTCTTGCGCTCGACATACTGCCCTGCTGGCGATCGGGCTGGCGCTGACCGCGCCGCTGACGCGAGCACAAACGCCAGTGCCGGCGGCCTCCAGCAGCGCGCCAACGCCAGCAGCAATTGCAGTACCCGAAGTGCCCGCGCCCGCTGGTACCGTCAGTACCGCGACTGCGGATGCGGTGGATATGGATGACATTCGCAACTTCAGCCGCGTATTCGAGCTGGTGCGTCAAGCCTACGTGGAGAAGGTCGACAGCAAGACGCTGATGAAAGCTGCGATCACCGGCATGCTCAGCGGGCTGGACCCCCACAGCGAGTACCTGGACAAGGATGGCCTGCAACAGCTCACTGAAGACACCTCCGGCCAGTACAGCGGACTGGGTATCGAAGTGCTGCAGATGGATGGCGGCTTGCGCATCGTCTCGCCCATTGACGACACTCCTGCTTCGCGCGCCGGCATCAAATCCGGCGACAACATTGTCAAGATCAATGGCACGGTGGTGGATGCAAAGAATATCGACGCGATGTTCAAGGAGTTGCGCGGCCAACCTGGCAGCAAGATCGCGCTGACCATCGTGCATGCCAACAGCAACAAGCTGATCAACCTGAACCTGACCCGCGAGAACATCACCATCAGCAGCGTCAAGTTGCGTGAACTGGAACCGGGCTTCACCTACATCCGCATCAGCCAGTTCCAGGACGACACCGCTGACGATTTGACCCACAAGCTGACGGCGTTCATCAGCAAGCATGGCGCACCCAAAGGCGTCGTGCTGGACCTGCGCAACAACCCCGGGGGTCTGTTGACTGCGGCCGTTGGGGTCAGCGATGACTTTCTCGACAGTGGCGTCATCGTGACCACGCGAGGACGCCTGCAGGACGCCAACTTGAGCTTCAAGGCCCACTCCGGCGATCTGCTCAACGGTGCGCCGATCGTCGTATTGACGAACAACGGTACGGCATCAGCGGCAGAAATTGTCGCTGGCGCGCTGAAGGACAACCATCGAGCGCTGATCGTTGGTCAGCGCACATTCGGCAAAGGCGTCGTGCAAACCGTTTTGCCGCTGGACGGCGAACACGCAGTGAAGCTCACCACCGCGCGCTACTACACGCCTGACGGCACGTCGATCCAGGCTGAAGGTATTCGCCCGGACATCGCGCTGGCCGACCTGTCAGTGACGAAGGTGGATGCTCCACCCAGCCTGATCACATCGGAAGCGGACCTGCCGAACCACTTGGTCAATGAGAATGCCAGTGCGACGGTCGCTGACAACGCCGCTGCCGACGCCGCCGATGCAAAGCTCGCCGGCGATGATTATGTATTGGCGCAAGGCCTGAACGTGGTCAAGGGCATGGCGCTCGGGCACGTGTCCGCCGCACATCGGTAAATCACCCTTGCGGCGAGTCGATCGGTGCTCGTCGTTCCCGCGGCGCAAGCCCGCAGGCGGTCCCCGTGGACCGATGTGCAGCACGGCAAACTGCCGTGCGTCGATGCAACTTGCATGGGCAGCGTGGCCTTGACGCAGCACGTGCAACGGCGCGAGCACACTCTTGCGCATTCTCTCCCCTGCAGGTCACGAACATGCCGGCGGCAACCCGCGACACCAGCAACGTTCCGCGCGTACTGATTCTGGGCGGCGGCTTCGGTGGCCTGGCCGTGGCGCGACGACTGGCGCGCGCCAACGCGGACGTCGTGCTGGTTGACCGACGCAACCACCACCTGTTTCAACCGCTGTTGTATCAAGTGGCCACGGCAAGCCTCGCCGCTCCATCCATTGCCGCGCCACTGCGCCAGATCTTGCGCCGGCAACGCAACGTCACGGTACTGCTGGACGAGGTGACCGGGATCAACCTGAACGCCCGGCAGGTGCAGTGCACGCACAACGTCCTGGATTATGACTATCTCGTCGTGGCGACCGGCTCCACGCATGCATATTTCGGACATGACGACTGGAAGCCATTTGCGCCGGCCTTGAAGACGCTGGACGACGCGTTTCTCATCCGCCGCCGTGTGCTGCTCGCATTTGAACGTGCCGAATGCGCGAGCGACCCGGAGCGTCGCCAGGCGTGGTTGAATTTTGTCGTGGTCGGCGGCGGTTCGACTGGTGTCGAACTGGCCGGCACATTGATCGAGTTGGCGCGTCACACCCTGCCACACGAATTCCGGCGCAGTGACCCACGCCAGGCCACAGTGCGCCTGATTGAGGCCGGACCAGTGTTGCTGCCGGCGTTTTCGCCTTCACTGTCGGCCAAGGCGCGCGTGCAATTGGAACACCTGGGCGTCCAGGTGCACGTAGGCAGTGCGGTCAGCGCGATCGATGCAAACGGCGTGCAGGTTGGCGAGCGGCGGCTGAGCGCACGCACCGTGTTGTGGGCAGCAGGAGTCGCAGCCTCGCCGCTGGGGCGCATGCTCGGTTCCCCACTGGACCGTGCCGGTCGCGTATGCGTGTTGGCTGATCTGAGCGTGCCGAGGTACCCCAACGTGTTTGTCATTGGCGACCTCGCGCTCGTGCGTCAGGAGAACGGCCAACCGGTACCGGGCGTCGCGCCCGCAGCGAAGCAAATGGGTAGGCATGTCGGGACCACACTGCTCGCGCGAGTCCACGGCAATCAGGCGGAACGCAGCTTCCATTACCGCAATGAGGGATCACTGGCGACAATCGGACGCATGGCGGCCGTGGTGGAATTCGGCAAGCTGCAGTTTTCCGGCTTTCCCGCGTGGGCGGTATGGCTGCTGGCGCACATCTATTTTCTGATCGGCTTTCGCAACCGTCTGGTGGTGATGCTGGATTGGGCGTGGGCTTACTGGACGCATCAACGCCATGCCCGAATCGTCAGCGGCGCCGAAAGCGCCGATGCAGAACCGTGAGATCGTGCCTCAACCTCGCGAAAATGCCCGACTGTCCGCCTGCACGAGAGCGCGCACGCTGCCCGCGCCTCGGCCGCAGCGCAACATCGAAACGCTCCAAGCCGTGCCCCACCGACACGATCTTCAAGCTGCCGTTTCGGCTCGCGTACGTCCACCCGAGGCACATCGCCGGCGTCCACCGGTGAGCGCGCGCGTACTTGGCGCCATCCGGGCAAAACCCGTAGTGCGGCGCCAGGCCGTGCCTTGATGCCGAGGGCGTCGCCAACGCAAACGGCCCGCTGTCGCGGGCCGTTGCTGTTCCGGGCAGGGTCTGCGCCTGCGCCGCAGTGCCGCAACTTACGCTGCAAACAAACCGCGCATCTTCTTCATCGCATTGGCCTCGACCTGACGAATGCGCTCGGCCGAAACGCCATACTCATCAGCCAGATCCTGCAGCGTCGCCTTGCTGTCGTTGTCCAGCCAGCGCCGCTGGATGATATCGCGCGAGCGCTTGTCCAGATGCGAAAGCGCGTCACTCAGCGACTGCAACTGATTGTCCGCGTAGTCCTCGTGGGCCACGTTTTCATAGGGATCAGCACCATCGTCAATCAGGAATGCCGCTGGTGACGGCTTGGCATCGTCGTCCGCATCCACCGGCGCCTCGAAGCCAATGTCGCGTCCGGACAGCCGCGACTCCATCTCGCGGACGGTAGCCTCGGGTACGCCCAGATCCTTGGCGACAGTACTTACCTCCGCTGCATTCATCCAGCCCAGGCGCTTCTTGTTCTTGCGCAGGTTGAAGAACAGCTTGCGTTGCGCCTTGGTGGTGGCAACCTTGACGATGCGCCAGTTCTTGAGGATGAACTCATGCATTTCGGCACGGATCCAGTGCACCGCAAAGCTGACCAAGCGAACGCCATGGTCAGGATCAAAGCGCTTGACCGCCTTCATCAGCCCGATGTTACCTTCCTGGATCAGATCGGCGAGCTGCAAGCCGTAGCCGCTGTAGCCGCGCGCCACGTGCACCACGAAGCGCAGATGCGACATCACCAACTTTTTCGCGGCGCCAAGATCGCCATCGGCCAGATACTCACGCGACAGCTCCTGCTCTTCCTCGACAGTCAGCACGGGAATGCGGTGCACGGCGGCGATATACGCATCCAGGCTGCCAACAAGGCTCGGCAGAGGAAAATTGGCAGTTACCAACGCTTGCGACATGGACTAGCCTCCTGAAACACTCGGTATTTTAGCACTCAAGTAGTGAGAGTGCTAAACATGGGTTTGGTTCCACGGCAACCTGTGGATGTCATTTAATGTACTGTAGAGTACACATACATTGCCGCCTTGTCCAAGGGTTGTTGGTCAACCCGGACGAGAAGCATGGCAAAACCGGTTTCAGCGTCAGGTGAAGTCTGCATCAGGATGCAGTGGCGCCTTTTCCAATGCCACCGCATCCGATGGTTCGGAGAGCTGCTCATCTGCATCAGGGCGCAACTCACGCACGCTCCCACCGACAATTGCGTCAGCCAGTTGTTGCAGATCCATCTCCGTTGCGCGCTGGCCACGCCGCGTGACGAACAGGCAACGCCCTGACAGTGCGGAAAACCATGCCAGTCTGCGCTGGCGGGGCATGGCATCCGCGGCATCCACAAATTCATACCAGCCACCAAACCGCGCTTCCCGCAGGTGTTGCAGCACAATGTCCTGCGGCGAGCCGGGAACAAATCCGGCGAACGATCCCCCAGCGGGCGAAGCGACAGCACCGGGGTCACGCGCATGCGCCCGACGCGTGACCGACAACTCGGAGCGGCTACCGCCGTGGCCCGCACGCGTGGCGGCACCGGTGTCGATCAACGCATGCGCCATGCGCACTGCTTGATCTCCATACAACCCAATTTGCTGCAACCCGGCCTCCACATCCTGTTGCAAGCGCTGCCGGTCTCCCATGGGCAGCTCGCCCAGCAACTGGTCGGTAATCACCAATAGCGTGGCGAACAACTCGCTGCTTTCCCCGTGGCGCAGCAACGCCAGGGCCAGGACGTCGGCCCACGCATCGTCAAACAGCGCGCGCAGAGGATCGGACGCCAGCGCACTGGCAAGGCGCGCGGCGAGCAAGTCTGTGGCTCGACGCCGCGCACGTTCAAGTCGATCGCGACCGCGCATGGCTTCGACGTGACGGCGTTCGGCAACACGCGCCTTGCCGCGCCATTGTTCGAGGAGGCGCTCAATCTCGGCACACACGGCATCACACGCGGCAGCATCCGATGCCTCGTGCACAATCGGCCCCAGCAACTGAGTGAGCTGGGTACGCACCAGCGCATCCGGCTTCCCATCCGCACCGCACGGCAACCAGTCACGCGCAAGCTCCACTACCTTGCGCAGCAGCCGGTAGGCTGGATGTCCGCTCTGCGCGGCCAGCTCCGGGCGATACAGCACCACGCGCAGCAACGGCCACTGCAGGTCACCAAGCAACGTCTCCACTGCCTCATCGTGCGGCAACTGGCTTTGCGCCTCGCGGAACCAGCGCACCACCTGGGCCATCGATCGCGCCTGGCTGGCACTCAAGTGTGCGTTCCCGGCCGCGGTCGCGCCAGCCACGTTGAGCTGGCGGATCAACGCTGCATGCAGCTGCCGCCACCCCGCCGCACCGCCGCGATCCTTCTCGTAACCAGGAAACGTCCACTGCACCGCGTCAAGCGCGGTCCGCAGGTCGGTATCTGAGGCAGTTCCGGGTGCGCTTTCGACTCGACCTTCATCTGCGCTCTGTGCCGGGGCGGTGGCGGCCGCAGTCGATGGCTCCGGAACAACCGGCAGCGTTGTATCCGGGGCAAACGACGAGCGCGCCTTGCGCGGCTGCGCGCGCGGAACTGAAAAAGTGCGCAATGCCGGCAGGATGCCCTCGCGCTGCAAACATGTGTTGACTGCGGCGTACAAGGTGGACAGGCGACGCATCATCGCGCTGTCCAGACTCTGCACCAGCAAAAGCTGCTGGCCGTCCGGGAGTTCAAGCGGGATACTCGCCGCGCGGAACGCGGCGATCAATGCATGTGGCGCAAGTGGCAGCGCCTTGCCTTCCAACGGCGGTGCGGCAACCAGCACCGCCAGCCGATAGCCAATTTCCACCAGCGTGGCCCCACCTTGCACCTCGCTGCGTTGCACGAGCCGGTCAAGCGCGGCATCCAGCGCCTGGTGCATCGGGTCAAGCAGGCTCAGGGATGGTGCAGCGGCGAGCGAGGACGGTACCGATGGCACCGATGCGGTACCAAGTTGCGCAAAAGCCCAATGCAGATGGTCTACAAATCGTGGCGCAAATGTGTCACCGACCTGCACCAGGCGCCGAAGTGTATTCTGGCAGCCCTGCTGGTCGACTGCGCTTCCTGGCGCGCCTGCGTGCTCGGGCAGATGCAGGTCAAAGTCATTCAGGCACGCACGCAACGGCTCACGCAACCAGTCGTCACAGATGGCAACCACCTCACCTACCAACCGTTGTGTACGCACAGGCCAGGTGGGATCAACGGCACCGTCGCGGGGTGGCAGTGCTGGCGCTTCGTCAACCATGTCTCATCCTGCCGATTCGATGGCGGCGTGTCCATCGCTGGTGTCGCCACCAGGCGCGCGATGGACGCTGATACGGATGGCCCATGCCCACGCCGACGCGCTCAAGCCCCTGGGATGAACCCACGATGCGCGGAAAGCGGCGACGGATGCACCGATTTCAGTACGCAGTGGCGCTGAGCGTCGATCAACGCGCCCTTGCGTTGGGCGTAAGCTCCCCAGAGCAGAAACACCAGGCCTTCGCGCTCGCGATTGAGCGCGCCAATCACGGCGTCGGTAAAGCCTTCCCAACCTTTGCCTTGATGTGATCCGGCACGCCCGTCTTCCACTGTCAGCACGCTATTGAGCAGCAGCACACCGCGATCGGCCCAGGCCTCGAGACAGCCGTGCGCCGGCCGTGCGGCGCCAAGATCGCGCTCGATCTCCCGGAAAATGTTTTCCAGAGAGGGTGGCACGCGTACGCCGGGGCGTACCGAGAAACACAGACCATGCGCCTGACCCTTGGCGTGATACGGATCCTGGCCAAGGATGACCACCCGCACCGCAGCAAATGGCGTGTGTGCGAACGCATTGAAGATCTCGCCACCCGGCGGATAGATACGTTTTCCGGCTTGCTTTTCGGCACGCAAGAAGCCTGCCAGGGCCTGCATGTCCGGACGCAGCAAATAGTCACCAACGCGCGCCTTCCACGATGGTTCCAACTGAATTGGCACCACGCTCACGCCGGACCCGCGTGCTCGCGCAGATGTCGGGCCACGCGCAACTGGAACAGCAGCTTGGTCACCAGCAAACGCTCCTCAACGGGCTTCTCCACCAGATCGTTCGCCCCGGCCTTGATCAGTGCCGCCTGGTTGACCGGGTTTTCGTCACCGGTCATCACCAGCACCGGCAGCCTGCCCTTGCCGTAACCAAACTCGCCGCGAATGCGATCCAGCAGGTCGCCACCAGTCAGCTCACCTTTCAGGCTGACGTCGGTGAGAACCAGATCAGAACCAACCTGACCCTGTACGCGGGCCGTCTCCAGCAAGGCCAGCGCGTCCTCCACGCTGATGACGTGATGCACGGTCAGACCGACTTTTTCCAGCATGCGGCGCGTCGCCAGCGCCACGACCCGACTGTCTTCGACGTACAACACCTCACCCCTGGCCTGATCGGGAGGCGCCACATAGCCACGAATGAACTCGACCAACGCCTGGAAACCCAGCGCCTTGTCGAAATAGTCGGTGACATCCTCGCCCAGCGTGCGCTGATGCAAACGGTCGTCAACGTCACCGGACACCACTATGACCGGCACGTAGGCCTGCGTCGTCGACTCGCGCACGAACCGCGCCAGCTCCAGTCCGTCCATGTCCGGCAGCCGCAGCGCGATGGTGATGAAATCGAACACACCCTCGCTCAGCAGCGTCTGTGCCTGCGCACCGGTGCCGCAGTCCACCACTTCGACTGCGGGCAGATCGGCACGCAGTACCCGGGCAATCAACTTGCGCACGACGCGCGAGCCGTCCACCACCAACACGCGCGGCGCGGCGGTAGGCAGACGTTGACTGATGTTTCCACTCATGCGCGACACCCACACCCTGCGTGGCGAGCACTGCCACCGCGAACACCTCGCGCAGTCCGGCGAGCAAGGTCACCATAATGCACCGGCGACCGACCGGTTGCTGCGACCGCCGTCACCGCTGGCGACGATCAACAACCTCATTCATTGCACACGTCGCAGTTGCCGCGCGCTGACCAACCGCGCCGCCAACCAGCCCAGCGCGGCGGTCGCAACTGGCACGCCCAACAGTATCCAAAGGGGCAAACTCTGCACTTGCAGCTTGCCGGCATAGGCGTGGCTCAACTGCCGCACCGGTTCGGCCAGTGACCACTCGATACCCACCGCCAGCAGCGCCGCCAGCGCGCCGCCAAGCAGCCCATACCATGCACCGGCATACACATACGGACGGCGCACAAACGCAGCGCTGGCACCAATCAGCAACAGTATGCTGATCTCTTCGGCACGGCTGGCAATATCCACGCGGACGGTGTTGCCGACCACGAGCAATGCAGCCAGCGCCAGCAGCGATGCCAGGATCAGCACGACGCGATTGCCGACACCAAGCAACGCATCCAGGCGCTGGCGCCAGGTACCGGCATCCTGCACCATGTCGACGCCGCGCATGGCGCGCACATCGGTAATCAATTGCGTCATGGTGTCCGCGCTCACGCCCACCCGCGGTTGAAGCTGCAGCACGTACGGCAACGGATTGTGATCGAGCATGTCGAGCGCTCCGGAAAAGCCCTGCATGCCGGCCAACTCGTCCATGCCTTGTTGCGGCGTCCTGATGCGTACCGCAGCCACTTCCGGACGGGCGCCGAGCTGGGTAGCCAGCAATTGCACCTGCTGCATGCCCAGCTCCGACTGCAGAAAAACACTGACAGCCTGATTCTGCCCCAGTGCCTCCCCGAGCTTGTGCACATTGCCCAACAGCAGAAAGAACGCCAGCGGCAACGCCAATGCAAGTCCCATCAAGGCGATGGTCAGCAAGCTGCCCAATGGTCGCGTCGCGAGCCGCTGCAGGCTGGAGATTGCGCTCCAGCGATGGTGTTCGCACCAGTTCGCGAAGCGCCGACGACGGCCGTGCCGGTGCGGTGAGCCAATCGCCGCCACGGCTCGCAACGTTCCATCTTGCCGGGCATTGGCGTCTGGCGGATTCGGGTCAGGCTGGTTGGGCCCAGACGTGATGTCGTCGGATGTGGTCACAACACCTCCTGGGCGGCCAAGTCAGCCACCAGGCGGCCATGGTCAAGCACGATCACGCGCTTTTTCATGCGCTTGATCAGCGGCAAATCATGGCTGGCCACCAGTACCGTGGTGCCGGCCTCCTGAAACTCGGCAAACAAACCCATGATCTCCACCGCCAATTGCGGATCAAGATTGCCGGTGGGTTCGTCGGCGATCAGCAGGGCAGGCTGAGCCACGATTGCGCGCGCTATTCCCACGCGCTGCTGCTCGCCGGCAGACAAGGTGTCGGGCAACTGCCGCTCGTACGCCAGCAAACCAACCTTCTGCAGCGCCATCCGCACCCGCGCCGCACGTTGCGTGCGGGCGATGCCGCCGATCACCAGCGGCAGTTCGACGTTCGCAAATACCGTGCGCTCCATCAGCAAACGGTGATCCTGAAACACCATGCCGATACCCTGGCGCAGCCTGGGAATGGCACGCCGGCGAATGCGCCCCAGGTTCTTGCCATCAAGGGTGATCACGCCATGCGACGGACGCTCAATGGCGCCGAGCAGTTTCAGCAACGTGCTCTTGCCGGCGCCGGAATGCCCGGTGACAAACGCCATCTCGCCGCTGGCCACCTCAAACGACAGGTGCGCCAGCGCTTCGTGACCGCTGGAGTAACGTTTGCTGACCTGATCGAACTGAATCACCGCCACTCACCATGCTAGCTGCTGTTGCGTCAGTGCAAGGATAAGCGAAGCGGCCGCCGATGAAAGACCTTCTGTACCGGGCGCGCGCCGCGGGGTCACCGTCATGGCCCCGCGACGCGGTACTGGTGCTGGGCTCAACGACCGGTGAACAGTCGCGTCAGCCGCCGAAACAGACCAGGCTTTTTTGGATGGGCATGCGCGCCAGGTGCCCCTGCGGTTACTGCTACCTGGTGCGATGGCCGACGTATGCCAGCCGTCGGTGACACCTCCTGTCGCTCACGCTGTGGGCGACGCGGTCCACGTGAAGCGCGGTTGGCCGGTACTGATGACGCGTTGGCGGTCTTGGCTGAATCCGCCTCAACGGCACCGGCATCGTCCGTTCGATGAGTGCGTCCCCGACCGCCGCGATGACGCCGCGGCTTGCGCACGGATTCGGGTTTCGTCGCAATGTCCGCAACAGCGGCACCAGCAGCAACCTCGGCGACCTGGGTTGGCGCGATGTCAGCCGCCGCTTGCGCAACGCCATCACCAACTGCTCCGGAGCTGGCGGCAGGTCGCGGCCGCGGACTGCGCCGCGCGCTACCCGCAGCCGCAGCGCCATGGCGCTCACCCGCATGAGCACCAGTCCGTCCACGGCGTGGCGCTTCTCCCGGACGCGGCGGCACCACATCACCAAAAGCGGCACTGTCCGCAGCGACGTTGGCAGCATATTCGGGATCCAGCGCGCGCGGCTTGGGCATGATCAGCAGCTCCGGATCCATATGTCCGACCGGGATGCTCTGGCCTATATAAGCCTCGATATCCGGCAGGGCAATCGCGTAGCGATCGCAGGCAAAGCTGATTGCATCACCTTCGGCACCAAGACGCGCGGTGCGGCCGATGCGGTGCACGTAATCCTCCGCCTCATGCGGCAGATCGAAGTTGAACACGTGACTGACTTCAGGGATGTGCAGCCCGCGGGCGGCAACATCGGTAGCCACCAGGATGTCCAGTTGGCCGGCCTTGAAGCGCTGCAGCAGTTTTTGCCGCTTGAGCTGAGGCACGTCGCCGGACACGGCGCCGACGCGACAGCCGTGACGCCGCACGCGCTCGGTGATGTGCTCTGCGGCAGCCTTGGTATTGACGAAAATGATGCTGCGCGTGGGCTTGAGACGATCCAGCAAATTCAGCAGGAGCGGCATCTTCTCTTCGCGGGCCGGGAAGTACACTGACTGATGCACATGATCGGCGGTGACGTGGTCACTCTCGGCTACCAGCTTTTCCGGGTTGTGCATGTGTTCGTAGGCCAGCTCCAGCACCCGATAGCTGAGCGTGGCGGAAAACAGCAGCACCTGCCGCCGTTCGCGCGCGGGCAGGCGGTGGAAGATGAAACGCACGTCCTTGATGAAGCCCAGATCGAACATGCGATCGGCTTCGTCGACCACCATCACCTCGACGCCATTGAGCCCAAACACGTTCTGCTTGTAGTAGTCGAGCAGGCGCCCAGGCGTGGCGATGATGATGTCGCAGCCGCTCTGCAATTGCTGGCGCTGCTTGTCGTAATCGACACCGCCATAGATGAGCGCCATGCGCAGGCCAGTGTGACGACCGATCGCTTCGGCGTCCTTCTCGATCTGGATCGCCAGTTCGCGGGTTGGCGCGATGATCAATGCCCGCGGGTCGCTGTCCTTGCGTTCAGCAACCGCCGGCGTGGTCAGCAAGCGATTCATCACGGCAATCAGAAACGCCGCAGTCTTGCCCGTACCGGTTTGCGCCTGACCGGCCACATCCCGCCCGGCCAGAGCAATCGGCAAAGTCATTTCCTGGATTGGCGTGCAGCGCGTGAAGCCGCTGTCGGCGATGCCCTGCTGCAACAGCGGATGTAAATCAAAGGAGGCGAAAAACGTATCAGTGAGTACGGTTTGTGACATAAACGAATGGATAACCTCGCCCTATGGCGGCATGAGGCACTGCCATCACGGAACGTCAACGAGTAACGTCAGGCGGCAGCGCGGGAGTCAACGGATGCAGCAAACGACCCAGCATGGCTGCTCCGGCATGCTGCACAGGATAATAGATGACACCCCGCAGCGGCAGACAGTAGCTGAAACCTGTGCTTGAATCATCCCCGTGGTTGCGCTGGAATGGGACATCGCCACACGTCCCGACGCCTCGATCCGCGTATTGTAGGCGTCTGAGTGTAACCGATGAAGGGCCGCGCGGTCGCGTTGCCTTGCTTTGTTCGAACTTTCACCCTATTTGTTGAAGATCCCTATTTCAGGTTTGCGGCGGCTGCCGCGCGCACGGAGGTTCTGGTGAACGATTTGATTACGCACGTGAGTGACGCGAGCTTTGAGCAAGAGGTACTGGGGTCGGAAACCCCGGTACTGCTGGATTTCTGGGCCGAATGGTGCGGGCCATGCAAGTCCATCGGCCCGGCGCTGGACGAGTTGGCCACCGAGTACGCTGGCCGGCTGCGCATCGTCAAGGTCAACATTGACGAGAACCAGCAGACCCCGCGCACCTATGGTGTACGCGGTATTCCGACACTGATGGTGATCAAGAACGGCAAGGTCGAGGCCACGCAGATCGGCGCCGTCAGCAAGGGCCAGCTCGCGCAAATGATCGACCGCGCGATCTGATTCGTGCAATTTCACCCCGCCGCGGGCTTTACGTCTGCATGCGGCGGGTGTTAGATTCCCTCTCGTATGTCGGGACTTTCTGTCCCCTGCGCGCTCCGCGCGGCACACATCCTCCCTTTCGCAACGCAACGGCTCCCGCCAGGATTGCCCGTGTCTGATACCGATAAGCCTACCCCCGACTCCATCAGCCAGGGCGACAGCCAGAGTGCTGTGGACAGCAAACCCAAAGCCCGTACGCGCGCCCCACGGCGCACCCCGGCTCAAATGGCAGCGGCCAAGGCACAAGCCGGGGCCGGGGTGACCGAGACCGCCTCCAACGCAAACGCGCCAGCGGCGACAACAAGCGCAAGTACACCGGCGGCCGCGTCGTCACCGCCGCGGGATACGCTACCGGCCGCTGCCGGCAACGACTCTGCGCCCCGTCTGGAGGCCGACGGCGGACGCGGCACCGAACCAAACGCGAACGCCAACCCGAACGTTGAACAAAACCAGCAGGGTTTGTCATCGAACGCCGACGTGGCATCGGGACAGAATCAGCCGCGCCATCCGAACCAGAATCAAGGCGCAGGCCAGCATCCGCGCCAGAACCAGAACGCCGAACAGGCAGGTGGTCAAATGGGCGGTCAAGGGCCCAACGGCGGAAATGCCGGCGGCGCAAATCCAGGCTCCAACAATCCGCGCGAAGGCCGCGGCCGCCGCCGCCGCAACGAACGCGGCCCTGCACCAAACCAGCCACGCCAGCACGGCGGCAATCCACGCCACAACAACCCGAGTGGCCTGCCGGTTGACGACGACAACGCCGATCCGGGCAGCAATGACCGGGTCATCAACCTGACCGAGCTCAAGCGCAAGAACGCGACCCAACTACTGGAGTTCGCCGAGTCACTCGGCGTGAACGAAGGCATCGCCCGCGCCCGCCGACAGGATGTGATCTTCAATGTGCTCAAGGCGCACGCCCGCTCCGGCGGTGGCATCTGGGCCGAGGGTGCCTTGGAAATCCTGCAAGACGGCTTCGGTTTCATGCGCTCGGCGGACGAATCGTACCTGGCCGGTCCGGACGACATCTACGTCTCGCCCAGTCAGATCCGCCGCTTCAATCTGCGCACCGGCGATTACATCACCGGGCGCGTGCGCCATCCAAAGGAAGGCGAGCGCTACTTTGCCATGCTGCGCGTGGAAACCATCAACGGCGACTCGCCGGAAACCTCGAAAAACAAGATGTTGTTCGAGAACCTGACGCCGCTGTTTCCACGCAAGGCATTCAAGCTGGAGCGTGGCAACGGCTCCAGCGAAGATATTACCGGGCGCATCCTTGACCTCGTCGCGCCGATCGGGCGTGGCCAGCGCGGCCTGATCGTCTCGCAGCCCAAATCCGGCAAGACGATGATGCTGCAGAACATCGCGCAAGCCATCACGCACAACCATCCGGAAGTGCACCTGATCATTCTGTTGATTGACGAGCGTCCGGAAGAGGTCACCGAAATCTCCCGCACCGTGCAAGCCGAGGTGGTCAGTTCGACCTTTGACGAGCCCGCCGTGCGCCATGTGCAGGTTGCCGAAATGGTCATCGAGCGGGCCAAACGCTTGGTGGAACACAAGCGTGACGTGGTGATTCTGCTCGACTCGATTACCCGCCTGGCGCGTGCCTATAACACGGTGATCCCGAGCTCCGGCAAGGTCCTCACTGGCGGCGTGGACGCAAATGCCCTGCAACGCCCGAAACGCTTCTTCGGTGCCGCGCGCAACGCCGAAGAAGGCGGCTCGTTGACGATCATCGCTACCGCGCTGACTGACACCGGTTCGAAGATGGATGACATCATCTACGAAGAGTTCAAGGGGACCGGCAACATGGAAGTGCATCTCAGTCGACGGATTTCCGAGAAACGCGTATTCCCCGCGATCGACATCAACCGCTCCGGCACGCGTCGCGAAGATCTGCTGATTGACCCGGACATGCTGGCCAAGATCTGGATCCTGCGCAAACTGTTGCATCCCATGGATGAGCTGTCGGCGATGGAGTTCATGCTCGACAAGATGAAGAACACCAAATCCAACGACGAGTTCTTCAACTCCATGAAGCGCTGATCGACGCGAGCGTGCCGGCTTCCGAAGCTGGTGCAGCCGTCCAACCGGAGCACTGGTATCTGTTGTCCAGTACGTTCAATCTCGAGGCGGCGTGCATTCGGGACCAAGGCAGCAACATCCCGCCTGAAGCCAACCTCACCAGATTCCGCCGCCTCCTGATCCAACCGGGGACGCGGCCCGCGCCGGTGTGTTGCTGTACCACGTCAGGATTTGTTGTGTCCGGGCCGCCCCTTTTCGTCGCCACGCGCTGCCCCCATAGTGTCGGCACACAGTGAGGTAAGCGTCGTGTCCATACCCAGTGCCCTCAAGAGCACCCCCATCACCAATGGCCGCCAGCAACTGGCCGATTACCTCGCCGCCGGCGAGAAGCCGCGCGACGCGTGGCGCATCGGTACCGAGCACGAGAAATTCGGCTTTCTCACGGACACCCTGCGGCCACCGACTTTCGAAGGCGAACGCGGCATCAAGCTGCTGCTGGAAACCCTGGCAACTCGCTACGGCTGGGACGTGGCGCGCGAGGGTGAGAATCCGGTAGCGCTGACGCGCGACAAGGCCGGGATCACGCTCGAACCGGCTGGCCAACTGGAACTGTCCGGGGCGCCGCTGGAGAACGTGCACGAGACCTGCTCGGAGGTCAACAGCCATCTGAAGGAGGTGCGCTCAGTCGCCGAGAGCCTCGGCATCGGCTTCCTCGGCATGGGGTTTCAGCCCAAGTGGCGGCGCGACGAGATGCCGTGGATGCCCAAGGGCCGCTATCAAATCATGCGCGAGTACATGCCCAAGGTGGGGTCGCTCGGCCTGGACATGATGAAGCGCACCTGCACCGTGCAGGTCAATCTGGACTTTGCCAGCCAGGCCGACATGATCCGGAAGTTCCGCGTCGCGCTTGCACTGCAACCGGTGGCAACGGCGTTGTTCGCCGATTCACCCTTCACGGAAGGCCAGCCAAACGGCTATCAGTCATACCGTTCGGAAATCTGGACAGATACCGTCGACTATCTGCTTGATGTGCCGATGTACTTCAGCTTTCAACACGGCCACTACGTCAACCTTGCCGGTCAGGACTTCAAGCAATTCATGGCCGGTCAGCTACCGATGCTGCCTGGGATCAAGGCAAACATGACGGACTTTGCCGACCATCTCACCACGGCGTTTCCCGAAGTTCGGCTCAAGCAATACCTGGAAATGCGCGGGGCCGACGGTGGTCCGTGGAACCGGCTGTGCGCGTTGCCCGCATTCTGGGTTGGCCTGCTGTATGACCAGGAGGCACTCGACGCGGCATGGGATCTGGTCAAGGACTTCACCCGCGAAGAACGCCACGCACTGCGCGACGGCGTGCCCAGGCACGCACTGAAGCTGCCGTTCCGCCACGCCACGGTGCGCGAATTGGCGGCGCAGGCGCTGGAAATCTCCAAACATGGCTTGCGTCGCCGCGCGCGACTCAATGCTCTGGGCAACGACGAGGCGATCTTCCTCGACCCGCTGCAGAAAATCGTGGAAGCCAACCAGACCCCTGCCGATCTCAAGCTGGAATTGTTCCACGGGAAATGGAACGGCAGTGTCGATCCGATATTCAGCGAATTCGCTTATTGAACGCGCGGGCGCGCTCGCCACTCGCAAATCCCTGGGAGCTTGCCAGCGCAGCAGCCGCCAGCGAGCAGTCACACGCTTCGCAAGTCATCCGCGAGTGGATTGCCTGCTGGCGCCATCAAGCAGGCTGATCCGCCACAATCGACCACGCCACTGACGCGCCCGCGCGCATGGGCTGGCAGGTGCCCTCGCCCAGCGGGTATGCGTCTGGCACGCTCCACGCAGTACGCTCCAGTACGAGGTGCTCCTGATTCCGCGGCAAGCCGTAGAAGTCGGCACCGTGGAAGCTGGCAAACGCTTCGAGCCGGTCGAGCCGGCCCACCTGCTCGAACGCCTCGGCATACAGTTCAATCGCCGCATGCGCCGTGTAGATGCCGGCACAGCCGCAATCAGACTCTTTCGCCGTACGAGCATGCGGCGCACTATCCGTGCCGAGAAA
>CAJDVT010000062.1_pt1 | contig 18690 bp, 15 predicted proteins | sample 7391411 | NCBI WGS metagenome assembly CAJDVT01 (sample SAMEA7055698, study PRJEB34461) | soil metagenome | biome: terrestrial ecosystem; feature: Peninsula; material: soil | place: Antarctica | collected 2016 | reverse complement strand
GTCAGCGTACCGGTCTTGTCCACCACCAGCGTATCGATATCACGCAGCGCCTCGATCGCGGCGGCGTCCCTGAACAGTACGCCGTTTTGCGCGCCGCGCCCGCTGGCCACCATGATCGAAATCGGCGTGGCCAAGCCCAGTGCACACGGACAGGCGATGACCAACACCGACACGGCGGCGATCAAGGCATGCGCGAGGCGCGGCTCCGGCCCCAGTACGGTCCACACCACAAACGCCAGCATCGCGATCAACACCACGGCGGGCACAAACCACGCCGCAACCCGATCGGCAACTCGCTGCAGCGGCGCCTTGCTGCGCTGAGCCTGGGCAACCAGCGCGACGATCTGCGCCAGCACCGTTTTCGCGCCAACCTTCTGCGCGCGCATGGTCAGCGCACCGTCCTGATTCACCGTGGCGCCGGTGAGCGTATCGCCGGCCATTTTCGCCACGGGCAATGGCTCGCCGGTGAGCATCGATTCATCGACATGGCTGGAACCTTCCAGCACCACACCATCGACCGGTACTTTCTCACCAGGGCGCACGCGCAGCACATCGTCGGCGTGCACGGCGTCAAGCGGCACATCCGTTTCGCTGCCGTCATCGGCAATGCGTCGCGCAGTTTTTGGCGCCAACCCGAGCAACGCCTGCAACGCTGCCCCGGTCCGGCGTCGAGCGCGCAATTCGAGAAAATCACCCAGCGTCACCAGCGTGACAATCACCGCGGCAGACTCGAAATACACACCAACGTGACCGTGCATGTCACGAAACCCGGGCGGAAAAATCTCCGGCAGCAGGAACGCCACGGCGCTGTACAACCAAGCCACGCCAGTACCCAGTGCGATCAGCGTGTACATGTTCGGATGCCACGGGTGCAACGAGCGCCAGCCGCGCGCAAAGAACGGTGCACCACCCCACAGCACAACCACCGTCGCCAACACCGCTTCAACCCAGAGACCAGCGGCGTTGCATGGCGGTCAACTCACCACCATCGTCGGCGACGGCACTGGGCAACAGCGGTTCAAGCGCCATTCCGCACTTCGGGCAGGCGCCCGGGCCCACCTGCTGTACTTCCGGGTGCATCGGACAGGTGTAGATCGCCCCCGGCGAGGCTGCCGGTGCGGCAGGGCGTTCACCCAGATAGCGGGCTGGCTCGGCGATGAATTTTGTGCGGCAACCGGCGCTGCAGAAATAATACGTTTGACCCGCAAGCTCAGCCTGATGCTTTGCCGTGGCAGGTTCCACGGACATGCCGCATACCGGATCCTTCAGCGCATCCGTATGGTGCTCGCCATGTACATGTGACTCCGAGGCCAGCGTGGCGGCAGGTTCGTCCAGATAGCGCGCAGGCTCGGCGATGAATTTCGTGCGGCAACCGGCGCTGCAGAAATAATACGTTTGGCCCGCGTGCTCTGCCTGATGCCTGGCCGTGGCCGGTTCCACGGACATGCCGCATACCGGGTCCTTCAGCGCATCCGCATGGTGCCCGCGAGGCACTGGCGTCGCCGATCCCGGTACAGTGCCCGAGGTGACAGTTTTCATGACGCGACCCTCTGTGCTACAGGCCATGCGGAAGGCGCATGGGGGCACTGCTTCCGCGCAGCCTCGAACTGCATCTCACGTCTACCGCTCATGTCGCCTCCGCCTCACCCGCCAATGCACCCAGTATTGGGCACTGTTCAGGGGCACCATGCCCCGGACATGCGTCGATCAGGGTCGCCAGACCTGCGCGTACCCGCTGCAAATCGGCGATGCGCGCATCAATACTCAGCAGGCGTTGCTGTGCGCGCCCCTTTACCGCTTTCACGCCGTGTTGGCGATCGCGGGACAGCGCGAGCAGGTCGCGAATTTCATCCAGGGTGAATCCCAGGGTCTTGGCCCGGCGAATAAAGCGCAATTGGGTGAGCGTGCCTGCGTCATAGCTGCGGTAACCCGACGCGCGCCGTGCTGGCTCAGGTAACAGGCCTGCGCGCTCGTAATAGCGAATCGTGTCAATCGTCACGCCGACGCGCCGGGCGATGGTGCCAATGGAGAACGGAGCGGATTGCGTGTTCATGATCCGAAGTCTAAACCATGGACCATGGTCCAGAGTCAAGCACGGCGTGCCATGCACACAAGCCCTGGTTGGAGACGCGCGAGCAGGTCAGCTGTGCCGAGCGGTATGTTCGCCGCACGGCCGCGACCCCGCCATGAATTGAGTGCGCGCATCTCGCGAGCAATCTCTTGCCGACGCACGACGCACGCACCGGCTATCGCGGCCGGCAGGCGCGCGGGCCGACGGCGAACCAGCAACACGACGGCCTGCCCCACCGTCAGGTTGGCGCCGACAAGCTCGTTTGGACTTGTTGAAAGCGCACCAGATCGATCGTGCTCTCGCCATGGAAGTGCCGCTTGAACTGCACGCCTTCGACCACAGGTTCTTCGAGCGTGCGTGCATAGCGGTGCCCGGCGTAGACCGCGTGCACGATCAACCCGGGCGCCTCGGCGTCGCCAATGCAACCTACCGAACGCACTCCAGCCGCCGACCATTCCGCGCTGCGCCCCAGCAGTTCCAGATACAGCGCGTCGTCGGGTACGCGCGCGGTAATGGTGACGACTGCATCGCAGGACACTTCGCGTCGCGTCGCGTCCCAGACATTTTCCACCAGCAACGTGGTGTCAGTGAAGCTGACAATGTTGTGTGACACCAGCGCGGCGATGTTCAGTGCAGCCATGCGCTTGCGAATATGGCGGTAGCCCAGGGTGTTCTGACTCCACGACGCGATGGTGTCGTCCGGCGTCATGTGGACCACCTCACAGCCGTGCTCACGCAGCAGTTCGGCAGCCACGCTGCCGTAATAGAAACCGTCATCGTCATACACGACTACATGACCTTCGGGCACGCGACCATCCATCAGGTCGTCCAGCGTGAACACGCGCGGGTTGTCCGCAAAGTCAGCCACGCCAAAACCATTGCTGCGCCCGTATCCGTCGCGGCGCCAGTGGCAGCCGGTGCCCAGCACCACATGGTCAGCGCCGAAGTCGAGCACGTCCTGCGCGCTCATCGTCGAGTCGCGATAGACGGCCACATTCGGGAGCTTGCCGATCTGGCCGACACGCCAGTCGCGCACCCGCGCCCATTCGGCCAGGCCCGGCAGGCGCGCTTCGCGGGTGACGCGTCCGCCGAGTTCCTTGCTTGCCTCGGCCAGGCTCACGGCGTAGCCGCGCTGGCCCAGCGCACGCGCTGCTTCCAAGCCGGCCGGGCCGGCCCCGACCACCAGCACCCGACTGGCCGAGCGCTTGGGCGCGATGCGTTCGGGATGCCAGCCTTTGCGCCACTCCTCCCCCATGGTCGGATTCTGCGTGCAGCGAATGGGCGAGATGGTCATGTCGCCCGCCACACAGATATTGCAGCCGATGCATTCGCGAATGTCATCGCTGCGGCCCTCTTCGATCTTGCGCGGCAAAAATGGATCCGCGATGGACGGACGCGCGCAACCAATCAGGTCGAGCACACCCCGCTTGATCTGGGACACCATGGTATCTGGCGAAGTAAAACGCCCGACGCCCACGACCGGCTTGCTGGTGATGTGCTTGACGAAGTCGATGAACGGCTCCTGCGCACCTTCACTGGCGAAGCGCGAAGGCACTGAATCGTTATCCCACGCAGCGACGTTCACATCCCACAGATCCGGGAGTTCGGCCAGCATGGCGACGATGTCTTGGGCTTCGTGTACCTCCATCCCGGAAGGCCCGAGCATCTCGTCGGTGGCAAAGCGCAGCGCGACGGCACAGGTATCCCCGACAGCATCTTTTGTGTCTTGCAGAACTTCGCGCAAAAGCCGCACGCGGTTCTCGAGCGAACCACCGTATTGATCACTGCGCTGGTTGCGGCGGCGCTGCAGGAAGTGCATCAGCAGCGTCAGGTCGTGTCCCGCATAGACATAAATGATGTCCATCCCGGCGCGCTTGCCACGCACCGCCGCTGCGCGATGCCAGCGCCGGAACTCACTGATGTCGTGCAGGCTCATCGCGCGCGCCTGCGCCGGGTAACCGTGTTTGGACGGCTGGTGCGATGGCGCCAGCAAGGTCTCGCGCGAATACAAGTTCGATGCGCCGACACCGCCATGCACCAGTTGCAGCGCGGCCAGAGCCCCGTGCGCGTGGACCTTGTCGCACATCAGCGCCAGTGCCGGAATGTCCTGATCGTCCCACAGGCGCTGCTCCACATACGGCGTGAGATCGCTGCTCGGATGGATTTCGCATTCTTCGGTGGAGACCACGCCCCAGCCACCCTCGGCCTTGGTTTCGCGCATTGCGGCGTGGGCCATGGGCATGGCGTGGCCCATGCCATTGCAATGCGGCCGCATAACGCCAGCGCATACAGGAACGGCTCGCGGCCGGTGCCGACAAAGACGAAGGCCACGAAAGCCACGCCAACGCTGGCGGCAAGCAGCGCGCCGCGGCTCGCGCACGTTGGCGTGCGGCGTCGCCACAACACCAGCAGCGCAAGCGCGCAACCCAGATACGCCGGCAGGTTTGCCGCAGTCACCACCAAGGTGAGAAAAGTGAACGCCGCCACCAGCGACTGGCTGTGGCTCATCCAGATCATGGCCGACGCCAGCAACCCGGTAACCAACAGCGCAGCGACGGGCGCGCCATGCCGATTGTCGCGCGCCAGCAGTGCCGGCAGCACGCGGCGACTGGCCATCGTGCGCGTCAGCTCGCCGACCAGCAAAGTCCAGCCATTGAGTGCCCCCAATCCGCTGATGACCACGAACAACGCCAGCCAGCGGCCGGAGCCGGCGGCACCAAAGCGTTCCAGCAACAAGGCAAATGGCGCACTGGCCGCACCCAATTCCTGCTGCCCGAGCAACAGCAGCGGCACCGCCGACACGATGATGTAGATGACCGCCACGGTGATCGTGCCGGTCATGGTGGCGCGCGGGATGGTGTAGCCCGGATTCTCGACGCGCGCCGCCGGCACACTTGCCGATTCAATCCCGAGCATCGCGTACAGGGCAATCGTGGAGGCCACCATCACGCCGCCGAACGTGACCGGCGTCGTCGGTGGGTGCGCGACATAACTCGCCGGTGCGGTCAGCAACACCCAGCCCCCGAGCAGGGCAATCGCCAGCATCGGCAGCAGTTTCAAAACAGTTGTCACGATCTGCACGCGGCCACCGGCGCGCACGCCAAACAGGTTGACGATCACGATCAGCCACAGCAGCGCCAGCGGAAACAGTGCGGAGTGAGCGCCGCCCAGCTCGGGAAACACCACGATCAGGTAACCCACCACACCGGTGGCCAGCGCGGCATTGGTCAACCACAACGACACCCAATACGCCCACATCGCCGCAAACGCTGGCAGCTCGCCCAGCGTGTTGAGGATGTAGCCGTACGGCCCCTCTGCGTCCGGCAGCGCGTGGGCGAGGTAGGCAAACACTCTGGCCAGCACCAGGCAACCCAGCGTCACCACCGTCCAGCCGATCAGCGCGTTGTACCCGAACGGCGCCAGTGATGCCGGCAGCACGAAGATGCCCATGCCGATGACATTGCCCACGACCAGTGCGGTGCACGTCCAGAAACCGATCTTGTGGCTTTCGCGCATGTCAGCTAGCGCCGGAGTTGCACGGCTGCGTACCGTGCGCTGCGCACGGGACGGCAGGCCACGGCTTGCCATTACGCACCCGGCTCTCCCACCTGGAAAAACGCTATCTGCTGACCAGCCTGCGCAGCGGCCACCAGGCGAAACATCGCCAAGGGCCCCTCCGCCTGCGACGATACGTTGTGCAGTGCCCAGCGCGCCACGCGAGCCTTGTGCGACATATGCGTCATGTCATCGCGATACATGGCCGCATAGGCGCCGCGCCAGGGCGCCACGGACTCCGGGACCGCGTACGGGCACGCCGACGCGCCTCGTGGAAGCGGTGCCTGACAAATTGCGCAGTCGCTCATGCCGCGGTCTGACGCTGGACTTGGGCAGCGGCGCCACTGACGCAGACGCATGGCGACCTTTGGAACGTGCGCAACGGCCCCGACCCGGCCACCCTCACGCGGCTTCCCCGGCAGGGCTGGAATACGCCGCGCGCAACAGATTCTGGAAATGCCAGACACCGCCTTCGCGCCTCGGACACAGGTGGCCGGGCGTGTAGAAACCGGACGCCAAGCCTTTTTGCACGGCTTCGCATATCCCGATGTCCTCATTCTGCACTTCGTCGCTGAAGTCCTGGTCGGCGGCAATGCGCGCTTGCGTCTCCGCATCCTGGGAGTAGTAGTAATCGAACAGGATGCGGCAATGGTCCGGCCCGAGCGGCAGGATACGGTTGGTCTGCAGTCGACCCGGGAGGATGTTGAGCATCACGTTCGGATAGATGAAGTAGTAAAACGCGCCGCCGTCGCCGTACAAGCCCTCGTTGTTGCGCAAGGGCGAGGACTGCAACGAATACCATGGTGCCAGCACGGTGTCGTAGGCACGGTAATCCAGCAGCTTGTTCAGCCCCGGATGCACGTGCGGCAAGTGATAGCCTTCGACATAGTTGTCGACGTACACCTTCCAGTTGCACTTGACGTCGTAGCTGACGCTGCGCAGGTAGCGCATCGCGGACAGGTCAACTGGCGCAATGTGCTCGCTGATGCCGGCATAAACCTCCCGGAAATCCGGCACGTCATTGCTTAACGCCACAAATACCAGCCCCTGCCACTCGTGCACACGCAGAGGCGGCAAGCGCACGTCCTCGACGTTGAAATCCGGGGCGCTCTGCATTTCCGGCGCGCTGCGCAACTGACCCTCAAGCGTGTAGGTCCAGCCGTGATACTTGCACTGCAACGACCGCGCGCCCTGGCCATTGCACAATGCCAACGGGCCAGCGCGATGGCGGCACACATTGGGAAACGCATGCAGCACGCCGTCGTTCCCGCGCACCAGCAAGACCGGCACGCCGGCAATTTCCCCGACGACATGGTCGCCAGCAGCGGCCAACTGCTCCCGATGCGCCAGCGGTTGCCAACTGCGTGCAAACACCGCGCGGCGTTCCATCGCCAACATGTCCGCGCCGACGTAATAGCGCGCCGGTAGCGCATGCGCATGGTTTAGATCTTCGGCAGCGCCGACCGCGTGCAACGGCTCGAAAGACATGATGAACTCCAGAGTTGATGATCAGGCCATGCATGCACTTTCAGCCAGTTCGAGGTCTACCGCAAGATCACCTGCAACAGGGCACCCGACGGGCAACCGGCGCCGCGGCTTGCGCTGCCGGGCCAGCGGGGACCATGCCGCTGCCGCCGGCGCCCCGATTCCGTGCCCCATCCTGCCACTTGCCGGGCGTAGGACAGCACCACCGTCACCACGTCCAGCGCCCGTACCGAGCCGGGCCAGCCGCATGTCCGCTAACTTGTCGAATCTGAACGCCAAGCCGTGCAAGCAGGGCCGCTTGCATGCAGCCGATTGACCATGCACGACGTCGCTCCGATCATGGCCACATGGCCAATCTGATCCGCACTATCCTGCTCCTGTCCTTACTGCTCGGTGGCCCTGTTGTGCACGCGCAAGGCGACGGGCCGGCAACCACTGCCGTGCCCACGCCCACGCCGGCGCAAACGCTGGAGCAACTGGGGACCCAACTCGACGCGGTAAAAGCCGCGTTGAAAGCCAAGCCCCAGGATGGAGCACTGGCCGATCTGCGCAACAATGCCTTGAGCGTGCAGGAGCAGTCGCGCCAGCTCGCCAATAACCTGGCACCGCAGATGGCCGCACTGCAGGCACAACTGGCTGTGTTGGGGCCGGCGCCGGAAAAAGGTTCACCGGCCGAATCGGCAGAAGTCAGCACGCAACGTCGGCAACTGGCCAAAGTGCAGGCGGCGCTGGATGCGCAGGTCAAGCAGGCGCAATTGCTCGGCCAGAGCGCCCTGCAACTGGCTGCGCAGATTACCGGCCTGCGCAACGACCAATTCCAGGCTCGCCTGGCATCGCGCACGGCGACGCCGTTCAGCCGCGCGTTCTGGGTGGCCCAGACCAGCGCACTGCCCGCGGACCTGATGCGTGTCCGACGTCTTGGCGCCCGCTGGCACGACGCGTGGAGTGACGCGTGGCAGCCGCCGAACCGCACACCGCTGCTGTGGTGCCTGATCGCGGCGGCCGCCTTGTTGATCGGTGGCCGCTGGTCGCTGGAACGCCTGCTGTTGCGTGCTGCCAGCAGGCATTTCCCGGACGCGCATTTGCGTCGCAGCGTGATGGCTGTGGCAGTGGCATTGACCTCGGTGCTCACCACCGGCCTGGCAGCGCAACTGGTCCACACCGGCTTGAACTGGAACGACCTGCTGGACGACGATCTGGACGCGCTGGCAGCGGCCACGGTACGCCTGGTGTATTTTTCCGCGTTCGTCATCGGTCTCGGCCGCGCGTTGCTTTCAACAAGACATCCGTCCTGGCGGTTGCCGAACCTGACGGATCTTGGTGCCCACCGCCTGCGGGCGTTGCCCTGGCTCCTGGGTGCATCCGCGCTGCTGCTCGGCCTGCTCGAGCGCATCAGCCGCGCCATAGGCTCCAGCCTTGCCGCCACGGTTGCCACCCACGCGGTGATCGCCCTGGTCATCAGCGGCTTGATCGGGGTCGCGCTGTTGCGGCTGCGCCACGCCCAGCGCGAAGCCACAAGTGCCGCCGCGACGCCGGTGCAAAACTCGTTGTGGATCGGCCTGCTCAGCGGCAGTGCACTGGTCGGCGTCGGCGTGAGCTGGGTTGGCGTAGCCACCGGGTTCATCGCACTGGCTTATTTCATCGCCCTGCAAATGCTCTGGGTCGGCGTCATCGTCGCCTCGCTGTATATCCTCACGCAGTTGCTGCGCGACGCGTTCGAAACACTGCTGTCGCCCCGCGGACGCGGTGGCCAGCGCTTGCAGGCCACGTTCGGGCTGAACCCGAACACACTTGATCAAACCGCCACCATCCTGTCCGGCATCAGTCGCGTGGCACTGACGCTGCTGGCACTGGCCGCCGTCCTCAGCCCGTTCGGTGCGGGCCCCGGGGACCTGTGGACGAGCGCCATGCAGACGCTCAGTGGCGCCAAGCAACTGGGTGATCTGACCATTTCTCCGCGCACCATCCTCAATGGCTTGCTGATGTTTGTATCGGGCGTGTTCGTCTTGCGCATGCTCAAACGCTGGCTCAGCGAGCAGCTTTTGCCCAAGACCACGATGCAGCCGGGCATGCAGGATTCGCTGGTCACCCTGCTCGGGTACGTGGGCGGCATCGTGCTGTTGGTGCTGACGCTGGCCGCGTTCAAGGTCGATCTGAAAAGCATCGCCTGGATCGTGAGTGCATTGTCGGTCGGCATCGGCTTCGGTCTGCAGGCAGTTGTGCAAAATTTCGTCTCCGGGCTCATCCTGTTGATCGAACGGCCAGTGAAAGTGGGCGACTGGGTCAGCCTCAATGATGTTGAAGGGGATATCCGGCGAATCAACGTGCGCGCGACGGAGATCCAGATGGCCGACCGCTCCACCATGATCGTCCCCAATTCCCAACTGATTACGCAGAACGTGCGCAATGTGACCCTGGCCAATGCCCAGGGCCGGATCTTGATCACATTGCCGATGCCGCTGGATACCGACGCGAACAAGGCGCGCAGCCTGATTCTCGATGTACTGAACGAGCACCCCGTTACGTTGAGCATGCCCGCGCCGGTCGTGCTCCTCGCCAACCTTGACGCGGGCTCCATGGCTTTCACCTGCATCGCCTATGTAAACAGCCCGCGCAAAGTGTCCGGAGTAAAAAGCGATTTGTTGTTCACGATTCTGGAGCGTTTGCGCGAGGCCGAACTCCCGCTGGTACGCGCGCACAACATGCTTGTACGCAATTTGCCAGCATTGGCCACTGGGACGGAAATTCGCGACTGAACGGCGACGCGCGTCTGGAGACATCTTCCCTACTCCATCGCAGGACTTCCCCTCTGCGCCAACCGTGCTCCGTCGTGGCAATCCCCCTCTCCTCCGACGGCTTCACCGTTGGGGGAGAGGGTCCAAACCGCGTTGCCATCCGTTTCCGGTATCAATCGCTCGGGTGTGGCACCGTGTCAGTCGTCGTGTGCTGCCGACTTGCCGCTTTTCACCGGCGTCAGGCGCAAGTCCTGAAAATCGAAGCTGAAATCCGTCAGCGGCGAGATCGCTTTGATGCGCACGTCACGGATTGCCCCATCCGCATCCAGTGCATAGGTGACGAAGGCATCCGCGTTGAGCGCACGATCGTCCCAACGCACCACAAACGTGTCGTGCTGCCATGGCGTCAGCGTGCCGACCAGTTTTGCGGTCTTGCTGAAGCGCATACGCAACTTGCCGCGCTCCTGGCTGACGATGACGTTGCCGTACCACGGATCGCTGTAAATCCCCGCGTAGCGTGCCAACGGCAGCGACGGCTTGCTGTTCCTGTCGCGTGCTTGCTCATGCTTGGCAAAACTCTCATCCGCCTTGGCTTGGGACTTTGCCACCGCCTTGGCGTAAACGCCGACCCAATCGGTTTTTTGCGTCGGGTTCAAATACGCATCAAGCACGCGCCAGGTCACCGCGTTGAACGCTGCGCCGGATTCCTGATTGGTCAGCACCACCACGCCCAGGTGCAGTTCGGGCACCAGGGTCAAACGTGACACCATGCCCGGCCAGCCGCCGGTGTGCCACACCAGTTTCTTGCCACGATAGTCGGACAGGAACCACGCCTCGCCGTAGCCGGAGAAATTCGGCGTCAGCGCGGCCAGCTCGGGAATCGCCGGTTTGCGGATCGTGATCGGCGTCAGCATGCTCCACATCTGCCGTTGGCTGTCTGCGGAAAACAGCCGCGCCGGTTTGCCATCGACACCCAACTGCGGCAGTACACCACCGGCCAACTGCACCTTCATCCATTTCGCCAGGTCATGCACGCTGGCATAAATACCGCCAGCGCCCGGATCGTTCACCCAGGCCATCGGCGGCACCGGCTTGAGATCCTTGAAGTCAAGTTTGGCGTGACCTGTCGCCACATCCATCCCCGGCTTGAGATAGGTGCTGTCGATCAACGATTCGTCCATCCCGATCGGCTGGAAGATATGTTCGCGCACATAGTCGGCATAGCTTTGTCCGGAGGCCTGCTCAATCACCAGCGTGGCAACTGCGAACAGGATGTTGTCGTACGCATAACCGCTGCGAAACCCGTTCTTGAGCGGTACGTGGCGCAGGCGCTCAACCACCTCCCTGGTGGTGTATGAGGTCGGTGGCCAGTACAACAAGTCACCGGCGCCCAGACTCAATCCACTGCGATGGGCAAGCAGGTCGCGAATGCGCATTTCGTGCGTCACGTACGGATCGGACATGCGAAACCACGGCAAATGGTCGATCACCCGGTCGTCCATGTGCAACTTGCCGGCTTCGGCCAGTTGCTGCAGCGACGCGGCCGTGAACGCCTTGGTATTCGAGGCGATGGCAAACAACGTGTGCGCATCAACCTGGTCCGGCTTGCCGATCTCACGCAGCCCAAAACCCTGCTCCAGCACCACTCGGCCGTCCTTGACGATCGCCACGGCAATGCCTGGCACGTCAAACGCCTTGCGCGCGCTGTCAACGTACACCGCAAAATCCCCCAGTTGGTCGGGTGGGATCGGCTGCACGATGTCATTGGTGCTGATTGGCAACGTGGGTCGCGTCGGCACCGGCGTGGTTTGCGCCCACGCTGCAGTGGCGAACACGAACAACGCACAACAACCCATCACACGCGGAGCCAGGCGGCGAACGGACATCACAAGCACTCCCCAACCGGAAAAGATCAAACTATCACGGCAAACCTCCACGGAAGCCAGCGTCGAAACTACTCCCGCGCACCACCGCTACCAGGCGGGAGTGCTCGACTAGTTGCGCGTCAACATTCATCATCTGAAGCTTGGGTCATTCAAGGCACCAACGTCCCGAGACAAAGCGACGGTGCAGGTTGGAAACGTTCATCCGCGCGCGCACGCGCCTGACCAAGCTGAGTCTGCATGCATGCTTCTGTAGAGTGGATAGCCAGCCATGCGCTGCTGCTGTGCGCACTGTTGATATTGCTGGCCGTGGTAGTTGGCGACAGTGCATGGCGAAGCAGCGCGCGGCGACGACGCCATGTGGCGCAAGACCCACATCCACATGTCGGTTTGCGCTGGCGTACCTTCGCGCTTTTGTTCACTGCCATGCTGCTGCTGTTCGGCGGTATCGCGCTGGCCATCGACGCGCCGCATCCGGGCAAGCTCGCTGCGTTCGATGCCGCTCTGGCCGAAAGCCTGCACACCCACTTGCCATTGTCGGCGCTGCGCTGGAGTTCCGCACTCACCCATCTTGGTGACTTGCTGTGGCTCGGATCACTGGCGGCACTCATCGCGCTGGTGCTACTGCTGCGGCGACACTGGCAGCTCGCTGGAGTGTGGGTGCTGGCATTGGCCGGCATGGTACCGATCAACGGTGCGCTCAAGGCGGTGTTTCGGCGCGCGCGTCCGTTGCACGACCACGGTTTCATGGTGGCACACGGCTGGAGCTTCCCCAGCGGTCACGCCTTCAGCGCCGTCGTGTTCTATGGCATGCTGGCGTATGTGCTGTTGCGCCTGCTGCCGCTGCGCTTCCATCGCATGGTGATTGCCATCGCGGCGATTTGCGTCGCGCTGATCGGCTTCAGCCGGATCCTGCTGCAGGTGCACTACGTCAGCGATGTTCTGGCCGGGTTCGCTGGCGGGGCGGCGTGGCTGCTGGTGTGCATCAGCATGGCTGAACACCTGCGTACGCAAACCCTGCGCACCACACCGTGCAGAACCAACGATGCAGCATGCCAATGCACCGACCCAACCGATCGCGAATAATGACGACACCCAGCTTGCGGCCTTCGTGCGCAATGGGATCACTTGGCAAGCACCGCGGCACGCATCTGCGCGAATTCACCGCACACCCTGAAAAGCTCGCCCGACACAATCTACTCTGGCCCACGGTCTCCAACTGATGCGTCACCTCAGATCACTGCTTGTGCTCGTGCTCGTTGTCCTCGCTGCTGTGTGGTGGCAAGGGCATACGCGCGCTCCCGTCGGGTACTTGGCGCCTCAGACCGCCGGCACCATGGTGCCCGACGCGGCGCCGGCCAAGGCGCTGCCTGTCGAGGTGTACAACACGCTGCAGCACATCGCTGCCGGCGGTCCTTTCCCGCACCGGCAGGATGGCGGCGTGTTCGGCAACTACGAGCGCCTGCTACCACCTGCGACACGCGGTTACTACCACGAGTACACCGTGGAAACGCCGGGCGCGGGAAACCGTGGCGCACGCCGCATCATCACCGGCGGTACGCCACCGGTCATCTACTATTACACCGACGACCACTATCGCAGTTTTCGTCGCATCCGGGACCAGCGGTAATGCTCCATCCACTCGACCCGGACCTCACCCGTCCAACCCAGAACGGGGTCTACTACGTCGACGTCGCTGCCGTCGAGCGCCTGGCTGCAGCCGCGGCGGCAAACGAATTGCACGTGTGGCGGACGGATCTTGCGAACTGCACTGGCAAGGTCGATTTGCTGCAGCGCCTGGCTACCTCACTCGCACTGCCAGCAACGTTCGGACACAACTGGGACGCACTGGCCGACTGCCTGCGCGATCTGAGCTGGTTGCCGGCGTGGGGGCATGTGCTTGTGCTTGAGCATGCCGCTGCGTTGCGCCACGTCGCACCTGCGGATTTCGCGGTGCTGCTCGGCGTGCTTGACGACGCCGCAACATTCGCCACGGATCGAGACGCGCCATGGTTTGCATTTCTGGCGCTGCACGACGAGACGTGTGTCACACCAATTTGCAGTACGTAACGCCGTATCATGGGCGCCATTACCCACAGACAAATCAACATGCAAACCCTGGATTTTGAGTTGCAAGGCGGCTACGTCGAACTCAACATGCTGCTCAAGCTCACCGGCCTGTGCGACAGCGGCGGCGCCGGCAAGCGCCTGGTGGCGGGTGGCACGGTGCAGGTCGATGGCGTCAGTGAATTGCGCAAGACCTGCAAGATCCACGCGGGTCAGCGGGTGCGTCTGGACGACACCGAGATTCACGTGCTGGCTGATCCCGGTACAGCAGCCGACTGACCCGATCCGGCCACTGGCAGTGGCCACTTGCCCGGACCTGCGAGCAACGGAAACCGCGGGACCCGGAGCACGGCCCCAGCAGGGAAACCTCGGCGCCGTTGTCGGAGTTTACAGTTTGTAAAACTGACCGATGCCCGAAAGCATGACATTGAAGGCGAGGCTGATGCGCTCACCGCCGCGCGTGGGCATTTCATAGCCATGCAGGATCTGACTTGGAAACAAATACGCGATACCCGTCTCCGAGGGATAGGCGACGCGGTTTGCCGTAAACAGCGTCTGCTCGCGCGCCACTATGGCGAGATAGGGCTGGGTATTGATTTCCGGCTTGTCAAACATGAGTGGTGCGCTTTGCTTCGGGTCCGCCTGCAAGTAATACACCCCCGAAACAACCGAATTTCCGTGGTAGTGCATCCGCTGGTAGCCACCTTCTGACGCCCGGTTGACCCAGGCGTGGATGATCGCGAAATCCTCATATTCATAGCAATAGACGTTGTCGAGGTAATCCTTTACGCAGTCTTTCAGGAAGACCGCCAACGGCGCGAATCGCGCTTCCTCGAGAATATTCTGGTTATTTGGCGTCGTCTCGGTATGCGAGCTCGAATTCGTGGAAAATTCGAGACCATCGAGGGAAATCTCCTCGTGCGCCGGGTTTTTGTAGCGCACGACCGCAGCAGCGGGAAATATCGGTCGCACCTCCCCTTTGGATGGATTCATGTGCTTGCTCCTGCCGCGTCCGTCATTTGCTGCATTCAAGTCTATTCGTTGAACAGGTTTACCGCGACATTGGCGCCATCGAGGTCATACCCGCCGGGCCGCCACGGACGCCCACGGAGACTTGCCCCACCGGCCTCAAGGTGTGATCCAGTTGCTGACCCCCACCAGCGTGCCAGGGTTATCCGGATCAAGCCGGACAATGTTCGCGCCCTTGGCGGCATACCGGTCACCAGGCCCGAGTGCCAAGGCCGGGTACATGCCCGGGTTCATGTCGTCCTGCGACACGTCCTCCATGCGCTCAAGAAGATAATCGCGATAGTAATCGTCGCGGTTCTCGACCAGCGCCGCAGTCAGCAGACTCATTGCATAGAAGGCCTTCAATCGCGTGTTCGGGTAATCCTTCCCAAGGCCACGGGTGCGCAGCCACGCACGCGTCTCGAAGATCTTGTAATGCGACGCCGGTTTCAACTCGTAAGGGTTGGCGAAACGCAAGCGACCTGTCAGTTCGTCCGGCTTCATGGCTGCGGCAGTGGAAATCGCCCGACTCGGCAGGATGATAAGGCTCGCCTTGGGTCTGCTCGCTGCCAGAGCATCCAGCACCATTTTCGCGTCGTTGCCAGGCCACACAATCAAAGTCTGCGTGGCATCACTTCCATTGGCCCGCAATGCTGCGTCAAGCTCGCCACGGTTGCGGAAGGTGATGGTATGGCTGGCGACTCCATTCGGCTTTTGCGCGTCCAGCGCCTGCTGGAACACCTTCGCTGGTACCTGACCAAACGAGTCGTCCGCAGCGATCTGGACAATGCGTTGCGGCTGGGTGCCGTTATGCGCGATCAAGGTCGCAACGGTCTTTGCCTCCAGCACCAGACCTGCCGAAAAATACATGGTGTAACCATGCTCCGACGCCGGCCAAGCCGGCAACTCGGTATCGGGGAACAAACAGGGAATACGATGCCCATCGCAAAACTTTGCCGGGCCATCCCAGGAACCTTTGACTACGCCGCCGACCAGGGCATAAACCGGACTGGCCTCGTAGTGCTTGTCAAGCTGCGCCTGCCACGTGGATTCTTCACCCTGCAAATCCCAGACCGCGAGCGCCAACTTGCGGTCCGTCGCAAGGAATTCCGATCGGTTGTTGACCGAGAATCCGGGGCGGGCCACATTGTAGGCAAGATGCTCGTTGCGCCATTTGACATAGGCCTGCAACGTGCTGAGCATCGCCGCACGTTCCGCGGCAGGCACGTTCGCGGAGAACACCGTAGCCAGACGCACTTCCTTCTGATCAACGCCGGGATCGATGTGCACCGAAAGCGTGCGCAGGTACGCGTCCAACGCCGCTACATCGGCATCGGTCAACTGATAGCGCGGCATGATCGGCGCCAGGGTCGCGCCGGCCGCATCGGCCCCACCGCGCAAGGTGGTTCCCAGGCTATCGAGAGTGTAAGCCGGGCGTACATGGGGTTGATGCAGCCGGGCTGCAAACCTGTCGGGCTGGATCTTGCGATACATCGGCGTGAACAACCGCTGCCGATCCAGCTTGCGAGGTGCATACAGCAGTGGTGCGTTGATCGGTGGCGCGTAATACCCACCTTCGCTTGAACCCAGCCCGCTGCGGCGATGGCAGTTGACGCACGCAGCCTGGCGCCCTGACACCGGGACGTCGCCCTGAGACATCCCGCGTAGCGGGTCGCCAGCGACGGTGACTCCTTCACGATACAGCCGCTCACCCGCCAGCACGCGGTCGTCCACGCGTTGCTGCTCGACGTTGGCACCGACGTCAAATCCAGCACTCGTGCCGACAGACGCGTAAGCCATGAGCATGCAGACCACAATGGAGATGGAAACCAAACGCGCGCGTGCCGCAATTTGCCGGTATCGCATTCTCAACTCCACATTGACCGATTATATGAGTGTGTGGCCAGTGAAACCCGATATCCCACGCGACCCGATGACGAAAGCAATCGCCACCCCATCCGAACCGGTAAGCGAACTCGTTCAGCGTGCGCTCGCCACAACCATCTTGATCTGATTTTCCAACTGCAAAGCCGTGGTCATGCCATCAATGCGCAGCCACTTGCCGTTTTTTCCCGCACGAATGAAGGTTTCCGGTCGATGGAACATCCTGTTGTTCGCGGGGTCGGAAGCTTCAAACGCCATCTGCATTTGCCTGGTCTGCGCCAGCGTACCGGTCATGAGCTGCCAGTTTACCGGTGGCGGACCAAACTCCTGCGAATAACTCAGCAACCGTGACGGCGTATCGCGATCAGGGTCGGTGGTAATCGTGTAAAACCCGATATCAATATCGGCTTTGACCAGCTTCTTGGCTATGGAAACAAGCTGCGCCGCACGCACGCCACAGATTGTGGTGCACGAAGCGTAAAAAAATTGTACCAATACCGGCCTGTCACTTGTCAGGACTTGCTGCAGGCTGATCGGTTCACCATGTTGATTTATGAGGGTGAGCGCTGGCACCAAATATGTATGCCAGGTACTCACAGCGGGTCCGGACGACATTGTCTGATGCATCGACATGTCGTGCATGGCCCCGGATGCTGTCATATCCATCGCGCCTGAAGCGGATGGAAGCTCTGCCGCACTGGCGGAAACCGCAAATAGCAGACCGAGCGCCAGTATTGTCCCACCCATCCAGCCCGTCACACGCGTCAAGTTAGACATATGCATCGCAGTATCCCCAGGCTGTCTTGTTCGCGAAACCGTGAGGGTGGTGATAACACCACCCTCACGTCCCCCCTCTATCGAACTACCTCAGTGAATCGCCCAGATTGCCTGGATGTGATGTACCGGATCGAACTGGTACGTACGCAGGCGCAATGAAGGCTCGTAATTCATTTCGAAGTTTACGGTCCACTCACCAAGCACATCGCCGTTGCTTGCCGGCACAGTGGCGAGACTCGACTGCTGTGCCAAGCTCTGCGTATCCATCGGGAAGTTCCACGTCGCGCGTTCCGCCTTCTTGACTGCCGGGCTGTGGGCCAGGGAATTACCCGAGTTTCTCATCAATGGGCCCATCGGCGTGTGAGCCTTCGACTTCTGCTCATTCATGACCAGCTGCGCCTGCGGAGTTGCCGCGATCGTGGCAGTGGCAGACTTTTCGGCTGCTGGAACCACAACAATCGATGGTTGCGTATCCAGTGTCCAGTACGCCCGACCAAAGGTGAACGTATCCCCATCGCCGCCGATCTTGTGGGCGCTCTGATACAGATTCTCCCAACCCCGCAAGCCGCCGAAGTTCACCGCACCGTAACCATGCGCGAAATAGTCACCGTTGAACAGTTTGACCTTCAGCTTCGTGCCCCGCATATGCCACTTTTCCAGGATTGGCTTGTTGGCCAAACGCGAAAAGCCCTTCTGTTGGCCATAGATCGAGTTGTTGAGATACGCCAACGTGAGATCCGCAGTCGGGTCGGGCGTAATGCCGTCGGGTAACTGCAGCGCCAACGTGAGATCCGCAGTCGGGTCGGGCGTAATGCCGTCGGGTAACTGCAGGCGGTTCTGCCACTGGTTGTAAGCCCGCTCGTACTCCGCCATGACGGTCGCGTTATAGCCTGAACTTTGCAAGGTCTTCAGCGCAGTCCACATCCGCTTGGCCGGCGACAGGTCGCCAATGAAGGAAATGGCGTACGCCTTGCTTGCCGCGCTGGACATGATCTTGTCGCCAAACGTGCACAGCGCGCCCGGCAATGCATTGCCGTGCACATCAGCCTCACCGAGGAGTACCGCGTGTGGCCTTGCGGCGCCGGCTGAAGACTGGCAATTCACCTGCCGGAAGACGTTGCGCTCGACGTCCGGAAAGGCCTGCACATTGTCATCACTGAACTTGGCCACCTTGCCGGCATTTTCCATGACCGCGATCCGGCCAGGATGATTGCGCCAACCCCAA
>CAJDVT010000059.1_pt1 | contig 20094 bp, 20 predicted proteins | sample 7391411 | NCBI WGS metagenome assembly CAJDVT01 (sample SAMEA7055698, study PRJEB34461) | soil metagenome | biome: terrestrial ecosystem; feature: Peninsula; material: soil | place: Antarctica | collected 2016 | reverse complement strand
TGTCGTTGCCCAGGAGCGCCAGCGCATTTTCGACTGGAACACCACGTTGACGGCATTGCGCGAACAAGCCGCCAAACTCTGACCAACCCCCGCGACGTCTCACCCGCACCCGGGGGACGGGTCCTACGGGATTGCCCTGCAGCGCTGGCTCATGAGCGGAACCTGGTGATCATGGATTTGTCGCCAGGTCCAACGCCATCACGATCGCATCCTCACGACCACCTCGCGCCGGGTAGTAGCGCGGACGGCGGCCAATTTCATGAAATCCTGTCGAGGCGTACAGTGCGATCGCATGAGGGTTGGATGGCCGCACTTCGAGAAACACCCGCGTGGCATGATTCCAGCCCGCGATGCCAATCAGCCGCAGCAGCAGATGCCGTCCCAGACCCTGGCTGCGCCGCGTCGGGTCGATGCACAGGTTCAATACGTGAGCCTCACCGGCGCCGACTGACAAAATGCCGTAACCCACGATGTCTGCATCCATCGCCAGAACCCAGCACGAGTGTCCCGCCTTCAGGCAATCGCCGAAAATGCCCGCGGACCAGGGAAACTCATAAGAAGCAATTTCCATCGCGCTGATCGTGGCCAGGTCTCCGGGACACATGGCGCGCACTCTGATTTGCGGCTTGACCACGGCGGCCATGGCATTCAGCCGCTCGCCGCTGCCAGCGTCTGGCGCAATCTGCGCAGCGCGCCCCATAATCGGCGCTTGGCGCGCGCATCCGTGAGCACCTGTGCGAGATCGTCGACCAGCACGATCTGCGCGCGCTGCATCACGTCCAACGGCAAGCTCCGCCCCAGCGCGCGTGCTTGCGCCTCGCCAAACACCAGGTAGGTCGGCGCAGCGGGAATCTCACCCAACTCACCGCCGCTCACGGTGACGCGCGCAGCGCGCGCCAAGGCCACACCGCACGCATTCAGCGCCCGTCCCAGCAAATCCAGCTCACGTGTCGTGCTGCCATCGCTCAGCACTACGACGCAGGCACCGCCGGCAGTGCTGAACTCAGCCGCTTGCTTGGCAACGCTTTCGATTTCGCCCCCACTCATCAGCTCACCGACGGGCGCACGTCGCGTCCACGGGGTGATCCCCAACGTGCGCAGGATGCGGACACGATGGGCCGAACTGACACCCTGGCGTGCGGACAGATTCATGATGTGCTGCGTCGTGCCCGCCGACGCGTGGCCAGCCCCCAAACCGTCCACCATGGCCCGGACAGGAGGTACAGCGTGAAGCCGACAAACAGCACGCGCGCCGGATCGAGCACCAACAACGCCAGCAACAGCACCGCGCCAACCATCCACACGAACGGCACTCGTTGGCGCTCACCCGCCGGCAACCCCTTGAAACTGAAATAGCGGAAGCGACTGACCATCAGCAGGCCGACGATTACCGCAATCCACGGCGTGACAAAACTCAACTCACTGCCCGGATAGCCGAACTTGTCCACGCTCCACACAAACGACATGCACACCGCCGCGGCCGCCGGACTGGCCAACCCCTGGAAATAGCGCTTGTCAGCCACTCCCACCTGGGTGTTGAAACGCGCCAGCCGCAACGCCCCGCATGCTGCGTAGATGAAGGCCGCCGCAAAACCGACCTTGCCCCACAGCGGGCCGTAGTCAGCCAACGCCTTGAGCGACCACGTGTACATCACCAGGGCCGGCGCCAGACCGAAGCTGACCAGATCGGACAGCGAGTCATACTGCACCCCAAACTCCGTCTGGGTACCGGTCAATCGCGCCACGCGCCCATCCATGCCATCGAGCAAGGCTGCCACGAAAACCGCAATCGCCGCCTCGGTAAAGCGTCCATCAATACTGGCAACGATCGCATAAAAGCCGGCAAACATGGCCCCGGTCGTGAACAGGTTGGGCAGAAGGTAAATGCCCTTGTGTCGCGGCGGATGGACTGGCGCTGAGTCACTCATGTAGCTATCCGTGATGTAATGCAGCCAGTGTAAACCATCGGTCGCTTGAGTCCGGCGCCCCCGAGTGCTAACAAGGCAACCTGTCGATTCCCCGCGGAGAACACCATGCGCCGTTTGCCCCTTGTCCTGGTTCTGCTGCTGCTGACCCCATTGGCGTTTGCCCAGGTGTACAAGTGGACCGACACCGGCGGCACCGTGCATTATTCTGAAACGCCACCCGCCACGGGCACGAATTACAAAAAAATCCAGACTACCGGCAGCGCCGATCCGATCGCCATGCCAGCACCTGCGGCCCACAACGCCGGCAACCCGAGCGAAGCCACAGCAAAACCGAGCACACCCAACCCGGTGGCCGATACTCCGGAAAACCGCACCACGCTGTGCGCGTCACTCAAGGCCAATCTGGCCACGCTGCAAGGAAGTGCGCCTGTCGTCATGCAGCAAGGCGGGAAAAACGTGGCACTGGATGACAGTCAGCGCAAAGTGCAAACCGCGACCGCTCAAGCCCAGTACGAGCAATATTGCCAGAACCCGTAGGCGCGTTGCCACCAGCGCAAACCCGCATCAAGAGACAAGCCCCGCGCCACGTGGGCGGGCACGTTCCGCCACGCAACCAGCGAACGCCAGCGCAAAGCCGGCACTTCGTCCCTGGCATGGGTGCATGCCCGTGCGCACCTGAGAGCGGATTTTCATCGCAGCAGCAAACCGGTCACCACTGACAACGCGTTGCGCCCGAGTCCACCCGGCGGTGCAACAGCACCCGGCCAGCGCAAAATCCTGCCTCTGGTAAGGCGCCCCGGTACAATGGCCGCTTTCACCACGCCCGGAATCCAAGCGCATGCGCCTCAGCCAATTCCACCTGGCCACCGTCAAGGAGGTCCCTGCCGACGCCGAGATCGCCAGCCATCAACTGATGCTGCGCGCGGGCATGATCCGCAAACTCGCGTCGGGGTTGTATACATGGTCGCCGCTGGGCCTGCGCGTGTTGCGCAAGGTCGAGGCCGTGGTACGCGAGGAAATGGATCGTGCCGGCGCCATCGAGATGCTGATGCCGGCAGTCCAGCCCCGCGAGCTGTGGGACGAAACCGGGCGCTGGGAGAAGTTTGGCGGCCAGTTGCTGAAGATCCAGGACCGCAAGCAGCAGGAATTCTGCTTCGGCCCTACGCACGAAGAGGTCATTACCGACTTCGCCCGCAACGAGCTGAAGAGCTACAAGCAGTTACCCATCACGTTTTACCAGATTCAAACGAAATTCCGCGACGAAATCCGGCCGCGCTTCGGGGTGATGCGCGCGCGCGAGTTCCTGATGAAAGATGCGTATTCCTTCCATCTCACGCCGGAGTCGCTGGCGGAAACCTACGCGGTGATGTACGAGGCCTACACGCGTATCTTTACTCGTCTTGGCCTGACTTTTCGCGCGGTGCAAGCCGATACCGGCGCGATTGGCGGCAACGCCAGCCATGAGTTCCAGGTGCTTGCCGACTCCGGCGAAGACGCCATCGCGTTTTCCGACGGCTCCGATTACGCCGCCAACATCGAGAAGGCCGAAGCGCTGGCTCCATCCAGTGAGCGGTCTGCGCCATCTGCGCCACTGCAAAAAATCGACACTCCGACGCAGAAGACCATCGAAGACGTGGCAAACCTGCTGGGGGTATCGCCAAGCCGATGCTTGAAGACTTTGCTGGTACGCGGCCGCAGCGGCGTCGTGGCGCTATGCCTGCGTGGCGATCACACCCTCAATGAAGTGAAAGCGCTCAAACTCGATGAGTTGCCCGACGAACTGGTACTGGCCAGCGAAGACGAAATCCAGGCGGCCACGGGAACGCAACCCGGTTTTATCGGACCAGTCGGTCTGCCTGCAACAACGCCGGTCATCATAGATCGCGACGCGGCTGTACTGGCCGATTTTGTGTGCGGTGCAAACGCGGACGGCAAACATTACACCGGCGCGAATTGGGATCGCGATGCGCGTGTCACGCGGGTTGCCGACCTGCGCAACGTCATCGATGGCGATCTTTCCCCGGACGGACACGGCGTGCTGCACATCGCACGCGGGATCGAAGTCGGACATGTCTTCCAGCTTGGCCAGAAGTACGCCCACGCGATGCATGCCGTGGTACTCGACGACCAGGGCAAGAACCAGATAATGTCCATGGGCTGCTATGGCATTGGCATCAGTCGCATCGTCGCTGCCGCGATCGAACAGTGCCATGACGAGTCGGGCATTCTCTGGCCGCAGGCAATGGCGCCTTGGAAAGTGGTGGTGTGCGTCATCAACTCGAAACACCTGCCCGCGGTGGCCGCGGCGGCCGAAGCGCTCTACCAGGCACTGCGCCAGCGCGGTATTGATGCAGTACTGGACGACCGTGGCCTGCGTCCCGGCAGCATGTTCGCGGACCTGGAATTGATCGGCATCCCGCACCGGGTGGTAGTCAGTGAGCGTGGGGTAACCGCCGATACACTGGAATATCGCGCACGCAATGAAAGCGCCAGCCGTGCCATCAGCCAGGATGAACTGTTCGCGCTGCTGGATTGAATATCTTGCCGCGGATAATCATACCTGCCACTGAAAGCGGGTTTTGTGCATTCGCGATTGAATGGAGAATGCTCAATCCAGCTACAGTTTCAGCTAAACAAAGCCGTAACTAGTGCAAACGGAGATCCGTCTTAACCCTTTACAATGATTCCACGAATGGGAGAGAATCCATACGTTGGTGTTTCATGGGTGAGGAGCACCCCGGATCTCGTCGTATATTTATCGCTTTGTCATTAGTGACAACACTTAGTGGAGAATCAGGCATGGCCGTTGATATCAAAAGCCTCAACAACAATCAGCTCAACGATTTGATCAGCAAGGCACAACTTCGCCAAATCGAGTTGCGCAAGGAAAAGGTCGTCAAACTGCGCGAGAAAGTTCATGCGCTGCTCAAGGCCGAAGGCTACACGTTCGATGACATCTTTGGTCACGCTCGTGGCAAGAGCAAAAGGGCCGGTACACCCGTACCACCAAAGTACCGCAACCCGGCCGACCCGACAAAAACCTGGTCTGGTCGCGGCAAGCGCCCGCACTGGTTCAACGACGCGTTGAAGGCCGGCAAGAAGGACAAGGATCTGTTGATCTGACTCCTGCCTGCAGGTCGTGCAATAACGCCGGCTGCACGCCGGCGTCATTGCATTCAGGACATTGGCAGGGCACCCGTCCCACGGGGTTGCGCATCACAACGAACGGCGCGCAGACACCAGCAAGTCGCCAAACATCAAACCCGCGACAATCGATATCAGCAAGGTCAGCAACAGTACCGCGGAGTCCATCCCCAAGGGTGTGTCGCGTTCGAGCAGAAACGACATGCTGCGGAAGCCGACACTGCCCGGCACCAACAGCAAAATGCCGGGCTCGCGAATCACCGCCCCAGGGCGGTGCGCAAATCGCGCATACAGGTTGGCCAACGCCCCAAGCAACAGCGCTCCGACGAATACTCCAAATGGTGCGGCCGGAAGTGGGCTGGAGACCGCCCCGCCCCAACGTGTAGCGAGATAACCGACGATCACCGCTCCCACCACTACCGGCCAGTCGCGTCGCGCGGCGCGGAACAGGATGGCAAACGCGACCGCAGCCACCAGCAGTGCCGGATAGTCGGTCCACGGCGGCAGCGCCGGCAACGCGTAATCGCGTGCATGGATGCCCACTGCCGCACACAGCTGCGCGGCAGCCACGGTGCCGAAGGTCAGTTTGAGCAGCGTCGACATGGCGCCACCCATGCGTGCCATGCCGGACACCAGATGCTGGCTGGAAATCTCCCGAACTGCGGTAGTCAGCGACATGCCGGGGATCAGGATGATCAGACTGGCCAGCACCACCGCCTTGATCGCCAGCGGCACCAGGAAGGCGCTGACCACGGTTGCCACCGTGGTAGCCACCAACGCACAGATAAGATCGCTGGCCACCGCCAGACGCGGTCGATTGCCGGCCAACACGGTGATCCAGCCAATGATCAGGCCGATAACGCCGGCCACACCCAGGTCGACCCAGGCGCTGTGCAGGAACAGCGCCGCAATGCTTGCAGCGGACAGACCGTAGCTGAGAATGATGCCGGCTTGCGCACGTCGCGTATCGGGTGCGCCCAACGCGCGCAGACGGTGAAATCCATCGCGTAAATCGAGCTTGCCATCGATCACCTGATCGGCAATCGCATCGGCCGCGCACAGCCGCGCGAGGTTCACGTCGCCAGGAGCCAGACGCATCACCTGGGTGCTTTGCGCAATGCCCTCCTCATCCTGCGCCACGTCGGTAAACGAGATGATGATGGCCGTGGGGCTGGACCATACATCGGCTACCAGCCCGAGGCGTCGCGCCGCTCCCGCCACCGCCGTTTCCAGACGTGGCGCGGTTGTGCCGTATTGATGCAGGCGCCGCGCCAGTTCCAGCAAGAATGCAATGCGCGTCTGCAGCTCAGCGATGATCACCGGCTGGCCATCAGCTAAGCCCGCGTTCATGCCGCTGCACGCACCTGCAGCGTGGTGCCGTCGACGGCCACCACTTCCACGCTGGCTCCCAGCGGCAAATCCGGGCCGGTGACCAACCATTGGCCATCACCGACTTGCGCCTTGCCACGCCCGTTGACGATCGGTTCGATCAATTGAAAACGCTGACCGACCATCTGTTCGCCGCGCCGGTTCAAACGTTCGTCGCCAGCGGCGCGACGCTCCACTCTGGGACGCAACCAGCGCGCATATGCAAAACAGAACGCGAATGCCAGCACCGCAAACAACACCGCTTGCGCCAGCAGCCCGAGTGTCGGCAACGCCCACATCACCAGGCCCATGGCCGCGGCCGCCAGGCCAATCCACAGTAAAAAGTAGCCTGGCGCCATGACTTCACCGGCGATCAGCAGCAACGCGATGATCCACCACAAATAATGCGTCCAAAGCTCCCACATGATCCTGACCTCAGCGCAGCGGTGGTTGGGGTGGCTGGATTGGCGACCGCTGTTGGACAAACGATTCCTTGGCCAACTCACCAATGCCAGCGAGCGCACCGATGACGCCAGTGGCCTCGATCGGCAACAACAGCATTTTCTGGTTTGGCGATCGAGCCATCTCCTTCAATGCCTCCACGTAGTTGTTGGCGACAAAATAATTCAGCGCATTGACGTTACCGCCGGCGATTGCGTCAGACACCATCGTGGTGGCCTTGGCCTCGGCCTCGGCGGAACGCTCGCGCGCCTCAGCGGTACGAAACGCCGCCTCCTTTTCGCCTTCGGCGGCCAGTATCACCGACTGCTTTTCTCCCTCGGCTTTCAAGATGGCCGCCTGACGGTAACCCTCGGCGTCCAGAATGTTCGCGCGCTTCTCGCGTTCGGCTTTCATCTGGCGTGCCATCGCGTCAATCAGATCGCGCGGCGGGGCAATATCCTTGATCTCGATGCGGTTGACCTTGACGCCCCACGGATGCGTGGCCACGTCCACCACGTGCAGCAATTTGGCGTTGATCGCGTCGCGCTGACTCAGGCTTTCATCCAGATCCATCGAACCGAGCACGGTACGGATATTGGTCATCACCAGTGCGAGCGATGCCTGCTCCAGATCCGCCACCTCATAGGCGGCCTTGGCAGCATCCAGTACCTGATAAAACACCACGCCGTCGACGCGAACCACTGCGTTGTCCTTGGTGATGACGTCCTGGCTGGGCACATCCAGCACCTGCTCCATCATGTTGATCTTGTGCCCCACGGACTGGTAGACGGGAATCAGGAAATGCAGCCCGGGCTCCAGGGTAGCGGTGTATTTACCGAAAGTTTCCACGGTCCACTCGTAACCCTGCGGCACGATACGCACCAGCTTGATCAGTACGATCACCGCCACGACCACAAATACCAACGCCAGAATTCCACTCATGTTCTGATCCTTCCCCATGCAGAACGCCGAGTATACCGAGGGTCTGCGGCGATCAGTGGGGAACGCACCTGCCGTCGGGCCGGGCAAGCTCCGCGGCAACCGGCACGCCGCACGTGCTGTCATCGTCGCGTAACATGACTTTGCTGCAATGGCGCGCACACTCAGCGGACAACGCATGCAAAAGCGCATCCTGATCATTGAAGACGAAGCCCCGATCCGCGACATGGTGGCGTTTGCCCTGCGCAAAGCGGATATGTTGCCGAGCACCGCCGGCGATGCCGGCGACGCGCAGATTGCCATTGCCGATGCCATTCCCGATCTCATCCTGCTCGACTGGATGCTGCCCGGCATCAGCGGCATGGACCTGGCGCGGCGCCTGCGCAAGGACGACCTGACGCGCACGATACCCATCATCATGCTTACCGCTCGTGGCGAGGAAGCTGACCGCATTGCCGGGCTGGATGCCGGCGTGGATGATTACGTGGTCAAACCGTTTTCAACGCGCGAGCTGATCGCACGCATCAAGGCCGTGCTGAGGCGTAGCCATGGCGAGGACAGTGCCGGCGTGATCGAATTGGGCGGACTGCGCCTCGACGGGCTGGCGCACCGCGTGTTTGCCGGAGAGCAACAAATTACTGTCGGACCCACGGAGTACCGGCTGCTGCATTTCTTCATGACCCACGCCGAGCGCGTCTACTCCCGCGCGCAGTTGCTCGACTACGTCTGGGGCGGCAGCGTGTACGTGGAAGAGCGCACTGTCGATGTACACATCCGCCGCCTGCGCAAGACACTGGAAACGTGGGGCCTGGACGCACTGGTACAAACCGTACGCGGCACGGGCTACCGCTTTTCCGTCAATCCCGCGCCCGAGCGAGCCTAGGTGCGCAAAGAGCACATGCGCAGCAACAGTACCCGTGTCGTGCTTGCCATCATTCTTGCCGGCACGCTGTTGCCGGCAATCTTGATCGCCGCAACGGGAGGCACGACATTCTGGGCATTGGTCCTGGCTGGCAGCGGCGAACTCGCCGCATTGCTGTGGCTGACACTGACCACGACACGCGCGGGCCGCCCGCGCGTCGAAGCGGCAAACGCACCACTCGCGCTGCGCCCATTGCCAACGCGGCGACGCCTTCTGGCGGCACAACTTCGGGATGTCCGCGATGCCGTCGAATCATTGCCTGATGCCGTGGTGTTGCTCGACCACCAAGGTCATGTGCGTTGGCGGAACGTCGCCGCAATCAAGTTATTGGGGCTGCAACAGCAACACGACGACCACTCGCTGGCCGACCGGCTGGGTGGCAGCGAACTCGGTGCGTGGCTGCGCGCGGACGCACATCAGGTGGCCGCCGACATGCAAGCGCCTGCAGACCCATCACTTCGGCTGAGCGTGACGTCCATGGCCTTTGGCGCCCACTTGCAACTGTTGCTGGCACGCGACATCAGTACGTTGAGTCGTCTGGAGCAGACCCGGCGCGACTTCGTGGCCAACGTCTCGCATGAGCTGCGCACGCCCCTGACGGTGATCCACGGCTACCTGGAACTGCTCGACCCGAACGACGTGCCAGAGCTCGCACCCGTACTCAAGGAAATGCGCATGCAGTCGCAACGCATGAGCCGGATCGTTGAAGACCTGTTGACCTTGTCGCGCCTGGAAACGCGCGAAGCGCTGCCGGACGAACACGTCGCCATGGCGCCGCTGCTGGTGACCCTGCAGCGCGAAGCCAATGCGCTCAGCCAAGGTCGGCATACCGTCACCGTCGACGCAGGCACCGACGTCGACTTGCGCGGCTCGGTCGGCGACCTGCACAGTGCGTTCTCCAACTTGGTAAGCAATGCCGTGCGCTACACGCCCAGCGGCGGGAACATTGTCATCAGCTGGCAGCAAAGTGCCGACGGTGGCGCCGCGTTTTCCGTACGCGACAGTGGGCTTGGGATTCCGCCCGAACACCTGGGCCGCCTGACCGAGCGCTTCTACCGCGTGTCATCCAGCCGCTCACGGGGATCCGGCGGCACCGGCCTCGGGCTGTCCATCGTCAAGCACGTACTCAATTTGCATCAGGCCCGATTGATCGTTGAGAGCGAGCCGGGGCACGGCTCGACCTTCACCTGCGCGCTGGACGCCTCGCGCGTGGTGCAATCAAACAGCGACAACCATGACAGCGCCAACGCACCGCCGAGCGAGACCCCCGAAGCTACCGCGCCAGAAGATTGAGCAAGTCACGCCACCCGCCGCCTCGGCAGCAAGATCGCTCGAAGCCGCAGAGCCGAGTCACCCATCGATGTGGACGCCGAGCCGGCGTCCTCTGAGTGATGGGGACGACGCGGCACGCTCAGAACGCCACCTCACCCCAGACGCCAACCTCGTTGGTCTTCACCGTTTGCACGTGGGTGGGAATCGGGGTCGAGACTGTCCTGTCGCGGTCCTCATGCTTCCACACACCCGCGAGCTTGAAACCCTTGGTGACCTGATACTGCACACCGAGGTTGTAGTACCTGTCCGTGGCCCGACGATCGAGGTTTTTGCTCAGGTCCGCATGGTCGTAGCGTGCAAACAGGCTGATGACATCGCTCAGGGCCATGCTGCTCCACAGCGAATAGCCGTCTGCCCTGTCGGTCAATGGGCCCAGCACATTGTTCCAGTTGCGGGCCGTGAAGTATTCGACGCCGAGGCGGTATGTGTCATCAGCATAGGCAATCAGCAGATCGCCACGCTGCGCGGTGTTGCTGCTCGCCGTGCTTGCAACTTCCTTGCCCAGTTTGCCGCGATAACCACCCACGGCGACCACCATGTTCCGAAACGGCACAAACCCCACGCGACCCTCGACATCCACACCGTCGCTGCGGCTGGGATTCCTGTAACCGCCACCATTGACTACCGACACTGCGTAGTTGAGTGACTCCCCGGCGCCGAACCCGCCACCAAGGTGCAGCCCCCAGTCGGCTGACGTGCCGTATTTCAGACGATCAATAAGGGTGTTCTCGACGTAGCGGAAGCCATAGGCATTCTCGACAAATGGCACCCAAGGCAGGTCGGCCGAACCGATGCGTAACACCGCGGCCTCACCGAATTTTCCCTGCACGTACGCTTTCTTGACGTACAAGCTGGTCTGGCCAATACCGCTGGCGTAGCTGAAATCCGTGATCAGGTTGGCCGACCACACATCGCTGAACTTGTGGTTGACGCCGAGGTAGAAGCGCTTCACATCCAGACCGACGCCCGACTTGTCAGTGCTGCCTTGGTCGCTGTTCTTGTCGCTGATGTGGGTGAAATCAAAGTACATCTTGCCGGACAGCGACGTGTTATTGACCAGCTTGTCCAGCGCTGCCACCGTCTCGTCGCTGGCAATCCGTGACTTCTGCGCCGGTTCCACGGCCTGGCTGGCGGCTTCGTTGATGCCTGACTGCGCATCGGCGCGCTCTTCCAGCGACGCCACTTTTGCCTGCAACGCGGCAAGTTGCGCCTTGAGTTGGGCTATTTCACTGGCGCTGGCGGCTGCGACCTGCACAGCCCGCGTGCCGCTGCGCGTTGCGTTTTGTGAGGGTGCAGCAACAATCGAAAAACTCGTGACGCCGAGTCCAGTGGCAATTGCCACGGCAAGCAGTCTGGGACGCATGTCATTCTCCGCAAGGGGCAGGAAACATCTCGAGCAGCGCCTGGAAAGGAGGCCAGCCACCTATTTGTCGGCAAGTTTGCGGATGGATATTTACGGCGCGCTGACATTTTCATGACAATCGCAAGACAGGGCGCGCAGCGCAAGATGCTCCTCTCCAATGAGGCCGCTTTCCGCAGTCACAGCGTCCGTTTCACCGCCGCGCTCTGATACCGCGCCAGACCGCGTCGCGTTGCATGCCATGCGTCGGGTCCGCCCCCCCGTGCGCCACTGTCATCTCCCTGCAACATTTGCTTCATTCAACAGCAATACGCCAGGTGTGAAATAGCGCCGTCACATTCAACTTCCCTCAAGGAACTATCGTGATGACCCTGCGCAAACCGACGCTTTATCTCGCCGCCTCCGCATTTGTTGCGCTATCTGCTTTTGGCGCAAGCGCCCAAGCCACTGACATCACTGGTGCTGGCTCCAGCTTCGTTTACCCCGTCATGTCCAAATGGTCGGCGGCATATGCCCAGAAAACCGGACACCGACTCAACTACCAGTCGGTGGGCTCGGGCGCCGGTATCGCGCAAATCAAGGAAGGCACCATAGATTTCGGCGCCTCCGACGCACCCGTGGCGGCAGAAGATCTGCAGAAATACGCCCTGGGCCAGTTTCCCATTGTGGTGGGCGGTATCGTGCCAGTAGTCAACATTTCCGGGGTCAGCGCCGGCCAGATCAAGCTGGACGGTGCCACGTTGGGCGACATCTTCTTGGGCAAGATCAAGAACTGGAATGATCCGAAAATCGCCGCCTTGAACACCGGATTGAGGCTGCCGTCCGGCAAGATCACCGTGGTGCATCGCTCGGACGGCTCCGGCACTACGTTCAATTTCACCAACTATCTATCCAAGGTCAATCCCGCGTGGGCAGCCCAGGTGAAGTTTGGGACGGCGGTGCAGTGGCCCACCGGCGTGGGCGGCAAGGGCAATGAAGGAGTGGCGCAATACGTCAAGCAGATCAAGGGCTCGGTCGGCTACGTGGAATACGCCTACGCGGTGAAGAACAAGCTGAGCTGGGTGAACTTGAAAAATGCCAGCGGCAACGTCGTGGCACCTACCGCCGCCAGCTTTGCCGCAGCCGCCGCGACTGCCGATTGGGCCAACGCCAAAGACTTCAACCTGATCATGACCAACGCGCCAGGCGCACAAGCGTGGCCGATCACCGCCACGACCTGGGTGGTCATGTACAAGACACCCAGGAATCCCGACAAACGCAAAGCAGCGCTGGGCTTCTTCGCGTTCGCGCTGGACCGTGGCCAACAGGATGCCAGCGAGCTGGACTACGTGCCGTTGCCGTCAGTGCTGGTCAACCAGATCAAGAGCTACTGGGCGACCGAGTTCAAGCAGTGATGCTCGCAGTGACATGCCGCTGACCCACCGCTGCAGGCGCCTGCTTCCGGGCCATCCCGCTGCCAGCTTCGCGCTGTGGGCCCCGGAGCAAGAGGACGGCCCGCAAGCGGACTCCTGCAAAAGCCCAATCCAATCATCAAATGGGTTCCAACAAAAGATGCCTTCATCGACCAGGAAAATTTGTGGCCGCCACCGCCGTCAACGCTGACTCCACGCTTGACATGCTGGAGCAACGCAGCCGCCGCGACGCCCGCCACGAGCGGCTGTTTCGCTGGCTGCTGAAGGGCTGTGCGCTGTTCGTGCTGGTTGCCTTGGTCGGTGCTGCCGGCTCCACGCTGTGGGGCGGACGGGATGCGTTTGCCACCTTTGGCTGGCGCTTCCTGATCAGCACGGCGTGGGACCCTGGCAACGACATCTACGGCGCTCTGGTGCCGGTGTACGGCACGCTGGCCACCTCCTTCATCGCCTTGCTGCTCGCCGTGCCGATCAGCTTTGGCATCGCGTTGTATCTCTCCGAAGTGGCTCCGGCGTGGCTGCGCACACCGGTCGCAGCGGCGATTGAGCTGCTCGCCGGTATCCCCTCGATCATTTACGGCATGTGGGGCCTATTCATCTTCGCGCCATTCTTTGCCGATCACGTCAAGCCGTGGCTGACCAGTTACCTGGGTGACCAGCCTGACGACGGCAAGCTGTCGTGGGCGGCGCAGCACGTCCCGTTCGTGGGCAAGCTGTTTGGCAGCGACTACCCGTTTGGCGCCAGCATCCTGGTGGCCGGTATCGTCCTGGCGATCATGATCATCCCGTTCATCTCCTCGGTCATGCGTGAAGTGTTCCAGACCGTGCCGAACCGCCTGAAGGAATCGGCGTACGCGCTTGGCTCCAGCACCTGGGAAGTGGCCTGGGGCATCGTGTTGCCGTACACCCGCTCAGCGGTGATCGGCGGTATTTTCCTCGGCCTCGGGCGCGCACTGGGCGAGACCATGGCAGTGACCTTTGTGCTTGGCAACGCGATGACGTTGTCAGCATCGCTGCTCGACCCGGGCACGTCGATTGCCTCAACCATTGCCAATCAGTTCGGCGAAGCCTCCGGCTTGCAAAAATCTTCGCTGATGGCGCTCGCATTCCTGTTGTTCGTGGTGACCTTCATCGTGCTATTGATCGCCCGGCTGATGCTGCGCCGGCTGGCCAGCAAGGAGGGGCGCTGATGCACGCGCTGTATCTGCGTAGGCGGGTCACCAATGCTGCTGCGCTGTCGCTGAGCGCCCTGGCCACCCTGATCGGCCTGGCGTTTCTGGCATGGATCCTGTGGGAAACGCTCCACCAGGGCATCAGCGCATTGAACCCGAAGCTGTTCACCAAAATTACCGCCTACGGCGAGGATGGCGGTCTGCTCAATTCCATGGTTGGCAGCCTGATCATCAACTTCATCGGCATCGGCATCGCCACGCCGATCGGGGTGCTGGCCGGCACCTGATCGTGATGGGCTTGTTTGTCTACACCATCATCGTGCTGCCGAGCACGGCATTGACGCACGGTTCCACCTCGTTCTCCGGCTTTGCCGGCGGCGTGGCGCTGGCTTTGATCGCGCTGCCGGTCATAGTGCGTACGACTGACGAGATGCTGCGCCTGGTGCCATCGACGCTGCGCGAAGCCGCGCTGTCACTGGGCGTGCCACAGTGGAAACTCACGGTGCAGATTCTCATTCGCGCCGCGCGCTCGGGCATCATCACCGGTGTCCTGCTGGCGCTGGCCCGGATCAGCGGCGAGACCGCGCCGTTGTTGTTCACCGCGTTCGGCAACAACTACACGACGTTCGATCCGCTGGCCAAGATGTCCAGCCTGCCGCAGATCATCTATCAGTACGCGAACGATCCGGGCGAAGCAATGCACGCACTGGCATGGGCCGGTGCATTCGTGATCACGGCGTTCGTACTGCTGCTCGGCCTCACGGCCCGCCTCATTTTCTCCCGTGGAAAGGTGACCCATGACTGATCTTGCACGCGCGACAAACTCGGAGCATACGGCTACCTCAGCAACGCTCAAACCGAAGATCACCGTGCGCGATCTGCAGTTCTACTACGACGGTTTCCAGGCCCTCAAAGGCATCAACCTGGACATCCCGGAGAAGCAGGTCACCGCGATTATTGGCCCGTCCGGCTGTGGCAAATCCACACTGCTACGAGTATTCAACCGCATCTACGCGATCTATCCGAAGCTGGAGGCGCGCGGCGAGGTGCTGCTGGATGGCGAGAACGTGCTCAGCCCGCATTACTCAACGAATCGCCTGCGCAGCAAGGTTGGCATGGTGTTCCAGAAACCGGTGCCATTCCCGATGACCATTTTCGAGAACGTCGCCTACGGCATCCGCCACCACGAAAAACTTTCACGTGCCGAGATGGCCCTACGCGTCGAGCAAGCCCTGCGCAACGCCGCGTTGTGGGACGAGGTCAAAGACAAACTCAAGCAAAGCGCACTTGGCCTTTCCGGCGGTCAACAGCAGCGTCTGTGCATCGCGCGCGCGATTGCCTTGAAGCCTGCCGTGTTGCTGCTGGACGAACCGACTTCCGCGCTGGACCCGATCGCCACCAGTCGCATCGAGCAATTGGTGGAGGAGTTGAAAAGCGAGTTCACGATCGTCATGGTCACCCACAACATGCAGCAGGCGGCGCGCTGTTCCGACCTCACCGCCTTCATGTACCTGGGCGACTTGATCGAGTTTGACCGAACCGAAACAATCTTCACCAAACCGGGCAAGAAGCAGACCGAGGATTACATCACCGGACGCTTCGGTTGATCACCAGGAGACCCTCATGACCAGCGGCAAAGACCACATCATCAAGAGCTACGACGACGAGCTGGCCCGGCTCACGGACGAAATTGTGCGCATGGGCGAGTTGGCGGTGCGGCAGTTGGAGGCGGCGATCGACGTGGTCGAACGGCGCGACGAGCGCATGGCCCAGCGGGTCGTGGAAAACGACGACGCGATTGATCAGATGGAACAGGACATCAGCCACGACGTGGTGCGCCTGCTGGCACTGCGCGCGCCGATGGCGGGCGATCTGCGCAATGTCTTTGGCGCGCTGCGCATTGCCGCCGACATCGAGCGCATTGGCGATTACGCCGCCAACGTCGCCAAACGCTCGATCCCGCTGGCAATGGTGGCACCGGTCGGACCCGTTGGCGGCCTGCGTCACCTCGCGGAGCTGGCTGCGGTCGGCGTGCGTGACGTGCTTGGGGCCTATCGCGGCCGCGACGCCAGTGGCGCGCATGCGGTGTGGAAGAACGACGTCGTGCTGGATGACGCCTACACCGGCTACTTCCGCCAGTTGCTGACGTACATGATGGAAGATCCGCGCAACATCACGCCATGCACGCATCTGCTGTTCATGGCCAAGAACATCGAGCGCATTGGCGATCACGCCACCAATATCGCCGAGAGCGTGTGGTTCCAGGTCAACGGCGAACCTTTGCTGACACCACGCAAAAAACTCGACCGTACCGCCAGCGCAGATTTTTCCGGCCTGGCCATGAAACCGGAGCGGCCATAGGTTCCGTGTTCACGCATGTGCCATCGGCAGCACCAACGTTACCCGCAGGCCACCGGTGTCACGGTTCGCCAGGGCAATGCGCCCGCCGTGGGCTTCGCTGATTTCGCGCGCCAGTGCCAGGCCCAGGCCGGTACCAGAGCGTTTGGTGGAATAAAACGGCAGCAGCGCCTGCTTGAGCACGGTTTCGGTCATGCCCGGGCCGCGATCGGCAACTTCAATACGCCAAGCGCCGCCGCGCTCGCTGATGCTCACGGTGACCTCGTTTGCGTCACTACCCGATTCGTGGGCGTTCTTGATCAGGTTGATCAGGACTTGTTCAACCTGCGTCGCATCAAATTGCCCGGCGCGCACAGGTAGCTCGGAGACAAGCCGGAACTGACACTGCAGCGCCAGCGCCTGCAGGAATGACGCCCATTCCACGTCCGCCAGCCGCGGCGTAGGCAGCTTGGCAAAACTCGCGTAGCCGGCAATGAAACCATGCAGATGCCCGGCGCGTTCGCCAATCGTGGCAAACACCCCTGGCAGGCGCGCAATGTCGTTGCGCCGCGCCAGCTCCGCGCCGGAATGAGCGAGTGAAGAGATCGGCGCCAGTGAATTGTTGAGTTCGTGGCTGATCACGCGAATCACGCGCTTCCACGTCGCCACTTCCTGGCGCGACAGCTCGCGCGTCATGCGCCGGAACAAGTGCAGTCGATGCGGCCGCCCCTGCAGGCGGAATGCGCGTTGCGACAGGTGAAAGGTTTCCTCGCTGCCATCCATGTCCACGCTGAACAGCGCATCTTCAGCGGCTGCCACGGCGCGCCGCAACGTCTCCGGTGCGGCAGTCAACACTTGCGCGAAATCCAGGCCGACCAGACTGCTGCCATCGTTGAACAAATGTCGCGAAGCGATATTGGCGTAAGCCACGCGGCCAACAGCATCGGTCAATACCAGGGCCACCGGCGTGTTCTGCACCACGGTATCCAGCAACAGCTCGCGCTGCACCAGATGCTGGCGCTGTTCGCGCAGGGTCTGCCCGAGTTCGTTGTGCATGCGGATCAAGCGACCCAGCTCATCGCGTCGGTCAACGACAATCGACGTGCTGAAGTCACCGTCGCGATAACTCGCTACCGCACTCTCCAGCGCACGCAACAAGCGCTTGATCGGCGTCATCGCCTGACCCGCCAACCAGAACGCCAGCGGTACCAGTGCCAGCCCGCTGACGAGCAAGCTGCCTTGAACACTCAGTCGCATGGGCGCGCGAATGGACGTCGCCACGCTGGTATGCAGCCACTCCCAGAGCTGCGGCAATGGCCACTGCGATACACCGATGTAGAGCAACGCGCCGAGCAGGCCAGCGACAAGCAACAACAATGTCAGGCGTCCGCGCAGTGAATTCAGTTGTCCCCACATGGGTCGGTCTCCGGTGCCACAACCAAACTCATCGAGACGTTGCAAGTGCCGCACGGGGTGCACCACCACCGGTGTTCTCTGCCGATTTCAGATGGGCGGCCGGCGAGCTTCGAACACAAGCGATCCACACCGCCCGCAGCGCGACACCGCGTCATTGCCTCGGCGCGGAAGCGCAGCCGACACGAGACGGCCCGTCCTGCGTGGTGACGCACGTGGTCCGCTCGGGTCGGGAAGTGGCCACGTCGGTTCGGGACCTGGATTCCCGCGCGCATGTTGAGTCTCCGAGACTCGACCCGGTGGCCGTCCGCGTCGTCGACGTACGTGCACCCGGTCATCAATCGGGCGCTGCCACGCCGTAGCGTTGCATCCGTCGATACAGTGCCTGACGCGATAACCCCAAACTTTGCGCCGCTCGACTGACCACGCCACTGGCACTGAGCAACGCCGCCTCCACCACTTCGCGGCTGGGCTCATCCAGAGTGCGTTGCGCCACCACGGCATGCTGCGGAAGGTTCAGCAGCTCGGGCGTGATGGGACCATCACCGGCAAGCAATGCGGCGCGCTCAATGGCGTTTTTCAGTTCGCGCACATTGCCCGGCCATGGATAGCTCAGCAATGCCTCGCGCGCCGTCTCGCCAAGCTCGGCCCGGCCAGCGAGGAAAAACTCCGCCAGCGGCAGGATGTCGTCACCACGCTCGGTCAGCGGCGGCAGGTTCACCTCGATCACGTTGAGCCGGTAATACAGATCTTCGCGGAATGATCCCGCATGAATCATTGCCTTGAGATCGGCGTTGGTCGCAGACAGAACACGCACCTTGGCCTGGCGAGTACGCCCCGAACCAAGACGTTCGTACTGCCCGGTTTCCAGCACGCGCAACAATTTCACCTGGCCCGCCAACGGCAGGTTGCCAATCTCGTCCAGGAACAAGGTGCCGCTATCGGCCAGCTCGAACCGGCCTTCGCGCGCCCTGTTGGCGCCGGTGTAGGCGCCGGCATCCGCGCCGAACAATTCCGCCTCGATCAACTCGCCCGGCAGCGCGCCACAATTCACCGCCACAAACGGGCCGTTCCTTACCGCCGAGTTCGCATGCACGATGGCCGCGATGCGTTCCTTGCCAGTGCCGTTCGGGCCACTGATCAATACGGGCACATCCGCTCGCGCGACCTGACAGGCCAGTTCGAGCGTGCGCGCCATCGCCTCGGAAGCGAACACCAGCCCGTCAAGGTTGTACTTGCCCTGCAGCGTCTCGCGCCGACGACGGCGCTCACGTCGGGTGCGGGTGACTTCGCGCGTGGACTCGGACAGTTCCAGCAGGTTCTCCACCACGGCCAGCAGCTTGTTGTCGTCCCACGGCTTGGCCAGATAATCCGCTGCGCCCGCCTTCACCAGTTGCACTGCAGTTTCCAGATGGGTCCACGCGGTGAGCAGCACCACCGGCAGATCCGGATACTGCTCGCGGATAGCGCGAAACAACGCCACACCTTCCTTCCCGGACGTGGTATCGGTTGTGAAGTTCATGTCCTGGATCACCACGTCGACCCGCTCCCGCGCCAGCACCGCCAGCCCCAGCTCGGGCGTCAACGCGGTCAACGCACGTATTTCGTTTAGCGACAACGCCAGCGACAGGGCCTCCCCCACCGCCGGGTTGTCGTCGATGATCAAGACCGTACGCATGGTTCTTCTGCACATGCAGACATGGATGCTGCTCTCAACGCAATGGTTGGCATGACTAACGAACTATATCGATGCATCGCCCGTTCCGCTGCATGTGCCGTACCGAACCCAATGTCACCCCGGCTTCGTGGGGCGGGCACTGCCCGTCGGTGTTTGCATGGGCCAAGGAGAGCCGGACCTTGCAAAGACGGGCGGCCCTTGGCCACCGTGCCCGGACCACCACTTGGCCCGTTCCCATCCAGCACATGTGGCGGATTCCCTCCGTCCGCCCGTCAATCGCGCGCCACTACCGCTCCTTAGAGCAGAACTGGAGTGTTCGAACCACGTTGCATGGGACGCTACCCGGCCACCGGATGTGCCGGCGCATTGCCGGCCTTCACCGCCGCGATCCAGTCGTTGACGCGGGTTTCCAGAACGTCCAGCGGCAGTGCTCCGCCAACGAGAATCTCATCGTTGAACGCGCGAATGTCGAACTTGTCGCCCAATGCCTTTTCCGCCCGCGCGCGCAACTCGAGAATTTTCAGCTCGCCCATCTTGTACGCCAGCGCCTGACTTGGCCAGGTGATGTAGCGATCGGTTTCCGCCTGCACGCTCGGCTCGTCCTCACTGGAGTGGGCGTGAAAGAAATCCACCATCTGCTGGCGCGTCCAG
>CAJDVT010000041.1_pt1 | contig 20172 bp, 20 predicted proteins | sample 7391411 | NCBI WGS metagenome assembly CAJDVT01 (sample SAMEA7055698, study PRJEB34461) | soil metagenome | biome: terrestrial ecosystem; feature: Peninsula; material: soil | place: Antarctica | collected 2016 | reverse complement strand
GTGGCGGTGCTGCGCGATCATCCGGCCATCATCGGGATCAAGGAAGCGCGCGGCGACAGTGAGCGAATTCATGCACTGGCGGAACTTGTGCGCGATGATTTCGTCTATCTGTCCGGCGACGATGGCAGTGCGGGTGCGGCGATGCTCGCTGGCGCCGCAGGTACCGTCTCGGTGGTAGCCAATCTGGTGCCACAGGCGTTCCGCGCTTGGTGTGATGCGGCCACTGGTGGTGATGTGGCTGCTGCCACCACCTGTGGCGATGCGCTGGAGCCATTGCTGGAAGCGCTGGCGTGTGCGCCCAACCCGATCCCGGTGAAGGCCGGGTTGGCCATGCTCGGACTTGGTCTGGCGCGGTTGCGTTTGCCACTGGTGGAACTGAACGACGGTCCGGAGCGCGACCGATTGCACGCGGCGCTGTCCACTCTGGCATCCTTGGCGTCGGTGGCGACAGGGTAATGGTTGCTCGACCCATCTTACGGAACCTTATTACATGAAGAAAACTTCGCTCCTCGCGATCGTCCCCGCAGTTGTGCTCAGCGCGTTGCTGGTATCGGGCTGTGGCATTTTCCGCTCGCACAAAGCCTGGAAGACCGCGCAGCAGGAAGCACCACTGGAGATTCCGCCAAACCTGGACCGCCCGTCCACCTCGGCCGCGCTGGTGATTCCTCCGCCCGGAGCCAACGCGCCCACTGCAGACGGTGTCAGCGCCGCTAGCGGCCAAGTGACCGACGGTTTCGTGCTCAGCGACTCAGTGGACAGCGCCTACAAGCGCGTGGGCCAGGCGTTGGAGGGTGGTAATTTCGGTCAGGTAGTCAGCCATGACGACAGCGCGCACAGCTACGTCTTGAGCGTCAGCGGAGCCGCTGCAACCCAGGCAAAGTCGGGCTTTTTTGGTCGCTTGTTCGGCCGCGAGAAGAACGCTGCGGATAGCGCGCCCGGTGGCGCCGCGCACCAGGTCCGGATAGACATTGGCAGCAGTGGCGCCAATGGCAGTGAGGTCCGCGCCCAGGGCAATGCCACGGCGGTAGGCAAGGTCATCGACGGTTTGAAGTCGCGTCTGGGCGGTTGATCGCAGTGCCGCGGGCCTGAATCAGCCACGAAAAACGCCGCTTTCGCGCGGCGTTTTTCGTGCAGGGTCATTGGGTTGGAGCGTGCGTGTCGCTCAGCGCTCCAGCATTGGCAATTTGCCCGGCTTGCCGTCCCATTCAGCGGCATCTGCGGGCGGCTCGATCTGTGCGGTGATGACTGGCCAGTCCTTGGCGAGTTCTGCGTTGAGTGCAATGAAACCCTCCTGTCCGGCGGGCACGTCATCTTCGGGATAAATTGCATTGGCGGGGCATTCGGGCTCGCACAAGGTGCAATCGATGCACTCATCGGGATCGATGGCCAGGAAGTTCGGACCTTCGTGAAACGCGTCCACCGGACAGACCTCGACGCAATCGGTGTACTTGCACTTGATGCAGTTGTCGACGACAACGAAGGTCATGGCGCGAAGCTCCCAATCGGTGGTGCAGCCAAGTATCGCGCCGCACAGAGCTCTGGTGATGAGTGCGGTCAACGTGGCCGCGTTTGGACTGTGCCGAGCGACTGGACGTCGTACGGCTGTCCACTGCCCCGATCATAGTGATCACGGATTAACACACGAATACATGGTGCTCCCTACGAGACTCGAACTCGTGTTCCCGCCGTGAGAGGGCGGTGTCCTGGGCCACTAGACGAAGGGAGCGTTATGCTGCAGGGCGCGCTAGTATAGCGGAATTGACCAGCCCGGCAACGCCAGAAACTGCGTCGGCACCACGTCATCTTTCTCTGGTGACATTACGCACAGGCATCTGCATCGGCACCTTGGCTTGATGTCTGCCGGTGTGCCCGGGTATCCCAGCTCGCAAGGATTTCAAACGCTTGAACTTCCAACCAGGGACCGCCGCTACGCCAGCCTTGCGGATCATTCCGCGCGCGCAGCACAACATCTCGCGCAAGAACATCAGCAAAGGTGCCTTGCGTGTCCTCTACCACCTCAACGAGGCTGGTTACACCGCCTATCTTGTAGGAGGTGCGGTACGTGATCTCCTGCTGGATCGTCGGCCCAAGGACTTTGATGTTGCGACCAATGCAACTCCGGAGGAGGTGAAGCGCCTGTTCCGCAACTGTCGTTTGATTGGTCGCCGCTTTCGCCTGGCCCATGTGGTGTTCGGCCCCGAGATCATCGAAGTTGCCACATTCCGCGGCGTTGGCGAGGAAGGCGGCGATGGCGACCGCCGTCTGGTGGACGGGCTGATCGTGCGCGACAACATCTGGGGAACGATCGAGGAAGACGCCGTTCGCCGGGACTTTCGCGTCAATGCGATGTACTACGACATCAGCGATTTTTCCGTGCGCGACTATGTCGACGGGATGCAGGACCTGCAAGATGGCGTGCTGCGACTGATTGGCGATCCGGAGACGCGTTACCACGAGGACCCAGTGCGCATGTTGCGTGCGGCACGTCTCGCGGCGAAGTTGGACATGCGGATCGATGACGCAGCGATGGCGCCGTTCGAGACGCTGGGGCCCCTGCTGGGTGACGCTGCGCCAGCACGCCTGTTCGACGAATCCCTGAAGATGTTCCTGAGTGGACAGGGCCTCAAAAGTTTTCGCATGCTGGAGCATTGCGGGCTGTTGAAATTCATGTTTCCCGCCACTGCGCGCGCGCTCGACCATGGCGACACCGCACTGCGCTCCCTTGTCGAGCGAGGCCTGGCCAATACGGATGAGCGCGTCAACGCGGACAAATCGGTCACACCGGCGTTTCTGTTTGCGGTGCTGTTATGGGGCGAGGTGCGGGATGTGGCACTGCGCTCGATGGCGCAGGGCGTACCTGCTGGAGATGCGTGGGCTCGCGCAGCGGCGCAGACGATTGCCGAGCAATGTCAGCGCGTAGCCATCCCGCGGCGCTTCACTTTCACCATGGAAGAAATCTGGGCGTTGCAACCACGCTTCGAGCAGATTCAGCGCAAGCGCGTGTTTCGCCTGATGGCTCATCCGCGCTTTCGTGCGGCATTTGATTTTCTGTTGTTGCGCAGTGGTGAATCTCCTGCCGTGGCCGAGTTGGGCCAATGGTGGGAGCACGCCCAGCAGTTGCCACCCGAGGTGTTGTCTGCAGCCTTGCCGATGGCGACAGGCAACCGGGCCGTCGACAACGCGGCACTGCCAACACCAGCCAGACCGCCGCGCCCGCGGCGTCGGCATCGTCGACCAGGCAAGCCAGGGCCGGCGTGACCATTGCCTATGTTGCGTTGGGCAGCAACATGGATGATCCCCAACGCCAGGTGCTCGAAGCAATGGATGCATTGGCGCAGTTGCCGGGGACGCAGCTGCTGCAACGCTCGTGGTTGTATCGCACGCCGCCGTGGGGCGTGCTTGAACAACCGTCGTTCGTCAATGCCGCCGTGCAACTGGACACGACGTTGACGGCGCATGCGTTGCTCGACGCGTTGCTGGTCATCGAGCAACACGCTGGTCGCGTACGCGGGGTCTTGAACGGCCCGCGTACGCTGGATCTGGATTTGCTGCAGGTTGCTGGCGTGCAGTGTCATGATGGACGCCTGACCCTGCCGCACCCGCGCATGCGCGAGCGGGCCTTTGTGTTGTTGCCGCTCAACGATATTGCACCTTCGCTGCAGTTGGACGCGACGCTGACAGTGGCGCAACAACTGGCGCGGCTTGATCTTGCCGGGTGCGAACGCATCATGTAATCCAGCATCGCGTGGTCTGCGGTGCACTTCCACCCATGAGGTATGCCGTGTACGTGCAAAGCAGCAATGTTCCGGAGCGCAAGCCGGTGACGGTGCCTGGCCTGCAGGCCATGAAGGCAGCGGGGCAACGTATCGTGATGTTGACTGCCTACGATGCCAGCTTTGCCTGGCAGGTGGAGGCGGCCGGCATTGATGTGGCGCTCGTCGGTGATTCACTGGGCATGGTCATTCAGGGGCATCGCAGCACCTTGCCGGTGACACTCGAGCACATGGTCTATCACACTGCCGCTGTTGCCCGCGGACTCACTGCGACCTTGCTCGTGGCGGACGTTCCGTTCATGGCCGATCGTGATGTGGCGCATGTGCTGGAAGCAGGGGCGCGGCTGGTAGGCGAAGCTGGGGCGGCCATGGTCAAGATCGAGGGGGCCGCGCCACACATACTGGAGGCGATCGCTGCGCTGTCAGCGCGCGCCATTCCCGTGTGTGCGCACTTGGGTCTGACCCCGCAATCGATGCATAAATTTGGTGGCTTCCGGATCCAGGGTCGGGAGGACGCGGCCGCCGAGCGCATCCTTGCGCAAGCGCAGGCGGTACAAGCCGCTGGAGCTGCGCTGCTGGTGCTCGAGGGTGTGCCGACCACGCTGGGCCAGCGTTTGACTGCATCGGTGACGATTCCCGTGATCGGCATTGGTGCCGGTCCGTACTGCGATGGCCAGGTGTTGGTGATCCATGACATGCTTGGCGTGACGCCGGGCAAGCGCCCGAAATTCAGCAAGGATTTTCTGGCCGGGCACGACTCCGTGGCCGCGGCGCTGGCCGAGTACGCCAAGGATGTGCGCAGCGGTGCGTTCCCCGCGCCTGAGCATTGTTTCAACTGACCGCGAAGCATCGATCATGCAGACCGTTCAAGATGTCCCGGCGTTGCGTGCGGCCATCCGCAACTGGCGCAGCAAAGGCGAGACCGTGGGTTTCGTGCCGACCATGGGCAACCTGCACGCCGGGCACCAGTCGTTGATCAAGCTGGCGCGTGCACGCACCGACCGGGTGGTCGCCAGCGTGTTCGTGAACCCGACCCAGTTTGGTCCGAACGAGGACTTTGACCGGTATCCGCGCACGCTCACCGCCGATCAGACAGCGTTGACCGACGAAGGCTGCGATCTGCTGTTTGCACCCGAAGTCTCCACCATCTATCCATATGGCGCCCGGCACAGTGTGAATCTGCGTGTGCCGCAGATCACCGAGGTGCTGGAAGGCGCGCACCGGCCCGGACATTTTGATGGCGTCGCCACGGTGGTGTGCAAGCTGTTCAATCTGGTGCAGCCGGATGTGGCGGTGTTCGGGCAAAAGGATTATCAGCAGTTGAAGGTGATCGAGCGCCTCGTGCGCGATCTTTCGCTGCCCGTGCGCGTGATGGCTGCACCCATCTTTCGGGCCGGCGATGGGCTGGCACTGAGCTCGCGCAATCAGTATCTGTCGGCAGCCGAGCGTACCCGTGCGCCGCTGATCCATGCCACCCTGATGACGATGCGCGAGCTGCTTGCTGCCGGACATGCCTGGGAGGCGATTGAACGCGTCGCCAATGCGCGGCTGTCGCGCGCGGGCTTTGCGCCGGATTATGCAGTGATTCGACGCGCTGACGATTTGTCTGCACCTGGCGAACACGAGCGCACGGGCCTGATAGCCTTGATCGCTGCGCGTCTGGGAAATACGCGACTGATCGACAATCTGCAACTGAACTGAAGCAAGCTGACGATTGGACGGTTGTTGCAGCGCAGCGCCAGCCGCTCGATAATGTCGAGCTTTGTGGCCCTTCCTGGGAAAGACGTCATGCACCTGAACATGCTCAAGGCCAAACTCCACCGCGTCACCGTGACTCATGCCGAGTTGCATTACGAAGGCTCGATCGCGATCGACGGCTTGTTGCTCAAGGCCTCCGGTATCCGCGAGTACGAGCAGATCCATGCGTGGAACGTCAACACCGGGCAACGTTTTGTCACCTATGCGCTGCGCGCGCAGGATGGCTCGGGCATCATCTCGGTGAACGGCAGCGCGGCGCGCAGCGCACAAGCCGGCGACGTGATCATCATTGCCGCGTTTGCCCAGGTGAGCGAGGCGGAGTTGGAGAAGTTTCAGCCAACCTGCGTGTATGTCGACAGTGCCAATCGCGTAAAGCGCACCAATCACACGATCCCCACGCAGATGGCCGCGGTCTGAAACCAGCCGCGGGCGTCCTGCCGGGACAGCGCGGAAGTGCGTCCGCGCACGCGCTGTTGCCAGTTACAGGGGCCGACATTACTGCGCGGCGGCCGTTGCCTCGGCATGCCGCGCCAGCGCCCAAGTGACATGCTCGCGAACAACCGGGGATGGATCTTCGGCGCGCGTGCGCAAGGCGGTGCACACGGCGTTTGAAGTTGGTGCATTGCCCAGCGCCACGGCGATGTTGCGCAACCAGCCCTCGTACCCTGCGCGGCGAATCGCCATGCCTTCGGTGTGTTTGAGAAAGTCCTCTTCGCTCCACGCGAACAATTCCACCAGCTTGGCGCCGTCGAGGCTGTGTCGCGGCGCAAAGTCGGCTTCTGTGGCAACGTGCGCAAACTTGTTCCATGGGCACACCAGTTGGCAGTCGTCGCAACCGAAAATGCGGTTGCCCATCGGTGCGCGCAAATCTTCGGGAATGCTGCCCTTCAGTTCAATGGTGAGATACGAAATGCAGCGCTTCGCGTTGAGCTGATACGGGCCGACGATCGCGCCGGTCGGGCAGGCGGTGATGCAGCGCGTGCAGGTGCCGCAGTGGTCCGTCTCGGGTGGGTCCACGGGCAGTGGCAGATCGGTATACAGCTCGCCGAGGAAAAAGTACGAGCCGGCGTCGCGATTGATCAGCACCGTATGCTTCCCGACCCAGCCCAACCCGGCGTCGCGTGCCAGCGCTTTTTCCAGCACCGGCGCCGAATCCACAAACGCGCGATAGCCGAAGTCACCGACCACCGTGTGGATATGCTCGGCCAGCTTCTGCAGGCGGCCGCGCATCAGCTTGTGATAATCCCGTCCCAACGCGTAGCGCGAGACGTATGCGGAAGCGCCGTCGTTGAGCACGTCCCACACATTACGTGTGCCGGGCGCGATGTAATCCATGCGCACGGAGATCACCCGCTGAGTGCCTGGCTGCAGTTCGGCCGGACGCGTGCGCTTGGTGCCATGGCGCGCCATGTATTCCATCTGCCCGTGGTAACCGTGTTCAAGCCAGCGGGTGAGATGTTGCTCGTCCTCGTCCAGTTGGGTGCCGGTAATGCCCGCGGCAGCGAAGCCCAGCTCACGCGCCCATTGCTTGATGTTGCTGGCGAGCGCGACGAAGTCGATGGCAGAAGGCGTATCAGTGCTGGTCACTTCGGCATTGTAACGACCTGCGCAGCCTATAATTCGCGCATGCCTGCATCCTTGCCCAGCCGTGACCTGTATACCGTGGCGCAGATCCGCGAAATCGAGCGTGAGGCGTTGACGGCGCTGCAGATCACCGGCTTCGAGCTGATGCGCCGGGCGGTGACTGCTGCCCTGGCGAGCTTGCGTCGGCACTGGCCGCAGGCACGGCGCATCGCGATCTTCTGTGGGCCGGGCAACAACGGCGGCGACGGGTTTTTACTCGGGGTGCTGGCACGCGAGTCGGGTTTGCAAGTCGAGCTGCTGGCGTTGGCCGCGGACGCCAAAGGTGATGCGGCCTTGGCACGCCGCGCGTGGGAGAACGTCGCCGGCCCTTTGCCGACGTGGGACTGGCCCGAGGTTTTGCCCGACGCCGATGTGCACGTTGATGCGCTGTATGGGATCGGCCTGAATCGTGCGCCCACGGGAGAAATTGCGCGGCTCATCGATCGCATCAATGCGAGCCGGGTCCCCGTGCTGGCGCTGGATGTTCCTTCCGGGCTGGATGCCGATACCGGGAATTGTCCCGGCATGGCGATCCGGGCTGACGTCACCGTGACGTTTGTGGCGCACAAACGCGGCCTGCATACCGGGCGCGCAGCCGATTGCACCGGTGCGCTGGAGCTGGCCACGCTGGGTGTGCCCGACACCCTGCCGGCGTGCGCAATGGCCGACGCACGCACCCTGCGCGCGGGTGGGCTGCCAGCGCGCGCGCGCTATGCGAACAAGGGCAACAATGGACACGTCCTTGTGGTCGGTGGTGCTGCGGGCATGAGCGGTGCTGTGCATCTGGCCGGGGCAGGCGCATTGCGTGCCGGGGCAGGCCTGGTGAGTGTCGCCACCCATCCCGCACACGCGGCCATATTGAACTGCGCGCGCCCGGAGTTGATGGTGCACGCAGTCAGTGATGCAGCGACGCTGCAACCACTGCTGGCGCGCGCGGATGTCGTCGCACTCGGGCCGGGTCTCGGGCGGGAAACATGGGGACGAACGTTATGGCAGGCTGTTCTGGCGGCACCCGAGCCGTTGGTGATGGACGCTGATGCGCTGAATCTTCTAGCCGGAGAACCCCGTCACTTCAGCACCTCCGTCGTCTTGACGCCGCACCCGGGCGAGGCGGCGCGTCTGCTTGGGGTATCGACGGACGAAGTCGAGGCCGACCGTTTTGCCGCGGTACGGGAGCTGGCGCGCCGTCATGCAGCGGTCGTGGTGTTGAAGGGTGCGGGGAGTCTGGTGGCGCGGGCGGATGGCCGCGTGGACGTCTGTCCCTGGGGAAATCCAGGTATGGCCTCCGGTGGCATGGGAGATCTGCTGACCGGGATCATTGCTGCGTTGCTCGCCCAGGGGTGCACGGCATGGCAGGCCGCCCGGCTTGGGGTCAGCCTGCACGCGCGCGCAGGTGACGTGGCAGCGCAAGCGGGTGAACGTGGCTTGCTTGCCACGGATTTGTTGCAACCGTTGCATGCGCTGGTGAATGAGCGCGAGGGTGAAGGGTGTCATGAAAATGATGGTCAATGAAGTGGCTTCAACGCCGGCTTGGGCGTTGCCCGACGAGGCCGCCACGACGGCGCTTGCAGGTGCGCTGGCGGCAGTCCTCGACGGTGGTCTGGTGATGTATCTGCATGGTCCGCTGGGTGCTGGCAAAACCAGCTTCGCGCGCGCCTTGTTGACTGCCCTTGGCGTCGGCGAACGCATCAAGAGTCCAACCTATACGCTGCTGGAAAGTTATACGGCGGCGGGTCGGCCGGCATGGCATCTCGATCTTTACCGCATCGCCGACCCCGGTGAGCTGGAATGGCTGGGGCTGGACGCGCTGGTCGATCCGGCGGCATTGATTCTGGTGGAGTGGGCGGAACGTGGCGTCGGGGCGCTGCCGGCGGCAGATGTGGCCGTGTATATGGACTACGCCGGTGCCGGGCGCAGCGCGTCGTTACGCCCGTGCAGTGCCCGCGGCGAGCAGGTGCTCGCGCGCTTGCCCACGCCGGGTTGCTAACCCCAAATAGTTGTTTTGCAAGGTAATTATCAAAAAGAGTGCATTCGCAGGATGCACCAAAGAGCGGTGTCGCCCGCATCGGATAGCTTGATAATGGATCATGAAAGCTCTGCAGGTGGCGGATATTAAAGGGGAAATATCCTTGCATTTAGCAAACGACTGCGTTTCAATGCGGCCCATGTGGAAATATTCGACCTTCCGCGGCGCAGCGGTACTTGCGCTGGCTGTTTGTGGCGCGCCGTTTACGCTGACGCATGCTGCCGACATCAGCGCGGCGCGGGTGTGGGCGGACGCAGCGCATACCCGCCTGGTCGTGGTCGCTTCCGGCCCGATGGAATACAAGGTCAGCCGGACCGGTGACGACCTGCTGGTGGATCTGGGTCAAAGTAGCCTGGTCGATGGCTTTGTCAGCCCGAGTGCGCACGGCCTGTATCACGGCATGACTTCGACGCGTCAGGGTAGCCGCCTGCAGTTGACCGCAAAGGTTGACCCGACCAGCCGGCTGAATACCTTTGTACTGAAGCCGGAATCGGGTGGAAATTATCGCTTGGTGATTGATCTCTTTCCGGACGGTGACGTTGCCGCCACCTCTGCAGCCGCGTCGTCGCAGCGTGCCCCGATCCCGGCTGGACGTTCTGCTCCGTCGCTCCAGGCATCAGCGCCGACGCTAGCTGTGCAGCGCCCGTCAGCCGATGCGGTGTCCCTCGCGGATGCGACGCACCCGCGCAGCAGGATGGTGGCTTCACGTCAGGCTGCGGCGCTGCTGAATGGTCAGCGCAAGGTGGTGATTGCCATTGACGCTGGACACGGCGGCAAGGATTCTGGCGCGCACGGTGCGGGCGGCACGCAAGAGAAGGACATCACGTTGGCAGTGGCGCGCGATCTGGCCGCGCAAATCAATCGTCAGCAGGGCATGCAGGCGGTCTTGACGCGCAACAGCGACAAGTTCATTCCGCTCAAACAACGCTATCAGATTGCGCGCGACAACAGCGCGGACTTGTTTGTCTCCATTCACGCGGATTCATTTACCAGCAGCGATGCCAGAGGCTCGTCCGTGTGGGTCCTGTCACCCCGGGGCAAGACCAGTGAGGCGGCACGCTGGTTGGCCGACGGGCAGAATCGCGCGGACTTGATTGGTGGCGTTTCGCTGGACGACAAGGACGATAACCTGGCCAAGGTGCTGCTGGACCTGCAGCAAGGTTATGCAATGCAGGCCAGCGATGCGGTGGCGGGCAATGTGCTCAAGGCCTTGAGTGCTCTCGGACCGACGCATCGTGGCTATGTCGAGCGCGCCAATTTCGTGGTGTTGCGCTCGCCCGATGTGCCATCGATCCTGGTGGAGACCGCGTTCATCAGCAATCCGCGCGAAGAAAGCAAGTTGCGCGATCCTGCGCATCAACGGTTGTTGGCGACTGCCGTGATGAGTGGCGTGAGGAACTATTTCGAATCCACACCGCCACCGGGCACCTGGTTTGCAGCGCAGGCGGCGGTTGGTCAAAAAAGGGAGACAGCGGCAATTACTCGCGGTGCGACTGCTGGTGCGGTGCCTGCCGGTGTTTCCGCCAGCGTACAAGCGCCGCGCAAGGCCCCGCTTGTCGCACGGTCGGCGCCGTCCCGCATCGATATCGACGCGCCTGACGTGCACAAGGTCGAGCGTGGCGAGAGCCTGGGCAGCATCGCCCAGCAGTACGGCGTGAGCATTGGTGTTCTCAAGAGCGCCAATCGCATAAGTGATGACACGGTACGCGCGGGGACGGTGCTCACCATTCCTGGCGTGTAACGCAGCGTGTCCGGCAGCGGCACGCGGGCGCCAGCGAACAGGCGTCGCGCTTGCTCAACGTCGCCTGCATTGGCCCGCACGCGCTGCGCCTGCCGTGCGAGTCGTGGCTGCGTGCTCTTGCCCCCTCTCCCCTGCGAGGGGGAGAGGGTTGGGGTGAGGGGGACGCTCTTGATCTTGCTTGTTCGCATGCGAGCGAAGAGCTTTCGACCCGCTCCGCGGCCCGAGTCACTTTCTCTTGCGTGGCCAGGAGAAAGTAACCAAAGAAAAGGCCACCCCACTTGGCGCTTGCCGCCCCTCGTCCAACCGTTCCTGCGCTGCCTCAACTCGGGTATCCCGGCTCTCGCCATGCCGTCGCCTTGGGCGGCAAGCACATTAACCGCGGCTGGGTTTTCGACAGTACATCGGTCGCTGCCGCGTCCGTTCCTCAAGGCGCCGAAAAGGCGAGTGACAGCGAAGAGCATCCCCCTCACCCCAACCCTCTCCCCCGGCAAAGCCAGGGGAGAGGGAGCAGAGCGAGCGGCCATGGATCGTACGTCCATCGGAAAAGTCAGCCAGACCCGGGGGATGATGTCTGCCCGCAGTTAGTTGGCTGGATTTTTTTTGATGAGGTGCGGAAACTGTCTTGCGCCTGGCGCTGGCTTCCGCTCTCAGCGTGGACAGCGTCCAGCATGCGCAGGGGATGGGTCCGGGAATATTGGTCGGCTTTCGCGGATGCTTGCACTGGGCGCGCGTTGCCCGAATCGCGGTGCCGTGCCGCAGGCCATGTGGCGACGACCGGGATTGCTGCTGGCGCCACCGAGGGCAACTCCGTATAATCTCCGATTCGACCCGCCTGGAAGGGTCGTGAACCGATCGTGGCAGGACGGAAAGCGTGGCCAGCCCGCCTGGGCGAAACCACCGCCAGATCAGTCAGAAACCGGACAAGGAGCATTCCCATGCCCAAGATCAAGACCAACCGCGCGGCCGCGAAGCGTTTTCGCAAGACCGCGTCGGGGAAAATCAAGTGCGGTCACGCTTACAGGTCACATATCCTGACCAAGAAGACGACCAAGCTGAAGCGCGGCCTGCGTGCCAAGAACCATCTCAAGGCGTGTGACACCCCGGGTGTCATGCGCATGTTGCCGTATTGACTGGCGAGGAGATTAAATCATGGCTCGTGTAAAGCGCGGTGTTACCGCTCGTCGTCGTCACAAGAAAGTCATCGGTCGTGCCAAGGGCTATTACAACGCCCGGCGCAAGATCTTCCGCGTTGCCAACCAGGCCGTCATCAAGGCTGGTCAGTACGCGTACATCGGCCGCAAGCAGCGCAAGCGCCAGTTCCGGGCATTGTGGATCGTGCGCATCAATGCCGCCGCGCGCATGTTCGGACTGACCTACAGCCGCCTGATCAATGGCCTGAGCAAGGCCGGGATCACGGTGGATCGCAAGGTGCTCGCCGACATTGCCGTCAACGACATCAAGGCGTTTGAAGTCATTGCCGAGAAGGCCAAGGCCAGTCTGGCTGCGTAGTTTGTGCGCTCATCCTTGATCGTGAAGATCAACGGCGGTCACCTTTGGCCGCACTTCAAGGAAGAGTGAACGTTCGCGGGGAGAAGGCCAACGCCTTCTCCCCGTTTTTGTTTGGGGCCGTCACCGGGGTGCATTGATGGACGATCTGGAAAGCCGTGCTGCGCAGGGGTCGACAGCCATCGACAACGCCGGGACGCTGGAGGCACTCGATGCGCTACGCGTCAGCCTGCTCGGCAAAAGTGGTGTTGTTACCGCCGCGCTGAAGGCGCTTGGCGCATTGCCGGCAGATGAGCGCAAGGCTCGGGGTGCCGCAGTCAATCAGATCAAGCAGCACCTTGCAGAAGCGCTTGCGGCCCGCAAGCACACCCTGGAGCAGGCCGAGCTGGATCGGCGACTGGCCTCTGAAGCGCTCGATATCAGTCTGCCCGGACGCGACGGTGAGCGCGGCGGTCTCCATCCTGTCACTCTTGCTTTGGAGCGCATCGCATCGATTTTTGCGCGACTCGGTTATCAACGTGTGGACGGCCCGGAGATCGAGGACGACTGGCACAATTTCGAGGCACTCAACTTTCCGCCGCTGCATCCGGCGCGAGCGATGCACGACACGTTCTACTTTGGCGACGGGCGCATGTTGCGCACGCATACTTCGCCGGTGCAGATCCGCAGCATGCAGGGCCGCCAGCCGCCGATCCGCATCATTGCGCCGGGCAAGGTCTACCGCAGCGATTCGGATCAGACGCACTCGCCGATGTTTCACCAGGTCGAGGGTTTGCTCGTCGATGAGACTTCCAGCTTCGCGGACCTGAAGGGCACGTTGACCGAATTCGTTCGCGCGTTCTTCGAACGTGATTTCGAGATGCGTTTCCGCCCCAGTTATTTCCCGTTTACCGAGCCGTCGGCCGAGGTGGATATTCGTTGGGATGCCGAGGATGGCAGCACGCGGTGGCTGGAAGTACTTGGTTGCGGCATGGTGCATCCGCATGTGTTGCGCAATTGCGGCATCGACCCGGAGCGCTATACCGGCTTTGCGTTTGGCCTGGGGGTCGAGCGCTTTGCCATGCTGCGTTACGGTGTCACTGATCTGCGGGCGTTTTTCGAGAACGATCTGCGCTTCCTGAAGCAGTTTGCATGACGCGCGAGGCAAGCCGGTTGCGCGGCAGATTTGCGCTCCGCCAGAATCGCGGGTTTTGCTGGTCCGGCATTCGCGGTGCTGGTTTTCACTTCCCGTTACTCATTGCCGATTCCATGTCATGAAATTCTCTGAAAACTGGATGCGCGAACTGGTAAGGATTGACGCCGATCGCGCGACACTGACGCGGGCGCTGACGATGGCCGGGCTGGAAGTGGAGGGCGTGACCGCGCTCGGCGAAGACCTGGCTGGCGTCGTGGTGGCGCAGATCATCAGCGCCGAACAGCACCCCGATGCCGACCGCCTGCGAGTATGCAGCGTGGATGCCGGCACCGGTACGCCGCTGCAGATCGTCTGCGGTGCTCCCAATGCGCGCGTGGGGATCAAGGTGCCGCTGGCCATGGTCGGTGCCAGCCTTCCGGGTGGCGTCCACATCAAGAACGCGAAGCTGCGCGGCGTCGAGTCATTCGGCATGCTGTGCTCGGCCAGAGAGCTGGAACTCGATGCCGACGCGTCCGGCTTGCTGGAGCTGCCGGAAGCGGCGCCCATTGGCCAAGCACTGGCTGAGTATCTTGGCTTGCCCGACGCCAGCATCGAGCTGAGCCTCACCCCGAACCGTGCCGATTGCCTGAGCATGGTCGGGGTCGCCTACGACGTTGCAGCACTGTTTGCGGGGACGGTAAATGTCCCGGCACAGGCGGCGGTTGCAGTGAGCGGCAGCGTGCAGCGCAACGTGCAATTGCAGGCCGGTAGCGATGCGCCGCGCTATCTGGGGCGCGTCATCGAAGGCCTTGACATGTCCGCGCACAGCCCGCTGTGGATGACCGAACGCCTGCGCCGTGGCGGCGTGCGTCCGATCAATCCGGTGGTCGACGTGACGAACTACGTGATGCTGGAGCTGGGCCAGCCGATGCACGCATTCGACAACGACACATTGCACGGTGATGTCGTGGTGCGTCATGCCCGACCCGGCGAATCGTTGAAGTTGCTCGATGGGAATGTGGCGACGCTGGATGAAACGTACTTGCTGGTTGCCGACCAGCACGCACCACTGGCCGTAGCCGGCATCATGGGTGGGTTTGCTTCGCGCGTCACCGCGCAGACGCACAACATCTTCCTGGAGTCCGCACATTTCGCGCCCCGCGCGATCATGGGCCGCGCGCGCAATCTGGGGTTGCATACCGACGCCTCACATCGCTTCGAACGGGGCGTCGACCCGCAACTGCCGCAGCGCGCCCTGGAGCGTGCCAGCGAACTGCTGGTGGCGATAACCGGCGGTCGCGCCGGACCGATTGTGGTCGCCGAGAATCTCGCCGACCTGTCCCAGCCCAAGCCGGTTGCCCTGCGCCGCGCGCGTCTTGCGCGAGTGCTGGGGGTCCATGTGCGCGACGACGAAGTGCTGCGCACGTTCACTGCACTGGGCATGCAGGTGGAGGTCACCGATGAGGGTTGGCAAGTCACTGCGCCGAGTCGCCGCTTCGACATCGAGCGCGAGGAAGACTTGATCGAAGAGGTCGCGCGGATTTTTGGTTACGACAACATCCCCACGCATTCGCCGTCCGGCGCATTGAGTCTGGCCATCGAGCCGGAGGGGAGGCTGTCCGAACTGGGCGTGCGCGAGCAGTTTGCCGTGCGTGGCTATCACGAGGCGGTGAATCTGGCGTTTCTGGCCGACGACAAGCTTGCACAATGGGGTTTCACCGACGGTCTGGTGCGTCTGGCCAATCCGCTGTCCGGGGATCTGGCGGTCATGCGTCCGTCGCTGTTGCCGGGCTTGGTCGATGCGCTTGCGCACAATCGTGCGCGCCAGCAGTCGCGCGTACGGTTGTTTGAGCTTGGTCGGGTATTTACGGCGGGCACCCCGCCGCTGGAAACACCCACATTGGCCGTGGTGGCCTGCGGCAACGCCCGTGCCGAGCAGTGGGGTGAGCCTTCGCGCGCGGTGGATTTTCATGACCTGAAGGGCGATCTGGACGCGTTGCTGGCCTGGGGTGGCGAGGAGCAGCGCTGGTCCGTGGACAGTGAGGCGCTGCCTGCATGGTTGCATCCGGGCCGCGGCGCGCGGGTATTGCGGGACGGGGCGATGGTCGGTTACGTCGGTACCTTGCACCCGCGGCTGGCGCATGCGCTGGGCTTGGGCGACGACATACAGCTATTGGAGCTCGCGCTGGAGCCGGTTTTGGCGCGACGTCTGCCACGTGCGCGGCCGGTGGCACGGTTTCCGTCAGTACGGCGCGATCTGGCCTTCGATCTGCCCGAGGAAATTCGCTGGTCGCAGGTTGAAGAAGTGGTGCGCGTCACACTGGGTACGCAACTCGCAAATTTGCTGTTGTTTGACCGCTACAGCGGAAAAGGTGTGGATTCAGGTCGAAAAAGTTTGGCCATGGGCTTGATTTTGCAGGACACTTCACGCACGCTTACCGACGACGACGCGGATCGTTGCGTGCGCGAAGCGGTTGCTGCGTTGGAGCAGACATGCAAGGCAAAGTTGCGAGGATGAAATGGCGCTGACCAAGGCGGAGATGGCCGAGCGACTTTTTATCGAAGTAGGCCTCAATAAACGTGAAGCGAAGGAATTTGTGGATGCCTATTTCGAGGTGATCCGCGAAGCGCTTGAGAGCGGTGAGCAGGTGAAGCTTTCCGGTTTCGGCAACTTCGATCTGCGTGTGAAGAACCAGCGACCTGGGCGCAACCCCAAGACCGGCGAGGAAATTCCCATCTCCGCCCGGCGCGTGGTCACGTTCCGTCCGGGACAGAAACTCAAGGTGAGAGTCGAAGGTTATGCTGGATCAGGGGAATAATACCGAACTGCCGCCAATCCCGGCCAAGCGCTACTTCACCATTGGCGAGGTAGGCGAACTGTGCGCGGTGAAGCCGCACGTGTTGCGTTACTGGGAACAGGAATTTCCTGCGCTCAATCCGGTCAAGCGACGTGGCAATCGCCGCTATTACCAGCGCCATGACGTGCTCATGATTCGGCAGATTCGTGCGCTGCTGTACGAAGAGGGCTTCACCATCACGGGTGCGCGCGCCCGTCTGGAAGGTCCGCAAGCGCGCATGGAGGCGAGCATTACGCATCAGGTCGTGCGTCAGGTGCGCATGGAGTTGGAAGAAGTACTGGTGTTGCTGCGGCGCTGAGGGCACACGCTTTCGGCCACGACCGGGAAGCTGCTAGAATCTCCGCTTGCTGTTCCGTCGGGGCGTAGCGCAGCCTGGTAGCGCACTACGCTGGGGGTGTAGTGGTCGCGAGTTCGAATCTCGCCGCCCCGACCAATGCAGCAGGATGCAGGAAAAAAAAGCGCCACGATCGGCGCTTTTTTCATGCCTGCCAGACCAGGCGGCAACCGCCGCGCTGAGCGTCGGGTTTACTGCCGCGTCGCTGTGGTCAATACAACACGCGGCTGCGCAGCGTGCCGGGGATGGCCGCTAGCTGCGCCTTGAGTGCGGCGGCCTGAGTTTCGTTGGCTGTGACGTCGATCACCACGTAGCCGATGTCGGCCGCGGTCTGCAGGAACTGAGCGTCAATATTGATGTTGCCTGCCGAGAACAATTCGTTGATGCGCGAAAGGATGCCTGGCGTGTTGCGATGGATGTGCAGCAAGCGCAGGCTGTGGGGATGCTCGGGCAATGTGACTTCGGGGAAATTCACCGCCGACAAGGTGGAACCGTTGTCGCTGTAGCGAATCAACTTGCTGGCCACTTCGATGCCGATGTTGCCCTGTGCCTCCAGGGTACTGCCGCCGATGTGCGGGGTGAGGATAACGTTGTCCATGCCCACCAATGGCGATACGAACAAGTCATCGTTGCTCTTGGGCTCCACCGGGAAAACGTCTATTGCGGCGCCGGCCAGATGGCCCTCCCGCAGCGCGTCAGCCAGTGCCGGAATATCCACCACGCTGCCGCGTGAGGCGTTGATCAGCATGGCACCGTCGTGCATCCGGGCGATCTGCGGGGCACCGATCATGAGCCGGGTGGCCGGAGTCTGGGGAACGTGCAACGTGACGACATCAGAGCGCTCAAGCAGCTCGTCCAGGCTGAATACCGCGTGCGCGTTGCCGAGCGCCAGCTTGCTTTCAATGTCGTGGAAGATCACGTGCATGCCAAGACTCTCGGCAAGCACGCCAACCTGCGTGCCAATGTGGCCGTAACCAACGATACCCAGCACCTTGTCGCGTGTTTCGTAACTGCCGCTGGCGGATTTGGCCCAGCCACCACGGTGACATGCGGCATTCTTCTGCGGGACGCCACGCAGCAGCATGATGGCTTCGGCAATAACCAGCTCCGCGACGCTGCGGGTGTTGGAGTACGGCGCGTTGAACACCGGTACGCCGAGCAGGCGCGCCGCATCCAGGTCCACCTGGTTCGTGCCGATGCAGAAACAGCCTACCGCGATCAGACGCCGCGCGTGCTCGAGCACGCTGGCCGTCAGCTGCGTACGCGAGCGGATGCCGACGATATGGGCGTCGGCGATGTGCTCGTTGAGTTCGGCCTCGGGTATGGACCCCGAGTGCAGCTCGACCCGGCTGTAGCCGGCGCGATGGAAACTTTCCACTGCGCTGGCGCTGACGCCTTCGAGCAGTAGCACCTTGATGTCGCGCTTTGGATAGGACGTGTGCATGCATCTGCCTTGGCGGGAGTTCACCAACAACTATGCCAGAAATCGCGCAGATTTGCGGCATCGCAACACTGGACGAGTCGTCCCCGGAATGGCAGGCTGTACGGGTTTCCCGGAGTCGAATATGCCCGATGCCCGTCTCGCCGAACTGATACTCCGCTTGCCGCAGTTGCGTGTGCTCACGGCGCCAGATGATCTGGAGCACTACGGTCGCGACTGGACCCGGCGCTGGCTGCCAGCGCCACTTGCGATTGCTCTGCCGACGAGTGTGCAACAAGTGCAGGCCATCGTGCATTGGGCCAACGATCATGGGGTGGCGATCGTCCCATCCGGCGGCCGCACGGGATTGTCGGGCGGTGCGGTGGCCGCTGCCGGCGAGCTGGTGCTGAGTCTGGAGCGCATGAACCAGGTGCTCGCGTTCAATGCAGTCGACCGTACACTCACCGTGCAAGCAGGTATCACCTTGCAGGCTGTGCACGATGCAGCGCGCGAGCATGCGCTGGCCTATCCAGTGGACCTTGCCGCGCGCGGTTCGTGTTCCATCGGCGGCAACATTGCCACCAACGCCGGCGGCATCCGCGTTATCCGCTACGGCAATACGCGCGAGTGGATTGCCGGTCTGAAGGTGGTGACTGGCGCAGGCCAATTGCTGGAACTCAATCGCGGCCTGGTCAAGAACTCCAGCGGATACGATTTTCGCCAGTTGCTGATCGGGGCGGAAGGCACGCTGGGCATCGTCGTGGAAGCGCTGCTGAAATTGACAGATCCGGCACCGGCCTCACAGGTGATGTTGCTGGCGTTGCCGGACATGGACGCGTTGATGCATGTGTTTGCGTTGTTTCGTGGGCGCGTGTCCCTGCAGGCGTTCGAGTTCTTTACCGATCGCGCGCTCGTGCACGTGCTTGCCCATGGCGCACAGCGTGCGCTCGATGGCGATCATCCGTATTACGTCGTGGTCGAGTTCGACGCAGTGGACGAGCGTGCACAAGAGGCGGCGCTGTCCGCGTTCGCCGCGGCGCAGGAGCAAGGCTGGGTCAGTGACGGCGTCCTGGCCCACAGTGATGCGCAGGCAGCGGCGTTGTGGCGTTTGCGCGAGGGCATCACCGAAGCGCTGGCGCCACGTCGCCCGTACAAGAACGACGTGTCGGTACGCGTCAGCGCCGTGCCGGCGTTCATGCGCGACATGCAGGCGTTGCTGGTGCGCGAGTATCCGCAGATTGAAGTGGTGTGGTTTGGGCACATCGGTGATGGCAATTTGCACATCAATATTCTGCGCCCGGCCGAATTTGGCGAAGATGCGTTCATTGCGCAGTGCGAGCATGTCACCGAACTGCTGGCGGACACTTTGCACCGGCACGGCGGCAGCATCTCGGCGGAACATGGCATTGGCCTGGTCAAACGTGCTTACCTGCAGAGTACCCGCAGTGCGGCGGAGATCGAGTTGATGCGCGGAGTAAACTTCGTTCGTTGTATCCCGAGATTGAACCGTTCGACAGCGGCATGCTCGAGGTGTCGGCTCTGCACACGCTGTACTACGAGCAGAGCGGCAATCCGCGCGGCAAACCAGCGGTGTTTGTCCACGGGGGTCCGGGCGGCGGCACGAACCCGAAATGTCGGCGTTTCTTTGATCCGGCGGTGTACCGCATTGTGTTGTTTGACCAGCGTGGTTGCGGAAAGTCCACCCCATACGCGGAGTTGAACGAAAACACTACATGGGATCTGGTGGCCGACATGGAGCGCCTGCGGGAGCACCTGGAGATCGAACGTTGGCAGGTGTTTGGCGGCTCGTGGGGCTCCACGCTGGCGCTGGCATATGCGCAAGCACATCCGGACCACGTCACCGAACTGGTCCTGCGCGGCATTTTCATGCTGCGTCGCCAGGAACTTGAATGGTTCTACCAGCAAGGCTGCAACATGCTCTATCCCGATGCGTGGGAGACCTACCTGGGCGCGATACCTGAAGCGGAACGCGGTGATCTGATGAGTGCGTACCACCGG
>CAJDVT010000092.1_pt1 | contig 20594 bp, 11 predicted proteins | sample 7391411 | NCBI WGS metagenome assembly CAJDVT01 (sample SAMEA7055698, study PRJEB34461) | soil metagenome | biome: terrestrial ecosystem; feature: Peninsula; material: soil | place: Antarctica | collected 2016 | reverse complement strand
CTGGCATACACGCCGCACCTTCCGCACACCCGGTCGCTGGAACTCATCAGCCGGGTTGACTACGGCGTGCAAGTGCAGGCACCCACCAGCATCCTGCGGTTCGGACCCGTTGCGCCGCACAACCGTATCGCACTGTTCTGGCGTCTGCTTGGGCTCGATGGCCTGCCTCGCTTCGAGGCGGGCGACCTGGTGGGGATCTTGCCGCCGGGCAGCCCTGTGCCACGCTTCTATTCACTGGCGAGCGGGTCAAAAGACGGGTTTCTGGAAATCTGCGTGCGCAAACACCCGCAGGGCGTGTGCTCGCAGATGCTGCACGGCTTGAAAGCGGGTGAACGCATCGATGCATTTGTCCAGCCTAATCCGAATTTCCGCCCCGCCTCGGGCAAGTCTCCGGTGATTCTGATCGGCGCGGGCACAGGCATCGGCCCGCTTGCCGGGTTCATCCGCAACAACACTGGCAAGTACCCGATGTACCTGTACTGGGGCGGGCGCGATCCCGCCTCGGATTTCCTGTATGAGCCGGAACTGGGCCAATATCTGGCCGATCACCGGCTCACCGACCTGCATGCGGCGTTTTCGCGCGTCAAGGATGGCGGCTACGTCCAGGATCGCCTGCTGGACAACGCGTCGCAAATGCGTCACTTGATTGCAAACGGTGCGCAGATTCTTGTTTGCGGCAGTCGCGCCATGGCGGCCAGCATCGCGCATGCCATGGACAGCATCCTGTCTCCCATCGGCCTGGACGTCCGGGCTCTCAAACTACAGGGGCGCTATCGTGAAGACGTATTTTGATCCGCAAGATGCATCCGGTATCAACTGGCAACGCTACCGTCTGCATGGCCAGACCATGGGCACTCGCTACAGCGCCGTATTTTTCGCGCCGCCGGGCGCCGATGAAGCGGCTATCGGCGCCAGCCTCTTCGCGACGGTGGATGAAGTGGATCGACAGATGTCGAGCTGGAAGCCCGACTCCGATCTGAACCGACTCAATGCCGCGCCCGTCCATCAATGGTTGGCCGTCCCGGAAGAACTGTTCAAGGTGCTGGATGCCGCCCTGAGCGTCAGCCGACAGTCGCAAGGTGCATTCGATATTGGCGTCGGCGATCTGGTCCACGCCTGGGGTTTTGGTGCTGGCGAAGGTCACCTGGACGAACAACGAATCAAGGCATTGCAAGCCCGGGTTCACCGACCCGCCACCGATGTCCTGGAAATGGACCACGTGCATCGTCGAGTACGCAAACAGGCGGCTATCACCCTGGATCTTGCGGGCATCGCCAAAGGCTACGGCGTTGATCAACTGGCCCACTGTCTCGACGCCCTTGGCATCACCCGCTACCTGGTCGGCATCGACGGTGAGATGCGCGCCCGCGGCACGAAACCAGGCGGCCAGCCATGGGCAGTCGCCATCGAAAAGCCGGTCCGGCACCTGCGTGACGTCATGGGCGTGATGGAACTGGACGAAGCCGCCATTGCCACCTCCGGCGACTACCGCCATTGGGTCGAGCATCAAGGCAAGTCCCACGCCCACACCATCAACGGCGCTCTGCGCGAGCCTGCGTCGAACGAGCTTGCGGCAGTCAGCGTCATCACGCCGACCTGCATGCTTGCCGATGCGTGGGCAACCGCATTGATGGTCTTGGGCGAAAAGGCGGGAATAGAACTTGCCCGGAAACGCGGCATGACAGCGCTGTTCGTGGTGCATGACGGTGACGGCTTCCAGGAAATTTCCATCACCGCGGGCGAGCTGCGTGGCGATCCGCCGGAAGTGCCAAACGGTCTCGGGATCGCTCAGCCTGCAGCGAACGCTGCGCAAGTTTCGCGTTGTGGCACGTATTGACGCACTCAAGCCCACCTCGGCTCCTGGCCCATGACAGACGATCGGCACGTGGCAGCTTTCGACCCCAGGCGGGCGGGCCACTCGGGATTAATTACCTCCCGCCGCTTAGCCGAAGCGAGTGGCTGGAGTCGTGGCCGTGCGCGTCCCATGGTGCAGCGGCCTTTCCATTATGGAAAGGTAGATTACCAAATGATCCTGGAATAGCCATTATCCGGCGCAAACACTTGCCTTCCTTTGGTGGTATGCACACTATCGGGCGGCGAGGATTCATGATGGTGGCGTGGCGTCAGATTCGTCAGCCACCCACCAGCATTGCTTATCCGATTGGTAATCTGCATTACCGGTTTTGACAGCAAAGCGTCCGTCGCTTCCGCCCGACCGACATTGAGGAGTCATCCCTTGGCCATACAGAATTTCCCCGCCGTCTGGATGACGGACGAGCACCGGATGCTGCAGGAATCCGCCGCCCGCTTCTTCAAGGAGCAGTGGCTGCCGAAGGATATGGCTTGGCGTGAGGCCGGCATGATGGATCGCGAGGCGTGGGAGCAGGCCGGCGCAAATGGCTTCCTGTGTGCTTCGGTGCCGGAGCAATACGGCGGTGCGGGCGGCGACTTTGGCCATGAGGCGGCTCTGCTGTATGCGCAGGGCGCGGCCGGGCTTGGCGGCTTTGGCGGCTCAGTGCATTCGGGCATCGTGGCGCAATACATCCTGCACTGCGGTACCGAAGCGCAGAAACAGCGCTGGTTGCCGCGGATGGCCACCGGCGAACTGATCGCTGCCATCGCCATGACCGAGCCGGGAACCGGTTCGGATTTGCAGAGCCTGCGCGCGCTGGCGATTCGCGAAGGCGATCACTATCGGCTCAACGGCAGCAAGACTTTCATCAGCAACGGCCAGCTCTGCAATCTGGTCTTGGTCGCGTGCAAGACCGACAAGGAGCAGGGTGCGCAAGGCATCTCGCTACTAGTGGTGGAAACTGACGGCGCCGAGGGTTTTCGTCGTGGGCGCAATCTGGAGAAGATCGGCATGGAGGCGCAGGACACCTCCGAGCTGTTCTTCGACGACGTGCCGGTGCCGACGGACAACCTGCTCGGCGGCCAGGAAGGCCAGGGCTTCTACCAGATGATGCGCGAGCTGCCGCAGGAGCGCCTGATCGTGGCGGTGGGTGGCGTCGCTGCGATGGAACAGGCGATGCTGGTCACGCTGGCGTATACCAAGGAGCGCACGGCGTTCGGCAAGCCGATTTTCGCGTTCCAGAACACCCGCTTCAAGCTCGCCGAATGCCAGGCGTTGTTGCTGGCTTCGCGGGCGCTGGTCGATGCGGCCATGGTCGCCCACCTGAAGGGTGAGTTGGGTATCGACCGCGCGGCGCTGATCAAGTACTGGATCACTGACAACCAGTGCAAGCTGATCGACGAATGCCTGCAACTGTTTGGCGGCTACGGCTACATGAAGGAATACCCGATCGCGCGCCTGTGGGCTGACGCACGCGTACAACGCATTTACGGCGGCACCAACGAAATCATGAAGGAACTGGCATCCCGCTTCCTCTGATGTACTGCCGCTTCCCGCACACTCCATTGATTCCCAGTTGAGGATTTCCCATGATCGAGGCCTATATCTACGACGCCGTGCGCACCCCGCGCGGCAAAGGCAAGAAAGACGGCAGCCTGCACCAGGCCACGCCGGTATGGCTGTTGCGCACGCTGCTGCAGGAACTGCAGCGACGCAACAGCCTGGACACCGGCCTCGTCGACGACGTGGTGCTGGGCTGTGTCACGCCGGCCAAGATCGCCGCCGGCATGGAAGACATGGTGGTCGCCGGTGGTGTTGAATCGATGAGCCGCTGGGCAATGGGCAGCGATGGCGGCGCCTGGGTGATGGATCCGCGCGTCAACAGCGCGCTGGGGTTCGTGCCGCAAGGCATCAGCGCAGACCTGATCGCAACCCTCGAGGGCTTCAGCCGGCAGGATCTGGACGCGTTTGCCGCCGAATCGCATCGGCGCGCCGCGCTGGCCTGGGAAGAAGGGCGTTTCAACCAGTCCATCGTCGCGGTGAAGGATCTCAACGGCATGATCTTGCTGGCCCGTGACGAGACAATCCGTCCCGGCAGCTCGGTCGAATCGCTGGCCAAGCTCAAGCCTTCGTTCGAACAGCAGGGCCAGATGGGTTTCGATGCCACCGCGCTGGCGAAATACACCACGGTCGAGAAAATTCATCACGTCCACCATGCCGGCAACTCTTCAGGCATCGTTGACGGCGCCGCGCTGCTGCTGCTGGGCAGCAAGGAAGCGGGCATCCGCGCCGGCCTGAAGCCGCGCGCCCGCGTGCGCATGGCCGCGGTGGTTGGATCGGAACCCACGATCATGCTGACCGGTCCCACCGCCGCATGCCGCAAGGCGCTGGGCAAGCTGGGCATGAGTCCGGCCGACATCGATCTGTGGGAAATCAACGAGGCGTTCGCCACCGTGCCAATGAAAACGGCGCGCGATCTGGGCGTGTCGCTGGATCGGGTCAACGTCAATGGCGGCGCCATTGCCCTCGGTCACCCGCTTGGCGCCACCGGCGCGGCGATCCTCGGCACAGCGCTGGATGAACTTGAGCGCCGCGATCAGACCACGGCGCTGGCCAGTTTGTGCATCGGCGCCGGCATGGGCATCGCCACCATCATCGAACGGGTTTGAGGAGCGCCACGCCATGACCACAGATAACACTGTCACCCTCGAGATCGACGCCGACGGCATCGGCCTGGTCACGTTCGACCAGCCGGGGCGCGCCATGAACGTGCTCAATCCCAGCTTGGTCGAGCCGTTCACCACCGTCGTCGAGCGCATGGAGAAGGAAGAAGGCATCAAGGGCCTCGTGCTCACTTCGGGCAAGTCGACCTTCATCGTCGGCGCCGACATTGATCAGCTCACCGCGATCACCACCGCCGAGGAGGCCTTCACCCTGTGCGAAGACCTGAAGGCGCTGCTGCGCCGCATCGAGAAATGCGGCAAGCCGGTGGTGGCGGCGCTCAACGGCACCGCGTTGGGCGGCGGCCTGGAAGTTGCGTTGGCCTGTCATGCGCGTTTCGCGCTGGACGATCCCGCGCTCAAGCTGGGCCTGCCCGAAGTCAAACTGGGCCTGCTGCCCGGCGGTGGCGGTACCCAGCGGCTGCCGCGCATGATCGGTATTCAGAAGAGTTTCGAACTGATCACCCAAGGCACCGATCTGCGCGCCGCCGAGGCCAAGGATCTGGGCCTGGTCAATGACCTCGCTGCCAACCACGAGGAGCTGCTGCAGAAATCGCGCGCGTGGTGTCTGGCCAATCCGCATCCGGTGCAGCCGTGGGACAAGCCGGGCTTTCGTATCCCGGGTGGCGACAGCAAGCATCCGGGCGTGGTCCAGTTGCTGGCGATTGCACCCTCCATCGCCAACGCCAAGGCGCAGGGCAACTACCCCGCGATCGGCCACATCATGTCCTGTCTGTTCGAGGGCGGCCTGCTCGATTTCGATAGCGCCTGCCAGGTGGAGTCGCGCTACTTCGCCGCCTGTGTGGTGTCGCAGGAATCGAAGAACCTGATCGGCACGCTCTGGCATCAGCTCAACGCGATCAAGAAGGGGCAGTCGCGCCCGGCCGGTGTGGCGCCGCGCAAGGTCGGCAAAGTCGGCGTCCTCGGCGCCGGGATGATGGGCGCGGGCATCGCCTACGTATCGGCCAAAGCCGGCATCGAGGTGATCCTGCTGGATACCGCGATGGAAAACGCGGAGAAGGGCAAGGCATATTCGCAAGGTCTGCTGGACAAGGCCATCTCGCGCGGCAAGAGTACGCCGGCCAAGCGCGATGTCCTGCTGGCCAGGATCACCCCGACCACGCGTTACGAAGACCTGCGAGGCTGCGACCTGGTGATCGAGGCGGTGTTCGAGGACCGCGAGGTCAAGGCCGCGTGCACGCGCCAAGCCGAGGCTGTGATAGCCGCCGATGTGGTGTTTGCCTCCAACACCTCGACGCTGCCGATTACCGGTCTGGCCGAGGCCAGCGTGCGGCCGAAAAATTTCATCGGCCTGCATTTCTTTTCGCCGGTGGACAAGATGCCGCTGGTGGAGATCATCGTCGGCGAGCAGACCGCCGACGACACCCTCGCGCGCGGCTTCGACTACGTGCTGCAGATTGGCAAGACCCCGATCGTGGTCAACGACAGCCGTGGCTTCTACACCTCGCGCGTGTTTGCCACCTACGTGATGGAAGGGTTGGCGATGCTCGGCGAAGGCGTGCATCCGCGCTCGATCGAAGCAGCCGGGATCAAGGCCGGCATGCCGATGCCGCCGCTGGCACTGCAGGACGAAGTGTCGCTGAGCTTGTCGCTGCATGTCGCCGACCAGACCCGCAAGGACCTGGCCGCCGAGGGCAAGCCGCTGCCCGAGCATCCGGGCGAGCCGGTGTTGCGCATGATCGGCGGTACCCATGAGCGCCTGGGCCGGAAAACCGGCAAGGGTCTGTACGACTACAACGGTCGGGAGAAGAGCTTGTGGCCGGAACTGACCAAGCTGTATCCAACCGCACCCGAGCAGCCCGCGCAGCAGGAGCTGATCGACCGCCTGATGTATGTGCAGGCCAACGAAGCCGCCCGCTGCTTCGAGGAGAACGTGGTGCGTTCGGTCGCCGACGGCAACATCGGTTCGATCTTCGGCTGGGGCTTCGCGCCGTTCCACGGTGGCGCACTGCAGTTCATCAACGCGATGGGCGCGCCGCGATTTGTCGAGCGGTCGCGCGAGCTGGCCGAACGCTACGGCACGCGCTTTGCGCCGGCTGACATCGTGGTGCAGCAGGCGGCCACTGGTGGGCGCTTCGAGGACCGGGCGTGAACGACAAGCACGACCCGATGTCCGGCCTGCTCGCAGGCCTGCGCGTAGTCGATCTGTCGCGTAATCTGCCGGGACCGTTTTGCACACGGATGCTGGCCGATCTCGGTGCCGACATCATCAAGGTGGAACCCCCGGAAGGCGATCCGACCCGTCCACTCGGCCCGTTGTTCGAGGCGTTGAACCACGGCAAGGAAAGTCGATACCTGGATTTTCGCCACGCCGCCGACCTCGACCAACTGCGCAATTGGCTGGTGGACGCAGACGTCATGGTCGACAGCTTTCGTCCGGGCATCCTGGCGTCGATGGGGCTGGATTTTGAGCGGCTCAAGACGATCAACCCGAAACTGGTGATGGTGTCGATCACCGGCTATGGCCAGCACGGCGACTGGGCGCAACGTGCCGGCCACGATCTGAACTTCATGGCCATGTCCGGCGCACTCGACCAGATGCGCGCATCGACCGGCGAGTTGGCCCTGTCCAACGTGCAATGGGGCGACATGGCTGGCGGCAGTTCAATGGCCTGCATCGCGATTCTTGCTGCGGTGTTCGACGTGGCGCGGCGCGGTAGCGGCCGCCACATCGATATCAGCATGACCCACGGCGTGCATGCGCACCTGTTGCTGCCCAAGGCCACCTCGACGTTGTCTGCGCCGATGCTGGGTCGCGCGCCCGGCGCTGGTGAGGATCTGCTCAATGGCGGCTTGCCGTGCTACAACCTGTACCCCACCGCGGACGGTCGCCATCTGGCAGTGGCTGCCCTCGAATTCAAGTTCTGGAAAGCAGCCTGCGCCGTGTTCGAACGACCGGACTGGATCGCGCGGCATTGGCAGCGCGGCCAGATGCCTGGCACTGAACCGAACAATACCCTGCGCGCCGAAGTCGCTGCACTTATTGCGACGCAACCGCTGGCGGTCTGGGCCGAACGTTTTGAAACTGCCGATGCCTGCGTCACGCCGGTGCTGACCTTGCCCGAGGCCGAGGCCCATCCGCTGTTTGCCGCCGGATTTCGCGAACAACCCTGGGCTGCCGTCTGACCGTTTCATCTGCATGGAGAAACCCACGCCATGCGCGTACTCGAGTTGCTGCACTAGCTGCCTCACGCGAGCGATTCGCAGACCACCGCCGGGTTTGACCGCACCATCCAGTTCAACATGAGCCGGCCCGCGTTGTGGCTGGCAAGCGATCGTCACTCGCCAATGTTTTGATTCTCGCCGTCAGCGGGTAACCAGGCGGTAGGCCGAACCTCGCTTGGCAGCCCGAGCGTCGCCCGCTCGTGGGAATACCACTCCAGCGCACACTCACCTCGACACGGCACGGCACAAGGTGATGTTCGCCTCACTGACAAGTAATCGATACCGACGCTGGCACGTCGACGTACTATTCGTGAGCTTGCAAACAGGTACTCGTGACACGCCCACGAACAGGACCCTGGTATGAAAGGCTTCGCCAACTTCAACTTCAGCGGCCGTCCTTGCGATGCCCTTGCGTTACGTTGCGACAGGGCGGTAAATAAAGACGCAGCGAGTTCCCGACGCGTTCTCGCCGGTGCGGCGGAGTAGCCATATGATGACGGATACCACGTCCGCGGCCGCACGAGCGATGCCGCGGCTCTGGAACAAGGACTTCACGCTGGCGAGTTTCGCGTTTCTCGTGGTAATGATCGGCACTACCCTGCCGACCTCGCTCTACCCGCTGTACCAGCACCAATTCGCACTTTCCGAGATGATGATCACCGTCATCTACGGCGTATACGCTATCGGTACCGTTGCTGCCCTCATCCTTGCCGGGAGTTGGTCTGACCAACTGGGGCGGCGAATCATCATGTTCGCAGCGCTGGCCTTTTCCGCGGCCAGCGGTGTCATATTTCTGTTCGACTCAAGCCTGTCTTTACTTCTGCTGGGGCGCGTCCTTTCGGGCATCTCGGCGGGCCTCGCAACTGGCACAGCCACAGTCATGGTGATCGAGCTTGCGCCGGACAACCGGCGCGGTATGGCAACACTGATTGCAACGGCCGTCAATATGGGTGGGCTTGGCCTTGGCCCACTGCTCAGCGGCATCCTCGCGCAGCACGCGCCCTGGCCGATGCACCTGGTTTTCATCGTCCATCTCACGCTGGTCATGATTGCTGCCGCGGGTTTGCTGGAGACGCGTGAGACCGCCGCCCGAGCGACGCGACCGCAACTTCACGTGCAAAGGCTGAGTGTTCCGCCCGAGGTGCGCAGCGTATTTATCCCGGCCTGCATTGCGGGTTTTGCAGGATTCGCGGTGCTCGGTCTTTTTAGCGCCGTAACGCCAGCATTTCTGGGCAAAGTCCTCGGTTTGTCCAACCTCGCCCTGATCGGGTTCGTGGTATTCATCGTGTTCGCAGCCTCCATGCTGGGCCAGTTGGCGTTGGAAGTCGTACCCCGGAGGATGGCCCTTCCTGGCGGCTGCGTGGTTCTCGCGGTTGGCGCGTTGCTGGTGGGTGCGGCTATCAACGTCGAATCGCTGACACTGATCATTCTCGGCGCGATTTTGTCCGGCTTGGGACAAGGGCTGGGATTTCGTGCAGGTCTGGCCGAAGTGGCGAGCGCCTGCCCTGCTGATCGACGAGCGGAGGTGACGTCAACGTTCTTCATCGTGCTCTACATCGCGATATCAATTCCCGTCATCGGCGTCGGCATTGCAGCGAACGCCCTGGGCCTGCGCTTCGCCGGCACCGGCTTCGCCATCGCGGCCGCAGCGCTCTCGTTGCTTGCACTGCTGGTCTTGCAGCTGCGCAATGGGCCACGGCATGCGCGCTGACATCGTCTTTGCCGCCTCGGCTGTTGTCGGCCCGAATGGGACATTCACTGCCGTCCGTTTTGGGGAAGGCTGCAAGCCAATGAACGTTTGAAGTGGCTCGCATTGGCTAGAACACTACAGGGAGCGTCGCAGGCAGTTCGTCCACGGCTTGGATAGGCATTTGGATGCCGCCAGTCGCGCCAGCGCCCTGTCTCGGGATGTTCAAAACCGCGCCGCGAATCCCTTGAAACGCAATCACCCCGTAAACGTGTGGGTGGGGTAAACGTATTATTCAGCCGTCACCATTGCATGGATCGTCGTGCAATGGCGCACGAGGTTGTCATGGGAAGCGACGAATTGTTTCAATGGCGTGGGAATATCAAAAAAATGGATGTTGGCGACGAAGCCGTAAATGCCTGCATCGACGCTGGTCGGGCGTGCGCCGTGAAGATAGCCGTTGGCCGGAACGAGATCGGCGAGGACACCGAGATCGACAAGGCCGCGCGCGTACACGGCGGCAGGGGCATAGCGGCCGACACCCTGGAAGTGATATCGCTGGAGGTTGAATTCCCTCGCTTTCGCGAGGCCCTCTGCGGAGAGGTTCGAGTGCTCGCGCAGGAGCGCGTCGCGGAACGCGAGCCAGTAACTTTCGTCCTGCCAGCGCGAATATGACATGGCCCAGTAAAGGTCGTCGAGCAGGCGGGTGACAAGAAGGCTGAGATCACGCTCGCGCACGTTTAGCGCCGCGTCAATTGTCAGGCCGTATTTGTTGGTCAGGTGGGCGACAATAGCCTCGCTGTCGCCGACGACCTCGCGATCATCGACGATATAAGGAAGCTGGGCCCGCGGTGCCGCCGAGGCATCAAAGACGTGCTCGTGAACGAACGGAAGTCCGGCGAGACGCATAAAGGCAAAGACCTTCAACCCGTAACCGTTGTTGTCCGCCACACCGAAGAGGGTTGGGTAAGAATAGAGCGTAATCATGGACTGGGATTCGCACGTCTGGCCAAAAGGCGACGATATTCTCCGCTTTGCCTCTCGGTTGGAAGCTCGGCAGGCCACTAATCAGTAGCATGGGAGTTGCCTTGAAAGGTGGTTTTGGGGATGCGTGATCAAGCTTGCGGCTGCTCGCTCGTGGCCGGACAGCGACCTTTGACCTGGACTCGGTGGATGGTCGTACAGCAAAGTCCAGTAGGCGACATCGGTCAGTCTGGGCGCAAACTGGACCGCTGCCCAGATGGCACCTAAAGCGATCAGGAAGATCCCGTTCATCAGGCCCTCCAAGTGCGCTGCAAGGCCCATACGAGGGTTATTGAACTTCAACTCAAGGAAGCCAGTGAGGAGCCCCAGCAGAAACAAGGACACGCCATGCCAGAGCAGTCGACGCCGATAGTCGTCCACGTTCGCTGCTTGTTTTCAGGATGACGCAGCATCCTCATGGCCCGCTGACGCGGCGACGGCACATCCGGCCTTCTATCCAACGACCGCCGCACGACAGCTTGATGGCGGCAGCGCTCGGCGCTTCCTGGCCGATGGCCACCTTGGTGTTCATGCGCTCGCGACCCGAAGCGGCCATCGGAGGTCTGCGGCTCTTGTTCGGAAGCGTTCATCGAAAAATCCGAACTTTTCTTGAGTTCTGGAGTCGGATTTTTGCGCATGCCTTCACCCCGTAGGACTGCCGCCAACTGGGGAGATTGGTCTTGAGCAAGCAAACACGGAACACCCTTTGCATTGGGATATCAGTCTGTTTGGCGAGCCTCTCTACGTTCGCCGCTGCAAAGGACAATGCCGTCCCGGCTCGCATTCCCGATAGCTACGCGCAGGCTGGCCGGTTGGTGACGGTTGCTCAAGGGCGCAGGATCAACCTCCGCTGTTCCGGCAACGGTCCACAGGCAGTGATGCTGGAGGCCGGCTCACACGCTGACTCGACGACATGGTTTCGAGTACAGCCACTACTCGCCGCTATTACCAGGGTATGTTCGTATGATCGAGCCGGTTACGGTTTCAGCGACGTTGGACCGCTGCCGCGCAACCTCGATGCCGATGTCTCGGACTTGCACGCCCTAGTGCACGATGCCAACCTCAGGACCCCGTTGGTGCTGGTAGGCCATTCTCTGGGCAGTAGTATTGTCCGTCGCTATGCAAAGCTATATCCCGCCGACGTCGGAGGCCTCCGAAGTCGGAAACCGCGATGAACCCGCAACGTTTCGACTTCATCCGGCAATGTGAAATGGCCGCCGAAAAGCACGCCTTGGCGTCGCCTTCACCTCAGTTGAAGGACTGCGTTGCAGGCAGCAATCCGCTTGCCAGTGACAAGGTCAATGCCGCCGTTGCCAGCTACAAGACCAAACCCGCATTTTGGCGTACGTTGCTGTCGGAGTTGCAGGACAACGTCGTGGTGTTTGGTGAGTCCGTATCGCCCGATGAAAAACATGGTTCGCTACCATTGATCGTACTGACTGCCGCCGAAACTTATGCCGACGCTCCCCATGATGTGCGTGAGTCTCTGGAGGCAGCGCGCGATCAAACGCAAGCAAAGATTGTTGCAACCTCTACTCGTGGTGAGCGGCAGGTGGTAGCAAACTCTTCACACGATATCCAACTGGATCAGCCAGAAGTAGTGGCCAAGGCGGCGACCAAAGTCCTTAAAGAGATGCACGGACAAACGGTCCGCTAGTGGCGCGGTAACCATAAGCGATATAGACGGACTCGGCCGACGCGGGGTTCAGATGGCCGTGCTCTGCTGTCCAAACCAACAGACCCGGCCCTAAACGGCTGCTCTTTGGCAGCTTTGCAGAGAACGCGACTGTGTCTTGTTGGCCGACATCCGCCGGATGCACCAAAGCGGGTGAGCTGGTCCGTAAGCTGAGCAGACGCGATCGATTCAGGTGATCACCGCTGGATGTCTGCACAGTGAGCCTGTCGAAGGGGAATGCGGACTGCGGTATTTTTCATCGGTCCGGACGCGACAGTTTGGCAGTCAGTACCCACGCCGAGCCATGTACACCCAGCGGCGCACGTGCGTGAACGCACGCGAACTTCGCGTCGGCGGCGAGATCAGATCTATGACTTCTGGCACAGATCGCGGCAATTGCAACGTTATATCGTTACAACATGGTCGCTGCTGATCGGCAGAGCATTTCGCTTGCTCCGTCGATGGAAGCTGAAATCCCGCCACTCCGGGCACCATGCAGGCCTCAGGTCGACCAGCTTCGCCGTAACGAAGCTCTTCAGCGCTGGTCTGGCTGGGAACGGGGCCGGTTGCAATATGGCTTGACGAGACGTGCGGATGGACAAGACGGTGGGCATTGGCGTGCTCAGCAGTGCGCGCGCGAGCGTGCGCTTGGGGAGCCGATATTCTTTTGTTGCGTCAACCCACGCGCGGCGTGCGTTGCTTGCACTGTCGTTGCTGGCGCTGCTGTGCGTGGCTGGCTGCACAGTAGGCCCGGACTTTCAGCGCCCTGACGCACCTGCCACCAACATCTATGGCGCGCAGCCAGTCGCCACGACTGCGGCCACCGCGCACAGCGCCGGCGGCGACGCCCAGCACTTCACGCGTGGCGGCGACATTCCCGGTGACTGGTGGAAGTTGTTCCACTCCAAGGCGCTCAATTTGCTGATCGAACAGTCACTCGCCAACAACGCGGACCTCAAGGCTGCGCAGGCAGCGCTGCTGGTCGCGCACGAAACCGCGCTCGCACAACGTGGCGGGCGTTATCCAGCCGTCGCTGCGGGCTTCTCCGCCAGCCGCGAGCAGGACCCGCCTGGGGCTCTGGCAGCAGTGCCCAGCAATAACGCGTTTCTCTACAACTTGTTCACCCCACAGGTCAGCGTGTCGTATGCACCGGATCTGTTTGGCCTGAACCGGCGCACGCGGGAGTCGGCGCAGGCGCAGGAACAGGCTGTGCGCTTCCAGACCATCGCCACCCAGGTGACGCTGAGTACCAACGTCGTGCTGGCAGCGGTCCAGCAGGCGTCGCTGCGTGCGCAGATCGACGCGACGCAGCAACTCGTTGGCATCAACACGAAGATGCTGCAAGTGCTGCGTTATCAACTGAGCAAGGGCTACGTGGGGCGGCTGGACGTGGCGGCGCAGGAATCCCAGGCGGCGCAGGTGGCTGCAACGCTGCCGCCACTGCGCAAACAGCTCGCACAGCAGGATCACCTGTTGGCGGTACTGGCCGGCCAGTTTCCGAGCGAGTCGACGGCGGGTGATTTCGCCTTGTCGAGTTTGCAATTGCCACAGGATCTGCCGTTGAGCCTGCCCTCGGTGCTGGTCGCGCAGCGGCCCGATGTACGCCAGGCGCAAGCGGACATGCATGCCGCCAGCGCACAGATTGGCGTGGCCATCGCCAATCGCCTGCCGAATATTTCGCTTACGGCAAATGCCGGGAGTACGGCGCTGGCGATGGGGCAGGTGTTCAAGGCCGGCACCGGCTTCTGGAGTCTCGGCGCCGATATCGCCGCACCCGTTTTGCAGGGCGGCGCGCTGCGTCATCAGCAGCGTGCGGCGCAGGCTGCGTATGTGCAGGCTGCGGCGCAATATCGCAGCACCGTGCTGACGGCGTTCCAGAATGTTGCCGATACCCTGGTGGCGCTGGAGCAGGACGCCGATGGTTTGCAGGCAGCGGCCACGGCCGCCGATGCAGCGAAGGTGACGCTGGAGCTGTCGCAACGCCAGTTGCGTGACGGCTATGCCAGCTATCTGACCGTGTTGAGTGCCCAGCAGGGGTATCAGCAGACGCAGATCGCGCTCGTGCAGGCGCAGGCCGAGCGCTTCAGCGACACGGCCGCATTGTTCCAGGCGCTCGGTGGCGGCTGGTGGCACCGGGCTGAATTTGCGCAAGATGATTCGCCGCGTGAGGGTGCGGCGCATGTCGGTGAGCCGGACGTTCATGCAGGGCATGCAGCCGCAACGACAATACGTTCGACCCAGGATACCGATGAACAGTAGATCATTTTCCGTGACGCCAGCGGCGCCGCGCCGGTCCCGCTCGCCACGACTGTGGGCGCTTGCGGTTCTTGGTGTGCTGCTGGCGTTTGGCGGCTGCTCGTCCAAGGCCGACAAGGCCGACAGCGCCACGCCGACGGATGGGACACCACATGCTGTGACGATGACCGCGGCGCAGCGTGCGCATATTGGTTTGTACCGGGTGGCGGCGTCGGACTATCGCCGGACCATCGACACCACGGGCGTGGTCGACTTCGACAACGATCACGCCACCAGCGTACTGGCGCCGTTTTCGGGCCCGGTCGCGCGTTTGCTGGTAGCTCCTGGTGACAAGGTGAAAAAGGGCCAGGCGTTGGCGCTGGTTGCTTCACCCGACTTTGCCGCAGCGATCGGCGCGTATCGCAAGGCGCTGGTCACGGCGAAAAATGCGCGGCATCTCGCCGACATGGACAAGGATCTGGCCGAGCACGATGGCGTGGCGCAGCGCGAGGAGCAGCAGGCTCAAACTGACGCTGCCAGTGCCGAGGCCGATCGCGACGCGGCGCTGCAGACGCTGGTCGGCTTGAACGTCGACGCGCAGACGATCAAGGGCATCCAGTCCGGGCGCGCGGTGGGACAGATTGAAGGCACGATCCGTTCACCAATCGCCGGCACGGTAGTGGAAAAACTGATCACGCCCGGTCAACTGCTGCAGGCCGGCAGCACGCCGTGCTTTACCGTCGCCGACCTCTCGCAGGTCTGGGTGATGGCGCGAATTGCCACCACCGACCTTGCCTCGATCCATGTCGGTGACACCGCTGACGTGACGGCCGGTGACCGCGCGCAAAGCCTGCCCGGCACAGTGGCCAATATCGCCGCACTGGTGGATCCGGAAACGCGCGCGGTGGCCGCCCGCGTGGTCGTCGACAATCCGCATGATCTGCTGAAAAAGCAGATGTACGTCAGCGTGCGCATTCATTCGCGCCAGTCCAGTCGTGGTTTGCTGGTGCCGGTGTCAGCGATCCTGCGTAATGACGAAAACCTGCCGTTTGTGTACGTGGTCCGGCCCGACGGTGGTTTCGCGCAAAGGCCGGTCACGCTCGGTGATCGGGTCGACAAGCGCAACCTGATCGACGCCGGGTTGAAGACCGGCGAGCAGATCGTGGTCGACGGCGGGATCTTCGTCCAGTCCATGCAGAACCAATGAGCGAACCTGTGCAGCCCACCGAGTCATCGTCACCGCGTACGCGGTCGCTGATGAACCGGATCGTTGCCGCTGCGCTCGCGCAGCGCTTCATCACCATTGTGCTGACTCTGGTGCTGGTGGGCGCCGGCCTGTGGGCGCTGAAGCATCTGCCGATGGATGCGTATCCCGATCTGTCGCCGCCGATCGTGGATATTGTCACGCAGTGGCCCGGCCATAGCGCCGAAGAGGTGGAGCGGCTGATCACGGTGCCGGTGGAGCTGGCCATGAGCGGTGTGCCGCAGACCACGGCCAAGCGCTCGGTGTCGCTGTACGGGTTGTCCGATGTGACCCTCACCTTCACGGATGGCACCGACAATTATTTTGCGCGCCAGCAAGTGCTCAATCGCATGGGCGATCTGGGGTTGCCCGGTGGCATGACGCCGTCGATATCGCCGCTGGCGGCGCCGTCGGGACTGATTTATCGCTACGTGTTGCAAAGCCCTGATCGCACGCCGATGGAACTGAAGACGCTGCAGGACTGGACCGTCGCGCCGGCATATCGCTCCGTGCCCGGCGTCGCCGATGATTCCGGCTTTGGCGGCGGCACCATGCAATATCAGGTTTTGCTGGATCAGGCCAAGGTCGCGGCTGTCGGTCTGTCGGTCACCCAGATTGAAGCGTCGCTGGGGGCCAACAACAGCAATGCCGGCGGTGGGTTCTACTCGCAGGGCGGACAGTTTTACTACGTGCGCGGGCTGGGTCGGCTCGACACGCTGGAAGATATTGGCAACGTGGTGCTGGCCGTACACAACGGCACGCCCATCCTGCTCAAGGATGTTGGTCGCGTGGTGATCGGCACGGCGCCGCGCCTGGGTGAATTTGGTTTCGAGAAAACGGATGACGCGGTGGAAGGCGTGATCCTGATGCGCAAGGGCGAGAAAACGCAGGATGTGCTGACCCGGGTGGAGGCCAAGACCCGGGAATTGAACGCGCACGTGCTGCCCAGCGACGTGAAGATCCACACCTACTACGACCTCAGCGACCTGATTGCGCAAACCACCAAGGTGGTTGAGCAGAACCTGCTGCGCGGCATGGTGCTGGTGATTGTCGTACTGCTGTTTTTCCTCTACGACTTGCGCGCCGGGTTGATCGTTGCCGTCACTATTCCGCTGGCGTTGCTGTTTGCGTTTTTCTGTCTTGGTCTGGGCGGCGCTTCGGCGAACCTGCTGTCCATCGGTGCGGTGGATTTCGGGATACTGGTGGATGGCGCAATCTTCATGGTGGAGAACATCTTCCGCCAGGTCGCGACACATGAAGGCGCGCCGGTCAATATCCGTGAAGTGATCCGTGACGCGGCAGCCGAGGTCGACCGCCCGCTGTTCTATGCGGTGACCGTAATCGTTGCCAGCTTCATGCCGATTTACGTATTGTCCGGGCCGTCCGGCACGCTGTTCAAGCCGATGGCAGACACGATGATCCTGGCCTTGATCGGCTCGTTGATCGTCACCCTGACGCTGCTGCCGGTGCTGTGCTCGTGGTTCATGCGCCATGGCGTGCGCGAGCGCCGCAATCGGGCGTTCGAGGCGATCAAGTCGCGCTACGCGAAGTGGCTGGATTTCTGCCTGGCGCGGCCTTGGGCTACCACCGGAGCGTCGGGCGTGCTGTTGCTCGCCGCGTTGCTGCTGGTGCCGCATATCGGGGCCGAGTTCATGCCGCAACTGGATGAAGGTGCGCTGTGGGTACGCGCCACCATGCCATACACCATTTCGTTCGACGAGTCGGCGAAAATCGTGCCCAAGATCCGCGGGATTCTGGCAGCGTTTCCCGAGGTCACCACGGTTGCCTCGGAACATGGACGGCCGGATGACGGCACCGATTCCACCGGGTTTTTCAACGCCGAATTCTTCGTCGGTCTGAAACCGTACGCGCAGTGGAAGGGCAAATACCACACCAAACCCGAGCTGATCAAAGCCATCGACAAGCAGTTGGAAGATTTCCCCGGCATCACGTTCAACTACACCCAACCGGCTGAGGATGCGGTGGATGAGGCGGAGACCGGATTGAAAAGCGCGCTGGCGGTCAAGGTCTTCGGCCCCGACCTGGCCACGCTTCAGGACAAGGGTAAAGCGGTGAAGCGCGTGCTGGAACAGGTGCGTGGTATCACCGACGTCACCCTGGTCAAGGAGCTTGGCCAGCCCAGCCTGACGATCAAGATCAACCGCGCGCGGATTGCGCGCTATGGCTTGAACGTCGATGACATCAATGGCCTGATTGAAGCCGCCGTCGGTGGCAACGTGGCCACCCAGGTAGTGCAGGGCGAGAAGCAATTTGATCTGGTCGTGCGTCTGGACAAGCAGTATCGCGACAACCCCGACGAGATCGGCAACATCCTGGTGGCCACGCCGGGTGGGCAACAGATTCCACTCAGGGAGCTGGCCAGCATCAGTGTGACGAACGGCGCGTCGTTCATCTATCGCGAAGACGACTCGCGCTTCATCGGCGTGCAGTTCTCCGTGCAAGGGCGTGATCTGGCCGGCGCCGTGGAAGACGCCATGTCCCAGGTCGACAAGCAGGTGCCGCTGGCCCAAGGCTATCGGCTGGATTGGGGCGGCGAATACAAGGAGTACACCGCGTCGCGGGCGCAGCTCAATGTGATCCTGCCGCTGACGCTGGGCCTGATCTTCCTGCTGTTGTTTTCGCTGTACAGCAACTTCAAGTTCCCGCTCATCACCGTGCTTGGCGTGATCCTGTCCGCGCCGTTTGGCGGCATCGTCGCGCTGTGGGCGACCGGCACGCCGTTCTCGGTGTCTTCGGGCATCGGCTTTCTCGCGTTGTTCGGCGTCTCCGTGCTCACCGCCGTGGTCTACATCTCCTGCGTCAACGAATTGCGGCGGAATGGGATGGACCTGGCGCAAGCCGTGCGCGAGGGTGCGATCCTGCGCCTGCGTCCGATCATGATGACCGCACTGGTCGCGGCACTGGGCTTGCTGCCCGCGGCCATTGCCACCGGCGTCGGCACGGATTCACAGCGGCCGTTTGCCCTGGTCATCGTTTGCGGCATGCTCTCGCGCCTGCTCATCAGCGTTTTTCTGATGCCGGCGCTATACGCGTTGGTGGCGCGGCCGGGGGATCGGCTGGAGGTGTGAAGGCGCGCGTGGCAGGTGATGCCATCCGGCAGTGGTCGCGAAAAAAGCCCATGGCGTACGTCCTGCCACGCGGAGGCGTACGCTGCTGCTCTGCGACCTGCGTTGCCTGTTTCGATGCGTAGCGCGTGCAGACAGCCTTGAACACCAAGGTTCTACCAGCCCGACGTGACGAATGCTCCAACGCCGCGGTCACCAACCCCGAGGAATGACCATGGCTGAAGCGCTGCCGTTGCCCGAACCGGACACTTCCCCGCTTTCCCCGTGGTGGATTCGTTCGATCCTGATCGTGCTGGTCCTTGGCTTGGCCACACTCGGCGGGATGACCGCCATGGGCTACCGCAACGCGCCGCCAATACCCGGCAAGATTGTCGATGCCCAAGGCGAGACCCTGTTCACGGGCGCCGACATCAGCGCCGGTCAGGGCGTGTTCCTGAAATATGGGTTGATGGACAACGGCTCGATCTGGGGCCACGGTGCCTATATCGGCCCGGACTACTCGGCCGAAGCCTTGCATCATATGGGGCTGGATACCGCCAATGCGCTGGCGCAACAGCAATACGGCCAACCCACCGCGCAGCTCGATGCCCAGCAACAGGCGGGCATCCACGGGCAAGTGGCAGTGCTGTTGAAAACCAATCGCTACAATGCCGCCAGCGACACGCTGCAACTCACGACGGCGGAAACGCTGTCGTGGAATCGGCAGATCGCGCACTGGACCGATTATTTCAGACATCCCGATACCGACGGCGGGCTCAAGCCCAATTTGATTTCCGACCCGACGGAGTTGCGCCAGTTCACCGCGTTCGTCACCTGGGCAGCGTGGGCGTCGGTCGCCAATCGCCCCGGCTTCGCCTATTCCTACACCAATAATTTTCCGTATGAGCCGCTGGTCGGCAACACGGCAATCCCCGGCGCGTATCTCTGGAGCGCGTTGAGTCTGCTGGTGCTGCTGGCAGGTATCGCGGCGGTCTTGCTGATCTTCGGCAGGTACGACAATCTCGGCTGGATTTCGCACGGCCACACCCTGCCGCCGCGCATCCTTCCAGGCCAGGCCAGTCCGGGACAGCGTGCGCTGGTGAAGTTTTTCGTCGTGGTGGCGCTGCTGTTCCTGTTTCAGACCTTGGTGGGCGCTGCGCTGGGCCACTACCGCGCCGAGCCGAGCGGCTTCTATGGCATCCCGCTCGAAGACATTTTCCCGAGCAACCTGATGCGCACCTGGCATCTGCAAAGCGCCATCTTCTGGATCGCCACCGCGTATGTCGCCGCGGCGCTGTTTCTCGGACGTACGCTGCGTCGACAGGACGACGAACCGCATGGACTGGCGACGTGGACACACCTGCTGTTTGGCGCCTTCGTGGCGGTGATCGGACTGAGCATGCTCGGGGAATGGGCCGGCATGTCCCAGTTGCTCGGCAAGTGGTGGTTCTGGTTCGGCGATCAGGGCTGGGAGTATCTGGAAATCGGTCGCTTCTGGCAGTACCTGCTGGTGCTCGGGCTGTTCGTATGGTTTGCGCTGCTGTATTGGATCGCGCGGCCGAGCAAGGTCGCCAATCCCAATGCACGCCCGATCGCGCGGATGTTTCTGTGGGCGTCGCTGGCGATCCCGGTGTTCTACACCCCCGCGCTGTTCTATGGCGCGGCCACCAACCTCACGGTGGTGGAGACGTGGCGGTTCTGGATCATCCACCTGTGGACGGAAGGCTTCTTCGAGTTCTTCGCCACCACCGTGGTTGCGCTGATCTTGTACCAACTGGGCCTGGCGCATCGCAACGTGGCGCTGCGGGTGATCTATCTGGACGGGATTCTGGTTTTTCTTGGCGGCATCATCGGCACCGGCCACCACTGGTACTTCGAGGGCCACAACACGTTCAACATGGCCATGTC
>CAJDVT010000052.1_pt1 | contig 20690 bp, 17 predicted proteins | sample 7391411 | NCBI WGS metagenome assembly CAJDVT01 (sample SAMEA7055698, study PRJEB34461) | soil metagenome | biome: terrestrial ecosystem; feature: Peninsula; material: soil | place: Antarctica | collected 2016 | reverse complement strand
GGTGGATGCGTGGGTGGTGCGCGATGGAGCGCGGGTCGCCGTGGTGCTGGTGAACCGCGCGTTTCCTGGCCATCCGATCGAGCGTGAAACGGTCAACATGCGCTTGCATGCGGCGTCGTCGCCAATCGTTGCGTGGCTGGAACGGATTGACGAGGATCACTGCAACCCACGACGACTGTGGGAAGCGCTGGGTAGCTCGCCGTACCCCGATCCGGCCGAACTGGCCGCGTTGCATGCGGCGTCCCAACTGCGCCGCGAGGTAATGACAGTGCAGGACACCAGCGACGGCTTCATCTTTCATCTGGACGTGCCGCCCGACGATATTGCCTGCGTCACGCTGGAGTTTGCCCAATGACCACGGTGCAGCGGTGGGTGTCGGCATAAATGACACACTGCTGGCGTAAGCACGGTGCCATCCAGCCATGCGCCGCTTGAAGGAGCTTCCCCATGAGCAACGAACGAGGGTCCACTGCCTGTGCGAATCCCGAGTGTGCCTGTACGGTTGGCGACGGGCAGACGTACTGCAGTAGCCACTGCGAGCACGCTGGCGAGCAAAGTGGCAAGGTTGAAAACGAGATGCGCAGCGGCTGTGCCTGCGGTCACCCCGAGTGCGACCAGCCAGCCGACTGAATCAAGCGTATTCGCCGACGCAGTCGCCACGGAGCCACAGCATGCAGCGGAGCGCGTCAATCCCATTTGCTGCCACGGCAGTGCGATGCAATCGCTCCGAAGCGGTGCTGGCAAATTTGCACAGACGCAGCGGTCCGCTGTTGCCTGGCATCGGCGTTGCCGCCGCTCTATCGGCAACCGTGCATTACACGCCGCGCTGAGGCGCTCGGCGATGAGCGCTCACCCAACGACGCATGGCGCTCGGAGTACGTCCACCGATACTGGAGCCGGTAAGCCCGCGCGCTGGCTGCGCTGGACGGCACGCATCGGCTTTGTTGCTGAAGGGCTCGTGTATGTGCTGATCGGTGGTTTCGCGCTGGTCGTCGCGTTCGAACCGGGCGGACGTCCGCAAGGTTCGGCCGGTGCGCTGGCGCAGCTCGGCGATGCGCCCTTGGGCAAAGCGATGTTGACCGTGCTTGCGGCAGGTTTGGCGGCGTTCGTGCTGTGGCAGGGTGCGCGAGCGCTGTTCGATCCCGAGCATCGACGTGATCGCTGGACTGTAAAACGCATCGCCATGCGTCTCGGGTTTCTGTTGAACGCCGCGTTGCATGCGGTCCTCGTCGGCGACGCGGTATGGCACGTGCTGACCGCCGGCGGCGATGGCCATCATGGCCAGACGCAGGCGCTGTGGACGCAGCGTATCATGCAGCTGCCACTCGGGCGTTGGGCCGTCGCACTGACCGGCATCGGCATTGTGTTGTTTGGACTGTTCCAGTTCTATCGCGCCGCCACCGGCGTGGCGAACAAGGGCCTTGATCTGAGCCACACGCGGCTGCGCATCCCGCTGCTCACGCTCGGCGTCATTGGCTGCGCCGCTTGCGGCGTCGTGTTCGCGTTGATCGGCGTGTTGCTCGTGCATGCCGCCTGGCGTTACGACGCGAGCCAGGCCAAGGGTGTTGCTGGCGCGCTGTCCACCTTGCACACGCAACCGTACGGTCCGTGGGTGCTTGGCGCGGTCGCAGTCGGCTTGATCGCCTATGGGCTGTTTCAAATCGCCCGGGCGCGCTTTGCGTCATTCCTGCGCCTTTAGCTAAGCGCAAGCACGGGTCGCCTGCGCTCGCGCTAGTCGACCAGGTTGTGACTTTCCGTGGTGCCGATCAGCTCTGTGCGCTTCGGCGTGCGCTGCTGGCGTTTCAGCAACGGATGCAGGAACACGGCGCCAAGAATGATGACCACGCCAATATAGAACGTGACGGTCAGTTCGTGCTGCTCGCCCAGCAGCAGGATGGCCAGAATGATGGCGTACACCGGTTCCAGATTGGTCACCATCTGCGTGCCGAACGCCGTCATGTGGCGCAGCGCCACCAGGGCCAGCGCAAACGGCAGCAAGGTGCAGCCGAACGACAACGCCGCCAGCAGCAGGGCGTCGTGCATGCCCGGCAATACGAACAGGGGCCCGCCATGCGGCAGCAGCGGCGCCAGCAAAGTCAGGAACACGGTGCCGGTCCCCAGCTCTAGAAGGTCACTGTCAGCGGGTCGCCACTCTCCACAAAGCGCTTGTTGAGCGAGCCGAACAGCGCCACGAAGATGGCCGACAACACGCCTACCGCCAGCCCCGCGTGCATGTCACTGGGCACGCCGCCGACCACCAGAATCACGCCGGGGATCATTGCCGCGCCGATCATCAATTCGCGCGGATCAAACTTGCGTTTGGCAATCCACGGCTCGGTAAAGGCCATGAATACCGGGGCCAGCGCGATGCAGGTGGCGCCCACCGAGGCGTTGGACAGCTTGATCGAGGAGTAGAAACTCAACCAGTGCAGAGCCACCAACGCCCCAATGCCCGCATAGGCCCAGATCAGGCGTGCAGGCATCGCCCGCAAGCCGCGCCACACCTGCGGGACCAATCCCAGCACGGCGATCACCAAGGCCATGCGCCACCACACCAACTGCATTGCCGGCAGCGTGATCAGCTTGCCGAGGATGGCGGTGAATCCCCACAACAAGACGCAGAAATGAATCTGCAGGCGGGCACGGTTGACGGCTTGCATCTGGGGGAATCGAAGGTGGGATGAGCGGCCATTGTAGATGTGCGCGGGTGTTCCTGCGCGACCTGTAGCGTGCGCGTCGGGTACTGCTGCGGGCAGCAGTTGACGGCTGCCACGGTTGCCGCGCGAGCGTGTTGCGCAAAGGTGGCCCCGGTGGTCTCACTCAGCGCTGCTGCGCCGCTGCCGCCTTGGCCTTCTCGGCGCTCGGCAGGGTTCCTGAGCTACGCAGTTGATCAAGCACGACGCGGCAAGTGTTGTCCGTGTCCTGGTCGTGGCTGGGTGCGATCAACGCCAGCAACGCCGCGGCGGGCGCGGCCACCACGGCCAGCGCTGTGGCACCAGCGGCACGCAGCAACAACGGGCCCTTTTGCACGCCCACATCCGGATGTTTCAGTGTGCCTTTGACGTACAGCGGCGAGCGCAGGGAGAAAATGCGCACGCCGCGCGTGTGCGGTTGTACTTCCAGATCGAGCTGCTCGGTGGCCAGGTTTACGGTACCGTCCATGTTGATCACCGCGTCGCCGGTGTCGAACACGAACAGGCGCACGTCGAACAGGCCATTTTTTGCCACAAGGTCGGTGGCCGCGCAGTGAATCGGCACCGTTTCGTCGCCAAACAGCTTGGCCAGGACGATATTCCCCACGTTGAGGCCGGCGGTTTCCAGCAGGACCTTGCTGATGGCGCCGTCATTCATCAGCAGTTTCATGCTGCCGTCCGCGCTGCCGAGCAGGGCGGCGACGGAGTTGCCTTGTGCCGTGAGCTTGGCGTCGCCGTTGATCTCGCCCAGGCTGGTCTGCATCGGGGCAAATGTCGGAAACAGTTGCTTGAGCTTGAGGTGGCGCATGGCCAGCTCCAGCGCGCCGTGCATTGGCGATTTGCTGCCGTCAAGGCGCAACTTGCCCGCTGCAGTGCCGTTGGCGATGCCCACGCGCAACGGGTCGAGCGTGAGTACGCCGTCATCCAGCAGCAGGTGGGTCGACAACGCGTCAATTGGCAACGCCTTGCCGTGGGCAATGCGCGCGGCGGTATACATGACGTCGGCGTCCATCGTGCGCCAACGCGCAGTGCGGAATGGGGCAACCGGCAGGACCTTGTCCGCGGGCTGTGGCGTGGTGTCGTTGGTTGAGCCCGTTTCAGCCTCGGAATCGATACCGATCAACGCTGCCGTGTCAGACAGTTGCAAAATCCTGGAGGACACCTTGCCGCTGAGTTTCGACCGTGCGTCGGCACCAGTGGAAACGAAATCCAGATCGCCCGCAAGATCACTGCCACCGACGCGTCCGCGAAAATTCCGGTAATGGTACTCACGGTTGATGCGCCCCAGCTTCGCCTGCAAATGCCCTTCGGTGGCATACGGCGGTGTGTCGGGCAAAGTGATGCCGGTGAACGCGTAAAGCTTGCTCATGCTGGAGCCGGAAAACCACAGGCGCACATCCAGTGCGCCGAGGTGCAGCGGGTCAGTGAGTGTGCCCACAAACGCGATGTGGCTGTCACCCAGGTGGATCTCTGCCTGCACCGGGAACGGACGGGTGGTGACCTGCAATGCCAGCACGCTGCCAGTCTTGCCGTGACCCGTGGCGGGTGTACCCTGAAATTTCCCTTTGGCCGTCCAGTTGAATTGGTAGCTGGTTGCCGCCGTGGCGTCGCCGACGCGGTCCTGGTCCTGCCCGCTCGATGCCAGCTCCTTCTTCACTGCCTTGCCCACGGTTTTCTGCGCCTGCTCGCGCGCGTCGGTGGATTGCTGCGCGACGATCTGGTCGTAGGGGATCGCCTGCTGCAGGGCTGTCACGGCAATGGCGAGCTGCGTTTGCGTGAGCGCATCGGTCAGGTTGATCTGCCCCTGGTCCAGACCGATTGAACCCACCTGCAGTGTCCACGCGGATGGCTCGACGTGCTGAGGCGGGGTAAAGGTCCACGTTGCGCGTCCGTCCTTGTCGCGTTGCAAGTTGACCATGGGCTGCACCAGTTGCACCGATGGCACGCTGATACGGTGGGCCAGCAATGGCAGTGGCGACAGGTCAAAACGCAGCGCCGCCACGTGGGCAAATTGCGCTTCCTGGGCCCACGGTGGGTTGGCGATGCTGACGTCGCGCGCCGTGAACTGCGGCCATGGCACCAGGGCGCGCATCCAGCCGCTCGAACTGTTGCGGCGCCAGTCGACGGTCAGATCGCCGTGGATGACCAGCGGGCGACCGATCGCCTCGCTCATGCGCTCACTCAACCAGGGTTTGGCGCGGTTCCAGTTGAACGAGGCAATCAGGATCAGCAACACCAGGAGCACTGCAACCAGTGCTCCCGCGATCCAGATCGCCAGCTTGACGTTGCGTTTCATCCACCCGATCCCTTGCGCAGATGTGCGCGGCGGTCAATGTGACACTGATAGCGCAGAGCATGACAAGATTGTGTGTGGGTGGGGCGCTGGCGTCAGGCGATGTTCACCGCCGGTTGTGTCGCCCCAGGGTGGGCGGACTGCTTGCGGCGGGTGCACCGGCGGGCGTCAGGCGGCGCCGCAGGCCCTTCACCTGGGCTGGTGTGGCGTTGAACTGCAGTGGCGGTTCTTGTTGCTTCCCACGCCGTGCGTGCAGGATGGCGCTCGGCACCAGACTGTGCCCGGCAGACGTGAATTGATGGATTGCGCCCGCGACAGCGTCGGCGCGGTGGCAACTACGCTGCATGGTGCCAGCAGCGCTGCGCACGGACGAGCGTTCACCCGTCCGAGCCCCACATCAATACTTGTGCTCCGCAGGCTTCGCCATGCGCACCGGCGCGGAGACGTCGCATACGCCGATCTTGCCTGCCGGGGTCTGGTAAAACGCATCGTGGCGGTTGCGTTGCGCGGCGATCAACGCGGCGAAAGTGGCGCTGTCGGTGCGCAGCACTTCGATGCCCACGCGCTGCGCCGCGGGCACGTCGGCATCCATGTGCGCCGATGTGATCGTCACGCGCTGCGCGGGTTCTGCGTAGAAGCCCATCGGAGCGGTTCCGCGCGGCAGCCCGGACAGCAGCGGCATGCCTTCCAGCACCCGGCCAGCGATGGCCAGATTGCGATCCAGGCGACGCGGCGCCTGACCGATCACTGCGTACAGCGAGCTGCCGTTGCCGGTTTCCGGCCCGTTGTCGCGCGCCACGCCGACCATGCCGTAGCAGTGCGGCAGCCATTCCTGTCCGCTGGCTGGATCGCGTGCCACCGGAAAGCCTTCGCTGAAGCCCACTTGTGGTGCATACACGTCGCCGTCGGGCAGTGCCGTCCATGCTTGCTTCGGGTCGATGGCGCGGGTGTATTCCGGCGGCAGCGTGAGCTTCGCCGTGCCGAGGGATTTTGCCGGCACGTTGTAGCCGTTGTCGGCGTCTTCCGGCGCCCCCCACTGGGTCACGAAGTTGTCCTGCACGCGGATTACCGCAAGGCCGTCGAAATAGTGCTCGCGCACCAGAGTGCGAATGTTCGCGGCGTGCAGGGGCGTGAAATCCGGCGCCAACTCAATCACCACGCGGCCGCTGGTCAACTGCATCACCAGCAGGTTGTGCGGATCGGGATGGCGCCATTCGGCGGGTCTGGATTTCGCCAGCAACTCGCTGGCGCTGGGCGTGGCGTGGCTTTGCTCGGCGGCCAACGCGGGCAGCAGCGGCAGGCAGCCGGCCAGGGTCAGTGCGGCGATAAGGCAGTGGTGACGCATGGCGTTCCCCGGCAATCAACGAATCGGCAAGAGCTGCAACTTAGCAGAGCCTCGGCAGGCACCTGCCAGACATGACTTCCGGCCCATTCACTAGTATCAAGTTCACACTATTGTTCAGTTCAACGCAAGCCGGCGGAGTGCAGACCCCAGTGGACGATCCATCCATGCAACTAAAGAAGTTCCAGAAGGAGCTTTCCAGCGGCACGGTGGCACTGGTGCTGCTCGCCGTGCTTGGCCAATCGCGGCAACCACTGTACGGCTACCAGATCGCCAAGCAACTGGAGCCGGTCGGGGAAGGTGTCCTGGCGGGCAAGCAGAGCGCGCTGTATCCGGTGCTGCGCAATCTGGAAGCCACGGGCCTGCTGGCCAGCGAAGTTGAGCCGTCCGTCAGTGGGCCGCCACGGCGCTATTACCGCATCACCAAACCCGGGCGCGAAGCACTGCGCGAGTGGACCGCAGCCTGGGTCGCCACCCGTGATTCCGTCGATAACGTCTTGCAAGGAGGGGTGTCATGACTACGCCACGCACCATCGCTGCATATCTTCAGCAGTTGCGCGCCGTCTTGCGCGGTGCCGATCCGGCACTGATCCAGGATGCGCTGTATGACGCAGAGGAACACCTGCGCGCGGAGCTGGCCGAACACCCCGAGCGTGACGAGGCGCAGATGCTGGAGCAGGTCGTGGGCAGCTACGGTGCGCCGGAGGAGGTCGCAGATATCTATCGGGATCAGGAGATCAGGGTCCAACGCGCCATTCGCCCGCCACCACCGGCTGTGCGGCGTTCATGGCTTGGGCGATTCTTCGGCGTCGCTGCTGATCCCCGGGCGTATGCGGCACTGTTCTACATGCTGCTGTCGCTGGCCACCGGCATTTTCTATTTCACCTGGGTGACCGCCGGGTTGTCCTTGTCCGTGGGATTGTCGGTACTGATCATCGGCTTGCCGTTCATCGTGCTGTTCTTTGGCAGTGTGCGCGTGCTGTCGCTGGTCGAAGGGCGCGTCGTGGAAGCGATGCTCGGCATGCGCATGCCGCGCCGACCGGCCTATCCGACACAGGACATACCGCTGATGCGGCGTATCGCGAGCATGTTCATGGATGTGCACACCTGGACCACGCTTTGCTACATGTGGCTGATGTTACCGTTGGGGATCGTGTATTTCACCGTGGTGGTGACCTTGCTCGGCATCTCGGTGGGCCTGATCGGCATGTCGCTGCTGCTGGCCTTCGGCAGTGATTGGTTGCCAGGCGTGTACGTCAACCATCAGCCCATGGTGGACTGGGGTTTCGGCGCCCACGTTCCGGGTTGGGGCGATGCGTTGGTGATGATCGTGGTCGGGGTCGTGCTGCTGTTCGGCACGCTGCATCTGGCACGCGGCATCGGCCGCATGCACGGGCATATCGCCAAGCACATGCTGGTGCGGCGCGCGTCGGACTGAACGGAATCGATCCGTGTGCAGATGGCGTTGATCAGCGGTCAAACGCGGAACCGGCGTCGGCAGCCGCCCCGGTTTCGCGGCAGAATGCAAACCTGCGCTGTGCGTGTGTGCATTGCCCCTGCACGACGCCAACAGCACCCGCGCTCTCTGGAACCGACCCATGACCGACAACTCCGTTCCCATCGACCTTGCCGTGATCGGCGGCAGTGGCCTGTACACCCTGGCCGGGCTGGAGCACGCCACGCGGCATGTTGTGGAAACGCCGTATGGGGCGCCTTCCGCTGCAGTCGTGGTGGGTGATTTTGCCGGGCGCCGGGTGGCCTTCCTGGCACGGCACGGCGAAGGCCACACGCTGGCGCCGCACCGAGTCAACTACCGCGCGAATGTATGGGCGTTGCATCAGCTTGGGGTGCGGCGGATCGTGGGCATCAATGCCGTGGGTGGGATCCGCGCCGACATGGGCCCGCGCGTCATTGTCGTGCCGGATCAATTGATCGATTACACGCACGGTCGAGTATCCAGCTTTTGCGATGTCGAAGGCGCCGAAGTGCAACATGTCGACTTCAGTGCGCCGTACACCGAATCACTGCGCCAGGATTTGCTGGCGGCGGCGCGCGCCGCGCAGGTGCCGGTGATCGACGGTGGCTGTTACGGCGCAACGCAAGGTCCACGTCTGGAAACCCGTGCTGAAATCGTGCGCATGCAGCGCGACGGCTGCGACCTGGTTGGCATGACCGGCATGCCCGAGGCGGTGCTGGCGCGCGAGTTGGCGCTGGACTACGCGTGTCTGGCACTGGTTGCCAACTTCGCCGCCGGCTGCGGTGACGAGGCGGAAATCAGCATCGACGAAATTTTTGCGCACCTGGCCGCCGCCACCGCCGAGGTGCCGCGCATCTTGCAGATGCTGCTGGGCGGTGGCCACCCGCGCTGGCCGCGCTGAAGACATCGAAGCAACCGGCGGCCGTATCCGCGTGCCTGGATCCCGTCGGTGGCGAAAGCGGTGCGAAGCCAGTCTGCAAGCTTTTGCCACCGGCGCGCCGCCGTGAGGTATCCACGCAGCGGAGGGCGCCGGCTGCTGGTCAGGGCGGGGGCGTGCCTGGGCCAGTCGCCACGCCATGCGGAAGCGCTCGCAGCCTGGGCAAGGGGAGCAGTCAGCCACTAGTGCGTGCGTTGGTAGTGAGATAGTCTCGCTCAGTATCAACAACGTTTTGCTGCCTTGACTCCCGAGGGCTTCATGCCGGTCGCCAGCCATCGCCACGTTGCTTCAACTGATCGGGTTGTCCCGTTCCTCGCACGCGACGGCGTGGCATGCAATGTTGTCCAGGTGCGCGGCGCGCGCACGCCCGACAAGGGTCCGGTACTGCTGGTGCACGGCGCGGGCGTACGCGCCAACATTTTTCGTGCGCCGGTCCACGCGACTGTCGTCGACCTGTTGCTGGACGCCGGCTATGACGTGTGGATGGAGAACTGGCGCGCCAGCATTGACCTGACGCCGTGCCGCTGGACGATCGACCAGGCCGCGCTGTACGACCACCCGGCGGCAGTGGAAACGGTGCTTGCGCAGACCGGTGCCACGACGCTGAAGGCGATCGTGCACTGCCAGGGCTCCACGTCATTTTGCCTGGCTGCGGCCTTGGGTCTGGTGCCGCAGGTGACGACGATCGTGAGCAATGCGGTCTCCTTTCATACCGTGGTGCCGCGCGCGGCGCGGCTGAAGGGGATCGTCAGTGTGCCGCTGTTGTCGGCACTCACGCCGTTCGTGAACCCGCAGTGGGGGCTGCACGCGCCCACGCTCCTGGCCAAGGTGTTGAACGGCGTGGTCCGGGTTGCCCACCACGAGTGCGACAACATCGTGTGCCGCTGGTCGAGCTTTGCCTATGGCGTTGGCTTTCCCACACTGTGGCGGCATGAGAATTTGAATCCGGCAACGCATGACTGGCTGCAACAGGAATTCGCCGCGGTGCCATTGTCGTTTTTTCAGCAGATGGCCAAGTGCATTTCAGCCGGCCATCTGGTGGCGTATGACCGGCGTGCCGAGATGCCGGCGGACGTGATTGCCGTAAAGCCGCAGACCGAAGCGCGCTTCGTGTTTTTCGCCGGCGAGAAGAATCGCTGTTTTCTGCCAGAGAGCCAGCAACGCAGCTTTGCGTGGCTGGACGGTTTGCGGCCCGGGTATCACGCGCTGCACGTCATTCCCGAATATGGGCATCTGGACATCTTCATGGGGCGCGATGCCCATCGCGACGTACTACCGCTGATGTTGCAGGAGCTGGACCGATCCCACTGAGCGCGAGGTGATGTATGGCACTACCCCGCAGACTGCGACAACAAACCGACCGCCATGCGTTGGTGGATGGCATCCCGTTCAAGCTGCCCGTAGCCTCGGTCGACAGCCCGGCGCTCATGGTCGCTTTCCCCATCAATGCACAACGGGCCGCCGAGTTGCTGCCCGGCAACGAGCTGCACCCGCTGCGCATCGGACGCAACGCCATGTTGCTGGTGTCGGTGATCGATTACCGCCAGACGAATATCGGCAAGTACATCGAGTTCAGCCTCGGCATTGCCTGTACGCATGGGCCACGCCCGGTATCGCTGGTGCGGGCGCTACTGTTTCGCAAGTCCTGCGGTGTCGGCCAGTACGTGTTTGACCTGCCGGTCAGCACCGAAATTTCGGTGAAGGGCGGCAAGGGCATCTGGGGCATGCCCAAGCACCAGGCCAACCTCGACTTTTCGGTCAGCGCTGCGTCGGTGCGCAGTCGCTACGATCTTGATGGCGCGATGGTGGCCGAAGTGGAGATGGGAAGGCCGCGCCGGGAGCGTTTCCCGTTGAGCACAGGTGCAGTGAACTGGTGTGCATTCCGCGGCATGCTGATGAAGTCCAGTATCCATTTCCGCGGAAAGATGGGTTTCCGCCTGTGGCGCAAGGGTTCCGCTCGACTCACTCTGGGTAATCATCCGCGCGCCGAGGTGCTGCGCCGACTCGAGCCGGGCACTCGGCCGCTGTTCACGGGATTCTTGCCGTCGAGTTCCGGGGTGCTCGACGACCATCTGGAAAGCTGGTTCCTGAGTTATCCGGAGGTACCGGCCAGTGCGTTGGCGGGTTTGGAGACCGTCGTGGACCTGGGGCTGGGGGAAACCTGGTTGCCGCCGCCCGGCTCTGACGAAGTTGTGCAGAGTGCGGCTGGCGCGGTCCGGGTGCGGCGCAGCGGGAGTGCATGACCGTGACCTACGACCCAATCCCGCGACATGACCATCTGCCTCCGCGGCGACCATTACGGGCGGGCCCGGCCGTAGTGCACCCATTCACCACCGGCGATGGTGTGGCGTTGCGTCTGACGCGTTATCGGGGTGGTGGGCTCGGGCCGGTGATGCTCGTGCACTGCATTGGTGTTTCCAGCCGCATGTATTCCCTGGACAGCATCCAGACCAACTTGCTCGAATATTTATACGCAGCGGGCTTCGATGTCTGGCTGCTCGACATGCGCCTGAGTATCGACCTTGCCGCACAAACCAGGCAGTCGAGTTTTGACGAGATTGCGGCGCAGGATTTTCCCGCGGCCGTAGCGCAGGTGCTTGCGCTCAGTGGTGCGCCCAGCATTCAAGTGGTGGCGCACGGCATTGGTGCGCAGACCTTCAGCATGGCCATGTTGTCGGGTCTGCAGGGCGTGCGCTCGGCAGTCTGCTCACAGGTCGCGATCCATCCGATTCCCGCCGGGCTGAACAAGCTCAAGTCGCGCCTGGGTCTGCCCACGGTCATGGGCTGGATGGGGATCAAGACACTGCATGCGGTACCGCAAGCTGGCGGCGGTCTGACCGAGCGCATGTTTGCCCTGGGTGCCAGGCTCCAGCCGATTGCCGCTGCGGAGTGCTGCGAGAGTGCCACATGCCAGCGCATCAGTGCCATGTACGGCCCGCTGTACAAACACGCGCAACTGAACAGCGCGACGCACGCGACATTGCCCGAGCAGTTCGGCCAGGCCAATCTGCGCGCGTTTCGCCACCTCATCCGCAACCTGCGCGCCGGACACGTGGTGCACGAAGACGGCACCGACAGCTATGTGCCGCACACTGCGCGCATGGCCATTCCCATCCTGTTCGTGCACGGGGCGGAGAATGATTGCCTCGTGCCCGAGAGTACCCAGGCGACCGAAGATCTGCTGGCGCAGGCGAACGGTGCCGCCTTGTACCGCCGACAGGTGATTCCCGGGTATGGGCACGTCGACTGCATCATCGGCGAACACGCCGATCGCGATGTCTATCCATACATCCTGAGCCATCTGGACGAGACCGCGGACTCATGACCGACTCCTCTTCGCCAGTGTTCGCCGCGCCGCCGGGTGCACCCCGGCGCAGATCGCTGGTGCTCTCCGGCGGTGGGATGCGGCTTTCCTACCAGGCCGGGGTGCTGCGCGCCCTGCACGAGGCCGCGCTCACTTTTCAGCACATCGATGCAACTTCGGGCGGCGCGATCAACCTGGCCATGTTGTTGTCCGGACTGTCGCCAGCGCAGATGTGTGAGCGTTGGACGACGCTGCAATTGCGGCGCTCGATCTCGCTCATGCCGGTGGAGAGCTATCTGCGCGGTGATGGCCGGGTGGCCTTGGGCAGCGCGGACGGCTTCATCAGTTATGTCTATCCGCATCTGGGCATCGATCTGCCGACGGTGTGCAAGGCGCAGGGAATCCAGGGCACGTTCAACGTCTTCAACTACACGCGCAAAGTCAACGAGGTCATCGCCCACCAGGACCTCAGCCAGGAGCTGTTTGTAGCCGGTATGTCACTGCCTGGCGTGATGCCGCCGGTGGCGTGGAATGGCGCGCTGTATCTGGACTCAGCGTTCGCGCGCGACGCCAACCTGATGGAAGCGGTGCGGCGCGGCGCCGAAGAAATCTGGCTGGTCTGGTGCCTGGGCAACAACGCCGAATATCACGGAGGCGCGTTGCACATTTACGTGCAGATGCTCGAGATGGCAGCGAACGCCAGCCTCAACCGGGAGTTCGACGAAATTAGCGAAATCAATGCGCGGATCGCGACCGGCGACTCGCCGTACGGACAAACCGCGCCGATTCGTGTGCACGTCATCCGACCGCCACAGCCGCTGCCGCTGGATACCGATCTGTATCTGGGCAAGGTCGATGCTGCGACCCTCATCCAGCGTGGCTATATCGATGCCCAACGCTATCTCGCCAGCGCCCCTGAGCACGGCGACCCCCTCACTCCGGAGACGCTCATGATGACTGCCGCCGTACCAGGTATTGCCTTCAAGGAAACAATGCAGGGTTATTTCGCACTTGGTGCCACCGACCCGGATGGCGGTGCCACTGCCGGCGAGAAAGCCGGAACCACATTGGCGATGCATGTGACCGTGACCGTGCGCGATCTCGATCGTTTTGTCGCTGACCCTGACCACAATGGCAGCCTGATCGGCACCGTTGACTTCGCGCCGCTGGCGCTGGCCATGCCGACGGGAGAAGGTGTGTTCAGGCTGTTCGCTCCGGCAGGCGAAAAGGACACCACGCTGATGGTGTACGAATTGCCGTTCGAACACGCCGGGCAGGCCTACTATCTCGCTGGCGCCAAGAAGATCCACGACGATCCCGGCTTTGACCTGTGGAGCGACACCACCACGCTGTACACGCGTTTGTTCGAAGGCTCCGATGCCTCCGGCAAGGTCGTTGGCGCCGGCGTGCTGCGGCTCAATGCGGCCGCGTTCGCCAAGGTCAGCGCCAGCGTGCGCGCAATTGATACCAGTTCGCCGCTGGAGGCGACCAGGTTGATTGCGCAATTCGGCGGTTTCTTCGGCCGCGAGCTGTGGAAAAGCTACCTGTCCAAACCTTTCTCTTAGGCCAATCCGGAGACCGGAAAGGAGGCGAGCATGCCCGAGACCCGAGTTCCCTACAGTGCCGATCCAACGCCCGACGACGATTCGTCCGCGGCAGGCACGGGCGAGGCCGTCCAACTGACCTGGGTGCGTCAGCGGATGACGCGATGGTTCGATCCGGTGCAACTCATTCGTACCGGCATTCGCGCACTACTCGCAAGCATTTTTGGCGCGTATGCCGACAAGCGCGAGATGCAGGCGGCGCTGGCGCGTGCCGATCAGGCCGCGATCCACGATTGCTGCGAGGACGGGGAGCTGTGGGTTGATTACGCGGCAGACCTTGGGGACGGCTTCGATTCGACCTACACCATCGCCTGGCTGCTGGGTCAGGCCAGGCTTCCGGCAGGGACTGCGCATGCGGCGCCTGACGAACAGCGCCATGCCGACATGCTCGCTGCCACGCAGCGCGGACATGTGCTGGTGCTTGGCGGCGATCAGGTCTATCCCACAGCTTCGCGTAGCGAATACGAAAACCGTTTCTCCGGGCCGTTTTCGGCGGCGCTGCCGTGGCTGGACGAGGCCACGCGGCCACGCATGTTCGCGCTACCGGGCAATCACGACTGGTATGACGGGCTGACCAGTTTCATGCGCCTGTTCTGCCAGCGTCGCTCGGTGGGAGCCTGGAAGACCCAGCAGACGCGCAGCTATTTCGCGCTGAAGCTGCCGCGAGGTTGGTGGCTGCTCGGTATCGACATTCAACTGGCGTCCGACGTCGACCAGCCGCAACTGGACTATTTCACCCACGTGGCCGAAAACATTCAGCCCGGCGACCACATCATTCTGTGCACCGCGCAGCCAGCGTGGGTGGAAGAAGGCGACAAGTCCGCGGCGTATCGCAACTTGCTGTTCTTCGAGCGCAGGATCCTGTGCCCGCGCAAGGCAAAGTTGATGCTCACGCTCACCGGCGATCTGCATCATTACGCGCGCTATACCGACTCCACGGGCGAGCGGCACAAGGTCACCGCCGGCGGTGGCGGCGCGTATTTGTATGGGACGCAGGGTCTTGCCGACGCCATTGAGTTGACCAAGGCCGACCCGGACGAGCCTGGACAGGGATCGGACGCGGACAGCAAGACCTACACGCGTGGCGCGGAGTATCCCGAGCGGTCCGTGTCGCGTCGCCTGCGCGCCGGCGCGTTGTTGCTGGGCCTGAAGAATCCTGGCTTCGTGCTCGCGCTTGGGCTGATTTACGTCCTGTGTGGGTGGTTGTTGCAGAGTGCCAGCCAGGGTTCGCTGTTGATTCAAAGTACGAGCGGCGCCGATGCGCCGATGAATGCTTTGATGTATTGGCTCAGCACACAGCCACCCGCACAGCTCGGCCATGTATTCGGCGTGCTGCTGGAGATCATGCTGCAGGTGCCGGCGTTGATGGTGATTGCGGTGCTGCTGGTGTTCGGCCTGTACATGTTCTGTACGCCTGATCCGGGGCGCCCGGCCTGGCTGCGGTGGATTGGCGCCGTGCATGGCGTCGCGCACCTGGCACTCATCCTGCTGCTCACCTGGGCCTTCGCCCACCTCAACGCGAGCCTCGGTTTGCAGGGGCCGGGGCATGCGCGGCTGTGGGCGCAAGGTGCGTTGTACATCATCGAGATGCTGGCCATTGGCGGCCCGCTGGGCGCATTGCTGTTCAGTCTGGCGCTGCTGCCGGGGGTCAACTTCAATGAGGCGTATTCCGCCCAGCATATTGAGCATTACAAGAATTTCGTGCGGTTGAAGATCGACGAAAGCGGGGTGTTGACGGTCTATCCCATCGGCGTCGATCGGGTGAGTCGATGGGTGTTCAATCCGAAGACCAATGCCCGCGAACCGTATTTCCGTCCCCGTGATGGCGTACCACCCAAGGTGCGGCTGATCGAGGAGCCCTTTACAGTCCCTGCGCCTGACGCGGTCCATCCCGCAGCGCCAGACGGACTCCCATCGAGTGCGCAGGCATGGAACACTTCGACGCAGTAGTTGTTGGCTCCGGATTTGGCGGATCGGTGACGACGTATCGTCTGGCCGAGGCGGGCCAACGCGTGTGCCTGCTGGAGCGCGGCAAGGCGTGGCCACCCGGTTCGTTCGCGCGCACGCCAACGGAAATGCACGGAAATTTCTGGGACCCGAGTGCCGGGTTGTTCGGACTGTTCGACATGTGGTCGTTCGACCACATCGACGCACTCATCTCCAGCGGCCTGGGCGGCGGCTCGCTGATCTACGCCAACGTGTTGTTGCGCAAGGACGAGAAGTGGTTCGTGCGCGAGGAGCCCGGCGTTCCGGGCTACGAACACTGGCCGGTGACCCGCGCCGACCTCGACCCGCATTACGACCGCGTCGAGCGCATGATGAATGTGCAGCGCTATCCTTTCGCCAAGACGCCATACAACCAGACCGAGAAGACCAGGGCCATGCAGATAGCCGGGCAGAAGCTCGGCATGGAGTGGATGCTGCCGCCGCTGGCGGTGACTTTCGCCAACCCCGGCGAGGAGCCGGTGCCCGGTGAGCCGATCATCGAGGCGCAGCGCAATTTGCATGACCGCACCCGCAGCACCTGCCGCCTGTGCGGCGAATGCGACATCGGTTGCAACTATGGCAGCAAGAACACGCTTGATTACACCTACCTGTCCGCCGCCAAGCGTGCCGGCGCGGACTTGCGCACGCTGGCCGAGGTCAAGAGCATCGCCCCGCGTCCCGGTGGCGGGTACCTGGTTTCCTATCGGCAGCATGTGCCCGGAGCACCGACCCCAAAAGACGCGCCGCTCATTACGGTCTCGGCCACGCGACTCATTCTGTCGGCGGGCACCTTTGGCAGCACCTATCTACTGTTGAACAACCGGGCCGCGTTCCCGGGCATCAGTCGCGCGCTGGGTTCGCGCTTCTGCAGCAACGGCGACGTGCTCGCGTTTGCGCTGCGTTGTTCCAAGAAGACTGATGCCGGCAAGGTGCCGTGGGCGCTGAATCCCACCTACGGCCCGGTCATCACCAGCTCCCTGCGCATGCCTGACGTCCTGGACGGAGGCAAGGGCAGGGGCTTCTACATTGAGGACGCCGGGTATCCCGCGTTCATGGCGTGGCTGCTGGAGACTGCCGGCATGGCGTCCACCCTTGGCCGCGTGCAGCGTTTGGCCTGGCGGCGCATCCTGTCCTCACTGGGCATCCACAAGACCAGCAACCTGAGCGCGGACATGGCCTACGTGCTTGGCCGCGGCGACCTGTCGGCGTCCTCGATTCCCCTGCTGGGCATGGGCCGTGACATTCCCGACGGCAACCTGAAGCTGGAGCATGGATTGCTGGCGAGCGACTGGCACATCAAACGTTCGTCGCCGTTCTTCACCGGGCTGACCGACACGATGAAACAGATCACCGAAACCTGGGGTGGCAGTTTTCAAAGCAACCCGACCTGGCATCTCGGAAAACGCATCGTCACCGTGCACGCGCTGGGTGGTGCGCCGATGGGGCGCAGTATCGACGACGGCGTCGTCAATAATCATGGCGAAGTGTTCGGCTATCCGGGCCTGTACGTTGCCGACGGCTCGATCATGCCCGGTCCGGTGGGGACGAATCCGTCCCTGACGATTGCCGCGCTGGCGGATCGCTTCGCTGACCGGATTACCTAGGCGCGCGTCTGGCATGTGAACGCGGCTCCGATGGCAAGGGCATGGCTGAGCGTGCCACTGCCGTGTGCCGTCGGCGTGCGTCCCTCCGGGCTGCGACGCACGGACGCCGGGCGCTGCCAGGCAAACGTTTTTTCAAGTGAGCGGAATCAAGCCGCCGGGGGAAATCGCCACGATGCGTTCGTCGGCCAGCACTCGCTCGTCATGCAAACCGGTCAATGTGCCGAACGCCGGCAACAGCCCGCAGTGCGCGGCAAATCGGAATGCCGGCAGGCGATGCCGTCGCCAGCCGTCGTGCACGATGATGCCCGGGTGCACATGGCCGGCGAGCACGTAACTGTCGGCACGCGTCGCCGGCGCGTGAAGCAGAGTGAACGGCGGCAGTTGCAGCGCCTCACCAGCCAGGTCGAACCCCAGCGAGCGCGCATCAAAGTGGCGGTCATGATTGCCGGCCACCAGCGTCATCTGCACGGCGGCGTGGCGGCGTCGCCACTCGCCGACCTGCCGTAACCACGGTGCCTGCGCGGTCGCATCGCCATGTACCAAGTCACCAAGCACGATCAGCCGTTGTGGCTGGTAAAGATCGATCAGGACAGCAAGACGCGCCAGATCCGTCGCAGTCTGGCCGGTCGGCACGCTGACTCCGGCCCGGCGCAATACGGCGCCCTTGCCCAGATGCACGTGCAGTTCCAGGGTTTCGCCAGCGACTTGCATGCTCACTTCGTTCATCGTCCCGCCGCCTTTTCCAGCGTGGCGAGCATGCGCTCGACCCGGCTCTTCCAGTCGTCTGCATGCACGCCGCCGCGCAGCCGTTCCACCCACAGCGGAAACGCCAGCGGGCTCAGGCGCGCGGTTTCCACATAAACCAGCTTGCCACGTGCCGTGCGGATCAGGCACTGGCGCAGACGCGCGTAATCCAGTTGCTGGTCGAGGACTTCGCGCTCCGCCTGCCACAGCAATGGATGCGTCGGATCATGCTGGCGCAGCACGTCAAACAGCAGTCCGCTGGATACCTGCAACTGGCGCACCGTCTTCGCCGATCCGGGATAACCGTTGAACACCAGCCCGGCGACGCGTGCCACCTCGCGGAACTGCCGGCGCGCCAATTCGGTCAGGTTGATGCTGGCACGGATATCGCTGCGCAGGTGCCAGGGATGCAGCAGCTCGCGCAGCGTGGCATCCGTGAGCGGAGGCAGGCGGCGCGCGGTGATCGCCAGGCCATAGTCGTTCACCGCGTATCCGTAATCGGCCGGCTGCATGCGCGACAGGCGATAGGCCAGCACTGCCGCCAGTCCTTCATGCGCGAGCCGTCCGGCAAAGGGAAACACGAACAGGTAATCGCCTTCGCGGGTGCGGGTGCGCTCCACCAGCACCTCGTCCGGCTGCGGCAGATGCGAACCCTTGCGTTGCAGCGCCAGCAGCGGTGCCAGCGCCCGCAGTTCCGCTTCAGGCGCATCGGCGTCGGCCAGCGTGCGGCGCAATTCGTCTGACAGCTCGCCGGACAGCGGCATGCGCCCCCCGTACCAACGCGGCACCGCGCCGCGCCGGCTGGGCGCCACGCGCACGTAGGCAGTCATGTCACGGACGCGCACAAGCTCCAGGTGGCGACCGGCAAACAAAAAGCGATCGCCCGGCCGCAGTCGCGACAGAAAGCTCTCCTCCACCGCGCCCAGGCGCGCACCCTTGAGATAGCGCACCTGCAGGCTGCCATCGGCGGTAATGGTGCCAATCGACAAGCGATGCAGCCGCGCCACGCGCAAGCTGCTGACGCCGAAACGGCCGTCATCGCCACGTACCAGCTTGTGATACTCCGGATACCCGGCCAGGGCGGTGCCGCCGTGCTGCAGGTATTCCAGCACCGCGTCGAACTGGGCACGCGGCAGTTGCGCGTAGGCGCGGGTGCTGCCGATTTCCGCGTACGCGGCATCGGCCTCGAACCCGCCGCCGAGCGCCAGCGTCAGCAGGTGTTGTGCCAGCACGTCCAGTCCGCCGCGCAGCGGGTGGCGCGGTTCCAAATGCTGTGCGGCGATTGCGCGACGCGCGGCGGCAATCTCGGCCAGCTCCAGCAGATGCGTGGGGACACACAGGATCTTCGACGGCAAGCCAGGCGCGTGGCCGCTGCGTCCGGCGCGCTGTTGCAGCCGTGCCACGCCCTTGGGACTGCCGATCTGGATGACCCGGTCGACGCTGGAAAAATCCACGCCCAGATCCAGGCTGGACGTAGCCACCACGCAGCGCAGCGTGCCCTGGCGCAGTCCTTCCTCGGTAGCCAGGCGCAATTTGGGATCAATCGAGCCGTGATGAATCGCCAGCGTTTGTGCTGGCTCCATCCAGACCGATGCCAGCGCTTCGTGCCACAACTCCGCTTGCGAGCGCGTATTGGTAAACACCAGCGCCGAGCGCACCTCCAGCACCGAGCGCAGCACGCGCGGCAACTGTTGCAGGCCCAGATGCCCGGCCCATGGAAAGCGCTCGCCCGGATCGGGCAGGGCAGTGCGGATCTGGATGCGTTTGCCGGCGACGCCGCCGATCAGCACGCCATCGCCCGCCAGCGTCGCCAGCGCTTCATCCAGATTGCCCAAGGTCGCGGACAAACCCCATATGCGCGCCTGCGGTCGCAGCGCACGTAGTCGCGCCAGCCCAAGCTGCAGCAGCGTGCCGCGCTTGCTGCCGATCAACTCATGCCATTCGTCGACCACCACGCCGCGCAGATGCTTGAACCGGTCAGCCGCATCGGGATAGCTCAGCAGCAGGGCGAGACTTTCCGGCGTGGTCACCAGCAGTTCGCAATCGCCGCGGCGCAGTTTTGCGCGCTCGCCGGAAGTGCTGTCGCCGGTGCGGCGCAGCACGCGCCACGGTACGTCCATGGCGGTCACGGCGGTGGTCAGGTGTTGCGCGGTGTCAGTGGCGAGCGAGCGCAGCGGCGTGATCCACAGCAACTGCAAGCCGCGCTCGGGATGCAGCACCGCATCAATCAGCGGACCGCCGACCGCGGCCAGCGTCTTGCCGGTGCCGGTGGGCGCGTGGATCAGACCGTTGCGTCCGTCCGCCCACGCGCGCCAGGCCGCGCGCTGGAACGGCGCGGGCTTGCGCCCGAGCGTGGCGAACCACGCCCGCAGGCGGGCCTCAGCCCGACGCCAGGCGGCGGAGGTCGTCGAGCTTGTCGGCATCGCCGATGCCCTTGTCGGTACGCCAGCGCACGATGCGCGGAAAGCGCACCGCCACGCCGGACTTGTGGCGCGTGGACAACTGCACCGCTTCGAACGCCAGTTCGAATACCTGCACCGCTTCCACCGCGCGCACCGGCCCGAAGCGTTCAGTGGTATGCGCGCGGATCCAGCGATCGAGCGCGCTGATTTCCTTGTCGTCCAGCCCGGAATATGCCTTCGCCACCGGCACCAGTGCGTCGCCATCCCATACGGCGAAGGTGTAGTCGGTGAACAGGCCGGAACG